>Ga0066256_1000306_pt1 | contig 180255 bp, 146 predicted proteins | sample ThiBio_1000_biof_FD_87107 | JGI IMG/M metagenome (GOLD analysis project Ga0066256, IMG submission 87107) | Wastewater bioreactor microbial communities from Cape Town, South Africa - Thiocy_expt_1000_biof (version 2) | ecosystem: Engineered > Bioreactor > Thiocyanate-remediating >...
GCACGCGGCGTTACCACCGCGGCCGCAGCGCCCTGGCGGCGCCCCCCGCCTGCGTGCGGGTCTTCTTCCCCCCCCGGCCCGTGCCAAACTCCGAGCGGGGGGGCCTCGTCCCGAGGGGCGTCCCCCCCCTTAATCTTCTCCCCATCCCGCCGTATCGTTTCGTCAACGGGACCACGCTTCGCATCGGCGAGAATCCGCCGGGCGTCCAGTTCGATTTCGGCAGCATCCTGCAAATCTAGCGCGGTTTCGTGCGAAAGAGCGTGAGCCGCGACGATGGCGGCTCAGTCGGCGGGCTGCCTGGCCGCGGCATCGGCAATCGCCGGAGGCGCGGTCGGCGCGGGTGGGGGCGGCTCGATCTCGCGGCCGCGGCCGTCGATCAGCCGCTCGTAGGAGGCAATCAGCGTCACGTAAGGATTGACCCAGAGCCAGCCGTCGCGCGTGAACACCTGCACGTCGAAATGCAGATGGCTGGTGGTGCCGCCGGGATAATCCTGAAAGTTCGAAACGAGACCGATCCGCTCGCCTTCGAACACGCGGCGGCCGTGCACGACGCCGTCGGCGTCGAGCAGCTTGGGGTTCATGTGCATGTAGCGGAAGCGCAGGTGCTCGTGCCGGCCGTTGATCAGCAGGAAGGTCGCTTCCTTGCCGGGCGTGCGGATGATGATGCCGTCGCGCACCGCGACCACGCCGTGCAGGTTCGGCAGGCAACGGTCGGCGCCGTCATTGCGCAACGCGCAGGATGAGGGACGGATGTCCTGACCCTGATGGCCGTAACCATTGGCGCATTGCCCGGCCTCGAAATCGCGAGTCTCGCAGAAATTGTCGCGCCACGGATAGGAGTAGTTCTCGGCCGCGGATTCGTCGAACACCAGCGGCTTGTCGTTGCGTTTGCAGCGATAGGCCTTGCCCTTGACCGGCCGCCAGCCGGCGCGGCCGGTGTGATAGCAGTCGCCCCAGTTCATGAAGGACTGCGAATTGGCGAAGGCCGGCGCGCGCTCCAGCGGAAAGCGGATCTGCGCATAGACCGTATCGTCCGCATGGCCGTTCTGGTTGCGATACCCGCTGCCGGGGATGATGTCGCCCGGCGGCCTGTAGGTGAAATCTGGCGAGGCGCGTTCGGGCCGCTCCACCGTGGCCGAGGCAATGGCAGGACGCGACGGGGCGGGCATGCCGCCCGCAACACGCAACGCTTTCAGGAAGCGTTCGGCGACGGGATACGCCTCGCGGCAGGCGAGGCGCTTGCGGTGCGGCACGCTGTCGAGGCAACGGATCGAGGCCACGTAAGGTACGCCGAAGCGGGTGAAGGCATAGCGCACATAGCCTTCGCGGATCATGCGGCGCAGGTCGGGATAGTCGGCGGCGAGAGCCTTTACCGGCGCGCCCTTGCCGCCGCGTGGATCGTCGATCTCGTAAACCAGTTGCGAGCCGGTGATGTGCACCTCGACCGGCCGGGTGTAGACGCGTCGTGGCATGTCCTCGCCGGTGCCGGGATCGAGCGCGAACATCGCGTCATACCCCGCGCCGCCGGCCTGAAAGAACGCGGCGGGGCGGAAGCCGGCCTGATAACGGGCGAGCGATTTGTCGTCAGGCACTGAGGTGGCGGGCAGGCTTCGTTCGTCGCGGCGATAAAGCGTGCTGTCGAACGGCAGCAGCACCGGGACGGGACTCTGGCCGATGCCGGGAAAGAACGCCGAGGTCAGGCCATTCAACTGGCGCAGCGCGGGCGGCACCGCAAAACGCAAGGCGGGCGACCAGCGCCCGCCTTTGAAAATGAAATCATCCGCAGATGACGGCCCCGTTTCGCGGCGGAGCTGATCGATCGCGGCCTGCCAGTCGGGCCGGACGACGGAGATCGAGGGCGTCCTGAACTCGCCGGCAAGAGCGGGCGCGCCGGGAAGGATCGAGCCCGCGCAGGCGACACTGGCGGCGAGGAGGCCGCCCGCGATGCTATTGCGGAAATGTCCCCGGCGCCCGTGTCTCAAGCTGGGGTCAGTCCTTGGCGCGCTCGACGTAGGAGCCGTCCTCGGTCATCACCACGATGCGGGTGCCGACGCCGATATGCGGCGGCACGGCGGAGCGCACGCCGTTCGACAGCATGGCCGGCTTGTAGGACGACGATGCGGTCTGGCCCTTGGTGACGGGCTCGGTCTCGACCACCTCCAGCGTGACGCGCTGGGGCAGGGTCACCGACACCGCGACGCCATCGTGGATCGACAGCGTCACCGATGTGTTCTCCTGCAGATAGGGCGCGGCGTCGCCGATCACGTCGGCGGACACCAGAAGCTGGTCGTAGGTTTCATTGTTCATGAAATGAAAGCCGTCGCCGTCCTGATAGAGATAGTTGAACTCGCGGTCCTCGACGAAGGCGCGCTCGACCTGATCGGTGGTCTTGTAGCGCTCGGAAATCTTGGTGCCGTCGCTGATGCGGCGCATCTCGATCTGGCTGACCGGAGTTCCCTTGCCGGGGTGGATGTTCTGGGCGGTCAGAACGACATATAGCTTGCCGTCCTGCTCGATGATGTTGCCCTTGCGGATCGAACTTGCGATGACTTTCACGGATCACTTTCCTAACATGAAGCGCCGGGCGCGCTCCCGCGGGGAACGCAGGAGGCCCGGCCGGATGATTTCGGGCTGCAACATACTGATTTACCCCCCCAATGCCAGTCTTTTGCCGCGTTCCGGGGGATTTGCCCGATGAACCGGCCGGACAGCCCTTCGCCGTGGTGGGCCCCGGCGCGACATGACGACCGCCGGCCGTTCCTGCGGGCGCGGGGGATGGTCACCCGCGCGGTGCGGGACTGGTTCCAGGCGCAGGGCTTCACCGAGGTGGAGACCGGGGTGCTGCAGGTCTCGCCCGGCAACGAGACCCATCTGCATGCTCCGCTGACCCATGTTACCTCGTCCGCCGGAGCGAGGGCACCCCGCTACCTGCGGACCTCGCCGGAATTCGCCTGCAAGAAGCTGCTGGCGGCAGGCGAGGAGCGAATCGTGGAATTCGCCCGGGTGTTCCGCGACCGCGAAAGCGGGCCGCTGCATCTGACCGAATTCACCATGCTGGAATGGTATCGCGCGGACGCCCCCTATGACGCGGTGATCGCCGATTGCCTTGCGGTAATCGCGGCGGCGGCCGAAGCGACCGGCGCCGGCGGCTTTTCCTTCCGGGGTCGCGAGGCCGATCCGCGCGCGGCCGCCGAGCGGCTCAGCGTGGCCGAGGCGTTCCGGCGCTACGCCTATATCGATCTGCTCGCCACCGTGAGCGGCGGAGCAGGCCATCGCGATGCGCTGGCGGCGATGGCGAAGGAGGCGGTGCGGGTGACGCCGGACGACACCTGGTCGGACATCTTCAGCAAGGTCCTGACCGAGTATGTCGAGCCGCAACTGGGGCAGGGCCGCCTCACCGTGCTGGACGAATACCCCGCGCCGGAGGCGGCGCTGGCGCGGGCCAAACCGTCCGATCCGCGCGTATCGGAGCGGTTCGAGATCTACGCCTGCGGCGTCGAACTCGCCAACGGCTTCGGCGAGCTGACCGACGCCGCCGAGCAGCGCCGCCGCTTCAACGAGGCGATGGACGAGAAGGAGCGGCGCTACGGCGAGCGCTATCCGCTCGACGATGATTTTCTCGCCGCGCTTTCGCGCATGCCGCCGGCCTGCGGCGTTGCGCTCGGCTTCGACCGGCTGGTGATGCTGGCGAGCGGCGCAACCCGGCTCGATCAGGTGGTGTGGGCGCCTGCGGACGCCGCGTCATGAAGCCGGCGACACTGCGCCAGCCCGCCGAGATCGTCGACAGCGGCCTTGCGCCGCAAAGCGCGCTGCCCGAGCTCGAAACGGTGGCGGCGCGCTATGCCATCGCGATCACCCCGCATGTCGCGGGGCTGATCGACCCGAGCGATCCCAACGACCCGATCGCGCGGCAATACGTGCCCGACGCGCGCGAGCTTGACACCTTGCCGGCGGAGCGGGCCGATCCGATCGGCGATCATGTACGCTCGCCGGTCGATGGCATCGTGCATCGCTATCCCGACCGCGTGCTGCTCAAGCTGGTGCATGTCTGCGCGGTGTATTGCCGGTTCTGCTTCCGCCGCGAGATGGTGGGGCCGGGCAAGGACAACGCGCTGTCGCAGGATGCGTATGAAGCGGCGCTGGATTACATCCGCGCGCATCCCGAAATCTGGGAGGTGATCCTGACCGGCGGCGATCCCTTGATGCTGTCGGCGCGGCGGCTGCGCGAGGTGATCCGCGATCTGGCCGCGATCGATCACGTCAGGATCATCCGCATCCACAGCCGCGTGCCGGTGGCCGATCCGGCGCGCGTTACGGACGAGATGATCGCGGCATTGAGAGCGGAGGGCGCGACCACGTGGCTGGCGCTGCACGCCAACCATCCGCACGAACTGACCGGCGAGGCGCGCGCGGTGTGCGCGCGACTGGTCGATGCCGGCATTCCGATGGTGAGCCAGTCGGTGCTGCTGCGCGGCGTCAATGACGACGCGAAGACGCTGACCGAACTGATGCGCGCTTTCGTCGAATGCCGGATCAAGCCGTATTACCTGCATCACGGCGATCTGGCGCCGGGCACCGCGCATCTGCGCACCACCATCGCCGAGGGGCAGGATCTGATGCGGGCGCTGCGCGGCCGCGTCTCCGGCCTGTGCCAGCCCGATTACGTGCTGGATATTCCGGGCGGCCACGGCAAGATTCCGGCCGGTCCGGATTATCTGTCGCGGCAAGGTGAGATGCGCGAGCCTGAGCGATATCGTATCGTTGATTACTGCGGCGGCGTGCATCACTATCCGCCGGAACAGGTGGCGCGGGACGAGTCGTGACCAGCTTGATCTGCGTCAGGGTGCACCATCGAGCCGATCGCTGATGATGCCGGCGCTGGTGCCGAAGGGGTGCAAAAGGAGGAATCTCATGCAAACCGATCGAATGCAGGGTGGCCTCATGCACAGACGGTTTTTCCACGGATGGATGATCGGTGCGTGCTGCGTCTTCGCGCTCGGCGTATCCGGCGCGCTGGCGCAAGGCAGCAAGAGCGGCACGAACAGCCTGTCGCCCTCGCCGGGCGCTTCATCGCCGCTGGGCTCGCGTGTCCCGCCGGCGCCGGTCGGCCACGCCCAGCCGCGCCGGGACTCGGTGCCGGATGAGGGGTCGCCCTACAAGGAGACACCCGAGGACAAGGCGCTGGATCGCAAGATCAAGAGCATCTGCAAGGGCTGCTGAGGCGCGGCCATTGAATGTGGTTCCTGAAGACGCATTGTGACATGCATTGTCGTCATAGCCGGGCATAGCCCGTCGAAGACGGGCGTAAACGCCCTTATGTCCCGGCCATCCACGCCTTCTACTAGCCCTGAGCTTTTTGATCAAAAGCGTGGGAAGAGGTGGATGCCCGGCATAAAGCCGGGCATGATGGTTACAACGGACACCGATTTTCTTTCGGGTCAGATGTTTATGAGCTCAGCTTGTTATCCCTCGCCGCGAAGGCGAGGCCGATCAGCGTGGCCCCGCCGAAGGTCAGGTTGATGCCGACCAGCAGCCCGAGCGCCCACGCCGCCGAGCCGGGCAGGCCGGCGATGATGATGCCGGCGACGATGATGTCCATCAGGCCGGCGACCAGCACCCAGCCCCAGCGCCCGACCAGTTCGCGCCGGTGCTCCAGCGCGTACATGATGGTCGCGACGCCTTCCGCGAGGAAATAGGCGCCGAGCACGATGGTCAGCGTCAGTGTGCCCTGCAGCGGTTTCCACAGCAGGATGACGCCCGCTCCGATGGCGACGATGGCGGAGAGCAGAGCCCACCAGAACCCCGGCGCTTCCCGCGCCGAATAGGTCAGAAACAGGCCGGCAATGCCGCTGATCAGGAACATCCAGCCGAGGAAGATCGCGACCGCCACGCTGGCCAGTGGCGGTACGAAGATTGCGGCGAGGCCGATGACAACCAGCAGGACGCCTTCGATCAGATAGGCCTTCCAGTGTCTGGTGACGGAGGCTGCGACGGCTTTCTTGAGATCGTCGGACGGGGGAAGATCGGACATGGTCATTGCAAACTCCGTGCGCGAAAGGATCAGCTTGGGAGCAGGGACGCCGGATCGATGGCATCAATATAGGTGCTTCGCGGGGTGTTTGCATGGGTGCCGCCGTCGACCCGGCGGATGGGGCGCGACGGTCTGCTGCAGAAGACGTCGGCGGGGCGCGGATCGGTGCTTGCCGGTGGCGGCAAACGCCTCTATACGTTGCCTCGCCTGACGGCGGCCCTGCTTCGCGGACGCTGTCGTGGCAGCTTCGCATTTCGATACAAGATATTGAAACTGCGTTGTTATCGGGCTCAAGCGACCCGCCGGCGCGCGTGCAGGATAGCCTGCACCGGGTCAGGAATCGCTCCCTTCGTCTATCGGTTAGGACGCCACCCTTTCACGGTGGAGAGAGCGGTTCGATTCCGCTAGGGAGCGCCACTTTCCATCATCCCGAACAAAATCGCGGACGCAGAGTTAGCCGTGCGGAGTAACGCGCCAACTCGAAAACGAGCCGATGCGCTTGTGAACGCTTGATGCCTGGATGACCTTGCGCATTGGTACTGCCGGCTGGACCGTGCCGGCTCCCTACGCTGACGTGATGCCGCGCGGCGGCAGTCATCTGGAGCGTTACGCGCGGCGTCTCGACGCGGTCGAGATCAACTCATCATTTTACCGGCCACACCAGCGCAAGACCTACGAGCGCTGGGCGCAGTCGACGCCGGCTGATTTCCGCTTTTCGGTGAAAATGCCGAAAGCCGTCACGCATGAAGCGCGGCTCGCGGATTGTGACGCGCTGCTCGATCGTTTCGTGGCGGAGGTGACGGGACTTGGCGGCAAGCTCGGCGTTCTGCTGGTGCAATTGCCGCCGAGCTTCGGTTTCGACAGGCCGCTTGCCGATCGATTTGTCCGGGCGCTGCGCAGGCGTCTCGACGCTCCGGTTGCGCTGGAGCCACGGCACCGAAGCTGGTTCACCTCCGAGGTCGCGGCCTGGCTCGCCGATCTCGGCATTGCTCGTGTCGCGGCCGACCCGGCACCGGTTGCCGAAGCGGGCAGGCCGGGCGGCTGGGGCGGTCTGGCCTATTATCGCTGGCATGGTTCGCCGCGGATTTATTATTCCGACTACGATGCTGGGGCGCTCGCTTCCTTGAAGAGCACACTCGACGAAAGCTGCCGGCGCGGCGTGCCGACATGGTGTATCTTCGACAACACCGCCTTGGGTGCTGCGCTCGGAAATGCGTTGGCGCTTGCGCGTTCCGGCGTGTGAGGTTCAATCCTTTGCCCGCATTGTGCCCGGCAAAGGGAATTCAGCATTTATTGACATGAACTACTGCGACGCCGTGATCGGCAAAGAAGCTTTCGAGGGGGCATTTGATTCCGCATAGGTTCCGCTTCCGGGCCATGAGCTGCAGCCGCCGTCCCATAAGGTGGCCGCGTGGAAACTCCTGAAGCAGCATACACGCCTCAGAGATTGCGGAGCAGCGTTCTACCCTTGTCGTTATTGGCTTGTACGAGATGCAGAAGTTGCCGCAGAAAATGTTTGCGATCTGCCGCAGAAAGAGGTGAGACAAGCTCCCGATGAGCGTCTTCAATGGAAGACTGCATGTCTTTCAGCATGCTTTTTCCAGCCCGCGTGAGAGAGGCGCGCTTGGTTCGCCGATCGCGGCTATCAACCTCACGAAAGATGAGGTCGCGTTCTTCAAGTCGTGTCAGAACGTTCGAAACGGTCGTCCTGTCGAGCCCGATTTCCGCGGCGAGAGTATTCTGATCCATACCAGGCTGTGCGTTCAAGACTTGTAAAATGCTCGATTGAACCGGTGTCGTGTTGAATCTCTCGCAATGCTGGAAGTAGATCGCGAGATGGATTTGATGTAACCGCCGAACGAGAAATCCAGGCCGTTGTAGAAGCACGGTGTTCGGTTCGGTCTTGCGTTTCGTCATTGCGAATGAGCCATTCCAAATTTGATCAGATGGGAATCTCTAGCACGAAACCTCAAGATCCAACATTTGTCGTCTTCAAATCAGGGATTTCATAAGTCGTTATTTTGCTGAAAGTCGCCGTTCCATTCATGACGTGCTGCGCAGTTTGCTTTTCGATGGGAGATCATTGCGGTGTCCGGCCGGACGCGAAACTGTGCGTCAGCCTGCGGATCATATGCATACGGTACGGAAGATCGTCTGCTTAAAATAGTCAGTATGCTGATTATTTTATTGACAGCGTTTCATTGTTGGACCAGCATCGTCCACAGATCGGATGACCAAACGAAAAATCGATCGAGCCTTTGAGGAAAAGGCGTGTTTCAGCCAATTTGATCGGTGGCTGAATGCGGCTTTTATCGCTGCCAATGGGAGGAGGCCTTGGTCAAAGAGAGTGGGGCGGCTCTCGATGAAGCAAGGGCGCCCTCGGCGCGGGATTGTTCGAGTGAATACTAGTTTGTACTCAGGCAGCTAAGCCGGGCTGATCGGCTAAACGAGGGAACGACCCATGCGTACGATGATAAAAGCACAATGGATCGTGGCAAATGATGGAAAGCAGCATGTCTTGTTGCGAGATGGCGTCGTTGTCTACGAAGGCCAGAAGATCATCTACGTTGGGCGCGCATTTGAAGGTGATGTTGATCGAACGATCGATGCCGGCCACAAGCTGGTTTGTCCCGGGTTCATTGATACGCACGTTCATTCAGGCCATCGCGCATCTCACCGTCTCATTACGGATAGCGGCCGTCCGCTATATTTTGGCCAGCCCTTCCTTGAGATCAGCGTACCTAAAGAAGGGAAGACGGTTTCCGGTGATCCCCGCTACCTCAAACCGGGCGATGCGGAGCTGAATGCTTCGCTCGAGCTGAATTCGCTGTTCACCGTGGCTGAGCTTTTGCGAAACGGTGTGACGACATTCGTGGAATTCGGAAGTCAGGTCAGTGTGCAGATGGCGCTGCGAGAGCAGGTCAAGCGTTTCGGCACGCGTGCTTATCTGGGGCCGGGCTATGATTGCGGGCGTTGGGTCGGGGATGAAAAGGGGCGTCTAAAGCGTATTCGGGACGATAAAGGCGGTCTGCAAGGGTTGAAAACGGCTGTCGAATTTATTGAGAAACACGAGGGGGAGTTCGACGACCGAATTCGCGGCATATTGGTTCCCAGAGAGGTGGAAACATCGAGCGTCGAGCTTTTGAAGCAGACGCTTCATTACGCAGACAAGCTCAAGGTTCCGATGGCGACGCACGCCGCCTATTCGGTGCTTGAGTTCCATGATGTCGTGCGCGAGCACTTGATGACGCCGATTGAGTTGCTGAATGAAGTTGGGATGTTGCGTCAAACGCTCAATATCGGTCACGGCAACCTTATCGCGGATAACGCCAATCTGAACTATTCAGGCGCCCGCGATCTCGAACTGATGGGACATCACCATTGTTCAATCTCGCACTGTCCCATCAACATCGCTCGCCGCGCTCGCTCGCTGGATAACTGGAAGCGATATCGGGACGCAGGAGTAAATATCTCGATTGGAAGTGACACCTATCCACGAGACATGATGATGAACATGCGGACGGCGTCCCTCATGGGAAAGATTATGGGGCATGACTATTACAAGGCTCCCGCCGGACAGGTTTTTGAAGCGGCAACTCTTGGCGGAGCGCGCTCGCTTGGTCGCGAGGATCTGGGCCGATTGGCGCCCGGCGCACTTGCCGACATCATCATCGTTGATTTCAGCGGCAAGAACTCGCTTCGATACGGGCCGATCATGGATCCGATAAAGAGCCTCGTGGATTGCGGAGTTGGCGATGACGTTGAAACGGTGATCGTCAATGGCGAGATCTGTATGGAGAATGGGAAGATTCCGGGATTGGACCTGGCGAAGCTGCGCGATGACACTCAGAAAGCCGGCGACCATATTTGGTCCAGCGTACAAGAGTGGGACCCTTGTGGACGAACCGCTGAAGAGGTCAGTCCTTGGTCATTCCCGCTTATGTAAGTGCGTCAGACGCGTGACCTGCATGCCTGGCTGGTAGCCAACGCGGGGTGAAGTCATTTCGGCATCGCAAGATAATGCCGAAGATTCATGCGGGGTTTGCTGTCAAATTGATCTTGACGAATACAGTTCAACTTATCAGATTACCCGAAAGGCTATCGTCGAAGAGAAAAGGCTATCGTCGAAGAGATCTGTCAACCTGGGAGGAGAGGCAATGAGGGCTTTGCTGAGCTTGCTGTTCACGGCGCTACTGTCGACATCTGTCTTCGCGCAAAATGACAACTGGCCGCAGCGGCCTGTTACCTTGATCGTTCCTTATGCTGCTGGTGGCTATACGGATGTCGTGGCCCGGCTGGTCTCGGGCTTTCTCGAAAAGGAACTCGGTAAGCCCATCGTGGTCGAGACGCGGCCCGGTGGAGGAGGAATGATCGGCACGCAGTTTGTCGTCAATTCTGCTGCAGATGGCTATACGTTCTGTGTTTGTAGCGTAGGCGCTATCTCGATCGTGCCTTTCATTCAGAAGGTGAGCTATGACCCGATCAAGGATCTTGTTCCTGTCGGGATTGTGAGCACTGCGGCCCAGGCGGTCGTTGTCAAGAAAGACTTGCCCGTCAAAACGCTTAAGGAGCTTGTCGATTATGCAAAGGCAAGCCCGACGAAGCTTAATTACGGTTCAAGCGGCATCGCGGGGCTGACCCACTATGCTGTCAGGCTGTTTGAGTCCCGCACCGGGATGAGCGCGCAGCATGTGCCGTTCAAGGGCGGTTCTCAGGTAAGCTTGGCTCTTGTCGCAGGGGAGATCGATTTCGCCTTTGCAAACATGACTGATGCACTTCCTCAGATCGAGGCCAAAACGATCAAGGTCCTTGCTGTCACCTCGAAGGAGCCCGTTCCGTTCTTGCCGAACGTTCCTACAATTAACCAGGCCATGGTTCCCGGGTTCTTGGCGGAAAGCTGGAACGGCATCATGGCTCCTGCGGGCACCCCGGATCCTATCGTCCGTCGTATGTCCGCCGCCTTGAACAAGATGGCGGCTGATCCAACCGTCGTGGCGGCGCTTCGCAAGGCGGGAGCTGCAGAGGTGAAAGATACGCCCGAGCAGTTTGCTGCGCAGATCAAGGCAGAAGCCGAGCAATGGGGGCCGCTGCTCAGGGAAATCATGGGAAAGAAATAGTGACGCATCCTTGCTTCGTATGAACGACTTCATCGTCTAAGGAAGGAAGCTGTCGAGTGTCCGAAGCTGTTAAAAAAACTGAGCCGGATCGCCCTCGCCGTATTCGGAATCCCAGGGATTTCTGGGGTTCGATGGGCCTCGTTCTGCTTGCTCTCGTCGCGCTTTGGCTGACACGGGATATTCCTGGAATGGAAGGGCCTCAGTTCGGTCCAGGAACAGTGCCCCGTATGTTTGCCGTGTGCCTCTTGCTGCTGGCAGGAACGGTTGCAATTTGGTCCGTGTTTACTGATGGGAGCGATCCCGGCCGGTTTCATCTTCGCGGAGTGACCGTGGTTTCTGCCTCGGTCATTGTCTTTGCTCTTTGCGTTGAGCATCTGGGACTTGCCATAACGACCTTCGTTTCCTTCATGATCGCGGCGTTGGGGACGAGTGAAACGCGGTGGATCGAGGTCACGATTGTTGCCGCCATCTTTACGACGGCGTCCATTCTCTTGTTCGTCTACGGCCTTTCGCTTCAGTTTTCGATCTTTCCTCGATTTATGATGCAGTGAGGGAAAGTCATGTCGGACTTGGTATCAAACCTTGGACTTGGATTTTCGCTCGCGCTTGGGTTTCAGAATATCTTTCTGTGCTTTATTGGCGTGCTTGTCGGCACTTTGATTGGCGTGCTGCCGGGAGTTGGATCTGTGGCGACGATCGCCATGCTCCTGCCGATTACGATCGGACTGCCGCCAATTGGCGCGCTTATCATGCTTGCGGGCATCTATTATGGCGCCCAGTATGGAGGGTCGACGACTTCGATCCTTGTCAACATTCCGGGTGAAGCATCATCAGTTGTTACGACGCTCGATGGCCATCAAATGGCCCTTCAGGGCAGAGCGGGTCCTGCGTTGGCTATTTCGGCCATTGGGTCATTTGTCGCAGGATCTGTTGCAACGATATTTGTCGCGGCGCTTGGCGTGCCTTTGACAAAAATGGCCATGCGTTTTGGGCCGGCGGAATACTTCTCTTTGATGGTCGTGGGACTGATTTTCGCAGTTGTGCTTGCGAAAGGCTCCTTGCCCAAAGCCGTAATGATGGTGCTGTTCGGCCTTCTTATGTCTCAGGTCGGACTCGACATGGAAACCGCGACGGCGCGGATGACCTTTGATCTTCCTGAACTCGCGGATGGTATCTCTCTTGCCGTCGTTGCGATGGGGTTGTTTGGATTCGCTGAGGTCATTCGGAATCTCGAAGGGGAGACCAGTCGAGAGATTCTCAAGACGAAAATTACGGGCTTAATGCCCAAGCTGGCGGACCTGAAGACCGCTTCCCCCGCGATCGTGCGTGGAACTATTTTGGGGTCTCTTCTCGGCGTGTTGCCGGGTGGAGGCAACATCATCGCTTCATTTGCTGCTTATGGTCTGGAAAAGAAGTGTTCTTCGCATCCCGAAAAGTTTGGAACCGGTGTTATCGAAGGGGTGGCCGGTCCTGAAAGCGCAAACAATGCGGCGGCTCAAACCTCGTTCATTCCACTGTTGAGCCTGGGTATCCCTCCGAATGCCGTGATGGCGTTGATGGTCGGAGCGATGATGGTCCAGGGTATCGTTCCTGGTCCCCAGATCATATCGAAGCAGCCCGATTTGTTCTGGGCGCTGGTTGCTTCGATGTGGATCGGCAATTTGATGCTTGTGATCATCAATCTCCCCCTCATCGGAATCTGGGTGAAATTGCTCAGCATTCCTTATCGGCTTCTGTACCCTTGTATTCTGATGTTCTGCTGCATCGGAATCTATTCCATCAATAACTCGACTTTCGATGTGATCATGGCGGGAGCATTCGGTATCGTTGGTTACTGGATGATCAAATATGATTTTGAGCCCGCGCCCCTCGCACTCGGTTGGGTTCTCGGTCCGCTTCTGGAAGAAAATCTGCGGAGAGCAATGTTGTTGTCGCACGGAGACGTGACCGTGTTTGTAACCAGGCCAATTTCTGCCGGACTGCTTTTCTTTGCTTTCCTCCTGGTTGTCGCGGCGGTTCTTCCCTCAATCCGGAAGAGACGAGAGGAAGTCTTCGTCGAGGCATGATGTTGTACAGACCGGGGCGGATGGTTTCTTCTGCCCAGGCGACGATGAGGATCGAGCGGATATGGTGTCGAGGTGTTGTAGCATCATATTTATAATATAAGATGATAAGACGCGTATAAGCGATAACATATAGGCGTAATGCTCTTGGTCGGTGTGCGTAGATGGGATGTGGAGAGACGATCCTAATGAATGCGCCCGTGTGTATGCGGGATCGTTTTCGGTGGAATCGTGTGGCTTTAGGTTGGAGGGGGTGAATGTCGTTCCATGCTCGAAATCTGATCAAGGGGGTTTGGCAAAAATCATTCTCGGGGCAGACAATCGCAAGTATCAATCCCTCCACCCAAGCCGAGATCGGCCATTTCGAGGACGGCGGGAGAGAGGAGGCTGAGGCTGCAGTGTCGGCAGCCCGCAGCGCATTCGAGCAGCCGAGTTGGTCGCAAAATCCGCGGCTCCGCCAGTTGATTCTGTTGGAGTGGGCGTCGCTTATGGAGCGACGACGTGACGAGTTGGCTCGTCTTCTCACAGCGGAAAATGGAAAAACCCTTGTTCAATCCACTGCGGAGATCCATGCGAGCATTTCGGAAACCCGTTACTACGCCGGGTTGGCGCGCCATATTCCGGGGCACGTTCTTGAGGTTGAGCCGGGAGTATTCTCGACCTTATTGAGAGAGCCCGCAGGTGTTGCCGGTCTGATCATTCCATGGAATGCGCCGGCCATTTTGCTTATTCGGGCATTGACTCCCGCATTGGCGGCTGGGTGCACAGCGGTCATTAAATCGGCGCCGCAAACGGCCCTCATCACCTCCGAACTCATCCGGTGTTTGACCGAGATTGAAGCGCTTCCTGCCGGAGCCGTGAATCTCATTCATGAGCGAGGGCACGCTGCTGCGGAATATCTCGTTCAGTCTGCTGACGTCGATGTTCTGAGTTTTACGGGGTCGAATGCAACCGGGCAGCGCATCATGGCGGCGGCGGCACCGACCATGAAGAAACTGTCGCTCGAGTTGGGCGGCAAGTCGGCGTGCCTTGTCTTTGACGACGTCGATTTCGATATGGTGGCACCAAAACTTGCTGCGGCCGCAACCATCATTTCCGGGCAGCAATGCACTGCGGCGCGTCGAATACTCGTTCACGCATCACGCTATGAAGAAATGAAGGTGGCGCTCCGATCGGCGCTCACAAAACTCAAAATAGGCTCCGGCCTCGAGGCGGGAGTGGATATGGGACCGCTGATTGACGCGCCGGCGCTCGATACGGTCATGCGGAAAATGTCCGATGCGATGAATGCCGCCGACGAAGTTGTCCTTCGAGGAGGTCGCCTTGATGGGGCTCTCGCGAACGGCTTTTTTCTTTCTCCGACGATTGTCGCGCATCGCGATACCTCTGCCTCCTTTGTGCAGGAGGAAATATTCGGTCCCTTCATCGTTCTGGAGAAGTTCGAGGACGAGCGCGAAGCTGTCGTTCGCACCAATCATACCGAATACGGTCTGTCGGCCAGCGTCTGGACCAATGACGGGGCGAGGGCGATGCGAGTGGCGCGTGCTTTGCGTAATGGAACGGTGTGGATCAACGATCACAACAAGCTTTTTGCCGAAGCCGAAGCCGGTGGGTATCGTCGGAGTGGCCTCGGACGCTTGCATGGTTTTGACGCGCTTATCGACTTCACGGAAATCAAGCATGTCTATCAAAGTTGCGGCACTGTGTAGGCGGCGTCGCTGTGGCAAAAAGGCGAGGGCCTGGGCTGCCCGAATGTGCTGGCGGGATAGCAGCTTTGGATTCTCGACATGCACTAACTTTGACAAATGCTGACGTCACATACCCCTGGGGATTCATATGAAGGAAGTTGCCACCATTTCCGTAGCCGAAGGATACCTCTCGGCGCTGTATGCCGCGGGAATTCGATATGTTTTCGTGAACTCGGGGTCTGATTTTCCGCCGATCATCGAGGCCATGGTGCGAATGCAGCAGGCCGGCAAGAGCGTGCCGGAGTTTATCGTCGCGCCACACGAGAACGTGGCGCTGTGCATGGCCCAAGGATATTCGAAGATTTCCGGCAAGGCATCCTGCGCAATGGTGCATGTCAACGTTGGAACCGCAAATACGGTCTGCGCGATGATGAATGCCGCGCGAGACAATGTTCCGGTTCTTTTGGCCGCGGGACGGACTCCGCTGACCGAATCCGGACATCCGGGCTCACGGGACAGAATCATCCATTGGATGCAGGAGAATTTTGACCAAGCGGCGATCGTGCGCGAATCCGTGAAATGGGAATATGAGCTCCGCCATGATCAGCCTGTTGGCTCCATTGTGCGTCGTGCGATCGACATCGCCATGCAGGAACCGCGTGGTCCGGTCTATCTGACCTTGCCGCGGGAAACCTTGATGGACGACATGGTTGAGGAGTCGTCCGCCTCTCCGGCAACACCGATCGGCACTGCATCTGCAGTCCCGGCTCTCGATGCGCTTGAGAAAGCGGCCGACCTCATTGCAAATGCGCAGATGCCGCTGATCATTGCGGGTCGCGCGTGCACGACAGCTCGCAGCTTTGAGGCGCTGGCAAAGTTGGCGCATAATGCCGCTATTCCCGTTACCAGCGGCGCACATCCCAATATTGCGTCCGATCATCCCATGAATCTCGGACCCGTGACCGCAAAGCTGTTGCAGGCTGCCGACGTCATTGTGGTGCTGGAATCGGCTGTTCCATGGATGCCTCACCATATGCAGCCAAACGCCAGCGCGAAGATTATCCATATCGCGCATGATCCGCTCTTTAGTACCTATCCTCTGCGCAGCTTTCCTTCGAGCCTCACAATAGCCGGCGATCCCGGAACTGCCGTTGAATTGCTGGATGGCCTTCTGGATGCTCGTCTCCGGAACAAATCGGCGATTGTCGATGCTCGTCGAAAGACGATTTCGGATATTCATCTGGAACTGGTGAACGCGCGCAAAGCGACGATAGCGTCCTTGAGGGGCAGGGCGCCTATAAGCCCGGCTCTGGTCGCCGACGCGCTGAATCAGGTGCGAGATAAGAGCGCGATCGTGGTCGATGAATTGGGCTCCGGATATCACTATCTGGACATGCATCGGCATGACGGATTCATTACCGGAAGTTCGGGCGGTCTTGGCATGGGGCTCGGACAGGCAATCGGGGCGAAGCTCGCGGATCGTAGCCGCCAGGTCATCTCGACCTTGGGGGATGGCTCCTACATGTTCGCAGTGCCTTTGGCCGCTCACTATGTGGAGCGGGCGCACAAGCTGCCGACATTGACGATCGTCCTGAATAACTCGCAGTGGAATGCTGTGGCGAGAGGCGTGACCGCCCTGTATCCAGCCGGCGAAGCCGTAAAGCAAAATGAAATACCGCTGGTCTCGCTTTCCCCTTCGCCGGATTTTGAAATGGTCTCGCAGAGCTGTGGCGGATATGGCGCTCGGGTGGAGGACCCGGCGGATCTGATTCCTGCGATCGAAAAGGCTCTGCAAGCGAATGCTGATGGGCAGCAGGCAACTCTCAACGTTATATCGGGCTTGAGAATATAAGGTCTTGTTACCGGGTGTCCGATAGGGGGGGCGAACTCCCGAAGGGGCGCTACCGCCTGTCGCCCATTGAGATGATGGAGGTCGCTGTCCGCCATTGGCGTCGCAAGCCGTTGCTCCCGTATTCCGCATCGTATTAACGGCGGTGGTTCGGCTTGTTTAAAGATCACACCGTGCGCAACCGCAAAGCTCGTCAGCTCTGTTGGCCTATGGCCGCATGGCTGACAATCTCGCCAAGTTATTGGGTATGTGAGCCGTATCAATCCTTGCGGGTGAGACGCGACAGGCTTCCCTGCAATACGCGCAGCATCGACGTTTGAGCTTGTTGGGGGTCGGAAGCCTCGATGGCCTTGTATATTGCAAAATGGTCGTCGTATGAAATGGCCTTGGTTTGCTGTTGTTTTGAAGATACCTGTCTTGCCTGCCAGATCGCTTCGTAGAGGTGTGGCTGCAAGAACTCCATGAAACTAACGATCAATGGATTTTTTGTCGCCCGCGCGATCGAGAGATGGAAATTGATATCTGCGGTGTGAGCTTTATCGAAGCTGTTCTGGCCAGGGCGCATCTCTTTCAGGCATCGTGCCATATCCCGCAAGTCGGCGGCACTTCTGCGTTCCGCGGCGAGCATCGAACCTTGAACTTCAATCGCAATCCGGAGCTCAAAAATATCGCTAATCGAACTTTGCTTGCCGATTGACTCGAGTCTGAAAGGGCGGGCTTTCGTATCGTCTTCCACGAAGACGCCTTTGCCCTGGTGCGAGGTGATGAGTCCATCGGACTTCAATCGGGATAGTGCTTCTCGCACGACGGTAATACTGACGCCGAACGCTTCGCTTAGCTCTCTGCCGGAAGGAAGCTGACGGCCCGGCGGATATTTTCCCGTAATTATTTCCTCTCTCAAGGCCGCCGTGGTTTTATCGGTCAGATTGTCCGTCTTCGATCTCCTTACCCGCGTGTAATTCATCTCTGTCCCGGACTTTTGATAGGGAAAACCGAGGGGAATCGCTCCCGTAAACGGAATCCCGTGTGCTGCCTTAAATCGAAAAAACTGAATACCTCAGAAACATCCAATGTCGCATAGGTGCAACAAATTCTATCCTAACTGTTTAGATGAGTCGCCAAAAAACTGTTTAGCCGGCGGCAGTTATAGACCGAAACCACTGACGCGGCCTCTCCGGGCATCGGAGGCTGGTCGAGATTGCTCCTCGAGGATACTTGCTCGCTTCTAACATATCATATAAGATGACAATACTCACGGAGAGCATTCTAATGGCGACGGACAATCAGAGTTTGCGTGGTTTTATTGAAGATCTGGAAAGGGCTTTGCCTGCGGAAGTGCTTCGCATCAAAGACCCGGTGAACCAGAACTTCGAGATGACATCGACAATCATGGAGCTGGACCGGCTGAACAAAAGCCCGGTCGTGATTTTCGAGAACGTGGCAGGCTTTGACATGCCGGTCGTCACAAACACCGCAGCGAATCGAGGTTTGCTGGCGCGGTGTCTGAACACGAGCGTAAAAGAATTGCCGAGCGTCTTCCGGGAGCGGTGCCAGAATTACATTCCTCCGGAGATCGTTCCGCGGGGCGCGTGGGATGAGATCGTTCTCGAAGGGGACGATATCGATCTGACGAAATTGCCGATACCGCTCCAGTTTTCGGTCGATGCTGCTCCTTACATCACTGCAGGACAAGTAACCGCGCGTGACCCTGAGACCGGGATCGATACGACCGGTTTTCATCGTCTTATGTTGAAGGGAAAAAACCGGCTGGGAATATCACTGCATTCTCGGCGCCGTATGTTTGAATTCCATCGCCGTGCCGAGGCTCGCGGCGAGAATCTTCCCGCGGCCATCGTGCTGGGCGTTCATCCGCTGCACTATATGGGGTCGATGGTGTACGCCTATCCGCCGAATGTTCGAAAGTTCGATATTATCGGCGGACTCTTTGGAGAACCCTATCGTCTGGCCCGATGCGGCATTGCCGATCTTGAAGTGCCGGCTAATGCCGAAATCATCATCGAGGGCGAGATCCTCGCGAATGTGCACGAGCCGGAAGGTCCCTTCGGTGAATTCACCGGCTACGCCTCCTATCGCAGCACGCAAAACGTATTCGTCGTTAAACGTATTCGTATGCAGCGCAAGGCTTATTTCCACAGCATCACTGCGGGTATGGCGCGGGACCACATTCTCATCTCGTGCATTACGCGCGAGGGCGAGATTTTGAATGCGCTCCGCCGAAACATTCCGAACGTGAAGGAGGTCCATGTGCCTCATACAACGTGCGGTGCGTTTCTGGCTATCGTGTCGATCAAGAAGGTTTCGGAGGGCGAAGCCAAGATGGCCATGCTTTCTACACTCGGGACCGAGCTTTATACGAAGAGCGTGATTGTGGTGGATGACGACGTCAATATCTTCGATATGGACGACGTGATGTGGGCGGTCGCAACGCGCTCTCGTGCGGAAAAGGACATTATGATGGTTCCCGGCGTCAAGTCGGCGATCATTGATCCGACCTCGGATCCAAAGAACTTCACGATTACGAAGTGGGGTATCGACGCAACGGCACCGCTGGATGAGAAATTTGCAGAGAGGCTGACGATTTCCGAAGAGCATCGGTCGCGCGCTCTGGAGATTTTGTCTCGTGCAAAGGTTATATAGCATCGATCAAGGCGATTGACTGCCCGGTCGCCTTGGTCTTTTCCTTGGGTTTTGACAAGCCGATCCTTATGACAAAACGACGATTGATTGTTGGTATAACGGGCGCTTCGGGAGCGGCATATGGATTTGCTGCGCTTAAGGCTCTCAAGGCATCCGAAATCGAAACTCATCTTGTGGTTTCACGCTCTGGTCAGATCACAATCGCGCACGAACTGGGATTGAAATTCTCGGAATTGGCTGCTTTTGCCGACGTGACCTATAAAAGCGATGATATAGCTGCAGCGATTTCGAGTGGCTCCTTTAATACTCTGGGAATGCTGATCGCTCCTTGCTCGATCAGGTCCCTTTCCGAAATCTCAAGCGGGATCACTTCCAGCCTGTTGAGTCGCGCTGCTGATGTTGTTCTGAAAGAACGGCGGCGGCTTGTGTTGATGGTGCGCGAAACGCCACTGCACCTTGGCCATATCCGATCCATGGCTCAAGTGACGGAAATGGGCGCCATCGTCATGCCTCCTGTGCCGGCGCTCTACGCTCGACCTCAGACGGTCGATGACATCGTCAATCATTCGGTCGGCCGCGCGCTTGACCTTTTTGGTCTGGATTCGGGCCTCGTACGCCGATGGGGCGAAGAAATCAGTATCTCAGGCGATCGATCCAACTGAGTGGATGGCTGGAACGTCAGAGAGGATTGTCGTCGTACGGCCGATTTCTCCTTGAGAGGACGGCGCCCCTAGTTCGATGCCGCTGGTTTCGCTTGCTCCGTCAGCCAATTTTGAAATGGTGACCAAGAGCTGTGAGGGGCGGCGAAGGCTCAGCATTTGTTGACGTGAACCACTTCGACGCCGTGATCGGAAAAGAAGCTTTCGAGCCGGGCATTGGATTCCGCATAAGTCCCGCGCTTCCAGACCATGTGCCATTCGGCCGCCTCATCATTATAGAGGGCGGTCGGGAAAACCTGCCTGAAGGCGTCGATCAGCGCGCCTTCGCGGGGAAGATCCATGGTGTGCAATTCGCAGCGCTTGGTCAGGATGACGGTTTTCGGCGTGACGGGGCTCATGGGCGCATTCTCCGTTATATTTGTTTGAATATAGCATAGAACACGCCCGTTGGCTGCTTTTGCAAGGAAAGAGAGCAGGGATCGCTGCGATTTCAGGCGAACAGTCTTTGCGCGATGTCAATCGGTGAGCGGCGGGATGGAGCCGTCTTTGCCGGCGGGCCCCCTTCCATGTGCTCGGATGGCGTGGCGATCGGTGCTCGGGGACACAACCGTCCAGGTAAAACGAAATCGAGAGCCTGGGGACCAGACTCTCGATTGAGGGATCGGCTCTCGATTGAGCCAGCGTGTGCCAGGCGGTGCTCAGCGGCCGAAAAACAGCCACAGCAGAATGATCACCGGGATCGGCACGCCCAGCAGCCACAACAGAATTCCCCTACCCATTTTTTCTCTCCTCGTTTCATCCGGATCAGATGTCGGGATAAATCGGAGCAGGGACGCTGGTTCCGTGAAGAATATTTGACCGCGAACGGAACGATCGGCCTACCAGTGGCCGATATTCTGCATCGAGGTCCACGGCTCCTGCGGCGGCAGCGCGTCGCCTTTCTGCAGGAGTTCGATGGAGTGCAGATCAGGCGAGCGGATGAACGCCATCTGGCCGTCGCGCGGCGGACGGTTGATGGTGATGCCGAGCTTCATCAGGCGCTCGCAGGTGGCGTAGATGTCGTCGACCTCATAGGCGAGATGGCCGAAGAAGCGATCCTCGCCATAGGTCTCTTCTTCCCAATTGTAGGTGAGTTCGACCAGCGGCGCGCCGCGCCCCTTGGATTGCGCGACCAGATCCCTGTCTTCGGGCGCGGCGAGAAAGACCAGCGTAAAGCGGCCCTTGTCGTTGTCCATGCGGCGCACCTCCTCGAGGCCCAGCGCGTCGCGATAGAATTTCAGCGCGGCGTCGAGATTGCGGACTCGCAGCATGGTGTGAAGGTAGCGCATGGATCGAAATCTCCGGAAGATAGATAGATCAACGTTGGGCGGGGCGGCAGGTTGCGCGATGCAAGAGAGAAATCAAGACGCCGGAAGCCGCAGGATCGGATAAAAGGAGACATGCGAAACGTCCTCTTTATCCTGGCGCTCGGATTGGCGATCTCGGGCGCAGCGAGCGCGGCGACGGCGGATCAGATTCGCCCGGACCGGACATCGAAAAGCGGTGTTGCGCCGGGTCATACCGCGCGAAGCGCGACATCTTCCGAACGCGCGTCGCCAAAAAAGCCCGCCGCAGGCAATCCTTGCGCGCAATTCGGCGCCGGCTTTGTCGTAGCGCCTGGCTCCGATACCTGCGTCAGGATCGGGGGCGGCATCGACGTCGGCGTCGGCGGCTCCCGCTAGCGCGGCGTTCGGCCGCTCGCTCAGGCTTCGAGCTGCGCGAACTTGTCCAGGGGATAGACCCGCCCGTCGGGCGCGGTGATGCTGACGTCCCAGCAGCCGTCGTCGGTCAATTCCTTCGCCTTTTTCAACGCGCCGCTCTGGGTCTCACGTTTAAGTTCAATGCTTCCCGACGTGTCGGTCCCCTTGACGACGAACATGGCATCCTCCCGATCCCGAGCAATCGCATTCTTGCCGGTGAGGCCGGCAGGCTGGCTGAGAACCGGATGTTGCCATGGCCCGGACGGTGAGTGAACCGGGAAAACGGTCGAAAATCGGGAGATGCCGAAATACAGGAGACAAGAAAAGCCCCGCCAGCGGGGACTTGGCGGGGCTTTGGGGGATGAAGCCGTTGGGGGAAGGGCTTCGCTCCACCAACGTCACTCCGGGCGGTTGGTTCCCGGGTGGCGCGACATGACGCAGGTCCGCGGATGCCGATTTGACCGGGGCCGCTTTGCCGTGCCAGCGGCAAACAAAAAGCCCGCCGGGGCATGGCGGGCCGAGGATCCGGGGAGGTCTTGCTGCAAGGCTAACACCGGACCCGTCGAATGGTTCCGGCATTTGACGGGGTGATCAGTCCTGACGGACCTTCGAGCGCCGCCGGATACCTTCAAGCGTCGACATGGACTCCGGTTGCAGGCTGGCGTCGGAATCCGGCGGGCAGGGCTTGATGCTGTAATCCTCATCGAGCACACGCTCGGGCTTGCGATCGTCGCCGTCCGGCGAGACCTCGACCACCAGCCCGGCCTCGTCCGCCTTCCGCCAGACTTCCTGGCGTGTGTCGTAGGCTTTGCTGATCTGTTCGTCGTTGGTGAACAACGCATAGGGCATCGGTCACATCTCCAGGGGCGGATAACGCCGGCTCGCGCGCGCGGTTCCGCCTGCCACGACATTGAAAATCCGGAGAGCCTGCGCAGATAATGGCGAGCCCGCCGTTCCGGCGATGCGAAACGAACCGGTCCCAATGATTACCAGCAGCCAGCAAGAGGCGATCGCATGCCTCGAAGACATGATCGCGGCGGCCTCCGCAGTGGTGCCGTTCACCGGCGCGGGGATTTCGACCGAATGCGGCATCCCCGATTTCCGTTCGCCCGGCGGCTTGTGGACGCGCAACCGTCCCATTCCCTATGGCGACTTCATCGCCAGCCAGGACGCGCGTGACGAAGCCTGGCGGCGCCGCTTTGCCATGCAGCCTACTTTCGAGGCGGCGAGGCCGGGGCGCGGGCACCGCGCGCTCGCCGCGCTCTACAAATCCGGCAAGGTGCCGGCGGTGATCACCCAGAACATCGACAATCTGCACCAGCAGTCCGGCTTCGCGCCCGACGCGGTGATCGAACTGCACGGCAACACCACCTATGCGGTCTGTATCGGCTGCGGCCTGCGCCACGAACTCGACTGGGCGAAGCGGCGCTTCGACGAGGACGGCCTCGCACCGAACTGCGTCTCATGCAGCGAGCCGGTCAAGACCGCCACGATCTCGTTCGGTCAGGCGATGCCGGACATCGAGATGCGCCGCGCGGCGGAGCTTGCGCGAAGCTGCGACCTGTTTCTGGCGATCGGCTCCTCGCTGGTGGTGTGGCCGGCGGCGGGCTTTCCTCTGCTCGCGCGCAATTCCGGCGCGCGGCTGGTGATCATCAATCGCGAGCCGACCGATCTCGACGATGTCGCCGATCTTGTGATCCGGCATGATATCGGCGATGTCCTCGGCGGTTTTGTCGCGCATTGATTCGACCGGGCGCAAGGCTGTTCATAGCCTGCGGCTGATCCGTTTTTTGGCTTTGCCGACTCGACCGGAGTGTTATCTTCGAATCGCGAGATTCGCCGCGCAGCATCTTTGAATTGTCAGTGATGGGCGCAAGGGAAGTGGGGTTGCCAGCGCGGGCTGCCAGAACGTGGCAAGCGCCGTAGCAAATGGCAGACGCCTGGAGTGTGGGGTCGGGGGTCATGGGGTCGGACGATTTTGAGTCCAAGAGGCTGACCGGGCCGGGCGCGGGAACGACCGGCCGGTCTTCATCGGGTGATTACGCCGGACAATACCACGAGGGCGTGGCCGATCCTTTTTCCGGGCTGGACACCGCCGCCGCCAATCTGGTCGAGCTCAGCGGCGTCATCAAATGGTTCGACGCCTCCAAGGGTTACGGCTTCATCGTGCCGGACAATGGCTGGCCGGATATTCTGCTGCATGTCACCGTGCTGCGCCGCGACGGCTATCAGACGGCCTATGAAGGCGCGCGACTGGTCTGCGAATGCGTCCAGCGCCAGAAGGGCTATCAGGCCTTCCGCGTCGTCTCGATGGATGAGTCGACCGCGATCCATCCGGCGCAGATGCTGCCGCCCCGCACCCATGTCAGCGTGACCCCGACCAGCGGCCTCGAGCGCGCGCAGGTGAAGTGGTTCAATCGGCTGCGCGGGTTCGGCTTCCTGTCCTGCGGCGAGGGCACGCCGGACATCTTCGTGCACATGGAAACGCTGCGCCGTTACGGCATGACCGAATTGCGCCCCGGCCAGTATGTGCTGGTGCGCTATGGGCCGGGCTCCAAGGGCATGATGGCGGCCGAGATCCAGCCGGAAACCGGCGCGGGCGGTCTGTCCTCGCACTGATCCGCTCAGCCGTCCGTTTTCGGGACCGGGTGTCGGCAGCGGCGCCGGCTCATATCCTTGTTTTCGTTCGTCCGATAATGGCCTGGCGCTGAATGCTTTTCGACGCGGTCCGCCCACGAAGCTGTGATGGGGCGATGCTGGCGTCCGGCAAATGATCCCGCTATTGCCTTGGCCTGAAACGACGCCGGATCATGGATGATGGCGCCGTGTGAGAAGGCGGGATCGATGATGTTGCGCGCAGGATTGCCGGTTCGGATCGTGGAATCATTGGCGCGGCTGGCTCTGGCGGCTCTGCTCGGCGCCCTGTTGCTGGCCCTGCCGGCGCGGGCGGCGGAGACGCAATCGCTGGAGATCGTCACCCGCTCCGGCGTTCAGGTCTTTACCGTCGAGATCGCGCGGACCGATCAGGAACGGGCGACCGGCCTGATGTACCGCAAGGAGCTTCCGGAAGGTCGCGGCATGCTGTTCGACTTCTCGCCGGAACAGAATGTCTCGATGTGGATGAAGAACACCTTCATCTCCCTCGATATGATCTTCATCGGCGGCGACGGCCGCATCCTGCGGATCGCGGAGAACACCGAACCGCAATCCGAGAAGATCATCTCCTCCGGCGGGCCGGCGCGCGCCGTCCTTGAGGTCATTGGCGGAACGGCGCGGAAATATGGAATCCAGCCCGGCGACCGGGTTGCGTCGCCGCTGTTGGGCACCCGCTAGGCCGGCTCCGCAGCCTCCTTTGGCGGCTTGCTGGACCTGGGGGAAGGGTGTAACCACTGGCGGCTCGGGGTATGGCGTAGCCTGGTAGCGCGGCGGTTTTGGGTACCGCAGGTCGCAGGTTCGAATCCTGCTGCCCCGACCAGTCACCTGCCTGAGTTTTCTGACTTTTTCTCCTGCGCTTCCGACGTGATTCCGACACGCGGTCGGCGGGCTGCCGCGCCATCTCGGTTTGTCATACGCGGATGGGCAAGGCTGCCAATGCTATGAGTCAGCACACGTGAATGTCGGTCGCTCTGCACGCAACGAAGCCATCGCCGGCCACGATCGCGAAACCGAAATATCGGATATTCGTGCAGTAAAGCGCATCGACGATTGCGATCGTTATCTTCGACAACTTCAATTGCACGCCTTGCGATGTGCATAAGTCGCGGCATGCCGCGCAGCCCCGCTTAGAATACCTCGAAGAGAAAATGCGCGGTGATGTGTCACCGTCTGAAAATCGCGAAGTTTGCGCGCGGCGTATTGGCGCAAAATGAAAGATATTTAAAGCGCTTGGCGTTTACGCCGTGCAGGCTGGAACGTTTCTAAAATTATTGGCGGTTGCTTATTCCGGATTTGGATCGATTCTTTTTCGGGACTGCTGGCTGGACGTTTTGCCGCATTTCCTTCATCAGCGAAAAATGATTGCCGCGCATTCCCGCGGCAACGATTTCTCGGGGGCCAGGGGCAGTGAAGGATCGCGATCGCGTTTGCGGGGCAACTCGTTCAATTTCAAAATCGGCATTGCTGTCGGCAAGCTACATCGTGCTCGGGCTCGCGATGTGCATCACGGAGGCCGACGCGCAACAGGCGCAGACGCAGTCGGGCGTCAGCACGTTGCCGCCGGTGGTGATTTCGCCGAGCAAGCCGAGGACGCAGCGCCGGCCGCGCACCGCATCGTCGACCTCTCGCACACGGCGCGCCGCGCGGGCGCCCGCGCACAATCAACCCAAAACCGTCGAGCAGACCTGGGCGGCGGACAGCCAAGCGGCCCGCACCGGCACGACCGGCTACGTCGCGAGCAGCACCTCGGTCGCGACCAAGACCAACACGCCGCTGATCAACATTCCGCAGTCGGTCAACGTGCTGACCAAGGATTTCATCCAGGACCAGAGCTTCGGTCATATGACCGACGCCACGCGCTATGTGCCGGGCGTTGCGATCCATCAGGGCGAGGGCAACCGCGACGAACTCGTCATCCGCGGCGTCGATTCGAGCGCGAACTTCTTCGTCAACGGCTTCCGCGACGACGTGCAGTATTTCCGCGATCTCTACAACACCCAGAGCATCGAGGTGCTGAAGGGGCCGAGCGCGCTGATCTTCGGCCGCGGCGCGGGCGGCGGTCTCGTCAACCGCACGCTCAAGGAAGCCGACGGCACGCGCGTGTACGAGGCCACCGCACAGACCGGCTCGTTCGGCGACCGCCGCGTCACGCTGGATGCCGGGCAGGCGATCAACGAAGCCGTCGCGGTCCGCCTCAATGCGTTCTACGAAGGCTCCGACACGTTCCGCGACTACGGACGTCTGGAGCGCTACGGCTTCAACCCGACGCTGACCTGGAAGGTCAACGACGACACCAAGGTCAAGCTGAGCTACGAATATTATCACGACCGCGAACTGGCGGATCGCGGCAATCCTTCGATCGCGAGCACGCTGCCGGGAGGTGCGACGCGGTTCAATCCGACCGTGCCGTTCGCGCCGAACGGAAATTTCGCGACCTTCTTCGGCAATCCGCTCGTCAACAACACCTATGCCGACGTGCAGACCGGCATGGCCGTGATCGAGCATGATTTCGGCAACGGCCTGACGGTGAAGAATTCCTCGCTCTATGCCGACTACAACCGTGGCTATGTGAACGTGTATCCGGGCAGTGCGGCCAATCTCGTCAGCGCGCCGCCGTCGATGAACCTGTCGGGCTACATGAACACGACCAATCGCGAGAATGCGTTCAACCAGACCGATTTTACCTACAAGGCGGCCACCGGTTCGATCTTGCACACCCTGACGTTCGGGACGGAGTTCGGACGGCAGACCGGCACCGGCCTGCGCAACAGCGCGACCTTCGGCGGCGCGGCCAACGCCGTCGTCAATCCGTTCAATCCGACCTATTTCGGTCCGGTGGAGTTCGTTCACAAGACGACGGATGCCGACAACAAATATCGTCTCAATATCGAGTCTGCTTACGTGCAGGATCAGATCGAGATCACGCGCTGGCTGCAACTGATCGCCGGCGCGCGCTTCGACCGCTTCGACCTCGACGTGCTCGATCACAACACCGGCATCCAGCGCGGCCGTGTCGACGAGAAGGTTTCGCCGCGTGTCGGCGTCGTGGTCAAGCCGGTCGACAATGTGTCGGTCTACGGCGCCTACAGCATCTCCTATCTGCCCTCGTCGGGCGATCAGTTCAGCGCACTCAACGACGGCACGGTCATCCTCGAACCGCAGAAATTCGAGAACACCGAGTTCGGCGTGAAGTGGAATATCAATCCGAAGCTGCTGTTCACCTCGGCGGTGTACGAGCTCAATCGCACCAACCAGCCGATCACCGATCCGGTCCGCGGCTCGCCGTTCGTTCTTCCGAACGGTGCGACCCGAATGCGCGGTTTTGAAGCCTCCCTCAACGGCTACGTCACCGATCGCTGGCAATCGATCCTGGGCTATGCCTACACCGATGCCCGGATCACCAAGGACCTGACCGCGGGCAGCGTGGTCGCCGGCAACCGCGTCCAGCTCGTGCCGTACAACCAGTTCTCGTGGTGGAACAAGTACCAGATCGACTCGCGCTGGGCGGCCGCGGTGGGCGTCATTCACTTCACCGACTCCTACGCGGCGTCGGATGACACGGTGCGGCTGCCGGGCTTCACCCGCGTCGATGCTGCGGTCTATCTGAAGATCAACGAGACCTGGAGCGGCCAGTTCAATGTCGAGAACATCTTCGACAAGGGCTACTGGGCCAGCGCCGACGGCAACAACAACCTGTCGCCAGGCGCGACCCGCACCTTCCGCGTGCTGGCGCGGGCGAAGTTCTAAATCACATCGACCTCCAGGGATGTGATGAGGGGCGCGAGCGATCGCGCCCCTTTTTTTGTTGCGATGGAATTTTCTTGACGAGGAAAGCCGCGTCAGGCGTTCGCCGCGGAGGATTGCGGGGCGCTGGGCGGCTGCGGCCGCGCCGGCTTGTCCTGCTTCTTCGACCAGTTGCCGTAATAGGCCACCGCGGTCAGGATCGCGAGGCCGCCGAGGCTGACGCCGAGCTGCGCCAGCAGCGACCCCGAGCTCATCATCAGCGCGAAGTGGCCGACGAAGGACAGGAAGATGCCGACGCAGAACACCTGCAGCGACTGCTGGCCGCATTTGATCAGCGGATCGAGCCACGGCGATTGCAGGCCGGGCCAGTCCTTGCGCACGAAGCGGGTGACGAGGAAGGCGATCACCACGAAATGCAGCACGCGATAGGGCGCGAGGTTAGTCTTGTCGTTGGGGTTGAAGGCGTCGACCAGCCAGGCCGGAAACAGCGCGCCGAAATCCGGGAAGCGGCCGGCCAGTGTCATCACCATCGCGAAGACAAGATAGCCGATGCCGATCACCGGCATGGTGCGCGACCAGATCAGCGAGCGGGATTCGCGCGCGCCGCCGAGGGCGTACCAGGCGCCGAACACGAACAGCACCTGCCAGCAGAACGGGTTGAAGTACCACACGCCGGTCGGGTAGCCGGACAGGTTCCAGCCATAATGGCGGGCCGCGACGTACAGCGCGAGCGAGCCGAGCATGGTCAGGTTCGGCCGACGCAGCAGCAGCCACAGCACCGGCGGGAAGAAGCCCATCAGCACGATGTAGAGCGGCAGCACGTCGAGGTTGAGCGGCTTGAAGCGCAGCAGGAGACCCTGCGTGATGGTCTGGATCGGGCTGTCGACGAGGCCGGCGATGTTGAACTCGTGAATGATCTCGGGATCGCTGTAGCGCAGCGCCACCCAGCCGATCGCGGCGATGTAGATCACGAACAGCAGGACATGGGCAACATAAAGTTGCCAGACGCGCTTGAGCAGGCGGGTCGAGCCGACAATGAAGCCGCGCTCGATCATCATCTTGGCGTAGACGAAGGAGGCGGTGTAGCCGGAGATGAAAACGAACAGGTCGGCGGCGTCGCTGAAGCCGTAATTGCGGGTGGTGACCCAGTTGATGGCGTTGTTGGGGATATGGTCGAGGAAAATGGCCCAGTTGGCGATCCCGCGAAACAGATCGAGCCGCAGGTCGCGGCCCTTGCCGGGCAGGGTGGCGTGAATGTCCATGACGTCCGTTCGCGGTTGGTTCAAAAGAGCGGATTTTGCCACCAAATCCCGATTCTGGCCTGCGGGATTGCGCTTCCGGGTCAGATTGTGGCCCGGCGGCAAACCGTCTATATAGACATCCGATTTGAAACGGTATGGGGCGGCGGGGCCCGGACCGTTCACGCTCCATCACAACCACGCCAGATCGTCACCGGGATCACCGTCATGACCGCCCGAATCTTCAAGCAGCCTAAAAACGCCATGCAGTCCGGCAAGGCCAAGACCCGCGACTGGCAGCTCGATTACGAGCCGGCCGAGCCGCGCGTGGTCGAGCCGTTGATGGGCTGGACCAGCTCCGGCGACATGAAGCAGCAGTTGACGCTGCGGTTCGACACCAAGGAAGACGCCGTCGCCTATTGCGAGCGCGAGGGCATCCCGTATCAGGTGCTGGAGCCGAAAGAATCGATCCGCCGGCAGGTGGCCTATTCCGACAATTTCGCCTTCCGCCGCCCGGAGCCGTGGACGCACTGATGTCGGACGCGATCATCCGATAGGCCGAAAGCCGCTGTTTAAGAAAATGCCCGCGTTGTTCGCGGGCATTTTTGGTTCATATGGGCCGGCAACGCGGCTGGCGTCGCACGCGGGTTGCGGAACGAATCACCGCCGCGGCTCCGCTCCCATGATCAGATCGGGCAGCCACAGCACGATGTCCGGGAAGATGCACATCAGCAGCAGCGCCACCATCATCAGCAGCAGGAACGGCATGGTGCCCCAGATGATCTCGCTGAGGGGGACGTCCGGCGCGACATTGCGGATGACGAAGATGTTGAGCCCCACCGGCGGGTGAATGAGGCCCATCTCCATGGTGATGGTCATCATCACGCCGAACCAGATGATGTCGAACTCGGCCGCGCGCAGCGGCGGCAGGATGATCGGCGCGGTCATCAGGATGATGGAGACCGGCGGCAGGAAGAAGCCGAGCACGATTACCATGCCGAGGATCGCCGCGAGCAGACCCCAATGCGGCAGGTGCATGTTGACGATGGCTTGCGCCGCCGACTGCGAGATGTGCAGGTAGCTCATCACGTAGGAGTAGAGCAGGGACATGCCGATGATCATCATCAGCATGGTGGATTCGCGGATGGTCGAGGTCAGGATCGGTTCGAGATCGCTCGGCTTCCACACGCTGTAGATCGAGGCGATCAGGAACAGCGCCAAAAGGCCGCCGAGACCCGCGGTCTCGGATGGCGTGGCATAGCCGCCGTACAGCGCGATCATCACGCCGGTGAGCAGCGTCACGAACGGCAACACGCGCGGCAGGATGCTGAAGCGCTCCGCCATGGTGTAGTCGTCGTGCTCGAGGATCGGAGAATCCTCTCCTGTCGTCTCGAACACCTTCTGCGCGCTGGCGTACTCCTTGCGGAAGCGGAACACCGCATACAGCGCGAACAGCGTCACCAGCAGCACGCCGGGCCCGATGCCGGCGAGGAACAGGCGGCCGAGCGACTGTTCGGCGGCGACCGCGAACAGGATCATGGTGATCGAGGGCGGCAGCAGAATGCCGAGCGTGCCGCCGGCGGCGATGATGCCGGAGGCGAAGCCGCCGGAATAACCGCGCTTGCGCATTTCGGGGATGCCGGCCGAGCCGATCGCCGAACAGGTCGCGGGCGAGGAGCCCGCCATGGCCGCGAACAAAGCGCAGGCGAACACGTTGGCGATGCCGAGGCCGCCGGGAATCTTGTGCAGCCAGGCATGCAGCGCAGTGTAGAGATCTTGACCGGCCTTCGATTTGCCGATCGCCGCGCCCTTGAGGATGAACAGCGGGATCGACAGCAAGGTGATGGAGGCGAGCTCCTCGTAGACGTTCTGCGTCACCGTATCGAGCGATGCGGCGGGCATGTAGATCGCCATGAAGGCCACGGCCACGGCGCCGAGCGCGAATGCGATCGGCATTCCGGAAAACATCACGAGCAGGGTGACGATGCCGTAGCTGATGCCAATTCCCAAAACTGTCATTTGCGGGGAGCCCTGCCGAACGATCCAAGGAGTTGCAGCAGGATCTGCACGCACAAGAGCGTCATGCCCGCCGCCATCAGGCTGTAGGGAATGGCCAGGGGCGGACTCCAGATCGAGTTCGTCACCTGCCCGTCGACATAGGCTTCATGGGTCAGCGTCCAGGATTTCCACGCGAAGAAGGAGCAGAAGGCGAGGTTGGCGACATCGATCAAAAGCTCGCGCACCCAGTTGGCGCGCGGCGAGAGCAGGCCGACGAACGCCTCGATACCGATATGGCCGCGATGCTGCTGCACGAAGGCGCAGGTCATGAACGTCACGCCGACGATCAGGAACACCGAGGCCTCGTCCTGCCAGTAAGTGGGGCTGTGGAACAGGCTGCGTGTCACCACGCTATAGCTGAGAATGACGCAGGCGAGCACCATCGCCACCGACGAGACGATGACGATGATGCGATTGACGAACGCCAGAGCGCGATCTGCCGCCGCCACGAAGCGATTGGTGGCGACGGCAGCGGCGACGGGTTCGCCCCCGATCGGACCATGCATCATGTAACGTCTGCGGCCAGCTTCATCAGGTTGGCGGATGTCGCGGTCTTGCCGGAATAATTCTTCCAGGCGGTGTCGCGGGCGATATCCCGCCACTTGCCGACCGTCGCGGCATCGAGCGCGCTGACCTTGGCGCCGGCCTTCTCGTAGACCTTGGCGACTTCGACATCGTCGGCCTGAGCGCCCTCGCGGCCAAAGCCCTCCATCTCGGCGCCGACCGCTAGGATGATGTCCTGATGCTTCTTCGGCATCGCGTCGAAGATCGACTTCGACATCAACAGCGGCTCCAGCATGAACCAGTAGGAATTGCCGGCGCCGGAGGTCAGGCTCTTGGCGATTTCCTCCAGCCGGAACGAAATCAGGCTGGTCGAGGAGGTGATGCCGGCATCGCAGGCGCCGGTCTGCATCGCCGCGTAGATTTCGTTCGACGGCAGCGACAGCACGGCCGCGCCGGCGGCCTGCAGCACCATGTCCATTTCCTTGGAGCCGCCGCGCACCTTCATGCCCTTGGCGTCTTCCGGCGCGACCAGCGGGCGCGAGCGGCTGGCGACGCCGCCGGCCTGCCAGACCCAGGTCAGCATGACGATGCCCTTGTCGGCGAGGAAATCGGTCAGCGCCTTGCCGACCGGATTCTTCTTCCAGGCAAGGCCCTGATCGTAGCTCGCCACCAGACCCGGCATCAGGCCGATATTGGTCTCGGGCAGTTCGCCGCCGGCGTAGGGCAGCGGATACAGGCTGATATCGAGCGCGCCCTTGCGCATTGCGGAGAACTGCGCGTTGGTCTTGATCAGCGAGGAATTGGGATAGACGTCGGCATTCAGTTCGCCGCCGCTGCGCTTGGCGATCTCGGCGGCGAACTTGCGGCACAGCCGATCGCGGAAGTCGCCTTTGTCGATCGTGCCGCCCGGAAACTGGTGCGAGATTTTCAGGGTGGTGGCGGCTTGCGCCAGACCGAACCGCAGCACCGCGGGTGCAGCAACCGCGGAGGCGAGAAGATGTCGCCGTGTCAGCATATCATTCTCCCAGAGCTTTTTATTTTGTTTGTGTTGGACCGTGATGTTAGCGGGCGTTTGTTGCCCGCAAAAGGAAATTGCGTTCAATCCTTCGTATGAGCAACACAATTCTGGAGACATTTTATTTGCTCAGGCGGGCGGTAAATTGTTGCGTTGCACATGTTTTAAGTCGAAAGACATCGCGAGAGCGAAAGCGCGGCCCGCGCATCTGGCGTTCTGCCGATATTTCTGGCTGGGTGCCGCGAACGCGCCGCGCGGCCGCACACTGACGGTTCTGAGATGGTCGAGATCAACAAATACGACGCGCTGCGCGATTACCTGCTTCAGCAGACGAAGGATGAGCTCGAGCTGTCGTTCGCGGAGATCGAGGACATTCTCGGCTTTGCATTGTCGCGCAGTTCGCAGCGCGCGCGCTGGTGGGAGAAGGAACGCAATCCGCAGGATGCGATGCCGCAGCGGAACGCGATTCGCGACGGCGGCTATGAGGCGACGCGGCTCGCCACCGGCGATGGCGTGCGTTTTCGCCGTCTGGGTACGAAGCGCCCGCGCTGGCGGTAGGGTGAGTGCCGCTCGCCATAAATGTGGATGCGATTTGCCGAGGTGGCGATCCCGGCAGGATTCGAACCTGCAACCCTCAGAGTAGAAATCTGATGCTCTATCCAGTTGAGCTACGGGACCGTCTTGCTTCCAGCATACCACAGACAGTGTCGCGGCATCTCGAAGCGCATATGTGAAATCGGCGCGGATGCTTAAGGCGGGAATCCCGCCCCGGCCAGCCCGCCGTCCGGCGTGTTTGAACCATTTCCCGGGATCACCCGTCAAACCCAAACCCGGAACCGTTGCCTTCGGCTGCACGCCTCGTAGAGTCGTCCACAGGCGGGCAGCGGATGTCCGCGTCTTGAAATTCGATGGATGGGCGGCTGTTCCGCCCGACAGGAGTTGCCCATGATCGGTCTGGTTCGCGCCGCCATCCTCTGTGTGGCGCTGGCGTATGGCCTCGTGGCCGCCCATGCCGCCGACAAGGCCTTCACACGAGAGGAACTGGCCGATGCCGCGATCCGGCTCGAGGCGCAGATCAAGACCGAGACCGGCCCGGTCGGCAAATCGGTGGCGACGCTGAAGACCGACGCCGACGCGGCCTTCAGGAAGAACGATTTCCGCAGCGGTCTCGTGCTGCTCGGCCAGATCGCCACCATCGCGCCGGACGACAGCGGCAACTGGCTGCGTCTGGCCCGCACCATCTTCCAGATCAAGCCGGCGGATTCCCGCGAAAAGACCTTCCTGCAGGAGCGCGCCACCACGGCCGCCTACATCGCCTATCAGCGGGCCAAAGGCGCGGAGGAGGCCGATGCGCTGGCCGTGCTGGGGCAGGCTTTCGCCAATCGCTCGCTGTGGCGTCCGGCTCTCGACACGCTGCGGCTGTCGCTCGACCAGCGCGAGGTGGCGCAGGTGCGCGAGCAATACGAGAAGCTGCGCGACCAGCACGGCTTCCGCCTGCTGGATTATTCGATCGATTCGGATTCGGCCTCGCCCCGCGCCTGTCTCGTGTTCTCCGAGGAGCTCGCCAAGCGCGCCGATTTCACGCCGTTTCTCGCGCTCGAAGGCACCGACAGGCCGGCGCTGACCTCCGAGGACAAGCAGCTTTGCGTCGAGGGGCTCAAGCATGGCGAGCGCTACGCCATCAACCTGCGCGCGGGTCTGCCGTCCACCGTGAAGGAGAGCCTGCCGAAATCGGCCGAGTTCAACATCTATGTCCGCGACCGCAAGCCATTCGTGCGTTTCACCGGCCGCGCCTATGTGCTGCCGCGCACCGGCCAGCGCGGCATTCCGCTGGTCAGCGTCAACACCCCGGCAGTGACGGTGAAGATTTTCCGGATCGGCGACCGCAACCTGATCAACACCGTGATCGACGGCAATTTCCAGCGCAGCCTGTCGAGCTATGAACTGACCGAACTGGGCAACGAGAAGGGCGTCAGGGTCTGGTCCGGCGAGGTCGCGACCGAGCAGACGCTGAACGCCGATGTCACCACGGCGTTTCCGGTCGATCAGGCGGTCGGCGACCTGCAACCCGGCGTCTACGTGATGACGGCGGCGGCGCAGGGACCGGGCTCCGGCGGCGGCGATGACGAGGACTCCTCCGGCTCGCTGGCGACGCAGTGGTTCATCGTCTCCGATCTCGGCCTCACGGCGTTCTCCGGCAATGACGGCGTCCACGTCTTCGTCAATTCGCTGGCGAGCACCGCGCCGACCGCCGGCGCGGAGGTGCGCCTTGTCGCGCGCAACAACGAAATCCTCGCCACGAAGAAGACCGACAGCGCCGGCCATGTGCTGTTCGAGGCCGGTCTTGCGCGCGGCGCGGGCGGCCTTGCCCCGGCGCTGTTGTCGGTGTCGGGCGAGAAGGGCGACTACGCCTTCCTCAACCTGAAATCGGAAGCCTTCGACCTGACCGATCGCGGCGTGTCGGGCCGCGCGGTGCCGGCCGGTCCCGATGCCTTCGTCTATGCCGAGCGCGGCGTCTACCGCTCCGGCGAGACCGTGTATCTGACGGCGCTGCTGCGCGACGGGCAAGGCAACGCCGTGACCGGCGGCCCGCTGACGCTGGTGGTGGAGCGGCCGGACGGCGTCGAATTCCGCCGCGCGGTGCTGCAGGACCAGGGCGCGGGCGGCCGCAGTCTGACCCTGCCGCTGAATTCGGCGGTGCCGACCGGCACCTGGCGGGTCCGCGCATTCACCGATCCGAAGGGCGCGGCGGTTGGCGAAACCACCTTCATGGTTGAGGATTACGTCCCGGATCGGATCGAATTCGATATAAAAACCAATGCGAAACAGCTTTCTACCGAAGTTCCTGCAGAACTTGAAGTGAGCGGCCGTTTCCTCTACGGCGCGCCGGCCTCGAACCTGACCATCGAGGGCGATCTCCTCATCACCAAGGCGGCTGGCCGGCCCGGCTATAAGGGCTATCAGTTCGGCGTGCCGGACGAGGAAAGCGCCAGCAACGAGCGCAAGCCGCTGGAGGACGTTCCCGACGCCGACGAGAACGGCAGGGCGACGGTGAAGGTCGGCCTCGACAAGCCGCCGTCCTCGACCCAGCCGCAGGAAGCGCAGATCTACATCCGCATGGTGGAGACCGGCGGCCGCGCGGTCGAGCGCAAGCTGACGCTGCCGATCGCGCCGAAGGACGCGATGATCGGCGTGAAGCCGCTGTTCGCCGACAAGAACGTCGCCGAGGGCGATCCCGCCGCGTTCGATGTCGCCTTTGTCGCGCCGGACGGCACCTCGCTGCCGCGCAGCGGATTGCGCTACGAACTGCTCAAGCTTGAATCGCGTTATCAATGGTACCGGCAGGGCTCCTATTGGCAGTACGAGCCGGTGAAATCGACCAGGCGCGTCGCCGATGGCGACATTGCCATCGCCGCCGACAGACCGGCGCGGATTCAAGTCGCGCCGCAGCCCGGCCGCTACCGGCTCGACGTGAAATCGGCCGAGGCCAACGGTCCGATTACTTCAGTGCAGTTCGATGTCGGCTGGTACTCGGACGGCAGCGCCGACACGCCGGACCTGCTGGAGACCTCGATCGACAAGCCGGAATATCAGTCCGGCGACACCATGGTGGTGTCGGTCAACGCCCGCACCGCCGGCAAGCTGACCGTCAACGTGGTCGGCGACCGCCTGCTCACCACGCAATCGGTGGACGTCAAGCAGGGTGCGAACAAGGTCAACATCGCCATCGGCAAGGATTGGGGCACCGGGGCCTATGTGGTGGCGACGCTGCGCCGGCCGCTCGATGTCGCCGCCCAGCGCATGCCGGGCCGCGCCATCGGGCTGAAATGGTTCGGTATCGACAAGGCGGCGCGCACGCTCAAGGTCAGCCTTTCGCCGCCCGCTTTGGTGCGGCCGAGCACCAGACTGGTGCTGCCGGTGAAGATCGAGGGCGCCAGCCGCGGCGAGGACGTCAAGATCGTGGTGGCGGCGGTCGATGTCGGCATTCTCAACCTCACCAACTACAAGCCTCCGGCGCCGGACGACTATTATCTCGGCCAGCGCCGTCTCACGACCGAGATCCGCGATCTCTACGGCCAGTTGATCGACGGCATGCAGGGCACCCGCGGGCAGATCCGTACCGGCGGCGACAGCGGCAGCCAGGAATTGCAGGGCAGTCCGCCGACGCAGAAGCCGCTCGCGCTGTATTCCGGCATCGTCACGGTCGGCCCTGACGGCACCGCGCAGGTCGAGTTCGAGATTCCCGAATTCGCCGGTACCGCGCGCGTTATGGCGGTGGCGTGGACCGCGACCAAGGTCGGCCGCGCCGACACCGATGTCACGGTGCGCGATCCGGTGGTGCTCACCGCGACGCTGCCGCGTTTCCTGCTGAATGGCGACCGCGGCACCGTCAATCTCGATCTCGACAATGTCGAGGGCGAGGCGGGCGACTATGTCATCACGGTGAAGCCGTCCGGTCCGGTGAAGATCACCGGCAATCCGTCGACGACCATGAAACTTGCCGCCAAACAGCGCAGTTCGACCGGCCTCGCCATCGATGCGGCGGGCGCCGGCACGGGCCAGCTCGACATCGCCATCAAGGGGCCGAACGGGCTGATGCTGGCGCGGCACTACGATCTCAACGTCAAGCCGGCGACGCAGATTCTGGCGCGCCGCTCGGTGCGGACGCTGGCGAAGGGCGAGAGCCTGACGCTGACCTCCGACGTGTTCTCCGATCTGGTGCCGGGCACCGGCGGGGTGCAGATGTCGGTCAGCCTCTCGACCGCGCTCGATGCCGCGACCATCCTCAAGGCGCTCGACCGTTATCCGTTCAGCTGCACCGAACAGATCACCAGCCGTGCGATGCCGCTGCTCTATGTCAACGATCTCGCGGCCGAGGCGCATCTGGCAATGGACACCGCCGTCGATCAGCGCATCAAGGACGCCATCGACCGCGTGCTGGCGCGGCAGGGCTCGAACGGCTCGTTCGGCCTGTGGTCGTCCGGCGGCGACGACGCCTGGCTCGATGCCTATGTGACCGACTTCCTCAGCCGGGCGCGGGAGAAGGGCTTTGCGGTGCCGGACGTGCTGTTCCGCACCGCGCTCGACCGCATCCGCAATTCGGTGGTGAACGCCGCCGAGCCGGAGAAGGACGGCGGCCGCGATCTTGCCTACGGTCTCTACGTGCTGGCGAAGAACGGCGCGGCGCCGATCGGCGATCTGCGTTATCTCGCTGACACCAAGCTGGGTAACATCGCAACGCCGATCGCCAAGGCGCAGCTTGCGGCGGCGCTGGCGCTGGTCGGCGACCGCGCGCGGGCGGAGCGGGTCTATGCGGCGGCGCTGGACAGCACCTCGCCGAAGCCTGCGCTCGAGTTCGGCCGCTCCGACTATGGTTCGGCGCTGCGCGATGCGGCAGCTCTGGTCTCGCTCGCGAGCGAAGGCAACGCGCCGAAGGCGACGCTGACGCAGGCGGTCGAGCGGGTCGAAGCGGCGCGCGGGCTGTCCGCCTACACCTCGACGCAGGAGAATGCCTGGCTGGTGCTGGCGGCGCGGGCACTGGCGAAGGAGGCCAATACGGTTGCGCTCACCGTTAATGACGAGCCGGTCAAGACCGCGCTCTATCGCAGTTATAAGGCGGCCGATTTTGCGGCCAAGCCGGTGACCATCGTCAACACCAACGATACGCCGGCGCGCGCGGTGATTTCCGTCACCGGCGCGCCGTTGGTGCCGGAGCCTGCCGCCTCCAACGGCTTCAAGATCGAGCGCAGCTATTACACGCTGGGCGGCGATCCCGCCGATCCGGCCAAGGCCAAGCAGAACGAGCGCTTCGCCGTGGTGCTGAAAGTCACCGAACCCAAGCCGGAATTCGGCCATGTCATGGTGGTCGATTATCTGCCGGCGGGGTTCGAGATCGACAATCCGCGTCTGGTGTCCTCCGGCGACAGCGGCGCACTCGACTGGATCGCAGATGGCGTCGAGCCGGAGAGCAGCGAATTCCGCGACGACCGTTTCAACGCTGCGATCAAGCGCGGCGGAAGCGACAAGCCGGTGTTCACCGTGGCGTATATCGTCCGCGCGGTGTCGCCGGGCAAATACGTGCTGCCGCAGGCTTATGTCGAGGACATGTACAACCCCTCGCGCTACGGCCGCACCGGCACGGGCAACATCGAGGTCAGGCCGGCGAAATGAGCGAGCCGTCTGCCGATAAACTCGTATCGTCCGTCGTCCCGGCGAAAGCCGGGACCCATAACCCCTGTCAGTCCTTGTCGGAGCAAGATGGTCCGGCGCCATGTCCAACTGACGGGCCGGTGGTGATGGATCCCGGCTTTCGCCGGGATGACGTTGACGGTCATGACGGAGAGAAAAGCGGGCATCGTCGACTGCGCAGGCTTGCGATTGCGACGGCCGCCGTCGTCGCCATCTGCGTTACCGTCGCCGCGATCTGGATCGCCTCGCTGCCGCCGCTGCCGCTCGATCAGGCGCGGCAGGTCTCCACCACAATGGTGGACCGGAGCGGCAAGTTGCTGCGCGCCTATGCGATGGCGGACGGGCGCTGGCGTCTGCCGGTGCATGCGCAGAGCGATGTCGATCCGGGCTATCTGAACCTGCTGCTTGGCTTCGAGGATCAACGCTTCCGCGAGCATGGCGGCGTCGATCCGCTGGCTCTCGGCCGCGCTGCGCTGCAGCTCGCGACCCACGGCCACATCGTCTCCGGCGGCTCGACCATCACCATGCAGCTCGCGCGGCTGATCGAGCCGCGCCGCGAGCGCTCGGTCTACGCCAAGCTGCGCCAGATCGTGCGCGCGATTGAGATCGAACGCAGGCTGAGCAAGGACGAGATCCTCGACCTTTATCTGACGCTGGCGCCGTTCGGCGGCAATCTCGAAGGCATCCGCGCCGCCTCGCTGGCTTATTTCGGCAAGGAGCCGAAGCGGCTGTCGCTCGCCGAATCCGCGCTGCTGGTGGCGCTGCCGCAATCGCCGGAGAAGCGGCGGCTCGATCGCTATCCGGACGCGGCGCGGATCGCGCGCGACCGCGTGCTGGAACGCATGGTGGAGGAGGGCCGCGTCTCGCGCGAGGATGCCGATCATGCGCGCGCCGAGCCCGTGCCGCGCCTGCGCAAGCCGATGCCGCTGCTCGCGCCGCACGCGACCGATCAGGCAGCCTCGCTGATCAAGGACCTGCCGCTGATCAGGCTGACGCTGGACTCCGTGATCCAGCGCAATCTGGAGATGCTGGCGCGCGACCGGGCCGCGGCGATGGGGCCGGATATCTCGATCGGCATTCTCGCGGTCGATCATCACACCGGCGACGTTATCGCCCATGTCGGCTCGCCGGATTATTTCAGCGAGCGCCGCGCCGGGCAGGTCGACATGACGCGCGCGGTGCGCTCGCCCGGCTCGACGCTGAAGCCGTTCATCTACGGTCTCGCCTTCGAGGACGGCTTCGTGCATCCCGACAGCCTGATCGACGACCGTCCGGTGCGCTACGGCAATTACGCGCCGGAAAATTTCGACATGACGTTCCAGGGCACCGTGCCGGTGCGCAAGGCGCTGCAACTCTCGCTCAACGTGCCGGCCATCGCGCTGCTCGACCGTGTCGGCGCGAGCCGGCTGTCGTCGCGGATCAGGCAGGCCGGCGGCCATCTGGTGCTGCCGAAGGACGAGGTGCCGGGTCTGGCGATGGGACTTGGCGGCGTCGGCATCACGCTGTCGGACCTCGTGCGACTCTATGGGGGACTGGCGCGACTCGGCAGCACCGTCCCGTTACGGGAAATCGTCCGGTCGGACGGCGCGATCGAGGTCGACACTCGTCGGCTGATGGATCAGGCCGCGGCCTGGCAGGTCGGCAACGTGCTGATCGGCACGCCGCCGCCGGAGAACGCGGTGCGGGGCCGCATCGCGTTCAAGACCGGCACCAGCTACGGCTATCGCGATGCATGGTCGGTCGGTTTCGACGGCCGCTATACCATCGGCGTCTGGGTCGGGCGGCCGGACGGCGCGCCGGTGCCGGGCCTGCTGGGGCGGACCGCGGCGGCGCCGATCCTGTTCGACGCCTTCGCCCGCACCGGCAAACTGCCGGCTCTGCTGCCGAAAGCGCCCAGGGGCGTGCTGGTTTCGAGCAACGCCAGATTGCCGCTGCCGCTGCGGCGGTTCAGGCCGGCGGGCGACCTGCTGCGGCAGGACAACGGGCAGACCCCGCACATCCAGTTCCCGCTGAACGGCTCGCAGATCGACGCGACGGGGTCGGGGGAGGCCGAACCGACCCAGTTGCCGGTCAAGGTCGCGGGCGGGGTGCTGCCGCTGACCATGCTGGTGAACGGCCGCTCGGTCGGCACCATCGGCAGCCAACGCCGGACCGCGATCGACCCGCCCGGTCCGGGATTTGTCCGGCTCACCGTGATGGACGCCACTGGCGCGGCGGACACAGTTGTCGTGAGAATTCAGACGCGGTGACCTAAGCGGTTGTCCCTCCGTTGGTTTCATCGTATGCGGAACCGATGGACGAGACCCTGCACCGACCGCGATTTGGCGCGCCGCGCGAGCCCGTACCGAGCCGGAATCCCGGCCGCGGGCTGGTGCATGTGCTCAATTTCGCGATGGAAAGCGACCTGCGGGCGACGATCCTTCTGATCGTGTGCGGATTGCTGTTTTTCCTGCCGGGCTTTTTCAACATTCCGCCGATCGATCGTGACGAGGCGCGCTTCGCGCAGGCCACCAAGCAGATGGTGGAGAGCGGCGACTTCGTCGACATCCGCTTCCAGAGCGAGGTCCGTTACAAGAAGCCGGTCGGCATCTACTGGCTGCAGGCGGCGGCGGTCGAGACCGCATCGAAGCTCGGGCTGCAACGCGCGCAGATTCGCATCTGGCTCTATCGCGTGCCCTCGCTGATTGGCGGCATCGGCGCGGTGCTGCTGACCTACTGGACCGCGCTTGCGTTCCTGTCCAGGCGCGGTGCGATCCTGGCCGCACTCATCATGTGTAGTTCGATTTTGCTCGGCGTCGAGGCGCGGCTCGCCAAGACCGACGCGATGCTGCTGCTCACCACCACGGCGGTGATGGGCGCGATGGCGCGGGTCTATCTGTCGTGGCAGCGTGGCGAGGAGCCGGCGCACCGGTCGTGGCTGGTGCCGGCGATCTTCTGGACCGCGCTCGCGGGCGGCATGCTGCTCAAGGGGCCGCTGATCCTGATGTTCGTGGCGCTGACCATCGTCGCGCTCGCGATCATGGATCGCTCGGCGGCGTGGCTGTGGCGGCTGCGCCCGATCATCGGGGCGATCTGGGCGCTGGCGCTGGTGCTGCCGTGGTTCGTCGCGATCTTCCTGAAAGCGGGCGACAGCTTCTTCGCCGACTCGCTCGGCGGCGACATGCTGAGCAAGGTCGCGAACGCACAGGAATCGCATGGCGCGCCGCCAGGACTTTATTTCGTGATCTTCTGGCTAACCTTCTGGCCGGGATCGGCGCTCGCCGGCATGGCTGCGCCCGCGATCTGGCGCGCCAAGCGCGAGCCGTCGGTACAGTTCCTGCTGGCGTGGCTGGTGCCGGCGTGGCTGATTTTCGAGATCGTCATCACCAAGCTGCCGCATTACGTGCTGCCGCTTTATCCCGCCATCGCCATCCTGATCACGGGCGTGCTGGAGCGCCGGATGCTGTCGCAGACGCCGTGGATCGTGCGCGGCGCGGCGTGGTGGTTCGTGCTGCCGGCGCTGCTGTCGGTCACCTCCATCATCACCGCCATGGCCGTGCTGCGTCAGCCGGCCTTCGCCGCATGGCCGTTCGCCGCGGCGGCGCTGATCTTCGGTCTGGTCGCATGGTGGATGTATGACGAGGACCGCGCCGAGCGCTCGCTGCTCAATGCGATCGCGGCGTCATGGGCGCTCGGCACCTGCGTCTGGGGCGTCGTGCTGCCGGCGATGAAACCGGTGTTTCCGAGCGTGGAGATCGCACGCGCGCTGCGCAGCGTCGAATGTGTCGGCCCGGTCGCGGCCGCCGCGGGTTTCCAGGAGCCCAGTCTGGTGTTCATGGTCGGCACCCAGACGCTGCTCACCAATGGCTCCGGCGCGGCCGATTTTCTCAGTCAGGGAAGCTGCCGCTTCGCGCTGGTGGAATGGCGCGAGGAGAAGGCGTTCGCGCAGCGCGCCGAAACCATCGGCCTGCATTACGCGCCGGTGAAACGGATCGACGGCTATAACTACTCGCAGGGCCGTGCGATCTCGGTCGCCGTGTTCCGCTCGGACAGCATCGATTGAGCGCCGCGCCCTCCGATCCGTCCGCGCGAGGTTATGTCCGTAATCTCGGATCGCTGACATGGCATGGGCTTGCGCAGCTCGCCCGCGCGCCGACTCATTCGCGCCGAGAGCAGGCGAGACAGCGGCTGGCGCGGGGCTGGCTGGTGCTGGCGGCATGCTGCGCGCTCGCCATCGTCATCCTCATGACGACGTTCGATGTCCGCGCGATCAGCCTGATGCCGCCGCGCGGCACCGTCAGCCTGTGGCCGCTGCGCGCCTTCACCGATCTGGCCAAGGCCGCCTATGTGCTGCGGGCACTTGGCATCGCGTTGCTGGCGATCCTGCTCGTCGCCGCAGCCTTGCACGGTACGCGGCGCGCGCTGGCGCTCGGCGTCGGTCTGCGCGTCGAGTTCCTGCTGCTTTGCGTGCTGCTGCCCATTTTGATCGGCGAGGTCGTCAAGGGCGTGGTGGGCCGCGGGCGGCCGTTCGTCGGCGGTGCGGCCAATGCGTTCAACTATTCGCACTTCGCCTGGACCGAGGCTTATGCGAGCTTTCCGTCGGGCCATGCCATCGTGGCGTTCGCGCTGGCGATCGCGGTGCCTGCGGTATGGCCGCGCCTGCGGATCGCGATGTGGATCTATGCCGTTCTGATCGCGATCAGCCGCGTGGTGCTGCTGGCCCATCATCCCAGCGACGTGGTGGCGGGTGCGCTGGTCGGCATCGTCGGCGCCATGCTGGTGCGCTACTGGTTCGCCGCGCGCCATCTCATTTTCGTGATCGGTTCCGACGGCGCGATCCGGCCCCGCGCCGGACCCTCGTTCCGCCGCCTGAAGGGGGTTGCCCAACGCCGCGCGGCCCCATAAGAAGCGGCGCAACCCCGCGCCAACGGCCCCCGCCGGCGGTCGCCGGGCCGAAGAATGATCGGACGATGACCAACCCCTTGCCCAGCCCCGATAATGCGGCTCCCGCCGTGTCGATTGTCGTTCCGGTCCGCAACGAGGCCGACAATATCAGCCCGCTGATCGCCGAGATCGCCGCGGCGCTCGACGGGCGATGGGCCTATGAGATCGTCTATGTCAATGACGGCTCGACCGACGCCACCGCCGATCGTCTCGCCGCCGAGATGAAACAGCGTCCGAATTTGCGTCATGTCCGTCACGCCAAATCCTCGGGTCAGTCGGCGGCGGTGCGCAGCGGCGTGCGCGCTGCGCGCGGCGCGATCGTCGCCACGCTCGACGGCGACGGCCAGAACAACCCCGCGTTCCTGCCGGCTCTGATCGGCGCGATCGAGGAGGGCGGCGAACGCGTCGGCCTTGCCGCGGGACAGCGCGTCGGCCGCAAGGACACCGGCTTCAAGCGCGTGCAATCGCGGATCGCCAACACGGTGCGCAACGCGATCCTGCGCGACGGCACCCGCGACACTGGTTGCGGCATGAAGGGATTCCGCCGCGAGGTGTTTCTGGCGCTGCCTTACTTCGACGGCCTGCACCGCTTCCTGCCGGCGCTGGTGCGCCGCGAGGGCTACGACATCGTCTATGTCGACGTCACCGACCGGCCGCGCCACGCGGGCGTCTCGAACTATGGATTCTTCGACCGGCTGTGGGTGGGCATCATGGATCTCACCGGCGTGTGGTGGCTGATCCGCCGCAAGAAATCGACCCCCGTGGTCACCGAGGTCACGTGATGCTGATCCAGTTTGGACAAGACCTGCACGATTATCTCTACGATGTCTTCATTGCCAAGTTCGACTTCTGGCTGGCGTTCGGCCTGATCGCGCAACTGTTCTTCACCGCGCGCTTTCTGGTGCAGTGGATTTCCAGCGAGCGCGCCGGCAAGAGCGTGGTGCCGATGGCGTTCTGGTTCTTCTCGATGGGCGGCGGCGTGATGACGCTGGTCTACGGCATCGCCAAGCGCGAACCGATCATCATCCTCGGCCAGGGCCTCGCGACCGTCATCTACATCCGCAACATCATGCTGATCTGGAAGAATCGCGGCCGCAATTCGGAAACGCTGAGCAACTGACGGCAGCGCGCTTACTGCGCGGATTTCATGACGGCGAACGCCGCATCGAGATCGGCCTTGAGATCCTCGGTGCTTTCCAGTCCGATGTGGAAGCGCAGCGTCGGGCCGCCCGGAATCCATTTGGTCGCCGTGCGATACGAGGTGCAGTCGAACGGCACCACCAGGCTTTCGAACCCGCCCCACGAATAGCCCATCCCGAACAGCTTCAGCGAATCGAGGAACGCATCGACCGCCTTGGCGGGCGCAGGCCTCAGCACGATGCTGAACAGTCCGCTCGCGCCGGTGAAGTCGCGTTTCCAGATCGCATGGCCCGGATCGCTCTCGAGACCGGGATGCAGCACGCGCAGAACTTCCGGCCGGCTCGCGAGCCAGCGCGCCATTTCGAGTCCCGATTGCTGGTGATGATTGAGGCGCACCGCCAGCGTGCGCAGGCCGCGCAGCGCGAGGAACACATCGTCCGGCCCGCAGCAGACCCCGAGCAGGCGGATCGATTCGGTCACCAGCGGCCAGGCCTTGGCGTTGGCGGAGATGGTGCCGAACATGATGTCGGAGTGACCGCCGATATATTTGGTGGCGGCCTGGATCGAGATGTCGACGCCCTGATCGAGCGAGCGATGATAGAACGGCGTCGCCCAGGTGTTGTCGTCCAGCACCAGCGCGCCGCGCTCGTGCGCGACCGCCGCGATGGCGGGAATATCCGGCATCTCGAAAGACTGCGAGCCGGGCGCCTCGACCAGCACCGCGCGGGTGTTCGGCTTGAACAGTCCGGCGATGCCCGCGCCGATCAGCGGGTCGAAATAGGTGGTCTCCACCCCGAGCCGCTTGAGCATGCCCTCGCAGAAAGCGCGGGTCGGGCGGTAGGCGCTGTCGATCACCAGAAGATGATCGCCGGTTTTGACGACGGCGAGCAGCGCCGTGGTGATGGCCGCGACGCCCGACGGGGCGAGGCCGACACCGGCGCAATTCGGTCCCTCCAGCGCCATCAAGGCCTGTTGCAGAGCCTGGGTGGTCGGCGTGCCATGGCGGCCGTAATGGAATTCGCCGCGATTCTGATGCAGATCCTCGGCGGTCGTATACAGCACAGTAGAGCCGCGCACGACGGGCGGGTTGACGAAACCGCGCTGCGCCAGCGTGTCGCGGCCCGAGGTTACGAGTTCGGTCGTAACGTCGTACGGCCGCGAGGAAGCGTCATTTCGGGAAGATGTCATGGATCAAGCTATAAGCTGCCGGGAAAGCCAAACGTCAACCCCTTGACCCCTTCGGCCAACCGTTCTGTTATATGCACCTGCGACGTAAGTCCCCGTTTTAACTCGACATCCGGCACGAGGACGGACAATCGGCGGCTTTCTTCGCCGGTCCGGCCAGCCCCCAGGCGGATGTCGTACGTTCGGCGGATCACCGATCCCGCCATCGTTGTGAAAGGTTGTTCTGATGAAATGCGCATCGCTCGGCGCCGCTCTGCTTCTTACCGCCGTCGCCGGTTTTCAGCCGGCCTTCGGCCAGACCCTGAAGACAGTGCAGGACCGGGGCGTGCTGTCCTGCGGCGTCAGCCAGGGGCTGCCCGGCTTTTCCGCGCCGGACGACAAGGGCAACTGGACCGGGCTCGATGTCGATGTCTGCCGCGCCATCGCCGCGGCGGTGCTCAACGATCCGACCAAGATCAAGTTCGTGCCGCTTTCGGCCAAGGACCGCTTCACGGCGTTGCAGTCCGGCGAGATCGACGTGCTGTCGCGCAACTCGACCTGGACGCTGTCGCGAGATACCTCGCTCGGCCTCAACTATACCGGCGTGACCTATTATGACGGGCAGGGCTTCATGGTCCGCAAGGCGCTCAAGGTGAATTCGGCGCTCGAGCTCAACAGCGCTTCGGTGTGCGTGCAGACCGGCACCACCAACGAGCAGAACCTCGCAGACTACTTCAAGAGCAACAACATGAAGTATGAGGTGATCGCGTTCGCGACCGCCGACGAAACCCTCAAGGCCTACGAGTCCGGCCGCTGCGACGTCTTCACCTCCGATGTCTCGCAGCTTTATGCCGAACGTCTCAAGCTCGCCAAGCCGGACGATCATGCGGTGCTGCCGGAAGTGATCTCCAAGGAACCGCTGGGGCCGGTCGTGCGCCACGGTGACGATCAATGGTTCGACATCGTCAAATGGACGTTGTTCGCCATGATCAACGCCGAGGAGCTGGCGGTGACGCAGAAGAACGTCGACGAGATGGCGAAGTCCAACAAGCCGGAACTGAAGCGCATGTTCGGCACCGACGGCAATCTCGGCGAGCAGCTTGGCCTCACCAAGGACTGGGTCACGCGCATCATCAAGGCGGTTGGCAATTACGGCGAGTCTTTCGACCGCAATGTCGGTGCGGGCTCCAAGCTTGCGATCTCGCGCGGGCTCAACAGGCTCTGGAATCAGGGCGGCATCCAATACGCGCCGCCGATCCGCTGACGGCGGGCCGCGTCTCGATGGCCGGCGAAGCGCGACCGCCGCCGCTGCAAGCTGCGGCGCGGCTGCGCCGCATGCTGGGCGGCCGCGCCGGGTGGGGCGGTCTTGCGCTGCAGATCATCTTTCTCGCGCTGCTGGTGTGGGTCGGCTACGAGATCGTCGCCAACGCCCGCGCCAATCTACAGGCGCAGCGCGTCGCCTCCGGTTTCGGCTTTCTCGGAAATACCGCGGGCTTCGGCGTCAGCCAGACGCTGATTCCGTATTCGGAAAGCGACACCTACGCGCGGGTGTTCGTCGTCGGGCTGGTCAACACGCTGGTCGTGTCGGTGATCGGCATCGTGTTCGCCACCATCATCGGCTTTGCCGTTGCGCTTGGCCGGCTGTCGCCGAACTGGCTGCTGGCGCGCGTGGCTAGCGGCTATGTCGAACTGATCCGCAACCTGCCACTGCTGTTCCAGATCCTGTTCTGGTATCTCGCCGTGCTCGCGGCGCTGCCGGGCCCGCGCCAGAGCATTTCGCTGTTCGGTTCGTTCTTTCTCTCCAATCGCGGCTTCGTGGTGCCCGATCCGGTGCCGCAAGCGGGATTCGGCGTCTTCGTCGTCGCGGTCGTCATCGGCATCGTCGCGGCATTGGCGATCCGCCTTTACGCCCGTCGCCGCCTTTACAGTCGCGGCGAGAGGCTGACGATCTGGCCATTCGTGCTGGCGATGCTGCTCGGCCTGCCGCTGCTTGCCGCACTGCTGTTCGGCGCGCCGGTGAGTTTCGAGATGCCGGTGCTGCGCGGCTTCAACTTCGCCGGCGGCGCGCGCATCCTGCCTGAATTCGTGGCGCTGACGCTGGCGCTGTCAACCTACACCGCGGCGTTCATCGCCGAGATTGTCCGCGCCGGCCTCCTGTCGGTGCCGAAAGGACAGATGGAGGCGGGCGCTTCGCTCGGCCTGCCGCGCGGTGCGATCCTGCGGCTGATCGTGATCCCGCAGGCGATGCGCGTCATTCTGCCGCCGCTCACCAACCAGTATCTCAACCTGACCAAGAATTCCTCGCTGGCGGTCGCGATCGGCTATCCCGACCTGTTCTCGGTGTTCGCCGGCACCACGCTGAGCCAGACCGGGCAGGCGGTCGAGATCATCGCGCTGACCATGGCGGTGTATCTTCTGCTGTCGCTGATCACCAGCGCGGCGATGAGCTTCTATGGCTGGCGCATCGGCCGGAGCATGAACGCATGAGCGAGGCCGCGCGATCATCGGACTTCGTGCGCACGGCGCTGGTGCCAAAACGTCCCGCGCCTGTGGTGACGACGGGCGTTATCGGTTTCCTCCGTGCGCGGATGTTCAATTCGCCATTCAACATCCTGCTCACCATCGTCAGCGCGCTGGTGCTGTGGTCGCTGATCGCGCCGATGGTGAAGTTCATGCTGATCGACGCGGTGTGGCACGGCACCGACCGCTCGGCCTGCCTGGAGGCGAATGTGGGGCACCCGGTCGGTGCCTGCTGGCCGTTCATCCAGGCCAAGTTCAGCCAGTTTATCTACGGCTTCTACCCGGAAGCGCAGCGCTGGCGCGCCGATCTCACCTTCGCGCTCGGTGCGCTACTGCTGCTGCCGCTGCTGATCCCGCGCGCGCCGGCCAAGAAGATCAATGCGGCGCTCTTCTTCGCCGCGTTTCCGGTTGTCGCGTTCTTCCTGCTGCGCGGCGGCGGCATGAAAGGTTTTGCCGTGCACTGGCTGGCCGATCTCGGCAACACCTTTGCGGCGAGCTTCCGTGATGCCGGCGGGCGACTGACCGATGCGGGACAGGCTATCGCCGCGCCGCTTGGCGCTGTCGGCCAAGCGGTGAAATGGTTCGGCGATGCCATTGCTTATGTCGTCTGGCCGGTCGCTGCGCTGCGCGACTGGATCGATACAACCGCTTATCCGTTCTGGACGGATTTCATCATCACCGCCGTGGCGATCTCGTTCCTTGTGTTCTTCCTGAGCGGCGGGCTGCGCAACGGCTGGTCCGCGCTCGCAGCCAGCATCGCGACTTTCGCCTGCATCGCGGCGGTGATCCTGGTGATGCAGCTCGACCGGGGCGGACTGCCGCCGGTCGATACACGGCTGTGGGGCGGCCTGTTGGTGACGCTGGTGGTGTCGATCACCGGCATCGTCGCCTCGATGCCGGTCGGCATCGCGCTGGCGCTGGGGCGGCGCTCGACCATCCCGCTGATCCGGATTTTCTCGGTCGCCTTCATTGAATTCTGGCGCGGCGTGCCGCTGATCACGGTGCTGTTCTTCGCCACCTACATGCTGCCGCTGTTCCTGCCGGGCGATTTCACCATCGACGGGCTGCTGCGCGTGCTGGTCGGCATCGCGCTGTTCGCGGGCGCCTACAATGCCGAGGTCATTCGCGGCGGCTTGCAGGCGGTGCCGCGCGGTCAGGCGGAGGCGGCGCAGGCGCTCGGTCTGTCATACTGGAAAACAACCGGCCTGATCGTGCTGCCGCAGGCGCTGCGCCATGTCATTCCCGGTCTCGTCAACAGCTTCATCGCGCTGTTCAAGGACACCACTTTGGTGCTGATCGTCGCGATCTTCGATCTGCTCGGCCAGCTTCGCGCCTCGTTCGCTGATCCGAACTGGGCGACGCCGACCACGCTGTTCACCGGCTTCGCCTTCACCGGCATGATCTATTTCGTGGTGTGTTTTGCGATGTCGCGTTACTCGCTGTTCGTCGAGCGCCGGCTCAACGCCCACCGCAACGCCTGATGGAGGGCTCATGACCGCCGATCCGATCGTCTCCATCGCCGGCCTGAACAAGTGGTACGGCGCTTTCCATGTGCTGCGCGATATCGACCTCGACGTCGCGCGCGGCGAGCGCATCGTGATCTGTGGGCCCTCTGGATCGGGCAAATCGACGCTGATCCGCTGCATCAACGCGCTGGAGGAATTTCAGGAAGGCCGCATCGTGGTCGATGGCATCGCGCTCGGCCCGAACCTGCGCCATGTCGATCAGGTGCGCCGCGAGGTCGGCATGGTGTTCCAGAGCTTCAATCTGTTTCCGCATCTGACCGTGCTGGAGAACTGCACGCTGGCACCGATCTGGGTGCGCAACATCCCCAGGAAAGACGCCGAGGCGGCGGCGATGCAATATCTCGAGCGCGTGCGGATTCCCGAGCAAGCCGACAAATATCCCGGACAGATTTCCGGCGGTCAGCAGCAGCGTGTCGCCATCGCCCGCGCGCTGACCATGAATCCGAAAGTGATGCTGTTCGATGAGCCGACCTCGGCGCTCGATCCGGAGATGGTCAAGGAGGTGCTCGACACCATGGTCGATCTCGCCAAAGAGGGCATGACCATGATCGTCGTCACCCACGAGATGGGGTTCGCGCGCGAGATCGCCAACCGCGTGGTGTTCATGGATTCGGGCCAGATCATCGAAGTGAACACGCCGGCGCAGTTCTTCGAACATCCGCGCCACGAGCGGACCAAGCTGTTTCTCAGCCAGATACTAAGATGAAGGTTTGATGCTCCTCATCCTGAGGAGCCAGCAAAGCGGGCGTCTCGAAGGATGAGGCCTCATGGTTCGAGACGCGCTTACGCGCTCCTCACCATGAGGGGCGGTCTCTTACACCTTCTCGTACGGCACGCTGATCTTGTTCTTCGTCTCCAGCCAGTCCGGCACCGGTAGGTTCTTGCCGCGCAGGAAGTCCGGATTGAACAGTTTGGACTGGTAGCGGGTGCCGTAGTCGCACAGCACGGTCACGATGGTGTGGCCGGGGCCGAGCTCCTTCGCCATGTGGATCGCGCCGGCGACATTGATGCCCGACGAACCGCCGAGGCAGATGCCCTCATGCTCCAGAAGATCGAACACGATCTTGAGCGCTTCGTCGTCGTGGATCTGATACGCCCTGTCGATCTGCACGCCTTCGAGATTGGCGGTGACGCGGCCCTGGCCGATGCCTTCGGTGATCGAGGAGCCCTCGGCCTTCAGCGTGCCGGTCTTGTAGTAATTATAGAGTGCCGAGCCCATCGGATCGGCAAGCGCGATCTGGATTTTTGCGCTCTTGCTCTTCAATCCCATGCTGACGCCGGCCAGCGTGCCGCCGGAGCCAACCGCGCAGACGAAACCGTCGACCTTGCCGCCGGTCTGGTCCCAGATCTCCTGCGCCGTGGTGTCGATATGCGCCTGCCGGTTGGCGACGTTGTCGAACTGGTTGGCCCACACCGCGCCGTTCGGCTCGGTGCTCGCAAGCTGCTGCGCGAGGCGGCCCGACAGCTTCACGTAATTGTTCGGATTGGCGTAGGGCACGGCCGGCACTTCGACAAGCTGCGCGCCGCACAGCCGGATCATATCCTTCTTTTCCTGGCTCTGCGTCTCGGGGATCACGATCACGGTGCGGAAGCCGAGCGCATTGGCGACCAGCGCAAGGCCGATGCCGGTGTTGCCCGCGGTGCCTTCGACGATGACGCCGCCCGGCTTCAGCGTGCCGCGCGCGATTGCGTCGCGGATGATGAACAGCGCCGCGCGATCCTTCACCGACTGGCCGGGATTCATGAACTCGGCCTTGCCGAGAATGTTGCATCCGGTCGCTTCCGACGCATGTTTCAGTTTGATGAGGGGTGTGTTGCCGATAGCGTCGACGACGTCGTTACGAATTTGCATGGGACCGTGATGTGGCAAGAGGCGAGGCGTTCAACCTAGTTGCCGATCGCCATCAGCACAAGGGCGAGCGTGCCGCGCTAAACCGGTCACGGCGTTTTGGCGAACACCACCTGACGCACGTCGATGTTGCCGGACAGGAATCCGGCCTCGCAATAGGCAAGGTAGTATTCCCACAGCCGGCGGAAGCGCTCGTCGAATCCGAGCGGCGTGAGATCGGGCCACGCGGCGCGGAAATTGTCGCGCCAGCTCGCCAGCGTGCGGGCATAATCGAGGCCGAAGATCCGCTCGCGAATGACAGGGACGCCGAATTTTTCGCCCAAAGCCTGCAAGACGTGCGGCGAGGGCAGCATGCCGCCGGGAAAAACGTAGCGCTGGATGAAATCGACCTCGCGCCGGTAGGTGTGGAAGAACCGGTCCTGAATGGTGATGGCCTGCACGCCGGCAAGCCCGCCGGGTTTGAGGCGGTCGCGCAGTTGCGCGAAGTATTGCGGCCAGAATTGTTCACCGACGGCTTCGATCATTTCGATGGATACGATGCGATCGTAGGTATCGCGCTCGTCGCGATAATCCTGAAAGCGGATATCCACCAGGTCGGACAGGCCGGCCGCCGCGATCCGCTTCCGCGCGAAGTCCCGCTGCTCGCTGCTGATGGTGAGGCCGACGACCCGCGCGCCGTAGTTCTTCGCGGCGTATTCGGCAAAGCCGCCCCAGCCGCAACCGATCTCGAGCAGCTTATGTCCGGGGCGGAGATCGATCGCCTCGGCGAGCCGTCGATATTTGTTGTGCTGCGCCGTGGTGAGATCGTGCGCGTCGTCCTCGAACAGCGCGGACGAGTAGGTCATGCTGGGATCGAGCCACGCGGAGTAGAAATCATTGCCGATATCGTAATGCGCGTAGATGTTCTTTCTCGCGCGTCGTTTGGTGTTGCGGTTAAACCAGTGCCGCAGGTTCTGCAGCACGCGGACCAACGGCTGGTCGCCGAGCAGCGACTGGATCAGATCGTGGTTGACGCAGAACAGATAGAGGAACTGGGTCAGGTTCGGCGTGTCCCATTCGCGCCGCAGATAGCTTTCCGCGATGCCGATGTCGCCGCCTTTGGCGAAGCGCCATGCGAAACTGTAGCTGTGGATGGTCATGGCAGCGGAGGGGCCGGGCTCGGCGCCGCCGCAGCGGATCACGCGGCCGTCCGGCAGCGTCATGTCCAGCGTGCCGCGCCGCAACCTTGCCGTGAAGCCGAGTGTCAAACGGACAAAACGGGGGAGGTCCGGCACCCGCTGTTCGATGGTGTCCGGGGCAAGAACGATGACTTCAGACATGACGCGGGTCCATCGGCATGAGGTGCTCTTGATCCAGCGGCTTGTTCCCGATTGTGGCGGCGTGCCCGGTAAAATCAACCGGCTTGCATGCGACCTAAGTTCGCCCTGCCGATTCGCGGACTGCGCGGCGAGGCGGCCGCGGGGGACGGCAAAAACCGTGTCCGGGCGGCCACGGCAGATGAAATATTCGTCATGAACCTGAACGGCTTGGGCCGAATGTCGATTTGACGCCGTTTTTCGGGGTTCTCTGAACCGGCGCGCCGGTGTTTTCCCCTCTCATCTCATGCTGTTGGAGGGAAGGTGTCTGGGCGCGGTCTGAGCCGGCCGTTACAATGTCCCCGTTCCGCAGGAAAGCCGTCAGCCTTTGTTCGTATCCAGCCCACACCTCCAACGCCCTCGCAGCGCGCGGCTTCCGCGCGGCGCGCGGTTTGGCGCGCTGCTGGCGCTGGGCGCAAGTCTGGGCGGCTGCATCCTGACCACGGATCTGCCCGCCCCGGCGCTCGATATCCCGGCCGCCTACAAAGAGGCACCGAAGAAAGGTCAGGACGCCGCACCGCCGACGCTCGACTGGTGGCGCGGCTTCCGCTCGGCGGAACTGACCGTGCTGATGGAGGAGGCGCAGACCGTCAATCTCGACATCGCGGCGGCGACCGCCCGCATCCTCCAGGCCGACGCACTGGCGCGGCAGGCCGGCGCGGCGCTGCTGCCGAGCGTGACCGGCAACGGCTCGGCCAGCCGCTCAAGGTCATCGTCGAATTCAACCAGCGGCGTGAGCAGCGGCAGCACCACCACCTTCAGCCGCGGCGAGACCACGACTTACACCACCTCGCTGAGCGCGAGCTACGAGATCGACTTCTGGGGCAAGAACCGCGATGCGCTGCTTGCCGCCGAGGAAACCGCGAACGCCAACCGTTTCGACCGCGACACCGTGGTGCTCACCACGCTGGCGAGCGTCGCCAACGCCTATTTTCAGGTGCTGGCCGCGCAGGACCGTCTCGCAACCGCGCATCGCAATATTGCCAGCGCGCAGCGGATCTTCGATGCGATCAAGGCGCGGGTCGATGCCGGCACCAGCTCCGACCTCGATCTCGCCCAGCAGGAAAGCGTGCTCGCCAATCAGCGCGCCGCGGTGCCGCCGCTGCGCCAGACGTTGGTGCAGAACCAGAACATCCTCGCGGTACTGGTGGCCCGCCCGCCCGAGCGCGTGCGCCTCGGCGGCGGTTCGCTGGGCCGGATTTCGCCACCGCGCGTGACGCCCGGATTGCCGTCCGAACTTCTGATCCAGCGTCCCGACATCCGGCGGCAGGAGGCGCAGCTTGCTTCGGCGACCGCCAATGTTGGCAGCGCGCGGGCGCAGTTCTTCCCGAGCATCCAGCTCACCGGGCAGGGCGGCTATCAGAGCGCGGCGCTGGCGGCGCTGATCAATCCGCAATCGGCGTTCTTCAGCATGGCGGCGGGTTTGACCCAGCCGATCTTCGACGGTGGGCGCATCCAGGCCAATTTCGATCTGACCCGCGCGCAGCAGGACGAGTTGTTGCAGACCTATCGCAAGACCGTCATCCAGGCGTTCTCGGATGTCGACACCGCGTTGGTCAACATCAGACAGACCGCTGAAAAGCTGCGGCTGCAACGGATCGTCGTCGCGGCTTCGCGGCGCGCCTTCGACCTGTCGGAAAAGCAGCTTCGCGCCGGCACTGCCGACATCGTAACTGTGCTAAACACGCAATTGACGTTATTTCAGGCTGAGGATTCGCTGTGGCAGGCACAGCTCGCCTGGCTGCAATCCTATGTCAGCCTGTATCAGGCATTGGGAGGCGGTTGGATGCCGAAGACCGAAGGGCTCGTGAATGCTCTTTAAGCCGGATGCCGAGGACAAGACCAAAGCCGGGCAAGGCACCGCTCCGGGCCGCGGCCGTCCGCTGCGTGCGCTGATCCTTCTCGCCGTGCTCGCCGTCGCCGGCTATCTCGCATGGTCGTGGTTCGCGCCGAAACAGAACGGCAGGGGCGCGCGCCCCGATCTTGCGGTGCCGGTGCTCGCGGCGACGCCGCGCGTGCAGGACGTGCCGGTCTATCTCGATGGCGTCGGCACGGTGCGCGCGATCAACACCGTCACCGTCCGCGCGCAGGTCGATGGTAAGCTGTTGTCGGTCAATTTCAAGGAAGGCCAGGACGTCAAGGCCGGCGACGTGCTCGCCGAGATCGATCCGGTCATCTATCAGGCGCAATACGATCAGGCCGTCGCCAAGAAGGCGCAGGACGAGGCGCAGCTTGCCAACGCGAAGATCGATCTGGTGCGCTATCAGCAGCTCGCGACCGCCAAGGCCGGCTCGGCGCAGCAGGCCGACACCCAGCGCGCCACCGTGGCGCAGCTCGAGGCGCTGGTGAAATCCGATCAGGCTGCGATCGACAACGCCAAGGCGACGCTCGGCTACACCAAGATCATCGCGCCGCTGTCCGGTCGCGCCGGCCTGCGTCAGGTCGATCCCGGCAACATCGTGCATGCGTCGGACACAACCGGCGTGGTGGTGATCACGCAGTTGCAGCCGATCATGGTGCAGTTCAGCCTGCCGCAGCAGGAGGTCAACCGCGTCAACGCCGCGCAGAGCAAGGAGCGGCTCGCGGTCGATGTGTTCGGCAATGACGGGCGTACCGTCGCCGACACCGGCCTCTTGCAGAGCATTGACAACCAGATCGATCCGACCACCGGCACCGTGAAGCTGAAGGCGGAGTTTCCCAACGCCAATTACCAGTTATGGCCGGGCCAGTTCGTCAATGTGCGCCTCAAGGTCGAGACGCTGAAACAGGTGCTGGTGGTGCCGACCGCCGCCGTGCAGCGCGGGCCGGGCGGCACCTTCAGCTATGTAATCGGCGCGGGCGATATCGTCACCGCCAAGCCGGTGACGGTCAGCCAGCAGAACGAGAACGATGCGGTGATCGCCAGCGGACTGAAACCGGACGAGCGCGTGGTTACGACCGGCTTTGCGAACCTGTCGGACGGCGCGAAGGTGCAGATCGGCTCGGCGGACAACGTTCCGCAGCAGGATCTCGCGCCGCGCAAGAAGGGCGGCGGACGGCCGCGGCCCTAAGGCAACCATGATCGCGGACCGATGAGCGTTTCCGAACCATTCATCCGTCGCCCGATTGCGACGTCGCTGCTCGGCTTCGCGCTGCTGATCGGCGGCGCGCTCGGCTATTTCGCGTTGCCGGTCTCGGCGCTGCCGCAGGTCGATTTCCCGACCGTGCAGGTGACCACGCAGCTTCCGGGCGCCAGCCCCGATGTGGTGGCCTCGCTCGTCACCGCGCCGCTGGAACGGCAGCTCGGGCAGATTCCCTCGCTCTCGACCATGACCTCGACGAGCTCGTTCGGCGTCAGCCAGATTTCCTTGCAGTTCGATCTCAACCGCGACATCGACGGCGCGACGCAGGACGTGCAGGCGGCGATCAACGCGGCCAACGGCGTGCTGCCCAAGAACCTGCCGTATCCGCCGACCTACGCCAAGGTGAACCCGGCCGATGCGCCGGTACTGACGCTGGCGCTGACCTCCGATCAGGTCTCGCTGCGCGACATGAGCGATCTTGCCGACACCATGATGGCGCAGCGTCTCGCGCAGATCAGCGGCGTCGGCCGCGTCTCGGTGCAGGGCGGCCTCAAACCCGCGGTGCGGGTGCAGGCGGACCTCGCACGGCTCGCCGCCTATGGCATCGGCATGGAGGACCTGCGCACCGCGATCGCCGGCGCCAACGTCTCGGGCCCCAAGGGCTCGCTCGACGGCAAGCAGCAGGCCTACACCATCGCCGCCAACGATCAGATCGCCGCCGCCGACGCCTACAAGCCGATCGTGATCGCCTATCGCAACAACGCGCCGGTGACGATCGGCGACGTCGCCGACATCGTCGATGGGCTGGAGAACAACCGCACCGCCGGCTGGTATCAGGGAACGCCCGCCGTCATCATCGACATCCAGCGCCAGCCCGGCGCCAACGTCATCGACGTGGTGAAACAGATCCGCGCCGAAATTCCCAAATTGCAGAGCGCCGTTCCCGCGTCGGTGAAACTCACCGTCGTCAGCGACCGTACCGTCACCATCCGCGCCTCGGTTGATGACGTGCAGTTCACGCTGGTGCTCAGCGTCATTCTGGTCACGCTGGTGGTGCTGCTGTTCCTGCGCTCGCTGCGCGCCACCATCATTGCCGGCGTGGCCCTGCCGCTGTCGCTGATCACCAGTTTCGGCATCATGTGGTTCGCCGGATTCAGCCTCGACAATCTGTCGCTGATGGCGCTGACCATCGGCACCGGCTTCGTCGTCGACGACGCCATTGTGATGATCGAGAACATCGTGCGTCATATGGAGGATGGCGAGACCGCGATGGAAGCGGCGCTGCGCGGCGCGCGCGAAATCGGCTTCACGGTGATCTCGCTGACCGTCTCGCTGATCGCGGTGTTCATCCCGCTGCTGTTCATGTCCGGTCTTGTCGGCCGCATGTTCCGCGAATTCGCGCTGACACTGACTATCGCCGTCATCACGTCCGCCGTGGTGTCGCTGACGCTGACGCCGATGATGTGCTCGCGGCTGCTCAAGCGCCATGGCGAGGAGTGGCAGGTGCCGGGGCTCGCCGCCGTCAGCCGCGGCATCGACCGGATGGTCGAGTTCTATCACCGCACGCTGCTGGTGGTATTGCGGCATCAGCGCGCGACGCTGATCCTGACATTCGCCACCATTGCCGCGACGCTGGTGCTGTATGTGATCGCGCCGAAAGGCTTCCTGCCGTTGCAGGACACCGCCTCGATCGTCGTCGTCACCGAGGCGGGGCCGGACGTCTCCTTCACCGAGATGAAGAACCGGCAGGCTGCCGTCGCCGCCGCGATCCAGGCCGACCCGGATGTCACCGGCGTGGTGTCGCTGGTCGGGGCTGGATCGGTCAATCCGACGCCGAATGTCGGACGCATCGTGGTCAACCTCAATCCGCGCGGCGAGCGCAAGTCTGACATCGTCACCGTCATCGACCGCTTAAAGGCGCGGGTTGCGACTATTCCCGGCATGCAGGCCTATTTCCAGCCGGTGCAGGACATCCAGATCAGCACCCGTTCGAGCCGGTCGCAGTACCAATACACGCTGACCGCGACCAGCAGCGACGACGTCATCAAATGGTCGGACCGTCTGGTGCAGGAGTTGCGGCGCGATCCGCTGTTCCGCGATGTGTCGTCCGAGGCGCAGGAAGGCGGCCTGCGCGCCGCGCTCCACGTCGATCGCCAGCGCGCCGGACAGCTTGGCGTGTCATTGCAGGCGGTGACCGACACGCTGAACGACGCCTTCAGCCAGCGCCAGGTGTCCACCATCTACGGCCAGGCCAATCAGTATCGCGTGGTGCTGGAGGCCAAGCCTCAGGATCAGCGCGATCCGGATATCCTCTCCAGGCTTTACGTTCCGGGCGCGGCCGGGCAGGCGGGAGCGGGGACCACGCAGGTGCCGATCTCGGCGATCGCGACCCTGACGCGTACCACGGCGCCGCTGTCGATCTCGCATCAGGCGCAGTTCCCCGCCGTGACGCTGAGCTTCAACCTCGCGCCGGGCGTCGCGCTCGGCGATGCGGTCGACGCCGTGCACAAGACCGAAGCGCGGATCGGCATGCCGAGTATCATCACGGGCCTGTATTCCGGCGATGCGGCGGAGTTCTCGCGCTCGCTGGCGGGCCAGCCCTGGCTGATCCTCGCCGCCGTGGTGACGATCTACATCGTGCTCGGCGTGCTTTACGAGAGCTACATCCATCCGATCACCATTCTCTCGACGCTGCCGTCCGCCGGCGTCGGCGCGATTCTGGCGCTGATGCTGTTCGGGCAGGACCTCTCCGTGATCGGGCTGATCGGCATCATCCTCCTGATGGGCATCGTCAAGAAGAACGCCATCATGATGATCGACTTCGCGCTGGAGGCCGAGCGCCACAAAGGCATGTCGCCCTATGATGCGATCGTGCAGGCGTGCCTGCTGCGCTTCCGCCCCATTATGATGACCACGCTGGCGGCGTTGTTCGGCGCGCTGCCGCTCGCGATTGAAAGCGGCACCGGCGCGGAGCTGCGCTTTCCGCTCGGCATTTCGATCATCGGCGGCCTGCTGCTCAGCCAGATCCTGACGCTCTACACCACGCCGGTGATCTATCTCGCGCTCGACCGCATCAACCGGCGGCTGGAGAACGCCGTGCCGCCGGCGGGCGATCTGCCGTCGCCGCCGATCGCCGGCGCGACCGAGGGAGTCCAGTAAGGTGTCGATCTCCGAACCCTTCATTCGAAGGCCGGTCGCCACCACACTGCTTGCGATCGGCCTGTTCCTGGTCGGCGCGGTCGCCTACGTCAACCTGCCGGTCGCGAGCCTGCCGAACGTCGACTTCCCGGCGATCTTCGTATCGTCGACCCGTCCCGGCGCCAGCCCGTCGGTGATGGCCGCGACCGTGGCCGCGCCGCTGGAGCGGCGGCTTGGGGAAATCGCCGGCATCGACCAGATCACTTCGACCAGTTCGCTCGGCACCAGCAATATCCAGTTGCAGTTCGCCATCGGCCGCAGCATCGACAAGGCCGCGCGCGACGTGCAGGCGGCGATCAACGCATCGCTCTCCGACCTGCCGACCGATCTTCCGACGCTGCCGAATTTCCGCAAGGCCAATCCGTCCGCCGCGCCGGTGTTCATCATCGCGCTGACGTCGAAAACGATGTCGTCGAGCGCGATCTATGACGTCGCCGACACCGTGGTCGCCCAGCGCCTCGCGCAGGTGCGGGGGGTCGGCGAGGTGACGGTGAGCGGCGCCGACCAGCCGGCGGTTCGGGTCCAGCTCAACCCGGTGCTGCTCGCCGCGGCCGGGCTCTCCACCGAAGCGGTGCGCACCGCGATCGTCAACGCCAACGCCATCGGCCCGATCGGCACCTTCAACGGCGCGCGGCGGGGCGAGACCCTCGGCCTCAATCCGCAGATGCGCACCGCCGCCGAGTTCAAAAACATCATCGTCCAGTCGTCGAACGGCAATTTCCTGCGCCTGTCGGATGTCGCGACGGTGATCGACGCGACCCGCTCCAGCCGCTCGATTGCGTGGTTCAACAAGCAACCTGCGGTGCTGCTGCAAATCACCAAGCAGGGCGATGCCAACGTGCTCGACACGGTGGACCGCATCAAGGCGCTGCTGCCGCAACTCAAGCGATGGATTCCGGCGGGCGTGGAAATTTCGGTGCTGACCGACCGCACCGGCACCATCCGCGCCAGTGTCGAGGACATGCAGTTCACGCTGGCCGCCACCTGCGTGCTGGTGATGCTCGTGGTGTTCCTGTTCCTGCGCCGCATGACGCCGACCATCGCGGCCGGTATTTCCGTTCCGCTGGCGCTGGCCGGCACCTGCGCCGGAATGTGGGTGGCGGGGTATTCGATCAACAACCTGACGCTGATGGCGCTGGCGATCTCGATCGGATTCGTGGTCGATGACGCTATCGTCATGATCGAGAACATGTATCGGAATCTCGAGCATGGCATGCGGCCGTATCAGGCCGCCTTGCAGGGCGCGCGGCAGATCGGTTTCACAGTGCTTTCCATCAGCCTGTCGCTGGTCGCGGCGTTCACGCCGCTGATCTTCATGGAAGGCATCGTCGGCCGGCTGCTGCGCGAATTCTCGATGACCCTGGTGTTCGCCATCGCCGTCTCCACCGTGGTGTCGCTGACCATCACGCCGATGATCTGCGCGCACTATATCAAGGGCGCGATTTCAACCAACGAGACCTGGTTCGACCGGGTGGTGGAAGGCGCGCTGTCGCGCATCCTGACATTCTACGAGCGCACGCTGCATGTGGTGCTGCGATTTCCGTTCGCGACCCTGCTGGTGTTCTTCGCCACCATCGCGCTCACCGTGGTGATGTTCGCCAAGATGCCGAAGGGCTATTTCCCGACCGACGACAGCGGCTTCATCTTCGGCTCGACCCGGGCGTCGGCCGACATCTCGTTCCAGGCGATGCGTGAGCTGCAACAGCGTGTCGCCGATGTGGTGATGGCGGACCCCGCGGTCGCGGCCATCGGATCGAGCCTCGGCGGCGGCGGTCCGGGAGGCGGCGGCTCCAACCGCGGCACCATGTTCATTTCGCTGAAGCCTGTCGACGAGCGTGACGGCCTGTCCACCACGCTGGTGATCGACCGGCTGCGCCGCGAGCTTGGCAAGATTCCCGGCATCCGCCTGTTCATGGTGGCGGCGCAGGACATTCGCGCCGGCGGACGGCAGAGCGATTCCGACTATCAGTACACGCTGGTCAGCGCCGATCTCGATCTGCTGCAGAAATGGGCGCCGATTGTCGCCAAGCATATGGAAACCGTCGAAGGCATCACCGACATCTCCAGCGACAGCGATACCGCCGGCCTGCAGCTCAATCTGAGCATCGACCGCAGCATGGCCTCCAGCCTCGGCGTCGATGTGCAGGACATCGACAACGCGCTCAACAATGCGTTCTCGCAGCGGCAGATTTCGATCGTCTACACCCAGCGTAACCAGTATCAGGTGGTGCTGGAGGTCGATCCGAAATTCCAGGACGATCCCGCCGATCTCGCGCACATCTATGTCAATGGCGCCAACAACGCGCAGGTGCCGCTCTCGGCGGTGGTGCATTACAGCCGGGGCCTTGCGCCGCTCGCGGTGCGCCACACCGCCTCGTTCCCCTCGACCACGGTGTCGTTCAACCTCTTGCCGAACGTGCCGCTGGAGACCGCGACCGCGAACATCCAGCAGGCGGTCGCCGAACTGCATATGCCCGAAGGCATCCGCGGCAATTTCGAGGGCAACGCCGCCGACAGCCGCAAGACCGCCGGACGCCAGCCGTTGCTGATCCTGGGTGCGCTGGTCGCGGTCTACATCGTGCTCGGCGTGCTCTATGAAAGCCTCGCCCATCCCTTGACGATTATCTCGACGCTGCCGCCGGCGGGGCTCGGCGCGCTGCTCGCGCTCGCCATCACCGGATTGCCGCTCACGGTGATCGCCTTTGTCGGCGTCATTCTGCTGATCGGAATCGTCAAGAAGAACGGCATCATGATCGTGGACTTCGCACTGGAAGGCGAGCGCCAGCGCGGGCTCTCGTCCGACGAGGCGATCTTCCAGGCCAGCATGGCGCGCTTTCGCCCGATCGTGATGACGACGATGGCCGCATTGCTCGCCGCCGTGCCGCTGGTGATTGCGACCGGCCCCGGCACCGAACTGCGCCGCCCGCTCGGCGTCACCATCATCGGCGGACTGATCGTCTCGCAGGTCCTGACGCTCTATACGACGCCGGTGATCTACCTCCTGATCGACCGGCTGCGGAACAGGATCTCGCCGCGCCCGATGCCGCACGCCGCGCCTGCCGAATAGCCAAACAACCGTCCGGTTGCCGCTGCGCTGGGCGCAGCGTATAGCGGGCGCATGTCCTCTCCGATCGAGCCGTCCGCCGCGCCGCCCCCCGACATCCCGGAATGCCCGCATTGCGGCAAGCCGGAGCCGCTCTGCGTCTGCGACAGCGTCACGCCGATCGACAACCGCATCGAACTGTTGATCCTGCAACATCCGCAGGAACAGGACCGGCTGCTCGGCACCGCGCGGCTGACCGCGCTCAGCCTGAGCAACGCCACGCTGAAGATCGGCCTGTCATGGCCGAGCCTGTCCAAAATCCTCGGCCGCTCGGTCGATCCGGCGAACTGGGCGGTGCTGTATCTCGGCTCCGCCAAGGTCGAGGACCTCGACACCGATCGCGACGTGGTGGCGATCGACCGCAAGGGACAGATCGAGGAGGGGCAGCGCTACATCATGGAGGACATCGAGGGGGTGATCCTGCTCGATGGCACCTGGAGCCAGGCCAAGGCGCTGTGGTGGCGCAATGCCTGGATGCTGAAATGCCGCCGGGTGATTCTCGGGCCCGCGTCAGCCTCGCGTTACGGCAAACTGCGCCGCGAGCCGAGGCGCGACGGATTGTCCACCATCGAAGCGGCGGGGATGTTGCTGGCGCGGCTGGAACGCCGGCCGGAGATCGAAAGCACGCTCAACAGCGCGTTCGAGCGGATGCTTGCCAAATACCGGCAGGCGCAGGCAACCATGCCGGAACTCACGCCGAAGCCGCGCCCGAAACGGGACTGGCGCCGCCGCAAGCGGGCCTGAGCGCGCGGTACGCCTTGGTCCGATCCAGACCACAAAATGGACCCGGACCAGTTGCCCAAGTGCTTGATTGGCTGTAACAGTTTCGCCGCTTGATGGGGCCACGTGGCGGAGTGGTTACGCAACGGTCTGCAAAACCGTGTACACCAGTTCAATTCTGGTCGTGGCCTCCAAGCTTTTCTTCAAAGCGTTATCCATTCTCGTTGAATTTTCTGCGATTTACGCTTTGCAAGATCGGCGGGCCTTTGTTATATGCGCCCCGTCACTGCGTCGGCAGTCTTCCTCGGTAGCTCAGCGGTAGAGCATTCGACTGTTAATCGAATGGTCGCTGGTTCGAATCCAGCCCGGGGAGCCAGACGCAACGTTGCCCGACATCCCCGCACATCGCTGACAGGTCCGCGCCTCGCGCTAGTGCGTCTTGGCCGCCTGCGCCCGCTCGATCTTCTCCACCGCCGCCAGAATATCTTTCGCCAGTTCCCGCGCGCCATCCGCCGTGACGATCAATTGCAGGTTGCCGCTCGGTCGCTCCTGGGTATCGCCACGCATCATGAAAGGCAGGCGCAGCGCCAGCGCCTTCGATTCGACCACCATGGTCTCGTAGCCGACCAGCGGAAAAACCACGATGTCGCCCTTCTCGTCTTTGACCCAGGCCTCGTTCATCCACCATTCTCCATGTTACGCGGAACGTCGCCGGCGGGGCCGGCCTCCAGCATTCCGACAATGCGTGTCGCGGGCGATGTTGGCATGCCGGTGCCGCCCTTGCCAGAGCGCGGCGGCGGGTCCGCACGGGCCGCCGGGTTATTGCGTTTTCGGCTGCGTTGCATCAAAGATGACGCGCAAAAGGGCCCCTATAAGAGGCCGTTTCCGAGCGTGAGGATTTTCGATGTCAGAAATGTTGGCCGCGCGCCAGAACATGGTCGATTGTCAGATCCGGCCGAGCGACGTGACCGATTTGCGTCTGATCGACACGATGCTGGCCGTGCCGCGCGAGGTGTTCGTGCCGCAGGACCGCCGTGCGCTGTCCTATCTCGATCAGGATATCGAGGTCGGCGCGGCGGGTGATCGCAAGGCCTTCCTGATCAAGCCGGCGGTGCTGGCGCGCATGCTGCAGGCCGCGACGATTGCGCCGACCGATCGCGTCCTGGTGGTCGGCTGCGCCAGCGGTTACGCGGCGGCGGTCGTCGCCGGGCTGGCCAAGCATGTATTCGCTACCGAATCGAATCCCGATATCGCCGCGGCGGCGCGCACCGCGCTTGCGCAGGCTGGTGCCGGACATGTCGACGTCGCGGTGGCCGATGCCGCCGCCGGCCGTCCGGACGCTGCGCCTTTCGATGTGATTGTGCTGGACGGCGCGACCGAGGTCGTTCCGGACAAGCTTTATCGCCAGTTGAGGCGGGGAGGCCGGCTGGTGGGCGTGTTCGCGCTGTCCACGCCGCCGCGGGCGACGCTGGTCACCCGTTCTCCGACCGATTATGGCAACCGGACTCTATTCGACGCGACCGAGCCGGTGTTGCCGGGCCTCGAACGGGTTCCGGTCTTCACCTTCTAGATTCGCTTGATAATTCATGAGGGTGGAGGTGTGGCGCGGAAACCCCAGCCCACACTTACTTGTGGTTGTTCCACTCTCCGAGGCTTACGTTGCCGCATTCTGCCGCCTATGCTCTCGGCCGACGATCGGCCTTTGAGTCGGCCGCACGGTTTTCCTGTGCCTTTGCGGGCGCATGACATCGTTCTGGAACGGATTGGATGACGGTTTTGAGAAAGACGCAGGGGTTGGCCGGAGCTGCGGTTGCGGCTCTTTTGCTGTGGACCGGCGCGGCGCCGGCTCTTGCGGAGACCATCGAAGGGGCTCTGATCCGGGCCTACCAGAATAATCCACAGCTCAATGCACAGCGCGCTTCCGTCCGTTCGACCGACGAGAACGTGCCGCAGGCGCTGTCGGGCTATCGGCCGAAGATCGCCGTCACCGCCAGCGCTGGCGGCCAGTATTCGGACACGCGCAGCCGCAATGCGCCGGGCCAGCCGATCCAGGCCCTGGATGGCAGCAATGCGCCGCGCAGCGTCGGCGGCACCATCACGCAGACGCTTTACAACGGCAATCAGACAGCCAACCGCACCCGCGCGGCGGAGAGCCAGGTCTCGGCGGCCCGCGAAGGTCTGCGCGTGCTGGAGCAAAGCGTGCTGCTCGCGGCGTCGACCATCTACATGGACTACCTGCGCGACTCGGCCATCGTCGAGGTTCAGCGCAGCAACACCCGCGTGCTTGAGCAGACGCTGAAGCAGACGCAGGACCGCTTCAATGTCGGCGAGGTGACCCGCACCGACGTCGCGCAGTCCGAAGCCCAGCTCGCCGCCGGCCGCACCCAGTTGCTGACCGCCGAATCCAACCTCACCACCACGCGCGCGAACTATCGGCGGATTATCGGCAACGATCCGGTCTCGCTGGCGCCGGGCTCGCCGGTCGCCCGTTTTTTGACCGCGACGCCCGCCACCGCGATCAACACCGGCCTGATCGAGAATCCGAACGTGACCGCCGCGATGTATGGCATCGACGTCAGCTACCTTCAGGTCAAGATCAACGAAGGCGCGCTGTTCCCGACCGTGACCCTGCAGGGCAGCGTCCAGCAGGCCTGGGACAGCACCCTGCAACTGCCGCGCAGCTTCAACGCCTCTGCGACGGCGCAGGTCGTGGTGCCGATCTATCAGGGCGGCGCCGAATACGCGCTGATCCGCCAGTCCAAGGAATCGCTGGCGCAACAGCGGCTCAATCTCGATCTGGTGCGCGACCAGACCCGCGCCACCATCGCCCAGGCCTGGGGCCAGTTGATCGCGGGCCGCTCGCAGGTCGCCTCGGCCCAGGCTCAGGTGACGGCGTCGGAGATCGCGCTCAACGGCGTGCGTGAGGAGGCGAGGGTCGGTCAGCGCACCACGCTCGACGTCCTCAACGCCCAGCAGGCGCTGGTGAATGCGCGCGTCGCGCTGGTGACGGCGCAGCATGATCGCGTGGTGGCATCCTACGCGGTGCTCAACGCCGTCGGACGGCTGTCGCCGTTGACGCTGAAGCTGCGGACCTCGGTGTACGACCCGAACGTGCATTATCAACAGGTGCGCGATAGCTGGGGCGGCATCCGTACGCCTGACGGGCACTGATCACGGCGTAATTACACTGTGGTGAAGTGGTCGCTCGCACGGCCGATTGCTTGCAATCAATTGTTGCACTGACGTACCTTTTTGCAGGATCGCGTGGCGATTCGTGACAGTGGTGTGCGGTTTTCCGGGAAGGAAAACCGATGATGTGGAGTCGGCAATGACGCAACCGGCAAAGGCGCAAGAGCCCTCGATGGAGGAGATTCTGGCGTCGATCAGGCGGATCATTTCCGACGACGAAGCCAAGCCGGCCGCTGCGGCCAAGCCGGAACCGGCACCCGCGCCGACACCGAAAAGCGAACCGCCGCGCGCTGCCGCATCTGCTCCCAAGCCTGCGGCTGCCAGCGCCCCTCCGGCAAGACCCGCGGTGTCCAGGCCGACGCCGCTGCCAGCCGCGCCGACACCGGCTCCGCCGCCGGCCGCAAAGAACAGCCAGGACGACATCGACGCGATGCTCGCCTCCTTCGACAGTCCGACTCCTGCACCGCCGCCAGCGGCGCCTGAGCCCGAGGCGGCCGACGACGATGTGTTCGAACTGACCGAGCAGATGGCGATTCCGGCAGCGGCCGTCGTCGCCGACGAGGTCGACGACGATCTCGAATTCGCCGAAACCGCGCCGCCGCAGCAGCAGCCACGGATCGTGCCCGCGCGGGTCGCCCCGGCCGCTGTTTCAGCCGCATCCTCGCAGGCTGCGCCGTCGATGTTGTCGAGCACCACCACCGCCGCCGTGGAATCAGCGTTCAACACGCTCGCCAGCACCGTCTTGAGCAACAATGCGCGCACCCTTGAGGATCTGGTCAAGGAGATGCTCCGGCCGATGCTCAAATCATGGCTCGACGACAATCTGCCGAGCCTGGTCGAGCGCATCGTGCGGGCCGAGATCGAGCGGGTCGCGCGCGGCCGCTGACGGCAGGGCGATCAGCGACGCCTTCCGGACCTTGCCCTCCAAAGACCGGACCGGACGGCCGTCCCGACCTGTCGTGCGATTTTCAGACATGCGATCCGGGACATGCCGAAGCAGACCCCATCGGGGACGAAGGTGTTGACTTGCGCGGCGCGGGAAGGTTCTTTGGGCCGGATCTTGTTGCCGTTCTTCGGCCAAAGACCTGATAAACCGTCGAATTTCAGGACGTGCGGCGCCTGTCCGAGACTGCCCCGCTTACAGATGATTGTGTTGTCATGATCGAGAAAAACTATCAGCCTGCGGATATCGAAGGCCGCATCAGCGCGGCGTGGAATTCTGCCGGCGCTTTCAAGGCCGGACGCGCCGAGCGCCGCGACGCCGAGCCGTTCACGATCGTGATTCCGCCGCCGAACGTCACCGGCTCGCTGCATATGGGCCACGCGCTCAACAACACGTTGCAGGACATCCTGTGCCGGTTCGAGCGCATGCGCGGCCGCGACGTGCTGTGGCAGCCGGGCACCGACCATGCCGGCATCGCGACCCAGATGGTGGTGGAGCGCCAGCTTGCCGCGCGCAAGGAGCCGGGCCGCCGCGATATCGGCCGCGAGGCGTTTCTTGAAAAAGTCTGGGCATGGAAGGCCGAGAGCGGCGGCGTCATCATCAATCAGTTGAAGCGTCTCGGCGCATCCTGCGACTGGTCGCGCGAGCGCTTCACCATGGACGAGGGGCTATCGCGCGCCGTCGCGAAAGTGTTCTGCACGCTCTACGCCGAAGGGCTGATCTACAAGGACAAGCGTCTGGTCAACTGGGACCCGAAGCTGCTCACCGCGATCTCCGATCTCGAAGTGCAGCAGGTCGAGGTGAAGGGCCACCTGTGGTATCTGCGCTATCCGCTGGAAGGCGCGGCGTTCGATCCGAACGATCCCAGGACCTTCATCGTGGTTGCGACCACGCGCCCCGAAACGATGCTTGGCGACAGCGGCGTCGCGGTCAATCCGAACGACGAGCGCTACACCGATCTGATCGGCAAGAACGTGGTGCTGCCGCTGGTCGGTCGCCTGATCCCGATCGTCGGCGACGATTATTCCGATCCGGAGAAGGGCTCGGGCGCGGTGAAGATCACGCCGGCGCACGACTTCAACGACTTCGAGGTCGGCAAGCGCCACAGCCTGCCGCAGATCAGCGTGCTCGACATCGAAGGACGGCTGACGCTGAGCGACAATGAGGATTATCTACGCGGCTTGCCCGAGGGCGCGCTGATGATGGCCGAGGAGCTCGACGGGATCGAGCGCTTCGCCGCGCGCAAGATGATCGTGGCGAAGCTGGATGAGGCCGGATTCCTCGAGAAGATCGAGCCGAACACGCATATGGTGCCGCATGGCGACCGCTCCGGCGTCGTGATCGAGCCGTTCCTCACCGACCAGTGGTACGTCGACGCCAAGACGCTGGCCGCGCCCGCGATCGCGGCCGTGCGCAGCGGCGCGACTTCGTTCGTGCCGAAGAACTGGGAAAAGACCTATTTCGAGTGGATGGAGAACATCCAGCCCTGGTGCATTTCGCGCCAGCTCTGGTGGGGTCATCAGATCCCGGCGTGGTACGGGCCGGATGGCAAGGTGTTCGTCGCCGAGACCGAAGACGAGGCGATCGGCAAGGCGCTGGGCTATTACGTCGAGCAGGAGGTCATCACGCCCGAGCAGGGCGATGCGATGGCCAACGATCCCGCCAAGCGCGAGGGCTTCATCACCCGCGACGAAGATGTGCTCGACACCTGGTTCTCCTCGGCACTGTGGCCATTCTCCACGCTCGGCTGGCCGGACACCGACATCGACGTGAAGCGCTATTACCCAACCAACGTGCTGGTGACGGGCTTCGACATCATCTTCTTCTGGGTCGCCCGCATGATGATGATGGGCCTGCACTTCATGAAGGACGTGCCGTTCCCGACCGTCTACATCCACGCCCTCGTCCGCGACGAGAAGGGCGCCAAGATGTCGAAGTCGAAAGGCAACGTCATCGACCCGCTGCATCTGATCGACGATTACGGCGCCGACGCGCTGCGCTTCACGCTGGCGGCGATGGCGGCGCAGGGCCGCGACATCAAGCTCTCGACCCAGCGCGTCGAGGGCTATCGCAACTTTGCGACCAAGCTGTGGAACGCCTCGCGCTTCGCCGAGATGAACGGCTGCGCGCTCGCGCCCGGTTTCAATCCCGAGCAGGCGAAGGAAACGCTGAACCGCTGGATCGCGCACGAGACCGCGCAGGCGACGCGGGAAGTCACCGAAGCCATCGAGGCTTATCGTTTCAATGACGCCGCCGGCGCGATCTATCGTTTCGTCTGGAACGTGTATTGCGACTGGTATCTTGAACTCGCCAAGCCGGTGCTGACCGGACCGGACAACGCGGCGAAAAGCGAAACGCAGGCCAGCGTCGCCTGGGCGCGCGATGAGATATTGAAACTGCTGCATCCGTTCATGCCGTTCATCACCGAGGAATTGTGGGCGACCACGGCGCAGCGCACCGGCATGCTGGCGCTCGCGGAGTGGCCGCTGCCGGCCGCCACCATCATCGATCCCGTGGTGCAGGCGGCGATGGCGGGCGATCCGCTCGCGATCCCGGTGCTGCTGCCGCCGGTGGTGGAGACCTTCAGCGATCCGGCTGCCGAGGCCGAGATCGGCTGGCTGATCGATCTCGTCACCGCGATCCGTTCGGTTCGCTCCGAAATGAATATTCCGCCGGCGACGCTGTTTCCGCTGACGCTGGTCAACGCGCCGCCCGAGACCAGAGAGCGTGCGCGGCGATGGAGCGACGTCATCAAGCGACTGGCCCGCGTTGCCGACATCACCTTCGCCGATGCGCCGCCGCAGGGTTCGCTGCAATTGCTGGTGCGCGGCGAGATCGCCGCGATCCCGCTCAAGGGCGTGGTCGATCTCGGTGCCGAACGTGCGCGGCTCGACAAGGAAATCGCCAAGGCGGATGCCGATATCAAGCGGGTCGACGCCAAGCTCGGCAATGCCGATTTCGTCGCGCGCGCGCCCGAAGAGGTGATCGACGAGCAGCGTGAGAAGCGCGAGGAAGCGCAGGCGCGCCGCGCCAAGCTGGTCGAGGCGCTCGACCGCCTGAAGGATGTCGAATGAGTTCGCAGCGTTCGTCGTTCGGTCCACTGCTTCTGCTGTGGCTCGCGGGAAATACTCTTCGGCTCACCATTCTTGCGGTGCCGCCGGTCCTCGCGCTCATCATCCTCGATCTTAAGCTGACGGGCACCGAAGTCGGCATCCTCAGCGCCATTCCGGTGTGCCTGTTCGCGCTGATCGCCGTTCCGGGATCGCGGCTGATCGCGCGAGTCGGCGCCGTGCCGGCGCTGATCATCGGGCTTCTGATCACGGCGGCAGGTTCGGCGCTGCGCGGTATCGCCTCCGATGCGATGATGCTTTATCTCACCACGCTAGTGATGGCAGCCGGCGTCGCGGTGATGCAGCCGTCATTGCCGGCGATCGTTCGCCAATGGGTGCCGAACCGGATCGGCTTTGCCACCGCTGTCTATACCAACGGCCTGTTGTTCGGCGAAATCTTTCCGGTGGTGTTTGCAGCCGCGTTGCTGCCCGTGCTTTCGGGAAGCTGGCGCGCCAGCCTGGCGTTCTGGTCGATTCCGCTTGTGATCGTCGCGCTGGTGATTTTCCTGTTGCAGCCCGGCGGCAAGGGCGCGCCGGTCTCACGTCCGAGCCGCTGGATGCCGAACTGGCGCGATCCGCTGCTCTGGAACATCGCCCTGATGATGGGCGGGGCCAACCAGCTTTATTTCTGCGCCAACGCGTTTCTGCCGGGCTATCTGCTGCAAACCGGACGCACCGACCTCATCACCGTGGCGTTGACCGCGCTCAATGTCGGCCAGTTGCCGGCATCGTTCGTCCTGCTGGCACGGGCGAGCAAATGGGAGCGCAAGAAATGGCCACTGATCGGCGGCGGCCTGATCGGACTTGGCGGCGTCGCCGCAATCCTCGCGGTGCCGGCGCCATGGGGCGTGATCGGCGGCGCGGCGATGATCGGCTTTTCCTGCGCCACCATGCTCACGCTCGTGCTGGCGATGCCGGCACTGCTGGTGCCGCCCGATGACGTGCCACGGATGTCGGCCGGCGTCTTTGCCATCGGCTACAGCATGGCGGTGACCGTCTCGATCATAGCCGGCAGGGCGTGGGACCTCGGCGGCGACGCCACTTATGCCTTTGTCACCATCGGCATCGCCGGGCTGACGATGATCCTGTTCGCGCTGCCGATCGATTTCTCTAGGCGCCATTCCTGAACGGCTTGCTGATGAACTTCGAGCCTTTCAGGCCGAGCCGCCAGGGCAGGTCGGCCGCCTTGGTGATGCCGATGCGCACATCGCGCACGATCTGCGGCACCTCGCGGCGCGCATGGATCTCGATCGGCGCGTGATCGAGCGCGAGGCCGTTATGGTCGCGCGTTACGCCGAGCGCGGCGCAGATCTTGCCGGGGCCGGAACACAGCGAGCGCTCGTCATGCAGCATGCGCCGCCGTCGCATCAACGCGATGCCGTGGGTCGGCTCCAGCGCCCGGATCAGGATTGCGCTCGCCGACCCCTCCGCTTCGCAGACGAAGTTCATACACCAGTGAATGCCGTAGGACCGGTAGACGTAGAGATAGCCCGGCGGGCCGAACATCACCTGATTGCGCGGGGTCGGCCCGTTGTAGGAATGCGCTGCCGGCTCGGTGTGGTGATAGGCCTCGATTTCGACGATGATCCCGCCGACGCCATTGAAAAGCAGGGTGGCCCCGATCAGGTCGGACGCCACATCATGGACGCTGCGGGCGAAGAATTTGCGCTTCAGAAGGCGGCCCGGCGCGACGGAATTGCGGATTTCAGGCATCTGATATCGGAAAGGATAATATCGAAAGCATGCGGGAAAACCGCGATCATGCTAAGGTTGAACCCTAGCACGGCGGGGGTGGGTTGCGGCAAGCTGCGCCTGATCCTAGCTCATCAGCGCGGCCGGCATGTCCGCAGAACCAGGGTCCTTCATGGTCGTCCTCATCGATACCGTTTCTCAAAATCAGGTGCGGCCGCGCCACCCGGAGAAGGTCAACCGCCCGGACGCCAAATCGCCGCCAAAGCCGGACTGGATTCGCGTCCGCGCCCCGACCTCGGGCGGTTTTTCGAACACCCACAAGATCGTCAAGGAAAACGGCCTCGTCACCGTGTGCGAGGAGGCCGGCTGCCCGAATATCGGCGAGTGCTGGAGCAAGAAGCACGCGACCTTCATGATCATGGGCGACACCTGCACCCGCGCCTGTGCGTTCTGCAACGTCAAGACCGGACTGCCCGGTGCGCTCGATCACAACGAACCCGAGCACATCGCCATCGCGGTCAAGAAGCTCGGCCTTGCCCATGTCGTCATCACCTCGGTCGATCGCGACGATCTCGCTGACGGCGGCGCGGAGCATTTCGCCCGCACCATCGCCGCGATCCGCGCCGACTGCCCGACCACCACCATCGAGATTCTGACGCCGGACTTCCTGCGCAAGGACGGCGCGCTGGAGAAGGTCGTCGCGGCCAAGCCCGACGTCTTCAACCACAATCTGGAAACCGTGCCCTCGCGTTACCTCACCGTGCGGCCCGGCGCGCGCTACTTCCATTCGATCCGGCTGTTGCAGCAGGTGAAGGAGATCGATCCCACCATCTTCACCAAGTCCGGCATCATGGTCGGCCTCGGCGAGGAGCGGCACGAGGTGCTGCAGGTGATGGACGACCTGCGCTCGGCCGATGTCGATTTCCTCACCATCGGCCAGTATCTGCAGCCGACTTTGAAGCATCATGCGGTGATGCGCTATGTCACGCCGGAGGAGTTCAAGGGCTACGAGACCGTCGCCTACACCAAGGGCTTCCTGATGGTCTCGGCAAGCCCGCTGACGCGCTCATCGCATCATGCCGGCGAGGACTTCGCGAAATTACAGGCCGCACGCGCGGCTCTCGCGCGATGACGCGCTGATCTCACGATGCCGCAATTCTCCAGCAAGCGCCGGGTCCAGCACAGCGCGGCGCAGATGTTCGATCTCGTCGCCGATGTCGAGCGCTATCCGGAGTTCGTGCCGATGTGCCAGTCGCTGCGAATCCGTCAGCGCCTGCAAAATCCAGACGGCACCGAAACCGTGATCGCCGACATGACGGTGTCGTTCAAGCTGATCAGCGAAACCTTCACCAGCCGCGTCACGCTCGACCGCGCCAATCTGAAAATCCTGGTCGAATATCTGAAGGGTCCGTTCAGCCATCTCGAGAATCGCTGGACCTTCGAGGCGAAGTCCGACACCGCCTGCGATGTCGGCTTTTTCATTGCCTACGAATTCAGGAGTCGGATGCTCGCGGTGATGATGGGCGCGATGTTCGACGCCGCTTTTCAGCGCTTCGCCGCGGCGTTCGAGACACGCGCGGATGCGATCTATGGTCGGCCGCGGGCGCGCGTTTCTTGACCGGCGATTTCGGTCCGCGCGCCATCTCCATCAGCATCTTGATCGCTTCGACCACCGAGTTCTGCCGCACCACGCTGCGGCCGACCGCGCCGAAGCGGAATTCCTTGTGCGTCAGCCGTCCGTCACGCGCCGCCACCGCGATGTGAACGAGCCCGACCGGCTTGCCGGGCGTCGCGCCGCCGGGACCGGCGATGCCGGTGATCGCGACCGCCAGATTGACATCGGCATGTTCGAGCGCGCCGAACGCCATCGCGGTCGCGGTTTCCTTGCTGACCGCGCCGAAGGTCGTCAGCGTCGCGGTCTCGACGCCGAGCATCGCGTGCTTGGCGTCGTTGGAATAGGTGATGAAGCCGCGGTCCACCACATCGGAGGAGCCGGGGATTTCGGTGAGCGCCGCCGCGACCAGACCGCCGGTGCAGGATTCCGCCGTCGCGATTTTCAGTTTACGCATCCGGCACAGATCGAGCAGCGAACGGGAGAGGGCGCGGGTGGCGCTGCCGCTCATGTTACTTGCTCCCGCCACTCAGCAGGGCGTTGTCGTCCCACGGCAGCCGGATGGTGGCGCTCGCGGTCGCGGCGATGCCTTCCTGACGGCCGGTGAAACCGAGCCGCTCGCTGGTGGTCGCCTTCACGGCGATGCGCGAGAGCGGCAGGCCGGTGATTTCGGCAATGCGGTTACGCATGCTCTCGCGCAGCGGGCCGATCTTCGGCGCTTCGCAGATCATGGTGACTTCGAGATGGGCGATGCGGCCGCCGCGCTGCTTCACGAGGTCGACGGCATAGACCAGAAACTGGTCGGACGCCGCGCCCTTCCATTTCGGATCGCTCGGCGGGAAGTGCGAGCCGATGTCGCCATCGGCCAGCGCGCCGAGAATAGCGTCGACGATCGCATGCAGCCCGACATCGCCGTCCGAATGCGCAAGGAAACCGCGGTTGAACGGCACCCGCACGCCGCACAGCATCAGATGATCGCCGTCGCCGAAGGCATGGACGTCATAGCCGGTGCCGGTGCGGATATCGCCGAGCGCGGCGCCGAGCCGGGCTTCCTCGCGGGCGAAATCCTCTGGGGTGGTCAGTTTCATGTTGGCAACATCGCCTTCAAAAGTCGCGACGGTCAATCCCGCCCATTCCGCCAGCGCCGAATCGTCGGTGAAATCGTCGCGGCCGTCCTGCGCGGCGCGGCGGTGCGCGTCGAGAATGGCCTCGAAGGCGAACGCCTGCGGGGTCTGAGCGATGCGCAGATGCGCCCGGCTCGGCGTCGCCTCGACCGCGCCGCTCTCGCCAACGAGCTTGATAGTATCGGCCACCGGCACCACCGGGATCGCGGCACCGGACGCCTGCGCAGCGTCGATGGCGCGGGAGATCACGGCCGGGGTGACGAAAGCGCGGGCCGCGTCATGGATCAGCACCACGTCCGGCCGCTCCGGACCGGCCGCCAGCGCCTCGAGCCCGGCCCGGACCGAGGCCTGTCGGGTTGCGCCGCCATCGACCGGCGCGCGGTAGGCGAGGCCTTCGGTTGCCTGATCGAAGATCGCGGCATCGTCGGGATTGCGCACCGGCTGGACCGCGACGATCCCTTCATGGTTGCAAAACGGGGCCATGGCCCGCGACAGGACGCTGCGGCCTCCCAGCGAGCGGTATTGTTTGGGGGCGCCCGCGCCAGCCCGCAGGCCGCGACCGGCGGCAACGATAATGGCGGCGGCTCGTTTGGATGTGGTCATTCCGATTCGACTGTTTTGGAAGGCTTATCGAGAGGTTCCCGGCAGGCTTTAGCATATCGGATTGAGAAACGGCCATGATTTCATAAGTGTGGCCCGGTTTCCGAATATTGTGCAGCGCACTTGCATCTGAAAAACAATTGTCTAAACTGTAGGCATGATACATTGTTGCTCAATAATTGAGCTTGTTGGCCTGCACCTCGATGTGCCGGCCTAACCGGGAAGATCAGTGACGCGCGCTGGAGCAGCACGGCCCGACGATTTGCGGATTGGCGATGTCAGCATCACCAATCGGGTTCTTCTCGCACCGATGTCCGGCATTACCGACGCACCGTTTCGTCGTCAGGCGGAGAAGCTCGGCGCGGGTCTCGTTGTGTCCGAAATGACGGCGAGCGACGATCTGGCGCGGGGTCGGCGGATGTCGGTCCTGCGTTGCGAGGCCACCGGAGTGGGGCCGCATGTGGTGCAGCTTGCCGGCTGCGAGCCGCGCTGGATGACCGAAGGCGCCAAAATCGCCGAAGACGGCGGCGCGGCGATCATCGACATCAACATGGGCTGCCCAGCGCGCCATGTTACCGGCGGACAGTCCGGCTCGGCGCTGATGCGCGATCTCGACCACGCGCTGCGCCTGATCGACGCCACGGTCGGCGCGGTCAAGGTGCCGGTGACGTTGAAGATGCGGCTCGGCTGGGATCATGCCTCGCTCAACGCGCCGGAGCTGGCGCGGCGCGCGCAGGATGCCGGCGTGCAGATGGTCACCGTCCACGGCCGCACCCGCTGCCAGTTCTACAAGGGCAGTGCCGACTGGGACGCGGTTCGCGCGGTGCGCGAGGCGATCACCGTTCCGCTCATCGTCAATGGCGACATCACCTCCTACGACGATGCCATCGCCGCGCTCGATGCCTCGGGCGCGGACGCGGTGATGATCGGGCGCGGCGCGCAGGGCAAACCCTGGCTGCCGGGACAGATCGCGCGGCGCATGAACACCGGCCACGCTGAATCCGTGCCATCGATCCCCGATCAGTTCGAGCATCTCAGTCAGCTTTATGAGGACGTGCTGGCGCATTACGGCCTGCGCGTCGGGCTGCGTCATGCCCGCAAGCATCTCGGCTGGACGCTCGATGTCGCCGCCGAGGCCGCGACCGCCTCCACCGAAACCCTGAAGCGCTGGCGGCAGACCATCCTGGTCAGCGAGGAGCCGGGGCAGGTGCGCCGCGCGCTGCGCGAGGCGTTCGACGAATTCGCTTGGAGCGCGGCTGCATGAGCGGACTTGCCGACCATTCCGCAAGGTCACCGGCTCTGGGGGATGCCGTGCTCAACGCATTGCCCAACGCGCTGCTGCTGATCGCGCCGGACGGCAAGATCGTCGATGCCAACATGGCGGCGGAATCCTTCTTCGAAACCTCGATCTCGCATCTCAAGCGGCAATCGCTGAAGGAGCTGGTGCCGTTCGGCAGTCCCGTGCTCGAACTGATCGAGCAGGTCCGCCGCGTCGGCGCGCCGGTCAACGAATACAAGGTCGATCTCGGCACGCCGCGCATCGGCGTTGACAAGCTGGTCGATCTGCATGTCGCGCCGGTGCCCGAGCAGCCCGGCCATATCGTGGTGATGGTGCAGGAGCGCACCATCGCCGACAAGATGGACCGCCAGCTTACCCATCGCAGCGCCGCGCGTTCGGTCACCGCGCTGGCGGCGATGCTGGCGCACGAGATCAAGAATCCGCTGTCGGGCATTCGCGGCGCGGCGCAACTCCTGGAGCAGGCCGCTTCGCCGGAAGACCGCACGCTGACGCGGCTGATCTGCGACGAAGCCGACCGCATCGTCACGCTGGTCGACCGCATGGAGGTGTTCGGCGACGAGCGCCCGGTGCAGCGCGGCCCGGTCAACATCCATTCGGTGCTGGGCCACGTCAAACGGCTGGCGCAGTCGGGCTTCGCCCGCAATGTCCGTTTCGTCGAGGACTACGACCCCTCGCTGCCACCGGTGCTGGCCAATCAGGATCAGCTCATTCAGGTATTCCTCAATCTGGTGAAGAACGCCGCCGAGGCGACCGCCGACATTGACGATCCCGAGATCGTGCTGACCACCGCGTTCCGTCCGGGCGTGCGGCTCTCGATCCCGGGGCAGGCGACGCGGGTGTCGCTGCCGCTGGAATTCTGCGTCAAGGACAACGGGCCGGGCGTGCCCGACGACCTGATGCCGAACCTGTTCGATCCGTTCATCACCACCAAACTGACCGGCAGCGGCCTCGGCCTTGCGCTGGTCGCCAAGATCGTCGGCGATCACGGCGGCATCATCGAATGTGAATCGCAGCCGCGCAAAACGGTGTTTCGCGTGCTGCTGCCGATGTTCAACCCCACCAGGAAAGCCAGCGACGCGAGCGATGCCGATCCGGGAACGGCGTCTCAGCATGTCAGAATGCGAGATGAGGATTAGCCATGGCGACAGGAAGCATACTCGTTGCGGACGATGATACGGCGATCCGGACCGTGCTCAATCAGGCGCTGTCCCGCGCCGGATACGAGGTGCGGCTGACCGGCAATGCCGCCACGCTGTGGCGCTGGATCGATCAGGGCGAGGGCGACCTCGTCATCACCGACGTGGTGATGCCGGACGAAAGCGCCTTCGATCTGCTGCCGCGGATCAAGAAGCTGCGGCCCAATCTGCCGGTCATCGTGATGAGCGCGCAGAACACCTTCATGACCGCGATCCGCGCCTCCGAACGCGGCGCCTACGAATATCTGCCCAAGCCCTTCGACCTGAAGGAACTGATCGCGATCGTCGGCCGCGCGCTGGCCGAGCCGAAAGACCGGCCCGCCGCCGCCAAGGACGATGGCGAATTCGATTCCATTCCGCTCGTCGGCCGCTCGCCGGCGATGCAGGAAATCTACCGCGTGCTGGCGCGGCTGATGCAGACGGACCTCACGGTGATGATCTCGGGCGAATCCGGCACCGGCAAGGAACTGGTGGCCCGCGCGCTGCACGACTACGGCAAGCGCCGCAACGGCCCGTTCGTCGCCATCAACATGGCGGCGATCCCGCGCGACCTGATCGAATCCGAACTGTTCGGCCACGAGCGCGGCGCCTTCACCGGCGCCAACACCCGCGCCACCGGCCGCTTCGAACAGGCCGAAGGCGGCACGCTGTTTCTCGACGAGATCGGCGACATGCCGATGGAGGCGCAGACCCGGCTGCTGCGCGTGCTGCAGCAGGGCGAATACACCACGGTCGGCGGCCGCACCCCGATCAAGACCGATGTGCGGATCGTCGCGGCCTCCAATAAAGACCTGCGCATCCTGATCCAGCAGGGTCTTTTCCGTGAAGATTTATTCTTCCGTCTCAATGTCGTGCCGCTACGTCTTCCACCATTGCGTGAACGGATCGAGGATCTGCCCGACCTGGTCCGGCATTTCTTTGCGCTGGCGGAGAAGGACGGGCTGCCGCCGAAGAAACTCGACGCGCTGGCGCTGGAACGGCTCAAGCAGCACCGCTGGCCGGGCAATGTCCGCGAACTGGAGAATCTGGTGCGGCGGCTCGCGGCGCTTTATCCACAGGACGTCATCACCGGGTCGGTGATCGAGGGCGAACTTGCGCCGCCCGCCGTGGTCTCCGGAGGCGGCGGTCTGCCGCAGAGCGTGGACAATCTCGGCGGTGCGGTCGAACTCTATCTGTCGTCCCACTTCGCCGGCTTTCCCAACGGCGTGCCGCCGCCGGGTCTCTATCACCGCATCCTGCGCGAGATGGAGGTGCCACTGCTGACGGCAGCGCTCACCGTGACGCGCGGCAACCAGATCCGGGCCGCCGACCTGCTCGGGCTGAATCGCAACACCCTGCGCAAGAAAATCCGCGATCTCGACATTCAAGTCTATCGCGGTGGCTGACCGCGGGGTCAGCCTATCTCCCTGATCGTCGCGGCGTACGTTAGACGATCAGGTGAACCACCAACCGGATCGAAAATAGTTCTCAACCGCTTTAGGGGTACGCGCCTAGGATTTGTCGCAATTCGGCAACATTGTGATATGAATGCATCACCTGAATTGCGGGATTCACCGCGTTCAGCCTTATCCTGGCCGCGCATCAACAAGCATGAGCACTGCTGACACGTCGGCACCATCGTTCGACCCTGTGATTGGCAAGCCGCGCGGAACCTCGTTTCGCCGGCTGATCGGCCCGTTCGCGGTCGCCCTGGCGCTGCTGTCGGCCTGCCTGACCTTTGTGGTGCTGACCGGACTGACCCCGATCGTCCCGACCCATCGGGTGGTCATCACCTTCCTGCTGATCAATGCCGCCACCATCCTGCTGCTGCTGGTCATCATCGGCCGGGAGCTGTGGAAGGTGTTGCAGGCTCGCCGCAGGGGACGGGCGGCCGCCCGGCTGCACGTCCAGATCGTCAGCCTGTTCTCGGTGATCGCAGTGCTGCCGGCGGTGCTGGTGTCGATCGTCGCCAACGTCACGCTGGACCGCGGCCTCGACCGGCTGTTCTCCGGCCCGACCCGTGCGGTGATCCAGAATTCGCTGATCGTCGCCAACGCCTATCTCTACGAGCACGCCCAGCTCATCCGCGGCGATATTCTCGGCATGGCGAGCGATATCTCGCGCGCCCGGCCGCTTTGGGATCAGGACCGCCAGAGCTTCCGCGCGGTGCTGACCCAGAGCGCGAAATCACGCAACCTGCCGGGCGCGATGATCATCGACAAGGATCGACACATCCTTGAGACCGCCGCCACCGGCATCACCCAGGAGTTCACGACGCCGGCCGAGGACTTCCTCAGCAACGTGACCGAGAACGACCCGCAGATCGGCGTTTTCATCGAGCAGAACTACGTGGCGGCGGTGATCCGGCTGCGCGCCTTCGACGACACTTTCCTCTATGTGGCGCGGCTGCTCGACCCGCGCGTGGTCGCCCAGTTGCGGCAAACCCAGGCCAGCGTCGCCGAATACAGCGAACTTGAATCGCGCAAGCTCGGCATCCAGGTCGCCTTCGCGCTGATGTTCACGGTGATCGCGCTGACGGTGCTGATGTCGGCGGTGCTGATCGGCCTCAATTTCTCCAACTGGCTGGTGGCGCCGATCCGCCGCCTGATCGGCGCGGCCGATCAGGGCTCGACCGGCAATCTGCATGTGCAGGTGCCGGTGCTGCGCTCCGAAGGCGATCTCGCCAATCTGGGCGAGACCTTCAACAAGATGACGCAGGAGTTGCGCACCCAGCGCGACGAACTGGTGAGCGCCAGCGAACTGATCGACAGCCGCCGCCGTTTCATCGAGGCGGTGCTGTCGTCGGCCAGCGCCGGCATCATCGGCGTCGACGGAGAGGGCACCATCGCGGTGCTGAACCGCTCCGCCGAGAAACTGATCGGTCTGCCGGAATCCGAGGCGCTCGGCCATCCGCTATCCGAGATCATTCCCGAGCTGAACGAACTGATGGCGTCCGCGCGCGGCAGCTCCTCGCGTCTGGTGCAGGGGCAGATCGAGGTCAGCCGCGGCGGCGTCGAGCGCAATCTGTCGGTGCGTGTCAGCGCCGAGCTGTCGGCGCAGGCGAGGGAAAGCTACATCATCACGCTCGACGACATCACCGAACTGGTTTCGGCGCAGCGCACCTCAGCCTGGGCCGACGTCGCCCGCCGCATCGCTCACGAGATCAAGAACCCGCTGACCCCGATTCAATTGTCGGCGGAGCGCATCCGCCGCAAGTTCGGCAAGACCATCACCGAGGATCGCGCGATCTTCGACCAGTGCACCGACACCATCGTGCGTCAGGTCGACGACATCCGCCGCATGGTCGACGAATTCTCCAAATTCGCGCGGATGCCCAAGCCGGTGATCGAGGGCGAGGACGTCGCCGACACCGTGCGGCAGGCGGTGTTCCTGATGCGCGTCGGCCATCCCGAGATTGAGATTACCGCCGACATCAAACAGGATCCGATGCGCGCGAAGTTCGACCGCCGTCTGATCTCGCAGGCGCTGACCAACATCATCAAGAATGCGACCGAGGCGATCGGTGCGGTGCCGCCAGAGGAACTGAACGGTGGTGGGCGCATCGATGTCATCGCCGCGTGCGAGGACGAGGATATCGTCATCGACGTGATCGACAACGGCATCGGCCTGCCGAAGGAAAGCCGCGCCCGGCTGCTCGAGCCTTACGTGACCACGCGCGAGAAGGGCACCGGCCTTGGTCTGGCGATCGTCGGCCGCGTGCTCGAAGACCATGGCGGGCGGATCGACCTGAACGATGCGGCAGCCATCCGGCCGGGCGCGCGCGGTGCGTGGGTGCGCCTGCGTTTCGCCGTTTCCGGCCAGCCCAAAGACGGCGCCAAGCCGGCGCAGGACATGACATCAACGAGCGTTGAAAAAGTGGACGTAATCCATGGCGAATGACATTCTGATCGTCGATGATGAAGCCGATATCCGTGATCTGGTCGCGGGCATTCTCGACGATGAAGGGTTCAAGACCCGCACGGCGCGGGACAGCGATTCCGCGCTGGCGGAAGTCTCCAGCCGCCGTCCGAGCCTGATCTTCCTCGACATCTGGATGCAGGGCAGCAAGCTCGACGGTCTGCAACTGCTCGAGCAGATCAAGAAGGATTTTCCCGACGTTCCGGTGGTGATGATCTCCGGCCATGGCAACATCGAGACCGCTGTCGCGGCGATCAAGCGCGGCGCCTATGATTTCATCGAGAAGCCGTTCAAGGCCGACCGTCTGGTGCTGGTGGCCGAGCGCGCGCTGGAGACCTCGCGTCTCAAGCGCGAGGTGCGCGAGCTCAAGCATCTTGCGCCGTCCGCCGGAAATCTGATCGGCCGCTCGCCCTGCGTGAACCAGCTTCGCCAGACCATCGACCGCGCCGCCAAGGCCAACAGCCGTATTCTGATCGTCGGCCCTTCGGGCAGCGGCAAGGAGCTGACCGCGCGCACGCTGCACAACATGTCGAACCGCGCGTCGGGTCCGTTCGTCGTTATCAACGCGGCCGCGATCACGCCGGAGCGCATGGAGGTCGAGCTGTTCGGCGTCGAACTGTCGGACGGGGAGAGCCAGCGCAAGGCCGGTGCGCTGGAGGAGGCGCATGGCGGCACGCTGTTCATCGACGAAATCGCCGACATGCCGCGCGAGACCCAGAACAAGATCCTGCGTGTGCTGGTCGATCAGACCTTCCAGCGCGCCGGCGGCACCACCAAGGTCAGCGTCGATGTCCGCATCATCTCCTCGACCTCGCGCAATCTGGAAACCGAGATCGCCGAGGGGCGCTTCCGCGAAGATCTCTATCACCGCCTGTCGGTGGTGCCGATCCGGGTGCCGCCGCTGTCCGAGCGACGCGAGGACATTCCCGAGCTGGTCGATTATTTCATGGAGCAGATTTCCGCCTCGACCGGCCTGCCGAGGCGCAAGATCGGTGACGACGCCATGGCGGTGCTGCAATCGCATGTCTGGCCGGGCAACATCCGCCAGCTTCGCAACAACGTCGAGCGCGTCATGATTCTGGCCGGCGGCGAGCCGGAAGCGATCATCACCGCCGACATGCTGCCACAGGATGTCGGCTCGATGATCCCGGCGATGCCGACCGGCGTCAATGGCGAGCACATCATGGGGCTACCGCTGCGCGAGGCGCGCGAAGTGTTCGAGCGCGATTATCTGATCGCGCAGATCAGCCGTTTCTCCGGCAACATCTCGCGCACCGCCGAATTCGTCGGCATGGAGCGCTCGGCGCTTCACCGCAAACTCAAGGCGCTCGGCGTGGGGTAGGGCGCAAGCAAATTGAGGTTCCGTTTTTCGTCATTGCGAGCAAAGCGAAGCAATCCAGACATCAACTTGATCCTCATCCTGAGGAGCGCGCTTGCGCGCGTCTCGAAGGATGAGGTCTCACGGTTCGAGACGTCGCTTCGCTCCTCCTCACCATGAGGGTTTCCCATGTCACGCATCGCCTATGTCAACGGCCAGTATCGCCCCATGCGCGATGCGGTCGTGAATATCGAAGACCGCGGCTATCAGTTCTCCGACGGCATCTATGAAGTCTGCGAGATCCGCGGCGGCCGGATCGTGGACATGCCGCGCCATCTGGCCCGCCTGCAGCGCTCGCTGTCCGAATTGCGGATCGCGATGCCGATGCCGCTGGCTTCGCTCGAAGTCGTGATCCACGAGGTGGTCCGGCGCAATCGCGTCAATTACGGCATCGTCTATCTGCAGATCAGCCGCGGCGTCGCCCGGCGCGACCATGCCTTTCCCTCGCCCGCGGTGCGGCCAAGCGTGGTCGTCACCGCCCGCAGCCTCAATCTGGAAAAGAACGAGGCCACCGCCAGCCACGGCATCAAGGTCATCACCACGGCGGAAAACCGCTGGCCGCGCGTCGACATCAAGTCGATCAGCCTGTTGCCCAACGTGCTGGCCAAGCAACAGGCCCGCGAGCAGGGCGCCTATGAAGCCTGGTTCGTCGACCGCGACGGTTTCGTCACCGAGGGCGCGTCCAGCAATGCCTGGATCATCACCAAAGACGGTATCGTGGTAACGCGATCGGCCGATGCCGGCATTCTTCCCGGCATCACGAGGACGGTTCTGACCGAGGTTCTGGCGGCTCTGCAGATCAGGCTGGAGGTGCGGCCGTTCACGCCGCAGGAGGCTTACGAGGCGGCCGAGGCCTTCGTCACCGCCTGCAGCCAGATCGTGATGCCGGTGGTCGCCATCGACGGAAAGCCGGTTGGCGGAGGTCAACCGGGGCCGATCGCCCTCAAGTTGCGGCAGCATTTCCACCAGTTTTCGGCATTTTCCTGATTTTTCAGGTGTTTTCCGGTCGCTGCGGCATGGCGCGATCTTGCCTATCCACAGGACCTGCCGTTTAATTGCAGTGCAGCGCCCGGAGGGGGATCTCGGGGCGGCCGGCAGCCAGAACCGCCGAACCAAAAGGCGAGGCTGGCCCAATAAGAAAAGCGTTGAAAAACTCCGGGACAAGAATAATGGCGGCAGACCGCGCACAAAATCTACAGGACACCTTCCTCAATCACGTTCGCAAGGCGAAAACGCCATTGACGATCTTTCTGGTCAACGGAGTGAAGCTGCAGGGCATTGTCACCTGGTTCGACAATTTCTGCCTGCTGCTGCGCCGCGACGGTCACTCGCAGCTTGTCTACAAGCACGCGATCTCGACCATCATGCCCGGCGCGCCGATCCAGATGTTTGAAGGCGGCGAGGAAACGTCAGCTTGAGAATCGACTGAGTTGGAACCCCGGGCTTTCGATGGGGACGCCGACCGTCCGCGGTCGGAGAGCGGCGAGACGACAGGGCGGGTGCTGGTCATCGGCCCGTACCGGCGCGCGCGTCGTGGCGATCCCGACGCGCCGGCCGGCGTAGTTGCCGTTCGCGATCCGCAGGCAAGGCTGGAAGAGGCAGCGGGTCTTGCCCGCGCCATCGATCTTGTCGTGGCCGACGCCATCCTCGTTTCGCTCACCGACATCCGACCGGCGACCTATCTCGGCAAGGGCAAGGTCGAGGAGATCGTCGGCCTGATCAAGGCGCATGACGTCGATCTCGTGGTGATGGATTGCGCGCTGTCGCCGATCCAGCAGCGCAACCTCGAAAAGGAATGGGGCGCCAAGGTGCTCGACCGCACCGGCCTCATTCTCGAAATCTTCGGCCGACGCGCCAAGACCAAGGAAGGCTCGCTGCAGGTCGAGCTCGCGCATCTGAATTATCAGCGCAGCCGTCTCGTGCGGTCATGGACCCATCTGGAGCGCCAGCGCGGCGGCTTTGGCTTCATGGGCGGCCCCGGCGAAACCCAGATCGAGGCCGACCGCCGCATGATCGGCGAGCGCATCACGCGGCTCGAAAACGATCTGAAGAAAGTACAGGCGACACGGCGACTGCATCGCGCCGGACGCCAGCGCGTGCCGTATCGCGTGGTGGCGCTGGTCGGTTACACCAACGCCGGAAAATCGACGCTGTTCAACCGCCTGACCCGCGCCGACGTGCAGGCCGCCGACATGCTGTTCGCAACCCTCGATCCCACACTGCGCGCGCTGACGCTGCCGCACGGCGGCAAGGCGATGCTGTCCGACACGGTTGGCTTCATCTCGGATTTGCCGACCACGCTGGTCGCGGCATTCCGCGCGACGCTGGAAGAGGTGATCGAGGCCGACGTCATCCTCCATGTCCGCGATATCTCGCACGAGGATGCCGAGGCGCAGGAGCGCGATGTCGATCAGGTGCTGCGCCAGCTCAACATCGATCCGGAGCAGGGCCATCGCCTCATCGAGGTCTGGAACAAGATCGATCGCTTCAGCCCCGAGGAGCGCGAGAACCTCGCGCGCATCGCCGCGCGGCGGCCGGCCGATCAGCCGGCGCTGCTGGTCTCGGCCGAAACCGGCGAGGGCGTCGATGCGCTGCTGGCCGCGATCGAGGATCGCCTCGCCGCGACCCGCATCACGCTCGATCTGTCGGTCGATGCCGGCGACGGCGCCGGGATCAGTTGGCTGCACCGCAATTCCGAGGTGCTGGACAAGCAGCTCGAGGACGGCCGCTACCGGATGACGGTGCGCCTTGACGAAACCAAGCGCGACATCGCCATCGAGCGCTTCGGCGCGGTGCCCCGCGCGCCGTAGGATATTTCTGCGAACCATCATTCGTCATGCCCGGACTTGATCCGGGCATCCATCTTTTCAGAAACCGATGGATTGCCGGGTCAAGCCCAGCAATGACGAGAAGCAGAACATATCATCACCGTCATTGCGAGGAGCGACAGCGACGAAGCAATCCAGTCCTGAACTCAATCCTCATCCTGAGGAGCACCGCGTAGCGGTGCGTCTCGAAGGATGAGGCCACGATTCCACGATCCATTTCGGCCTCATGGTTCGAGACGTCGCTAGAGTGCATCGGAAGACGCGCGTAACCGCGCTGTTGGCTCCTCCTCACCATGAAGAACTGAATGGCTTCGCGGAGCCTGTCATCGGGCCGGCGAAGCCGGCCCCGTTGGCTCGCAATGACGAGGGTAGGGTGCGATTGGAGCCCGCCGAGCTCAGACACGATAACTTACTCCCTCTCCACCCGCTTCGCCTCGTTCCACAGCGTGTCCATTTCCTCCAGCGTGGAATCGCCGAGCGCGACGCCGCGCTTTTCCAGCGCTTGCTCGATATAGGCAAAGCGCCGCTCGAACTTCACATTGGTGGTGCGCAGCGACATCTCCGGATCGGCGCCGGCATGACGCGCGAGGTTGACTACGGCAAACAGAAGGTCGCCGGTCTCCGATGCGATCTCGCGGACGTCCTTGCGATCGAGCGCGGCTTCGATCTCGTCGGCTTCCTCGCGGATCTTGCTGAGCACCGCGCGCGGATCGTTCCAGTCGAACCCGACCGTGGACGCGACGCGCTGCAGGTCGAGCGCATGCGCAAGCGCCGGCTGACCGGCCTTGACCTTGGCCAGCAGCGAGGAGGGCGCGGGCTGCGGATGATGCGCCGCGCGTTCGGCTTTCTCCTGTGCCTTGATCCGCTGCCATGACTGCTTCACCTCCTCCGGCGACATGCGTCCGGCCTTGTCGCCGAACACATGCGGGTGCCGCCGGATCATCTTGGTGACGACGGCATCGACCACGTCGCCGAATGCGAACGCGCCTTGCTCCTCCGCCATGCGCGCGTGAAACACCACTTGCAGCAACAGATCGCCGAGTTCTTCGCGCAGATCCGCCATGTCGTCGCGGGCAATGGCGTCCGCCACCTCGTAGGCTTCCTCGATGGTGTAGGGCGCAATCGTCGCGAAATTCTGCTCCAGATCCCACGGGCAGCCTGTGCCGGGCGTGCGCAGCGCCGCCATGATCTCAAGAAGACGCGAAATCTCGCGGGAGGACGTGGTCATGCGGGCACCCGGCCGGTTGAAAGCAACATTGTATCTCTATGCCGCAAGCGTGGGCCGCCAGACAGCCCCAAGCTGCATCCATCCCCCGGAATGCCGTGGATTTGCCGGTTGGCCAAGGCTTTCTGCGGTGCTACATGCGCGGCCATGAGCAATCCAATCACGACACGGCACACCGGCGGCGAGGCCGCTTTGGTGCTGTTTTCCGGCGGTCAGGATTCGGCGACCTGCCTTGCATGGGCATTGTCCGAATTCGAACGTGTCGAGACCGTGGGCTTTTCCTACGGCCAACGTCATCTGGTCGAACTCGACTGCCGCGACCGCCTGATCGACGGCATGAAGACCATCCAGCCGGGCTGGCGCGACAAGATCGGCGAGCGTCATACGCTCGACATTCCGACGCTCGGCGAATTGTCGGACACCGCGCTGACGCGCGAGATGGCGATCGAGATGGGCGAGGACGGCCTGCCCAACACCTTCGTGCCCGGCCGCAACCTGTTGTTTCTCACCTTCGCCGCGGCGCTGGCCTATCGGCGCGGCATCCGCCACATCGTCGGCGGCATGTGCGAGACTGATTTCTCCGGTTATCCGGATTGCCGCGACGTCACCATCAAGGCGCTCAACGTCGCGCTCAATCTCGGCATCGCGCGCAACTACGAATTGCACACGCCGCTGATGTGGCGCGACAAGGCCGCGACCTGGCAGCTCGCCGAACAGCTCGGCGGCAAGGCGCTGGTCGATCTGATCGTCGAGCAGTCGCACACCTGCTATCTCGGCGAGCGCGGCGCGCGCCATGCCTGGGGCTTCGGCTGCGGCGAATGCCCGGCCTGTCAGTTGCGCGCCAAAGGCTGGCATGAGTATGCTGGCCGCAAGGATAAACCGGCGCAGACGTGACCAGCCCTCGCTGTTCGCCGCGCGCAAGGCGCAGACCGGACCGATGCCGCGGATGATCAGCGAGGATGCGTTAGGACGGCGGAGGCGGGTGCACTTCGCCTGGACGCTGACGGCGCTATGCTACATCGCAATGGTCCCGACAATTGCCAGCGCAGCGGACAAAGCCGATAAGGACGAGGCGGCCGGCAGCACGCCCAACATCTATCTCGATCTGTCCACCGCCTACGCCAGGGTGCCGGCCAACACGCTGCTGCTCGGCTTCCGCAGCTTCGCCTCGTTCTCGGCGCTGGCCAGCCAGAACGTGACCTTCAACGCGCCGGTGACGGTGGATGTGAACGACAAACTGTCGCTCTACGCCGGCGTCAGCGGCAGCACGACATCCACGGCGCTGACCGACTGGAGCGCGGTATCGCTGGATAGCTGGAATGTCGGCTTCACCGCCGATGTGATCGAGCAGAAAGGCTACATGCCGGCGGTGACGGTGCAGTCGATCGTCTCGCGCACCTTCAACGGCGCCGCGCTCGGGCTGTCCGCCACGACATCGTCGAGCGCGGTCGAGATGAAATACGCCTTCGACGAGGACGAGACGCGCGGCGTGCTCGGCGGCGTCAAATTCACCAAGGTGTTCGTGAATTCGGATCTCGCGCTCGGCGGAAACATTGCGCCATCGGTGATCGGCTATGCCGGCGCGTTCTATCAATGGCCGGACAACTGGAAGCTGACGGGGCGTTTCGGCGTCCAGTCGTTCGGCGGCGCCCATGTCGGCAATCTGATCCAGTTGCCGTCCTTCACCCAGCCGATCCTGCGGGTCGATCTCGACCGGATGGACGACAATGACAACCGCCTGTTCGGCATCTCGTTCGAGGCGGCATGGACGCCGGCGCCGGTGATCCAGCTCACGTTACGCACGCCGATCTATGCGGTGCGCAACTAAGGAGCCGCTACCACTTCATTAGATCGAGGGTTTCCTGCCGCGGATGCTGCTTGCGCCATTCGCGCGGCATCATGAACGTTCCGCGCCAGATGCCGCGCGCCGCGCGGCGCGCCTCGTTTTCCTCGGTCTGATAGATCTGCGCCCGGTTCGCCATCACCGCCCAGCCCTGAAGCACCAGCCAGCTATTGATGTTGGAGTCGTCGGGCAGGGAGCAGGTGGCCAGCGTCCGCTGGTAGTAGTCGCGCCCCTTCGGCTGGCAGGTCACGACATGGCCGCGCAGATGCTTGTGCAGTTCGGCGCTGGCCGCCTCGCCGCAGGCCCATGATTTGCCCTGCGCGTCCTCGCAGGTCTGATCGAGTTCCGGCGCATCGATATCGAGAAGCCGGATCCGGGTGTCGAAGATGCGGATGGTGTCGCCATCGGCGACGCTGGCAAGGCCGCTGATCGGCGCATCCGGCGGCCGCAGCAGGCGGTCATAGGCGAAATACGACAGCGAGCCGCCGAGCAGCACCAGCACGGCGATCCAGCGGGCGGTGTCCGATCCGCGCCCGAGCGGTCGCGGTGGTCGTTGTCTGGGGTTCACCGGGATTCCTGTCGAGGCCATTGTGGATGCGGAAGGATGGTCATGCCCCAGTTCTATCGTCATTGCGGGCGAAGCGAAGCAATCCAGACGGATTTTTCGCAAGATGATTTTCGCAAGATAGATAAGGGAGCCGGATTGCTTCGTCGCTGCGCTCATCGCAATGACGGCGATCCAACGTCATGACATCCCAAGACAAGACGTGGATGGCAAGAGGTGGATGGCCGGATCAAGCCCGGCCATGACGAAGATAAGGTCTGAAGGGCGGTTGAAACGACCGGGTGCCAGCCGGTGGGCCAGCTCCCTCGGCTATTCCGAAATTCGCATAAGGTATATTATGGAATATAATTAGATAGTATTTTTCAGATATTTGCAGTCGGATATCGCCAAATCACATGAGATTTGAGCCATCCCGGGCCAACTCCATGATCACCAAATCAGTCGATGTGATATCGCCCCGGCGCTGGATTGTTACGGCGCTATTCCACTAGAGTTTCGCCATTGCCCATCTCCTGGAAAACGTCAATGAGCACCGCGCCCGGACCTTACGACATCGGCCTCGACAAGACGCCCGCCAACTTCGTGGCGCTGTCGCCCGTCAGCTTCCTGGCGCGGTCCGCCAGCGTCTATCCGGACCGCCTCAGTACCGTCTACGAGGACCGGACCTTCACCTGGGCCCAGACCTATGAGCGCTGCCGGCGCTTCGCGTCCTGGCTGGCGCGCCAAGGCATCGGCCGTGGCGACACCGTCGCGGCCATGCTGCCGAACCTGCCGGCGATGAACGAATTGCATTTTGCCGTGCCGATGACCGGCGGCGTCATCAACGCGCTCAACATCCGGCTCGATCCGACCGCGCTGGCGTTCATGCTGGAGCATGGCGGCGCCAGGGTGCTGCTGGTCGATCCGGAATTCAGCGGCGTGATCGCCGAGGCGCTGCGGCTGATGAAAACGCCAAAACCGATCGTGGTCGATGTCGACGACGCCGCATTTTCCGGCGGCCGCCGGATCGGCGAAATCGAATACGAGGAGGCGGTCGCATCGGGCGATCCGGACTTCGTCTGGACGCTGCCGGCCGACGAATGGGACGCCATCGCGCTGAGCTACACCTCGGGCACCACGGGCGACCCCAAGGGCGTGGTGACGCATCATCGCGGCGCCTACATCAACGCGGTGAGCAACGCCCTCGCCGGCAATCTCGGCCTGCATCCGATCTATCTGTGGACGCTGCCGATGTTTCATTGCAACGGCTGGTGCTTCATCTGGACCATGGCTGCGACCGCCGGCGTCAACGTCTGCCTGCGCAAGGTCGATCCCGCGAAGATTTTTCCGCTGTTCGAACGCCATCAGGTCACCCACATGAGCGGCGCGCCGATCGTCTACAACATGCTGATGAACGCGCCCGAGGCGCGCGTTGCCAGATCGAGCGGCCATGTCGTGGGCTTGATCGCGGGCGCCGCGCCGCCGGTCGCGATTCTGGCCGGCACCGAGAAGATCGGCATCCGGCTCACCCATGTCTACGGCCTCACCGAAACCTATGGCCCCGCCTCGTTCTGCGCTGAGCAAGACGGCTGGAGCGCGTTGCCGGTCGAGGACCGCGCGCACCTGACGCGGCGGCAGGGCGTCTCCTATCCGCTGCAGGAATCGATCACGGTGATCGATCCCGAGACCATGCAGGTGGTGCCGCATGATGGCGAGACCGTTGGCGAGGTGATGTTCCGCGGCAATATCGTGATGAAGGGCTACCTGAAAAATCCGGACGCCACGCGCAAGGCGTTTGCCGGCGGCTGGTTTCATACCGGCGATCTCGGTGTAATCGACGAACAGGGCTACGTCATCATCAAGGACCGCTCCAAGGACATCATCATTTCCGGCGGCGAGAACATCTCCTCGCTGGAAATCGAGGATGTGCTCTACAAGCATCCCGCCGTGCTGTTCGCCGCCGTGGTGGCGAAGCCCGACGACAGATGGGGCGAAGTCCCCTGCGCGTTCATCGAACTGAAGGTCGGCGCCAGCACCAGCGAAAGCGAGATTCTGGCTTATTGCCGCGAGCGGCTGCCGGGCTTCAAGGCGCCGAAAGCCGTTGTATTCGGCGCGATTCCCAAGACCTCGACCGGCAAGATCCAGAAATTCGTGCTGCGCGAGCAGATGCAGTCGGCCAAGGCGATTTCGGCGTAAGCACCACACAACAAATCGTCATGCGCGGGCTTGACCCGCGCATCCATCCTTTTGTCAAAAGGGTCCATTTTGATGGATTGCCGGTTCAAGCCCGGCAATGACGAACTCAAAACACCGGCACCATTTCTCCGTCATGGCCGGATTTATTCCGGCCATCCACGTCTTGCAGTGCCTGCGGCAACATAAGAGGTGGAAACCAGGTAAGTTCGTTCGCAAGCGTCTCAGTCATTAGCCAGCGTCAACCGCATGCCGTCGAACGCCGGAATAACGCCGGCCGGCAGCTTCTGCCGCAGCACCTCGTAATCGAGATCGGCGTGCATGTTGGTGATCACCGCCCGCTTCGGCTTGAAGCGTTCGATCCAGCGCAGCGCGTCATCAACGCTGAAATGGCTGGGATGCGGCGCATAGCGCAGACCGTCGACGATCCACAGATCGAGACCTTCGAGCATCGGCCAGCTCTCGGGCGGAATGTCGTTGACGTCCGGCGTGTAGGCGGCATCGCCGATGCGATAGCCGAGCGCCGGGATGTTGCCGTGCTGCAGTCCGAAGGCGGTGAGGGACAGCGGACCGCCCTTCCCGTCGATGGTTTTGGTGTCGCCCGCCTCCACGTCGAACCGGTCGAGGATCGGCGGATAGCCGCTGCCCGGCGGCGATTTGAAGCAATAGCCGAAGCGGGCGATGATGTCGGTCGCGGTCGAGCGATTGAGATAGACCGGCACGCGGCGGCGCTGGTGCATCACCACGGAACGCAGATCGTCGATGCCGTGGGTCTGATCAGCATGCTCGTGGGTCAGGAACACCGCGTCGACGTGATCGACATCGGCGTCGATCAACTGTTCGCGCAGATCCGGCGAGGTGTCGATGATCACCCGCGTGATGCCGTCCGCCGATTGCCGTTCCGCCATCAGCGAACAGCGGCGGCGGCGGTTCTTCGGATTGGTGGGATCGCAGGCGCCCCAGCCGAGCGCCGGACGCGGCACCCCGGCGGACGAACCGCAGCCGAGAATGGTGAGAGTGACGCTCATACCGTTCCCGGACCTCGCGGCACCTTGTCGAAGAACCGATAGAAATTGTCGGTGGTCTGGCGCGCGATCTCCTCGAACGACACGCCGCGCACATCCGCCAGCACTTTCGCGGTCTCGACCACGAACGCCGGCTCGTTGCGCTTGCCGCGGAATTTGCCCGGCGCGAGAAACGGCGCATCGGTCTCGACCATGATGCGGTCGGCCGGCAATTCGGCGGCGATATCGCGGATCGCCTGCGAGTTTTTGAAAGTCAGAATCCCGGTGAAGGAGATCGACAGTCCATGCGCGATCGCTTTCATCGCCAGATCGCGGCCTCCGGTGTAGCAATGCAGCACCGCGCGGAATGGGCCTTTCTCCATCTCCTCGTCGAGAATGCGGCCGCAATCCTCGTCCGCCTCGCGGGTGTGGATCACCAGCGGCAGGCCGGTCGCCCGCGCGGCGGCGATGTGAGCGCGGAAACCCCGCTCCTGCGCTTCGCGCGAGGAATTGTCGTAGAAATAATCCAGCCCTGCCTCGCCCAGCGCCACCGTTTTCGGATGCCGCGTCAGCGCGATCAGCTCGTCGGCAGTGATGCCATCTTCCTCGTCGGCCTGATGCGGATGGGTGCCGACCGAGCAATAGACGTTGGCAAACCGCTCGGCGATCGCCTGCAGCGCCGCGATCCGCCGCACCCGCGTCGAGATCGTGACGATGCGCTCCACCCCCGCCGCCTCGGCCCGCGCGACAATGCCGTCGAGATCGTCGCCGAAGTCCGGAAAATCGAGATGGCAGTGGCTGTCGACAAGCATCAGGATTTCACTGCAGTTGAATCAACCGGCTCGACATAACGTGGGAACACCGGCGAGGTCGGCGGCAATTGCGTGCCGGCCTTGATACGGGTGGCGAGCGCGGCGAAATCGCGCGCATCCGCCGCAATGGCGAGGATGTCGAGCATCTTCGTCATGGCGTCGGGCATCGCCGGCTGCGCCAGAATGGCGATCTGCCGCACCACCTCGGCGGTGACGTAGAGCACGGTCTTCTGCCGCGCCGGATCGGTCTTGGCCAGCACCCACGGCGCCTCGCCTGCGAAATAGCGGTTGGCTTCCGCCACCACGGCCCAGATCGCGTTCAGCGCCTGATGGATCTGCTGCGTCACCATCGCCTCGCGCGCCTGCGCCAGCATGGCGTCGGCCTGCGCCAGAATCGCCTTGTCGTTGTCGCTGAACTCGCCCGGCTCCGGCAGCACGCCGGCATGCTGCTTGCCTATCATCGACAGCGAACGCTGCGCGAGATTGCCGAGATCGTTGGCAAGATCGGCGTTGGTGCGCGCGACGATCGCCTCGTGATTGTAATTGCCGTCCTGTCCGAACGGCACCTCGCGTAGCAGGAAGTAGCGTAGCTGATCGACGCCGTATTGATCCGCCAGATTGAACGGATCGACCACATTGCCGACCGACTTCGACATCTTCTCGCCGCGGTTGAACAGAAAGCCGTGCGCGAATACCCGCTTCGGCAACGGAATGCCGGCCGACATCAGGAACGCCGGCCAGTACACCGCATGGAAACGGATGATGTCCTTGCCGATGATGTGAATGTCCGCCGGCCAGTAATGCCAGTTCTTGTCGCCCTCGTCGGGGAAACCGACGCCGGTGATGTAGTTGGTCAGCGCATCGACCCAGACATACATCACATGCTCCGGATCCTCCGGCACCTTCACGCCCCAGTCGAACGTGGTGCGCGAGATCGACAGATCCTTCAGCCCGCCTTTGACGAACGACACCACTTCGTTCTTGCGCACGTCGGGGCCGATAAAATCCGCCTGCTGCTCGTAAAGCGCCAGCAATTTGTCCTGATAGGCGGAAAGCCGGAAGAAATAGCTCTTCTCTTCCACCCACTCGACCGGCGTGCCCTGCGGCCCGCGCCGCACGCCGTCCTCGCCGACCGTCGTTTCGTCCTCGGCGTAATAGGCTTCGTCGCGCACCGAATACCAGCCGGCGTAACTGTCCGGATAGATGTCGCCGTTCTCCTGCATCCGCCGCCAGATTTCCTGCGTCGAGGCGTGATGCTGACGCTCGGAGGTGCGGATGAAGCGGTCGTAGGACACGTTGAGACGCTGATCCATCTCCCTGAACCGCCCCGCGTTACGCGTGGCGAGATCGGCCGGCGTCATGTTCTCCTTCTGCGCGGTCTGGATCATCTTCAGGCCGTGCTCGTCGGTGCCGGTCAGGAAGAACACATCCTTGCCGTCGAGGCGCTGGAAGCGCGCCAGCGCGTCGGTCGCGATCGCTTCATAGGCGTGGCCGATATGCGGCGCGCCGTTGGGATAGGCGATGGCCGTGGTGATGTAGAAGGCGTTGCGCGCCGGGGCGCCAGCCATCTGCACCGGCTTTGCAGCGGGTTTCGGCTGCGCCGGCTGGCGCGGTGCTTTCACCGGCGCGGGTTTGGGTTTTACTGCCGTAACCGGCACAGGCTTCGCCTTCGGCGCTGCGACTTTCTTCGCTTTGGAAGCAACGGACTTCGTGGGCTTGGTTTTGGAAACGGACTTGGCAGCAGATTTGGCCTTGGCAGCAGACTTAGTCTTGGCGACAGATTTAGCCTTGCCGGCAGGCTTGCGCTTCGCGACAGACTTGGTCGTGCGTTTCTTGGCAGCGCCCTTCCTGGCCGGGGAGTTTGATCCCCCCGTCTTCCGCTTCTTTGCAACGGACTTTTTGCCCGCTTTCCTGGCAACCTTCTTCACCGCTTTCTTCGCGGTCTTTTTAGTTGCCTTCGCCTTGGACGCCTTGCGGCCACGCGCCTTCGATGCAGCAGCCTTGGCGCGCTTTGGCGCCCGCGCCTTTTTCACCGTTTTCTTTTTCGATTTGGCTGCCTTGGCCATCACGCGTCCTTCAGCTTTCGCAACAATGCCGACGGGATCGCGATCGCATGAAGCGCTCCGGGCCGGCGGTGTCCATTATTAAGCCCGCGACGGAAAATTCGCGGTGGCTTCGACCAGCATGCTAAAGACCGAAAACACCAGCGGCTTGCGCTCCAGATTGAACGCTTCGGTCTCGCGCGCGGACTGATTGATCTTTTCCCATACCTCCGCAAGGCGCGCAAGGCGCGGCAGATTCGCCTGCACATCCGGCGCGCGCAGATGCGATGTCAGCCAGCGATCCACCGTGTCGATAAACGTGCGCAAGGCGACGCGGTCGTTGAGCGGCAACGCATCGCCGAGTGCATGCAGCGCGCGCGGATCGACATGCGGCAGGGCTTCGAGCAATGCAGCGGTGCGGTGATGCAACCCCAGCGCATCGCCGCCCAAGAGCGCCAGCGTCCGCGCCACGCTGCCCTCGCCCGCCTCCGCCGCCTCGCGCAAGGCCGCATCCTGCGGGCCGCGCTCGGCCGCTTGCGCGGCGGCGAGAATCACATCACTCGCCGCCAGCGGCCGCAGCATCAGCTTGCGGCAGCGCGACTGGATGGTGGCAAGCACGCGCGAGGGCGCGTGGCTGATCAGCAGAAACAGCGAGCGCGCCGGCGGCTCCTCCAGAATCTTGAGCAGCGCGTTGGAGGCGTTGGCGTTGAGTTCGTCCACCGTATCGACGATGCAGACCCGCCAGCCGGCGACGGCGGCGGTCGAACCGAAAAACGAAATCGTCTCGCGCGATTCATCGACGGTGATGACGCTCCGCATCACCCCTTTGTCGTTGGCGGTGCGCTCCAGCGTCAGCAGGCCGCCATGGCTGCCCGCCACCACCTGCCGCGCCACCGGATGATCGGGATCGAGGTCGAGGCTGGTCGCGCGCTGCACCGCCGGCAGCGACGGCTCGGGATTGGCGAGCACGAACTTCGCCATGCGGTAGGCCAGCGTCGCCTTGCCGATGCCCTGCGCGCCGCCGATCAGCCAGGCATGCGGAATCTGGCCGCTCTTGTAGGCACTCAGCAGCGTCGCCTCTGTCGCCGCATGGCCGTAGAGCCGCGCGGTCTTGCGCGGCGGCGGCACCATGGTGTCGCTCTCGGCCTCGCGCGGGCTCATGCGCGCACCGTCTGGCTGGCGTCGCTCTTGAGCAGGCGTTCCTGCACGACGGCCCAGATCCGCGCCGCCACGGTGTCGGCGTCGGCATTGGCGTCGATCAGCACGCAGCGCTGCGGCTCGTCGGTCGCAAGCTGCTGATAGGCCGCGCGCAGCTTTTCATGAAAGCCGAGGCTTTCCTGCTCGAAGCGGTCAGCGACCGCCTTGCCGCGCCGCTTGATCGCGCGCCGCAGCCCGACCGCGACCGGCACGTCGAGGATCAGCGTGAGATCCGGTTTGAGATCGCCGATGGTGACGCGCTCCAGCGCCGTGATCAGCGCGGGATCGACCTTTCCGAGCTTGCCCTGATAGACCCGCGTCGAATCGGTGAAGCGATCGCACAGCACCCAGATGCCGCGCTCCAGAGCCGGCTTGATCACCTGATGCACATGATCGTCGCGCGCCGCCGCGAACAGCAGCGTCTCGGCGTCGCTGCCGAACGCCTTGCCGACGCCCGAGAGCAGCACATGGCGGATGATTTCGGCACCGGGCGAGCCGCCCGGCTCGCGCGTCACGATGGTGCGGAACGCGGTGTTGTTGAGACGGTCGGCCAGAATCTGGATCTGGGTCGACTTGCCGGAGCCCTCGCCGCCCTCGAAGGTGATGAAGCAGCCCAGCGTGGCCGCCGCAGACGCATCGTTCCCGGCCATTGTCACAGCTTCTCCACGCCGGCGCGGAACAGCCCGATCGCAAGTTCGCTGGCGCCGTCAATCGCGCGCTGGGTGGTCGAGCCGCGGCCGATGTCCTCGGCGGCGTGCAGCGGCATTTCCAGTGCGAGATTCTGTCCGCGCCAGACCTTGAGCACGCCGACCGGCTGGCCGCTGGCGATCGGCGCGCGCACCGGGCCTTTATAAATGATGCGGGCCACGAGCTTGTCGTTGCCGTTCCGCTGCACCATCACCTTGACCGGCTCGCCCGCGCTCAGCTTCACCGAACCGGCCTCGCCGCCGAACACTTTGGCGTAGCCGACAGTCTGCCCGGCCGCGAACAGCGTGCGGGATTCGAAATTGCGGAAGCCCCATTCCAACAGGCGCTTGGCGTCGGCTGCACGATCGGCGGAATCCTCGAGGCCGTTGACCGCCACGATCAGCCGCAGGCCGCCCTGTACCGCCGAGCCGACCATGCCGTAGCCGCCTTCCTTGGTGTAGCCGGTCTTGAGCCCGTCGGCGCCGTCGAGCGAAGCCAGCAGCGGATTGCGGTTCTGCTGACGGATCTTGTTCCAGGTGAACTCACGCTCGCCGAACAGTTTGTAGAATTCCGGATAGGTCAGGATGATGTGGCGCGACAGCATCGCCAGTTCGCGCACCGACATCTTGTTGTCCGGATTGGGCAGGCCGTTGGTGTTGCCGAAGGTCGAGTGCGTCAGGCCGAGCGCGCGCGCTCGCTTTGTCATCCGCGCGACAAATTCGGTCTCGTTGCCGGACATTCCTTCGGCCAGCGCGATGCAGGAATCGTTACCGCTCTGGATGATCGCGCCGTGCAGAAGATTGTCGACGCTGACGCGGCTGTTGAGTTCGGCAAACATGGTAGAGCTGCCGGACGGCGCGCCGCCGCGCCGCCACGCATTCTCGCTGATCTTGTATTCGTCGGTGAGCTTGACCTCGCCCTTGACGATGGCGTCGAACACCACCTCCACGGTCATCAGCTTCATCATGCTGGAGGGCGCCAGCAATTGGTCGGCGTTCTTCTCGAACAGGATGCTGCCGGTCTTCGCCTCGATCAGGATCGCGGTCGGCGCGTCGATGTCGAGGCCGCCTTCCTCCTTCTTGGCGCCCTGCACGCTGTTGTTGGCGGCATACGCCACCCCGCCGGCGACGAGCCCGAGGATCACGCAGGCAGCCAGCAGCGCCCGCCACCACGACATGGCCGGGCGTCTCGACGTTACATAGCCTGATGAGATTGCTGCCATTCCTCGATTCCTGAGAATGGCGTTGTAACAGTTGCAACAGGACCGAACAACGCGAGGCTGGCCCTCATTCCTGCGAGGGCGCAGCAAGACGAAATCGTTGGAGTTTTGACTGGTCGTCCCGGCGCAGGCCGAGGTCAGTAAAGGCCGCCCGACAGCGGGTTGCCGATGGTTTCCGCGGCGACCGGGCGGTAGGCGCTCACCGAGCCGATATCATCGCCCATCGGGGCGGCGGATGCCGACCGATAACCGCCCTGACGCACGGCGCGGCGGGCCGAAACCTCGCTCGCACCCATGCCGGCCATGTCGGCCTGCGTGGTGCCGAGGCTGTAGGGCCGGTCCGCCGGCAGCGGAACATCCGCGCGGGCGACGCCCCTGCTCTCCGGCATCTCCGGCACGAAGGGCTTGGCCGAAGCGATCCGGACCGCGGACGGTGCCGGGGCCGGCTCGCCGGTGCGCAGCGTGGCGACAAGCTGGCGGTCGTCGGAGCCTTCCAGCGGCGCGCGGCCGACATATTCGACCCGGACGCGGGCGGTGCCGTTCTTGTAGAAATCGAGCAGCGTGGCGGCGCGGTGCGAAACGTCGATGACGCGGTTGCCGTGATACGGCCCGCGATCGTTGACGCGCACGATCAGCGATTTGCCGTTGCTCGTGTTGGTGACGCGGACATAGCTCGGCATCGGCAGGGTCGGATGCGCGGCGGTCAGCGAGGTCATGTCGAAGACCTCGCCATTGGCGGTCAGGCGACCGTGGAAATTATCGCCATACCAGGAGGCGAGACCCTCGGCGCGGTAATTGTAATTCTCCTGCGGCACGTAGGTGCGGCCGGCGACGGTATAGGGCTTGCCGATCCGGTAAGCGCCGCCGCCCTTTGGAACCGGCTGGTCGAAATCGACCACGCGGGGGCTGGAGGAAACGCCGTATTTGGGATCGACACGGGAGAACGTGCCGGATGCCGAGCAATTGGCCAGCAGCAGGCAGGCGCAGGCAAGACCCGCGAATTGCTGGCTGCGACGCACGGCCGCTTGATTGATCAACCCCATTCGATCCCGACGCAAAATCGCCGCCGGCCGGAACGGCCCGCGGTCCCCGAACGATTGTGGATCATAAACCATAGTCACCGATGGCGAAATGGGGGATGGCCAAGTTGGTAAACCAAAGGTTCCCAAGCGATTTTCGAGCCCGTCTTGGTCTCTCCCCGGCCCCCGGCGCGGCGAATCGGGAGACCAATTCATATTGAAGCCCGGCGCCAGAAGAGTCATTCTCGGCGCATGTTTCCTGGATTGGAGGACGATGAGATGACCCTCGCCTCAGCACCCGTCGGCACCGTGATCGGGCCGGACAGTTTCGCCATCCAGCATCTGTTCGCCGCCAAGGCGGCCGAATGGCGCGATGCCGGGCTGAAAGTCGTCGGTCTGATCGGCGAGGCTCATGCCTTGCCCGACCGCAGTTGCACGGCGGGTATCCTCCGCGACATCGTCACCGCCAAAAGCTTCCTGATGTATCTGGAGACGCCGCCGGCGCACACCTCCTGCCATCTCGACGGCGAGGGCGTGGAAAGCGCCTGCGCCACGCTGCTGGACCAGATCGCGGACAGCGATCTCGTGGTGCTGAGCAAGTTCGGCAAGCTGGAAGCCCAGGGCGGCGGCCTTGCCGCGGCGTTTCAGGCAGCCATCGCCGCCGGGGTGCCGGTGCTGACCACGGTATCCGAGAAGCATCTCGATGCCTGGTGGCAGTTCGCCCCGGATGCGGTCAAGATGCGGGCGGACACGCAGGCCATCGAGGAATGGTGGCAGGCGGCGCACGCCGCCGACCGCGTAGCGTCCTGACATACGTTCCGGCCTATCCGCTCGGGTCCATCCACCCGGATTTGTCTGCCCGGCACGCACCATTCTGCTTGCGCCGGTGTTGATGTCGTCCGTTCTAAGCCAGCGGGCATTTGGCCTCCCCGCGTTGACGCTCCCGCGAAGGATTGCAATAACGTGCCGCATCCGCGTCAGCGAACCGGATGGGTGGCCGAGTGGTTTAAGGCAGCGGTCTTGAAAACCGCCGTGGGTGCAAGCCCACCGTGAGTTCGAATCTCACCCCATCCGCCAAACGCCGGAAATATCTTCGCCATGCAGCCAAACTTGGGCCGACATGTTGACGAACGGCTTTCGTTAGGCGCCGTTGACCTTCGGCATCCATTCCCGGCGCAAAATAGCATATTGCATGGTATTTTCATAAATCGGATCGCCGGCATCGTCGTCGGTGAACGAAACGAATTCCACGAACAACCCTTCATTGCGCATTCCCAGCTTTTCGCAGAGCCGTCGCGATGATGTGTTGTGATCTTCGACATAAGCGTAGAGACGGCGCGCTCCCTTGTCTTCGAAAAGGTGGCTGAACAGCGCTCTGGCAGCCTCGAGCGCATACCCGTGTCCTCCGAACTCCGGATTGAAATTCCAGCCGACAGAGAAGGTGTCGGTTTCGGGTACGGCGAATACATCACCGATAAGCTGGTCAGTACCTTTCAGGCAGACGGCAATATGCTCATCGTCAGCGCTTCTCTTCTCAGCCTCGGCCTCGGCATCTTCCGTATCTGCAAGCTTGAGCGACAGAAAGCAGTTGGCTTTTGGTTCACGCAGATATGCCAAAAGACCGGCAGCGTCGTTCCTGCGAAAATTTCTTAGAACGAGTCGATCTGTTTTAATGATTTCCACTTTCAGGACCTCGCGAGACAAGGCTCTTCGATCATCTGGTATCGTCGCGATATTGCACCGCCACTGCTGGCACCAACATTTACCGCCAGTATTTGCAGCGTCGGAGTTCAAGATATCAAGCAGGAAGCGATCTCAGACATCGCTGCCACCAAGCGAGAAGTCTTATAAGGCGCAATTCTTCTCCGTCAGTTCAACTCCAGATTCAACCGATGGTCCTCAGATGAAAAGTTCGGGGTTTATCGGCGGAACCTCGCGCCGCCGAGCCCGTTAAACCCATTCACAGCAACGGTGCGCGATGAAGAGCAAGCTCATCCATGAATCGGACGGTCAGCGCACTTATGCGATCGTGCTGGCGAGCGGCGACGAAGCCGTATCCAGCTTGAAACGGTTCGCCGCGGATGCCGGCCTCTCCGCCGCAAGCATCACGGCCATCGGCGCATTTCGGCGCGCCGAGCTCGGCTATTTCGACTGGGACGCGAAAGACTATCGTCCGATCCCGGTCGATGAGCAGGTGGAGGTCGCTTCCCTGATCGGCGATATCGCCATCGGACCGGACGGCAAGTCGGCGCTTCATGTTCATGTCGTGCTCGGCAAGCGGGACGGCAGCGCAGTTGCCGGCCATCTGATCAAGGCCGAGGTGCGCCCGACCCTCGAAATCATCCTGACCGAGTCGCCGCAGCATCTTCGCAAGCGCCACGATCCGGAGAGCGGTCTTGCCTTGATCGCGCTGGATTCTACCAAGTGACGCACGCCACGATTCGCGTGCCGCATTCTCGCCACACGAAACATCTCTGGTGGATCGTGTTAAATTTGAACGATCGCAGCAACAGAAAGGATCGGTATGAACTTCACCAAATTGGCACTGGCCGCAGCGGCTTCGCTTTTCGTCATCAGTTCCGCCTCGGCAGCTCCTCTTGTGACGTCACAACCGACTGTCGACAACCCGTTGATCCAGGTCCAGCACCGGCGGCATGCGGCTCCGCCGCACCGTCATCATGGACACCGGTATGTCCCGGGCCGCCGCTATTCGACGGCTCCGCGTGGCTGGCGCCGATATGGCGCGCGTCCCGGTGATTGGCGTACGCGCGGCTGCGTGATGGCCGGTCCGGTCTGGTTCTGCCCATAACCAAATCGATAAATTGAAGAGAATGGAAAACCCGGCAGCGATGCCGGGTTTTTTATTATTGCCCTGTCACCGCACTTGCCGGGCGCATCATGTCTCGGCTGATCGCTACGTGGATTTGCCTGCCCGACCGGGAGAATTGCGATCCGGCGACAGCAATTCCAAATCTCCGCGCCTGAATTCGGAACCGCCGGCCGCCGCAATCTCTGCCTGGCCGCGCGCGATCTCGTCGGCCGGCTGGCCGCTCATCCAGAACACCGGGCCGCCTTCGTGTTTCGGAAAACCGTAGCCGTTGACCAGAACGAGATCGATGTCCGAAGCGCGCTGGCACACACCCTCCGCGATGATCAGCGCGGCCTCGTTCAGGATCGCCGCCAGACAGCGGCACACGATGTCGCTCGCCTCGATCTGTCTGCGGATGCGGCCGGTCTTCGCCACCTCCTCGTCGATGATCGTGCGGACAAGCAGGTCCGGCGCTCTCTTGCCGTCTTCACGATAGACGTACCAGCCCGCCCCCGACTTTCTGCCCAAGCGTCCGAGTTCGACAAGCCGGTCGGCGATGGTCACGTAGCGCTCCGTCGCAGGGCGCGTCGCATCCTGACTGCGCCGCATGCGCCAGGCGATATCCAGACCCGACAGATCGGTGACGGCGAAAGGCCCCATGGCGAAACCGAACTCTTCCAGCGCCGCATCGACTTCCTCGGGTGCAGCGCCCTCCTCGACCAGAAATTCGGCCTGGCGGCGATAGGCCGCGTAAATCCGGTTGCCGATAAAGCCGAATGAATCGCTGGCCTGGATCGGAAGCTTGCCGAGCCTGCGCGCGAATGCGGTGACGGCGGCAAGATCGGCATGATCCGCTTTATCGTAACGCACGACTTCGACAAGCTTCATGATTTCAGCCGGACTGAAGAAATGCAGTCCCAGCACATGCTCGGGATGAGACGAGGCTTCGGCGATCGCGGCAATCGATAGATAGGATGTATTGGTCGCGATAATCGTCTGAGGGCGCACGCTCGCCGCAAGCTTGCGTACCAGATCTCGTTTGACCTCGAGATCCTCGAACACCGCCTCGATCACGATGTCGCAATCCTCAAGCCCCTCCAAAGAGTCCGACACCGTCAGCGCGCCACGGCGCGCCGCTGCGGTGTCAGCCGAGACGCGGCTGCTGGCGACGTTTTTCTCGTAATAAGCGGCAACGCGCTTGCCGGCACGCTCGATCGCCGCCGCATCCGGATCGACAAGCCTGACCGGCAGGCCCGCCTCCAGCATGGCAATCGCGATTCCGATCCCCATGGTGCCGGCCCCGATCACCGCAGGACGATCGAGTCGACGCGGTTTCCCTTCAACCGCAAAAGCAGGCTGCTGCGCGGCCCGTTCCGCAAAGAACAGATGGCGTAAGGCAAACGCCTCGCGGCCGACACGAAGACGCTGGAACGTCGCGCGCTCCTGCGCGAGCGCATCCGCAGGCGGCAGATGGGCCGAGGCCTTGATCGCCGCGATGGCTTCCAGCACATGCGGCCGGTGTTTGCCGGCTTTGAGCGCCGTCTTCGCCGCCGCCTCAACCGCAGCGGGATCGGCCGCGGGCGGCATTGTATCCATGATCCGGCGTCGCCCTTGTCCGGCCTGCGCGCGTACCGCCGCCACGGCCGTTTCAAGAAGGTCGTTCTCGGCGACCCTATCGATCATGCCGAGCGCGAGCGCCTCGCGCGCCTCGACCCGCCGTCCGCTGCAGATCAGCGCAATCGCCTGCGGCACTCCGGTCAGACGCGGCAGACGCTGCGTGCCGCCCGCGCCGGGAATGAGGCCGAGCGTGGCTTCGGGCAGACCCACGATCGTGCCGGGCGCCGCGATGCGCTGGTCGCAGCCGAGTGCCAGCTCATAGCCGCCGCCAAGCGCGGCGCCGTGAAGCGCCGCGACGACAGGCTTGGCACCCTGCTCGATGGCGGAGATCACGGTGGGAAGCTGCGGCTCCTCGATCGGCTTGTCGAATTCCCGTAAGTCCGAGCCGGTGATGAATGTCTTTCCGGCGCCGATCAGCACCGCGCCGATCAACGCGGCATCGGCCTCGACCTCGGCCAGACATGCGAGCAGACCGTAACGCACCGCATGCGAGCCTGCATTGATCGGCGGATTGTCGATGGTGATGACGGCGACGTCACCCTGCCGGGAGAACCGCACCTGCGTGTTCGCAACATCCTGCCCTGTCATCAGACGCGCTCGACCAGAACAGCGATGCCCTGCCCAACACCGATGCACATCGTGGCAATGGCGCGCCTACCGCCCAAGGTCTCCAGCGCACGCATGGCGGTGCCCGCAATCCGTGCCCCGGACATGCCGAGCGGATGTCCAAGAGCGATGGCCCCGCCGTGCGGATTCACCTGCGCGGCATCATCCGGCAGACCGAGATCGCGCATCACCGCAAGGCTCTGGCTTGCGAACGCTTCATTGAGTTCGATCACGTCGATATCCCGGATTGCGAGGCCGGTGCGCTCCAGCAGGCGTTTGACCGCGGGAGCCGGACCCATTCCCATGATGCGCGGCGGCACGCCCGCCGTCGCCATCGCGACAACGCGCGCGCGCGGGGTCAGACCGTGGCGGCGCGCGCCGTCCTCCGAGCACAGCAGCAGGGCCGCCGCGCCATCGTTGACGCCGGAGGCGTTGCCCGCGGTCACGGTGCCATTGGCGCGAAACGGCGCCTTCAAGGACGCAAGCCCTTCCAGTGTCGTCTCGGGACGCGGATGCTCGTCGGCCGACACGACGACATCGCTCTTGCGCCCCTTGATGGTGACCGGGGTGATCTCCGGCGCAAAATAGCCGGCCTCGATCGCCGCCCTGGTCTTCTGCTGGCTGCGCCAGGCGAACAGATCCTGGTCGGCGCGGGAAATTGCGAAATCCTCGGCGACGTTCTCGGCGGTGTCCGGCATCGAGTCGACGCCATAGGCGGCAGCCATCGCCGGATTGACGAAGCGCCAGCCGATGGTGGTGTCCTCGAGTTTCGCGCTGCGCGACCACGGCGCCTCCGCCTTGCCCATCACGAAAGGCGCCCGCGTCATGCTTTCGACGCCGCCGGCCAGCATCAGATCGGCGTCGCCTGCGCGGATCGCGCGCGCCGCCGTGCCGACGGCATCGAGACCCGACCCGCACAGACGATTGATGGTGCTGCCTCCGACGCCGACCGGAAGGCCCGCCAGCAGCGCCGCCATCCGTCCGACATTGCGGTTGTCCTCGCCGGCCTGATTGGCGCAACCGAGATAAACGTCATCGAGCGCCTGCCAGTCCACATCGGCATGGCGCTCCTTCAGCACCCGCAGCGGGATTGTTGCAAGATCGTCCGGGCGGATATCCTTCAACGCGCCGGCGTAGCGCCCGATCGGCGTGCGCACATAATCGCAGATATAGGCCTGTGTCATGCTATGGCCGCTCCTGTTCCGCGCCCGGCGCCAGACGGACCAGCACGTCGACGGCGCGCACGCCCTGACCCGTGGGCAGAACGAGCAGAGGATTGATTTCGAACTCGACGACCGGCATGCCGCTCGATGCCATCCGTGACACCGCGACCAGCGTGTCGGCCAAAGCTTCTAGATCGCCGGCCGGACGTCCGCGAAATCCCCTGAAAGCCTCGATGATCTTCACCTCGTCGAGCATCTCGTAGGCGGCCGCGCGATCGATCGGCGCAACGCGAAGCGAGCGGTCGCGATAGATCTCGGTCATCACCCCGCCCGCCGCCAGCAGCACCATGCCGCCGGCCTGCGGATCGACGCGATATCCGACCAGCATCTCTCCCAGCGCTCCGGCCGTCATTTCCTGAACCAGCAGCCGCTCGACACTCAGATCCGGCTTCTTCTCGCCGACGGAACGGACGATCCGGCGCGCGGCGCCGGCGAATTCCTGATCCGACCGGATGTCGAGCACGACACCGCCGACATCGGATTTGTGGGGGATGTGCGCATGAAGAACCTTGACCGCGACCGGCCAGCTCAAGCCCTTGTCGGAGACGACTTGCGTCCCGCACCCCACGGTGATGGCGCGGGCATGGGACACACCGAGCAGATCGAGAAGACCGTAGCCTTCCATCTCATCGAGCACCGGACCGCCCGGCCGGTTGGCGGGCGTGGCCGGCACCTCACCACGCGCCGGCCGCCGCCTGAAGGCCGAGGCGACCACATCGCCAAGCGCCTCCGGCGAGCGGAATGCGGGAATTCCCGCTTCGCCAAGCATCTTCAGCGCTTGCGGTGCGTCCGGCACCATGAAGGCCGCGAGCGGCGTATTCTTGTTTGCCACGTCGATAATCGGGCGAACCGCAAGCTCGGGCTGAAACCGCGACGACGAGCCGACAACCGCGATGACCAGATCGTATTTCGACGACGCCAGCAGGGCTTCCAGCGCCCCTTTCATAATTTCGTACCGCACGCCGGCAAGCGTGAGATCGACGATGCGCGCTGCGGCCACATCGATGCCGGTGGCCCGGATCGCCGCAAGCGTCGGATTATCGGGCGGCTCGACGGCAATGCCGCGAATGCCGAGCTGATCCACCACCATCGCCGCACCGCCGCCGGTCGTGGTGACGACGGCGACGCGCGGCCTGGCGGCGCCCGCGCTCCGAATTGGAAGGCGCGACAGCAGAGGCGCGGCCTCGATCAGACCATCGAGCGTTTCGACCCGGGCAATTCCGCAATCGGCAAGGAAGGCGTCCGCGACATCGTCCTCGCCGGACAGAGCGCCGGTATGCGAGACGGCCAGTTCGGCCGCCGCCGCCGAACGGCCGAGCTTCAACGCCGTCACCGGCTTGCCGGCCGCCGCGGCCTTGGCCGCGAAACGACGCAGCGCCGGAGCGTTCCGCAAATTCTCCAGAAACAGCATGAAGCTGGTGACATGGGGATCTTCAAGCCCGGCCTCGCACAGGTCGCCGATGCCGAGATCGAGCTCGCCGCCGACCGACACCAGCGAGGCAAACCCGATGCCACGTTCCTTGCCGCGCGAGAGCAGCGCGCCGATCATGCTGCCGGACTGCGAGGCGCAGAATATGCCACCACGCATCAGACCCGATTCGGCAAAGGCGGCGTTGGCCGTAAGCACCATGGAATGATGCAGATTGACGATGCCGAGGCTGGACGGCCCGATCAGACGGACCCCGTGCGCGCGCGCCGCTTCCCTCAGGCGCGCTTCGCGGTCCTGCCCTTCCCGTCCGAATTCCGAAAATCCCGAGGCCAGAATTGTCGCCACTTTGACGCCGCGACGTCCGCATTGAATGACGGCATCGATCGCCGCCTCCGCCGGCAGCAGGATGAAGGCATGGTCCGGAATCTCCGGAACGTCCTCGACCGAGGCGAAGGCGCGCTCGCCGAGCACGGTCCGCGATCTCGGATTGACCGGGTAGATCGTGCCGGAAAATCCGTTGTTGCGCAGATATTGCAGCGGCCGGGAGGTCGTCTTGGATGGATCGTCCGACGCGCCGATGATCGCGACACTGCGCGGCGCAAACAACATCCTCGCAAGGCTGGCGTCCATCGATCTATTCCATCGGGCCGGCGCTTTGCGCGGGTCGTTGATCGAACCGGCGCTCGAACACGTGTTCGGCGATCCGGTTCTTCAAGATCTCGATCGAACCGCCCGCGATCATCCAGCCGCGCGTGCGCCGCATGCAATATTCGGCGAGGCTTTCCTGACTGTAGCCCATTCCTCCCATGATCTGCACCGCTTCGTTGGCCACCTCGAAGCCCGCCAGATTGCAGACCATCTTGGCGATCGCGGAATCATAGGCGGACGGCACCCCGTTGTCCGCGTTCACGGCGGCGCGATAAAGCAGCAACTGGGCGCTCTCGAGCTGGGCCGACATGTCCGCGAACTTCCATTGCAGTCCCTGGAATTCGCAAAGCGGGCGGCCGAACTGGCGCCGCTCGGTGGCGTAGGCCTTGGCAAGGTTGAAGGCATGACGGCCGATCGCGATCGAGCGCGCGGCATTGCCGATCCGTTCCACATTGAAAGTGGCGATCTGCTTCTTGAAGCCGCCGGGCCCGAGCAGCAGATTTTCCGCTGGCACCCGCGCGTCCTCGAAATAAAGCTGGCACCACTCCTCCCCGCTCATGAACGGCGAAGGCTGGCCGATACGGAATCCCGGCGTGTCGCGTTCGATGATCAGGGACCCGATGCCGTCGAGGCCCGGACCGAATCGGACATAGACGAGATAGATGCCCGCCTCCGGACTATGGGTGCCGAACACCTTGGACCCGTTGACGATGTAATGGCCGTCTTCAAGCCGCGCGCTGGTGCGCAATTCCGTCGTCGCCGAGCCTGCATCGGGCTCCGTCATGCCGAGGCTGATCAGCATCTCGCCGCGGAGCAGATTCGGCAGCCATTTCGCCTTCTGGGCAGAGGTCGCATATTCCGCGAAGGTGCGGATCGGCCCGAAATTGCCGGCCTGAACGATGTCCGCGCTCTTCGGACAGACCAGAGCCGTCTCCTGGATCGCGATCACCGCATCCATCAATGAGCCGCCGAGACCACCGTCCTCCGACTTCAACGTGATGCCGAGCAGTCCGGCCTGCGCAATCTTCCTGGCCACATCCCATGAATTGCCGGCGATATGCGCACGCTCCAGCGCCCCGTCCGCCAGCTCCGCGCGCGCGAAGCGGCGAACGGAGTCGGCGAACATCTGCTGTTCTTCGGTGAAATCGAAATTCATACCGTCGTCCTTGTCATCAATTCCGGCATCCGTTCAAAAGTCCGTCTTGTGGCTGACCAGCTTGGCACTCGTATAGCAAAGCAGGCCCTCGGTCCCTCCCTCGCGCCCGTAACCGCTATCCTTGACGCCGCCGAACGGCGTCTCCGCAAAGGATGCCGTCAGATGATTGATGGCGAGATTGCCGCATTCGATCTTCCCGGAGATCAACGCGACATAGCGGGCCGATTCCGTGAAGGCATAGGCGGCGAGCGCAAACGGCAAGGCGTTCGACCTGCGGATGGCTTCCTCGACCGATTGAACCCGCACGATCAGCGCCACTGGCCCGAACGGTTCTTCCAACATCGCCCGTGCGGTGTCGGGCACGTCGGCGAGCACCGTCAGCGGATAGAAATAGCCTTTGTTGCCGGCCCGTGCGCCGCCGGCCGTCAGGCGCGCGCCCTGTCGCGTCGCATCGATCACCAGTTCATCGATCGCGTCGAGCCTGCGCCGATTGACCAGAGGCCCCATATCGGACGCCGGGTCCAGCCCGTCGCCCAGCCTGATCCGCGTGGCCCGTTCGGTGAAAGCCGCGACGAACCTGTCATAGACCGCGTCGTGCACGAAAAAGCGTGTCGGCGCGACGCAGACCTGGCCGGCATTGCGCGACTTGGTCACCGCGCACAGCGCCGCAACCTTGTCCGGATCGACGTCCTCGCAGACGATGACCGGGCCATGCCCGCCCAATTCCATGATCGCAGGCTTCATGTGCTGGCCCGCAAGCGCCGCGAGATGCTTGCCCACGGGAATGGACCCGGTGAAGGTCACGAGCCGCACCGAGGGATGCGCGATCAGGAAACTGGAAATCGCGGCGGGATCGCCGAAGATCAGGTTCAGCACACCGGGCGGCAGGCCCGCATCCTGAAACGCTTTCGCCAGCAGCATCGCGCTCCCCGGCGTTTCCTCCGAGGACTTGAGAATAATGGCGCAGCCCGCGGCCAGCGCGCCGCCGACCTTGCGCGCCGGCGCACTGATCGGAAAATTCCAGGGCGAGAACGCCGCGACGATGCCGATCGGCTCGCGCACCACGGTCAGTTGCATGCCGCTTTCGGCGGGAATCACCCGGCCATAGAGGCGCCGCCCCTCGGTCGCGTCCCATTCGATCATGTCCGCCGCGCGCTGCACTTCGAGGCGCGATTGCGCGATCGGCTTGCCCTGCTCGAGGGTCATGACATGCGCGATCGGCTCGGTGCGCTCCCGCAGAAGGCGTACCGCCGCCAGCATGATGTCCTGCCGATGCCGGGGCGACATCGCGCGCCAGACGGCGAACCCCTGCTCGGCGGCGGTCACGGCGTCCGCCAGATCGTCCGGCGTCGCATGCGGAACGTGGCCAATCACGGCCTCGTTGCCCGGATTGATGACCGGGGAGCCCTGGCGAGCGCGCCATGTCCCGCCGATCAACAATTCGATCTTGGGATAGCCGCTCATCTCTCCCGTTTCGCTGGCCTGTGAAGAAGCCGGCATCGCCCATACCGCCTAGAAATGCGTGGCGCTCTCGTATCGCGACTTCCAGAAATCGCTCGGATACGGGTACCAGACGTTGCGATAACCGGCCTTGGTCGGGTCGATATCGACATCGACGACGTAAGGCTCGCCGGAATCGACCGCCTTGCGCACCGCCGGCACGAGGTCTTCGGGATTCTCGACCCGCACCGATTGCGCACCCATCGCCCGACCGATCTGGGAATAATCCGGTCCCCACGGGGTGTTGTTTTTCATCCGCTTGTAATCGACGAAGGCGCTGCGTCCGTACTTCTTCTCCATCAGTTCGCGCTCGATCAACAGCGAGCGGTTGTTCATGATGATGGAGACCACCGGCTGGTCGTATTCGTAGGCGGTGGCGAGCGTGGCGTTCGAGAACAGGAAGGAGCCGTCACCGATCAGCGCGATCGCGGGCTGATCGGGGCGCGCGAACTTGGCGCCGAGCACCGCCGGCAGGCTCCAGCCCATGCAGTGGAAGAAGCCACAATGGTGGAAGTTCGGCCGCAGCGTCTTGAAGAACGGCGGCGAGAACGACAGCAGATGTCCCGTGTCGACGCAGACCGACGCCTCCGGATAGCTTTCATTGATCAGGCCGCTGACCTGATCGCAGACATAGCCATAGCTCAGGGGCGCCGAGGCGGCGATCAGATCGGCTACCGTTTTGGTCCACTCCGCACGCATCTTGTCGATCTGCGCGCGCCACGGCGCGAACCGGGCCGGATCGACGCCGACAGACTTCATCGCCTCGATCAGTTCCAGGATCGCCAGCTTGGGATCGGAATGCAGCCCGATCTCGGTCGGATAATTTCTCGCGATCTCCGACTCATCGATGTCGATATGGATCAGCTTGGTCTTTTCGGGGATATTGAAGACGGTCCAGCCGCCGGTATCGACATCGGAGAAATGCGTGCCGATCGCGACCAGCACGTCGCACTGGCCGGCGGCCTGATTGGCATGCCCCGCGCCCGAACGCCCGACGACGCCGACCGACAGCGGCTTGTTCTCCGGATAGGCGCCCTTGCCCATCGTGGTGGTCGCAATCGGCAGGCCGAACGATTCCACCAGCGCCGCCAGCTCCGCGAAGGCCGCGGAATTATGAATCCCGGACGAAACGAACACCATCGGACGTTCGGCCCTGGCGATCAGCTTCGCCGCCTCCCTGATCCCGGCGGCATCGGGGCCCGGCGGGCAGATCTCGACCATCTTTCTGGCGCGCCCGAGGTCGTCCATGAAGGTCTCGGAGTGCTGGATGTCGAACGGAATCTGGACGACCACGGGTCCCGGCCGGCCGGTCACGGCGGTCTTGTAGGCGCGCAGGACCATATCGACCGCGGTGTCCGGCCGCGTGATCATGACCGACTTCTTGGTGTAGGCCTTGACCGTCTGGGTCCATTCGTCCGGCGCGTAGCGGTAGTATTCCTCGATGCCGCCGCGATCGAGCCAGTGCGTCGATCCGCCGCCGGCCAGCACCAGCATCGCCGACGACTCAAAGAAGGCGTTCGACAGGGCCGAGGCGATGTTCATATTTCCCGGCCCGACCGAGGTGCTGACGATCGGAATGGCCTTGTTGTGCCGTGCGCGATAGTAGCCGTCCGCCATGTGGACGGCCTGATGTTCGCCGCGCGTCGCCACGCACTTGACGTTGCTCTCATACTCAAACGAGTCGAGCAGCGCCCAGTTGCCGTGCCCGTTGTAGCCAAACACGACATCCGTGCCGATCGCCTCAAGGGTTTTGACGATCGCGGTCGCGCAACGAACTTTTGTCATTCTATTACCCTGGAAATTGGGAGTGATGCCGGATTGGCGGCCACCATGGCTGTCGTGGAGAGAACGTGAAACGCAGCGCGGATTGCGGCAAGTTCCGATCCATCATCGCGCCATGCAGTTTCATCATCCGCGGCGGCGGCACTGGTGCAAGGGTATCCGCCGACTTGAGTTAATATCATGCACCGATGACCGTAAGGTAGTGGAAGAAATATCCGCCATGCCTAGTATTTCTTTCCGCGTGCCATGACAAAACCGGCAGACCGGCGAGTTCGCATCTGCGTGCTTGCCACCGACAACATTTGAGTTGAACCACCCGGAAGGACCGAGAATGAAGATCTGGTATCAAAGCATGACGCGCCTGGACACATGGGGAGAGTATGCACGTGTCCTTCCCACCATCCTCGACAAGGTCAAGGACCCCGATACGGAAATCGAGCTGCACGGCATCACCAAGGTCGGCGGCATCGGCGACCAGTTTCGCTATCTCGAATTCATGGAGACCGCCGAGGTTCTCGAGAACGTCCAGATCGCGATGGAGCGCGGCTTCGATGCGTTTCTGATCGGCAACACCGGCGAGCCGGGCCTTCGCGAGGCGCGCGAGATCGCCAACATCCCGGTGCTCGGCCTGCTCGAGACGGCCTCCCTCACCGCCTGCATGATGGGCTCGTCCTTTTCCTTCGTGACCATCAACGAGAAGTACAAGCCGCGCATCATCGAGATGGTGCGCCGCCACGGCCTGCAGGACCGTCTCGCCGGCGCTCACCGTATGGATCTCGATCGCATCCTCGATCTCGACGAGGGGTTCGAGAACCCCGAGGCGCGCAAGCGCATTCTCGATCAGTTCATGAAAGCGGCGCGCCGCAATGTCGATGACGGCGCCGAGGTGGTGATCGCCGCCGGCGGCGTGGTCGTGGCGCTGCTGGCGCATTGGGACGTCTATCAGACCGATGACGGCACGCCGATCCTGAACGGCATCACCAACCTCGTGAAGATGGGCGAGGCTGCGGTGAAGATCCAGCGGCTGACCGGCAGCTTCCATAGCAAGAAGGCGACCTACGCAACGCCCACGCCCGACCAGATCGTCGAGCTCAGGAAATATTACGGAGACAAGATCTATCCGACCGTCAAGGCGCCGAAATAGAGCGCCCGCACAACGCACCTCAACTGCGGCCAACGCAGTGAATCTGACAGGGAGAACCAAATGCTTTCACGCCGTCATTTCATTGCAGGCTCGGCCCTGAGCATCGCAACACCCAGCATCGTCAGAGCTCAGGGCTGGCAGGGCAAGACCATCACGCTGATCGTGCCGTTCGCCGCAGGCGGCGGGACCGACTCGATCGGCCGTATCATTGCCGAGGACATCACCAACACGCTCGGACGGCAGGTCGTCGTCGAAAACCGTCCGGGCGCCGGCTCCAATATCGGCATAGAGTCCGCCTCGCGGGCCGATCCGGACGGCAACACCATCCTGATCGCCTCGATCGGATTTGCGATCAACCGCTTCCTCTATCGCAATCCGGGCTGGGACCCGATCAACGACTTCGATCCGATCTCCTTCATCGGCTTCGTGCCGAACGTCATGGCGGTGCCGAACACCTCTCCAGCCAAATCCGTGGCTGAGTTCATCGCCTACGCCAAGTCGCAACCCGGCAAATTGACCTACGCATCGGCCGGCATCGGCTCCTCGCTGCATCTGTGTGCGGAGCTGTTCCAGCGGGTGGCGAAGATCGAGATGCTGCATGTCCCCTATCGCGGCAGCGCGCCCGCGCTTCAGGACGTCATGGCGGGCCGTGTCGATTGCATTTTCGACGTGCTCACCGCGATCAACCCGCAGGTCCAGGGCGGCACGCTGCGCGGCCTCGCAGTCACCAGCGCGAAGCGCATCAAGGCGTCGGGCAATTTGCCGACGGTCGCCGAAAGCGGCCTACCGGACTTCGATTTCTCGACCTGGTTCGGCATGTTCGCGCCGAAAAAGACTCCGAAGGACGTGATCAACACCATCAGCCAGGCGGTGCAGAAAGCGACCAGGACGGCCACGGTCAAGGAGAAGCTCGAAAAGATCGGCGTCGACGTGGTCGGCAGCGATCCCGAAGCGCTGTCCGTCCATGTGAAGAAAGAACTGGCGCGCTGGGAGCCGATCATTCGCGGCGCCAATATCCAGCCGCAATAAGCCGCAACAAAAAAGAAGACCGGAGAGCGGTATCGCAGCTCTCCGGCCCTCTCCTCCCCCAAAAGACACCACGATTTCAATCGCGGCCGTAGCCTCCATCGACGACGATCACCGAGCCGTGGGTATAGCTCGAGGCCGGCGAGGCGACGAACAGGATCGTGCTGGCGATCTCATCGATCGTGCACCAACGTTTTCCAGGCAGCGTAATCCGCGCGCCCCACTCTTCCTGAATCTCGGACGAGGTCCGCGACCCGCCACCCATGGAGTTGCGCCAGCGCTCGAAGCGTTCCGGCGCCACCACGAAATTCGGCACGATGCAGTTGACGCGAATGCCGGAGGGACCGACCTCCGCCGCCAGCGCCTTGGTGAAACGGATTTCCGCCGCCTTGGCGGGCCCCGTACAGGTGGACAGGAACGGCGGATCGAGCACCATCAGGCCGGAGCAGCCGGAGATATTGACGATCGAGCCGCTCCGCGCCTTCTGCATAATCGGAACGAACCGCTGCGCAACGCGGAACTGCGCGAAAAAGTTGAGCTGCATACCGCCGACCAGATCGTCCTCGGTGACGTCGAGGAAAGGCTTGTAGATGCCCGTGCCGGCATTGTTGATCAGGATATCCACCCGGCCATGAAGGCGCATGACCTCATCGCGCAGCCGGTCCACCTCGGCGGGCTCTGTGACATCGATCGACAGGCCGGCGATGATCTTGCCGGTGCGCTCGGCAACCTGCGCGATGGCGCCTTTCAGCACGTCTTCCCGCCGCGCGCAGATCACCACCTCGGCGCCCTCGGCGGCCATGCGTTCGGCGACGCCAAGGCCGATCCCGCTGCTGCCGCCGGTGATGACCGCCACCTTTCCTGACAAACCAAGATCCATCGTCCGTCGTACCTTTCAAACCGCCACGCGGGGCGTATGGGATATGGAGAAAGCGAATTAGTGAAGCGGCAGGAAGCCAATCACAAAGAAAAGCGCCTCATTTGGGCCAGGTGCTCGGATCGTCCGGCTTGAAGCCTTTCTGGATCAGTTCGGTGATCGTGCCGCCGACGGCCGTGGTGTCGATATAGGCCGAGCCCGGAGGAGCGCCGTGCTTGATCAGGATCACCGGAAACCCGGCCGCCTCGAACGCGCGGACCGACGCCTGAATATCGTCCACCTCGTAACCGAAATGCTCGATGCCCTCGCCACGCTCGCGCAGGAAACGGGCATGAACCTCGTTCTCGCCGCCGGAAGTTTCGATGATCTCCAGATTAACGTCATCACTGAGCCCGATGAGGGCAATGCTCAGGGTGTATGACGTCACGCGCCCGTAGATCTTCGAGGTGCTGTTGAACTCGAACCGGCGCACCGGGCCCGGCAGGATCGGGGCCAGGAACTGCACCGCCTTCTCACGGTCATGAACCGCCATCGCGAAATGATCGAGTCTGGCTCCGGCCAGCAATTGTGCAATGCGGTCATTCATCGCTGCGTCATCCTGTTCGGAGGCGTCCTTTGAGCCTTATTCTAATGAGGATGCGACGACCCGTCACTTCGCGAAGCTCAATGCGTTATGAGCTTTTATCATCCCGGGAAGGCGTGTACCATTTGACGCTTCATCGTAGACATCATCGATGAGCGCGGGTCGCCGATCAGCCGGCAGCGTCTTGCAGGAGCCCCGAAAGACATGTCGAACGCCTTCCCTCCCCTGAATCCGCTCCGCGTCTTTGAGGTGGCGGCGAGGACGGGAAGTTTTACGGCCGCCGCCGAGGAAATGCGCGTGACGCAATCGGCGGTCAGCCGCCAGATCGCGACGCTGGAGGGTTATCTCGGTCTGCGCCTGTTCGAGCGCGGTCGCGGCAGCGTCAGCCTGACGGCCACCGGAGAAAGCTATCGCCGGCAGATCGCGCCCGCCTTCGAGCTGATCGGATCGGCGACGCAGCAACTCGTGACCCAGGGCCGCGTCGAGCCCCTTCGGATCCGGGTCTACACCATCTTCGCCGCCAAGTGGCTGATCCGGCGTCTGCCGCGATTCCGTGCGCAATATCCCAAGATCAAGGTGCATCTCGACAACGCGGTGGCGCCGGTCGATTTCTCGAAAGACCGGATCGATATCGCGATTCCGCTCGGCGACGGCAACTGGCCCGGAACGGAGGCCGAGCTTCTGTTCAAGGATGTGATCCAGCCGGTCTGCAGTCCGCAACTGCTGAAGGGAGACAAGAGCCTCAAGACCATCGACGACCTGTCCCGCTTCCAGTTGCTGCACTCCCGCTATCGCAAGAAAGACTGGCCGCATTGGCTCGAGGCGATGGGCAAGAGCGAGGTCATGAAGGAAACGATGACCTTCCCGACCTCCGTCCTCACCTATCAGGCGGCGATGGAGGGCATCGGCGTCGCCATCGGTCAGGTCAATCTGCTCGGCGAGGATTTTGCCTCCGGAACTCTGGTGCCGTTGTTCGGCCCGCCGATCGAAAGCGGCCTCGGCTACTACGCGGTCTGGCCGAACGACCGGCCGGTCAGCCAGAAGCTGCGCTCGTTCCTGAGCTGGCTCCGCAAAGAGACCGCCGCGGCGGCCGTCAAGCCGGCCTGAACCGTTCCGGATGCGCCGTCGTCCTCAATGATTGCTCTCAATGATTAAAGTGCATGGCGTGATGCGGGATAGGAACTGGCCTCACCTTCCGCATATGCTCATCTAAGCTGAACGACAGTATCAGCGGCCTGCCGCGGGCGAGAGCATCCCATGAATTTCCAGTTCACCGCCGAACAGCGCCTCTTTCAGGAATCCGTCGGAAAATTCGCCCAGAAATTTCTCGCAGACGGCGCGGTCGCGCGGGCCAACAGCCGCGAATATCCGTGGGACGTCTCCCGCCAGCTCGCGGAACAGGGATTGCTCGGTCTCACCATTCCTGTCGAGAGCGGCGGTCACGGCGGCAGCCTGATCGATGCCGTGATCGCCATCGAACAGGTCACCCTCGCCTGCCCGAAAAGCGGCGATGTCGTTCAGGCCGGCAATTTCGGCGCGATCCGCACCTTTGCCGAATATGCTTCGAAAGACCAGAAAGAGCGATTCCTTCCGGACCTGATCAACGGCACGAAAGTCATTTCGGTCGCCATGACCGAACCCGGCGCGGGATCGGCCACGACCGAGCTGACGACATCGGCGAAGCCGGACGGCAAAGGCTTTCGCATCAACGGCTCGAAGATCTTCACCACCAACAGTCCGCACGCCGAACTGTTTCTGCTCTACGTCCGGTTCGGGCCGGGCGTCGGCGGCATCGGATCGGTGCTGGTCGAACGCAACACGCCCGGCTTCACGCTGGGCGAAACCTCGGCATTCATGAATGGCGAAACATGGCAGCAGCTCTATTTCGAGGACTGCTACATCCCCGCCGAGAATGTCCTGCTGCCGGCCGGCGGGTTCAAGAAGCAGATCAGCGGCTTCAACGTCGAGCGCCTCGGCAACGCCACCCGCTCGCTCGCCGTCGGTCAACTGGCGTTCAACATCGCCTCGCGCTACGTCGACGAACGCAGGCAGTTTGGCCGCAGGCTGTCCGACTTCCAGGGCATGCAATGGAAGTTCGCCGAGATGGCGCTGAAGCTGGAAAGCGCGCGGCTGCTGCTCTATCGCGCCGCCATCAACGCCAGCACCGGATTGCCCTCGGCGTACGAAACCGCGATCGCCAAGCTCGCCTGCAACCGCACCGGCTACGAAGTCGCCAACGACGCGATGCAGGCGATGGGCGGCCTCGGCTTCTCGGAGGATTGTCTGGTGCAATATTGCATGCGACGGGCGCGCGGCTGGATGATCGCCGGCGGCTCGTCGGAAATCCTGCTCAACCGGATCGCCGAGAGCGTCTTCAACCGCCCTCTGCCGCAGCGGCAGGCAAGCCTCGAAGCCGCGCAGTAAAGAGCCGGCACGCCGAGGCGGCGGCCTGTCTTCATTGCCGGTTCGATCAGAGAGCATGACGCGGACATTCCGATGACACCGGAGAAGACAGAGTATGATCTGATCGTCGTCGGCTCCGGAGCGGCCGGGCTGACGGCTGCGCTCGTCGCTTCCATCAAGGGACTGGACGTGCTGCTGCTCGAACGGGCGGACGTCCTAGGTGGCACCACCGCGATTTCCGCGGGCTCGGCCTGGGTGCCGAACTCCCATTACGACACCAGCGACAAGGATTCCAAAGCCAACGCCAGGCGCTATCTCGACGCCACGGTCGGCGGACATGCGCCGGACGATCTCAAGGATGCGTTTCTCGACGCAGCGCCGGCGATGGCTCGCCTGCTGGCGGATCATTCGGAGGTTCGCTTCTGCGCCTATCCGCACCTTCCCGACTATTACTCCGAACGGGACGGCGCCACTCTGTCCGGGCGGGTTCTCGAAACCCTACCGTTCGACGGACGCAAGCTTGGTCGCCACTTCGCCCTGATCAGGCCGCCGCTGCCGGAATTCACGATCCTTGGCGGCATGATGGTGAGCCGTTCCGACATCGCCCATCTGCTGAACGCATTCCGGAGCGTCCCATCATTCATCGCGACCGTCTGCATGCTGCTCAGACATGCGAAAGACCGGATCAGCCATCCGCGCGGGACGCGCCTGGTAATGGGGAATGCGCTGGTGGCGCGCTTCCTCCATTCCCTGCTGGAGCGCGGCGTCATCATCAAGACCGCAACGCGGGCGCGCGCGCCGATCATCGAGGACGGCGCCGTGCGCGGCGTTCTCGCCGACATCGGCGGCAAGCCCCGCGAATTTCTCACGCGACGCGGCGTGGTGCTGGCCGCGGGAGGTTTCACGCATCATCCCCGCCTGCGCGCGCAGTTGCTACCGGCTCCCGTTGCGAAATTTTCTCCCGTTCCGTCCGACAACGAAGGAGACGGCGTGAATCTCGGCCTGCAAGCCGGCGGCGCCATCGGCCAGACCCACGCCAACAATGCATTCTGGGCGCCGGTCTCGGTACGCCCGCGCCGCGACGGCACGACCGCCGTGTTTCCGCATTTCGCGCTCGATCGCGGCAAGCCGGGCCTGATCGCGGTGAACGGCGCCGGCCGGCGCTTCGTCAACGAGGCGACGTCCTATCAGATGTTCGTCGAGGCGATCTATGCCGCACAGGCACGCACACCGAGCATCCCCTGTTTCTTCATCTGCGATCAGGCCTTCCTGAAGACATACGGGCTCGGCATGATCCGTCCCGGGCAAATGAGCCTGCGCGCCTTCATCGACGACGGCTATCTGACGACCGGACGGACCATCGCGCAGCTCGCGAATACCCTGGGCCTCGATCCCACGGCGCTGTGCGAGAGCGTCGAGCGCTACAACGGCTTCGCCAGAACCGGCACGGATGCCGACTTCCACAAGGGCGAAAGCGCCTATAGTCGCAATATCGGCGATCCCGCTGTTGCGCCGAATCCCAATCTCGGACCGATCGAAACGGCGCCGTTCTATGCGATCCGGATCTATCCCGGCGATATCGGCACCAGCGCCGGGCTAGTCACCAACACCTCGGCGCAGGTCCTCGATGCCGGCGGCGAACCCATCGAGGGACTTTACGCCGCGGGCAACGACATGAACTCCGTCATGGGTGGTGTCTATGCCGGACCGGGCTGCACCATCGGCACCGCCATGACGTTCGGATACATCGCCGCGATGCATGCGGCCGGCTGAAAAAATACGGGCGGGGCCGGTCCTTCCCGCCCTGCCCATGTAAAGCCGTCACGAAGTCTGGAGTGTTTTTACTTCAAACTGGATCACGTCTGTCGCGGCGGTGTCCGTCACCTCTCCCCGCTGGGAAGAGGTGCGTATCGCGCATGCCGGACCGCTTCCATCAAAGCGAAACGCTAACCGTCGCGAAGCGCGGGGACATTGTAGGCCGCGCCCATCTTCTTCACGAGTTCCTTCGGCGGCGCTTCGTAAAGCAGATGCCGGCTGACGCAGACTCCGGTCAGCTTGTGCATGCTGGCCATCATCTCGGCGCTCTTGGCCAGCAGCGTGTAAGTATCGAGCAAGGGCACGCCATCGATGGCAAAATGTCCGCGCTGGGCCATCATGGTGCCGGGAGGGCCGGCGCAGAACACGACTTCGGCGCCCTTCGCCACCGCGCGCCGTGTCGCGGCGACGACTTGCTTCTCCATGGCATCGGCGACAGCCTCGCTGGTGAAGATGTCCTCCTGGCTGCGCACGTCGTCGAACTCGATGGGCTCGACGGCGGCAAGGCGATCGCGCAGGCCATAGCCGATCGGCATTTCGCGATACCGCGCGATCATCTTCCGGTTCGGCACGATGACGCCGAACCGCTCGCCCATGGTGCAGGCGGTGAAGCAGTTCACCTCCATGAACGACAGCACCGGGATATCCATAACCTCGCGCAGTTCGACCAGACCCGGATCCAGCGAATTGGCGAGCACGAAAGCGTCGTATCCGCCCTCCTGACGAATCCGGAGCGCGTTATCGAGCACCTCCCGGCTGTCGTAATGCCAGAACAGCCGGTACTGATCGCCCAGCACGCCCTTGGTCGTGCCCCTGACCTCCACCTTGGTGCCGGGCAACATCGCGCGATCGACATGTTTTTGTGTCGCCGCGATAAAGTGCTTCATCCCCGTTTCGGATGAAAGCAACTGAAACCATATCCGCATCGAAACCTCTTTTCCTGCTTGCCGTCACAACCGGACGATTTCAGCCTTCGCGCAATGCGTCGACGTTATAGGCCTGCCCGACCTTCTGAACGAGATCATGGGGCGGCGCTTCGTAAAGCAGATGCCGGCTGACGCAGATGCCGGTCAGCTTGTGCATCGAAGCCATCAGTTCGCCGGTCTTGGCGAGCAACGTGTAGGCGTCCAGAATCGGCACGCCATCGATCTCGAAGCGGCCGCGTTCCGCCATCATGGTGGCCGGAGGTCCGGCGCAGAACACCACTTCCGCCCCCTTGGCGACCGCCCGGCGTATCGCCGCGATGACCTGATGTTCCATCGCTTCGGCGACCTTCTCGTCCTTGAAGATCTCCTCCATCGAGCGGACATCGTCGAACTCGATCGGCTCGACTGCGGCAAGGCGATCGCGCAGGCCATAGGACAGTACGATTTCCCGGTAGCGCGCGACGAACTTCCGGTTCGGCACGATGACGCCGAACCGCTCGCCCATGGTGCAGGCGGCAAAGCAGTTCACCTCCATGAACGACAGCACGGGAATGTTCATGATTTCGCGCAGCTCGACCAGACCCGGATCGAGCGAATTGGCGATCACGAACGCATCGTAGTTGCCATCTTTCCGGATCCGCAGCGCGTTATCGAGCACCTCGCGCGTGTCATAGTGCCAGAACAACCGATACTGATCGCCGAGCACGCCCTGGGTCGTGCCGCGAACCTCGACGACACTGCCGGGTGACAGGCCGCGATCGACGAGCTTTTGGGTTGCCGCGATGAAGCGCTTCAGGCCGGTTTCCGACGACAATAGCTGGAACCAAATTCTCACGTTCACTCTCCGTATTGATCAAGCAGAAACCGGCCGGTCCGGAATGCTCATTCCTTGTAGTTTCGCGCCTGCTGGCGAACGGCCTCGTGATCGAAATCGTTGATCTCCTTGAGCAGGCTCGGGTCCCAGAACTTGTCGAGCGGCAGAGGCTCCTTGAGGATGCCGCCCGACACCATCAGGTTCATGTAGCCGTTGATCTGCGCGGTGGTCGAATTGCCGACCAGACCATCGATGATATCGATGTTCTTCAGGCGCGCGTTGAGGTTCATCAGGCCGTGGCGCATCGCCTCCTTGTCATCGACACCGCGTCGCTTCGTTGCCGGAAACACCTTCCAGTGAATCCGCACTGCGGCTTCCGGATTGGCCTTTGCAAACTCGACGCCCTTGGCGACACCGCGCCCGAGCTTGATGACATCCGCCCTGTTCTCCTTCAGATAGTCGGCGCGAGCCCACAGGGCAGCGTTGAAACCGAGCTTGCTGCGATCCAGCGCATCGCTCGTCAGTTCGCGCAGCGGCACGCCGGCGGCCTCGATCGAGGCATGCAGGCCGTCGAACAGCGCGATGGCGTCGACACGTTTCTCGGTCAGCGCATGGGCCGCCTCGGGGCCCTCGCCCACGGCGGTGAACTTGATCGACGCCGGATCGCCACCGGCCATCTTCATCAGCGCCCGGACCACGGGAAGCTGGCTGTTGGCGAGACTCTGCAGGCCGACATTCTTCCCTTCAAGATCGCGGATGGTCTTCAGCGGACTGTCCTTCAACACCACCGGCGTGGCGTTGAAGGCCGTGGTATGGGTGTAGAACGCCTTGATCTGCGCATCGGGGACCTTCTGATACATCGCGAACAGCGCCGAGTTGGTGCCCGGAACGATATCGACCGTCCCGGCCATCAACGCCTGCAACGCTGCGTTGGCGCCGGCGAGGCCTACATACTCGACATCGAGTCCGTCCTGCTTCCAGTACAACTCCATCGGAATCGAGCTGTAAGTGCAGCCAAGCGGCGTGGTGGTGACGGTGGCAGAGCCGAGAATGATTTTCTTGCGGGTCTGGGCATTGGCGAAGCCGGTCGGCCCGAATATCGTGGCGCCGAGAGACATCAACAAGGCGTCTCGCCTCGATATACCGTTCGTGCTCATGTCTTGTTCCTCCGTGGGTAACGTTGGATCATCCGTTGGCTTGCGTGATGTCGTTGGCCCAGAACGCGACGCGCGTTTCGATCTGGACCATGACGAAATGGAGCAGCATGCCCATCAGCATCAAAATGAGAAGGCAGGCATAGACCGCCGGCGTGTCGAACGTCGCTTTCGCCTGCAGCATCAGATATCCGACGCCGGTGTTGCTTCCGACGAATTCGGCAACGACGGTTCCGATCAAGGCAAAAATGACGCCGATATGCAGGCCGGCGAAGATGTAGGGCACGGCATGCGGCAGGCGAAGCCGGTAGAACATCTGCCAGCGCGTGGCGCCGAGCGATTTGAACAGTTCGTAGTGATCGCGGTCGCGCACCTTCAGGCCGTGCAGCGCGTTGATCAGGATCGGAAAGAAACAGACCGTCAGGACAATCACGATCTTCGAAACATCGCCGAAGCCGAACCAGATGATGATGAGAGGCGCGATCGCGACTTTCGGCATGCTCTGGAATGCGACGATGAAGGGCGTGATCACCTTCTCGAGGAACGGCAGGCTCGACAGGATTCCGGCCAGCACCACCGCGATGACGGCGCCCAGCACAAATCCCACCACCACGGACCACAGCGTCGACAGCGTGTTGTCGAGATAGATGCCGGAGGCGAAGCCGTCGATCAGCGCGGCCCAGATCTGGCTCGGCGCCGGCAGCACAAGCGGCGTGACCCAGTTGTTGCGCGCGGCGATTTCGGCGATGACAACCAGCGCCACGGCGATGAGGCCCGACAACGCCAGTTCAAATGGAAAACGCAGGAATGGCGAGGAGGAAACGCCCTGCGGCGCGGATGCCTTGGAAGCCGGAGCGGTCATGGCAGCGTCTCTTCACGATTGAGCAGCGCGCGAATTCGCGCAACCGCCCGAGTGAATTCAGGGCTTGCTTTCACGGACAGCGATCGCGGACGCGACAACGTGATATCGATGGTCTCGACCAGCCGCCCCGGCCCCGCCGACAGCGCGAACACGCGATCCGACAGCAGGACGGCCTCCTCGATATCGTGCGTGACGAACAGCACCGTCTTGTGCTGCTTCTGCGAGATCCGCTGCAACTCCATGTTGAGGTCCTCGCGCGTCATCGCATCGAGCGCGCCGAACGGCTCGTCCATGAACAGGATATCCGGATCGTGCAGCAAGGCCCGCGCGATGGCGGCGCGCTGCTGCATGCCGCCCGACAATTCTCTTGGATATTTTTCTTCCGCGCCGGCAAGGCGCACCGTCGCCAAAAGAGCGCGCGCGCGCTCCGTCGCGGCGGCCTTGTCCAATCCCAGGATATCGGCCGGCAGCGCGACGTTGGACAGCACCGTGCGCCATGGCAGCAAGGCCGGGGCCTGAAACACGAAACCGAACTCGCCGGGGGCGATGCTCTTTCCCGTCTCACCGAAGGTGATGGTGCCGGCGCTTGGCGTGATCAGGCCAGCGCACATCTTCAGCAGCGTAGTCTTGCCGCAACCGCTGGGACCGACAAGGCTGATGAACTCTCCCGCACGGACCTCCGATGTGACCGGAAGCAGCGCGGTGCAGGATCCGGACTGCGAGGCGTAGGTCTTCGCCGCCCCCTGAATACGCAGGACGACATTACCGTTCCGTGATGCTCCGTCGGCTTGCGCGGACTGCAGCATTCGTCCTCCCCTCGCAGATTCTGACGACCGCGTTTCGTCCTTTCAGTTTTCCCCGCGAGGCATGGCGTTGACAGTGTCTATTGCTCATCGGACCATGCCCTTTGCTCATTGAGGCCTGCGGACACGTCACTGGCGTCGCGGCTCGTGCTGCGGCATGCTCGGACCATCCAGGCTGAGGGCCCTCCCGAGACTTTCCGGTTTCCATCACCATGACATTCGCGCTTCTTTCGCAACGCGATACGAGTCCGCCGCCGACACGCCGATGGCGGCGCAAGCCGGCGATTTCCGGGTCCGCCGAATGTCCCTGGTGATCTTCGACGCCGCTTTTTATGCGGTGGCCATCCCTGCGGTCATTGCGCTTGGGCTTTCAAAGGGAGGCTTCAGCGGACTCGGCGCGATCGCGACGCCGCTGGTGGCGCTCTATCTGCCGCCGCTCTCGGCTGCCGCGCTGCTGCTGCCGATCATGATATGCCAGGACCTGATCTCGCTTTACGTCTATCGCAAGGACTGGAGTCCGCGAAATCTGAAAGCCCTTCTGCCGGGCGCTCTGGTCGGCGTAGGCCTCGGCTATCTGTTTGCGGCCTACGTCTCGGACGCCGGCGTACGGATCGTGGCTGGAGGAATCGGTCTCGCCTTCGCGGTCACCGCCTGGCTGCGGCGGGGCAGTCTCGCCTCGTACAACGCGACCGTCACGCGCGGTGCGTTCTGGGGCACGGTCTCGGGATTTACATCGTTTGTCGTGCAAGGCGGCGGCCCCGCTTTTCAGGCCTATGTCCTGCCCCAGCGGCTGCCGAAAATGACATTCGTCGGAACCTCGACGATCTTCTTCTTTATCGTCAATGCCCTGAAAGTCTTTCCCTACTTTCTTCTCGGACAATTCAGTCCGCACAATTTGACGACATCGCTCGTGCTATTGCCGCTGGCCGTCGCATCGAACTTCCTCGGCTTCTGGCTGGTCAGGCACACCTCGACCACATGGTTCTACCGCATTGCCTATACCCTGCTGGTCCTGATCTCCCTCGGCCTGCTCTGGCAGGGCGTCGGCGACCTGCTGCAGGCATAGAGCGCGCCATACGCGCTCCCCGCACGCAGTCCAACTGCGCTATTTGACGATCGAGAACGACGTCGGTTGCAGGAATTGATTTCGGATGTTCTGGATGAGCTGTCCGTCGCGTTCGGTTTCGACACGCGCCGCGAGCCAGGCCGGATCGTTTTGAAACGCCGTCCATTTACGTTCGCGTTCGGCCATCGATTCCCACGCCAGCAGATAGGTAAGCTCCTGATTGGACTCGCCGATGACGGTGGTGAAGAAACCCGCCTGAAGGATTTGGTGCTTCTCCCATAGGCTCAGCGTCACGCTCTCGAACCGCTTCAGCACATTCGGCAAACGGCCCGGCAAACAGGAATAGACGCGCAATTCATAGATCACGACAGTTTCCTCCGATCACATGCACCATCGCTCCATAGAGCGACCGGCATGGTTCGGCAAGAGCCGGAGCGGCGTCACGGCGCGGCAGCCGCGTCTCGTCTTCGGGATTTTCAGATGCACGATCCCCGGCTATCATCGAGATCGTCGCTCCCTCGCGGACGTTCTTGCGATGATGAAACTGATCCTGATCCTCGCGTCTTTGGTCGGCGGCGCCGCGTACACCGACAGCGAAATGGTGGACGTCGCCAAGCGCGGACCGGTCGATCTGAAACCGTTCGCCTGTCAGGACGTCACGCGCAGCAGCGTGATCGACCGCGTCTGCTACGACAAGGCAAAACGCTACCTCCTGATCCGGCACCGCATGACCTATGATCAGTTCTGCGCGATCCCGGACGATACGGTCACGGATCTGCTGGACGCGCCATCCATGGGCCAGTTCTTCCGGCACAATATCGAAGAGCCAGTCCACGGCGCGGCTTACGACTGCCGGACGCATCCCATGCCGGCGCACTGAACGGACACTCGCGCAAAGGAGATCATCATGATGAAGGCCGGATCAGTTCTGTTCGTCGCCATTCTCATTACGACGTCGTCCGCCGCCCATGCCGCGGGCACGTACGAACAGCGCCGCGCCTGCCGGTCCGACGCCATGAAGTTCTGCCGCGAGTACGTGCCGAACGTCAAAAAGATCACGGCCTGCATGGAGCGCAATATCAAGCGGCTTTCGCCGGCCTGCCGCGCCCAGTTCCACTAACCGCGCATCGGCGGCACGGGAACCCGCGAAGGCGCCAAGCCCGGAGCGACCGCGATCGTTCACGAATCCGTCAGTAGCCCCCGCCTTGTCGGGTGCGACAACCTGGCGCAGTATCGTGCAGAAGCGCTCGCCCGGAGTCGTCCCATGAACGCCCCCGCCCAGGCCTCGTCTCCCCGGCCGGCCTCCTCGCGCCTTGCCACTGTGCTGCGCGTAACCAGCGGCAACTTCCTGGAAATGTTCGACTTCTTTCTGTTCGGGTTCTACGCGACCTACATCGCGCGGGCGTTCTTCCCGACCGGCAATGAATTCGCCTCGCTGATGCTGACCTTCATGACCTTCGGTGCGGGCTTCCTGATGCGGCCCTTGGGCGCCATCGTGCTCGGCGCCTATGTCGACCGGATCGGCCGCCGCAAGGGCCTGATCGTTACTCTCGCCATCATGGCGGTCGGCACCGTGCTGATCGCTTTCGTGCCGTCCTACGCCACCATCGGTCTGATTGCTCCGGCGCTGGTGTTGATCGGCCGCCTGCTGCAGGGATTTTCCGCCGGCGTCGAGCTTGGCGGCGTCTCGGTCTATCTCGCGGAAATGGCGCCGCCCGGCCAGAAGGGCTTTTACGTGAGCTGGCAGTCCGGCAGCCAGCAGGTCGCCATCATCGTCGCCGCGACGCTGGGCTACCTGCTCAACACGACATTGGCGCCGCAAACCATGTCGGACTGGGGCTGGCGCATTCCCTTCTTCATCGGCTCGCTGATCGTGCCTTTCATCTTCATGATCCGCCGCTCGCTGCAGGAGACCGAAGCCTTTCTCGCGCGCAAGCATCACCCGACGCTGTCCGAGATTTTTGCATCCATCGTGACCAACTGGCAGATCGTGCTCGCCGGCATGCTGCTGGTGGTGATGACCACGGTCTCGTTCTATCTGATCACGGTCTACACCCCGACCTTCGGCAAGAGCGTGTTGAAGCTTTCGCTGACGGATTCGCTGGTCGTCACCTTCTGCGTCGCGCTGTCCAATCTGTTCTGGCTGCCGGTGATGGGCGCGCTGTCCGACCGCATCGGCCGCAAGCCGATCCTGCTCGGCTTCACGCTGTTGACCATCCTCACCGCCTATCCGGCGATTGCCTGGCTGGTCGCCGCACCCTCGTTCCAGCGCATGCTGGCCGTCGAACTGTGGCTGTCGTTTCTCTATGCCAGCTACAACGGCGCGATGGTGGTGGCGCTGACCGAGATCGTGCCGGCCAGCGTGCGCACGGTCGGTTTCTCGCTCTGCTACAGTCTGGCAACCGCGCTGTTCGGCGGCTTCACGCCGGCGGTTTCGACCGCGCTGATCGAAATGACCGGCGACAAGGCCGCGCCCGGCATGTGGATGACCTTCGCCGCGGTGTGCGGTCTGGTCGCGACGCTGACCGTCTACCGGCGGGGCGAGTCGAGCCGCCTGGTGCAAGCCGCGGCGGCGTAAACCGGAACTCCGTGCCCTGTCATTGCGTTAGAACGGGCGATGCCATGACATGACGGAGACGGCGTGAGCGATCAGGAGCCCGGTTTTAAGAAACAGGACAAGCGGATCGCCGACAACGAGGCCGCCGAGGTCGTCCGTCATCAGGCGCGGGTCTCGACCTGGGCGATCATGCTGGTCGGCCTGATCGGCCTGTTTCTCGTATTTTATGCGGTCCGATAGATCGCCTGCCGCTAATGATCGAATTCCATGTCGACACATTGCAGCACGTTGTCGCCAATGCCGGTGGCCAGATCGATGCAGCCCCTCACCTTCCGCGCCGTGATATCGGCGACCCAGATCGCCATGCCGCCCGAGCCGAAAAATGCATTGGTGTTCGGCGGTTCGGTTTCCGTGGCGTCGAAGGCATAGGTCGAGTCTGTCGGGAACATGCGCCCCCGCGACACGCAGTGTCCGCTGGCGCTGGTGTTCTTGAGTTCGCGGCTGTCGCGCGTGACCTCGACCGAGACTTCGCAACGATAAAATTCAGACGTCGCCGTGTTCATCACATAAGCATGCGAGCGGCAGCCGATGGTCTGCATCTTGCCCGGCGCCAGCGCCCGGCTGCAGGCGATGCGATGATTGTTGCTGAGCTTGAAGGATTCCGCACCCTGCGCGCGCGTCGGCGCCGCGAGCAGCAGCACCGTACAGGCAGCAAGCGCAAAGGGTCCGGTCAGATGGCGCACTCGCCGTGATCGGCTCATGGTCGATGTCCCGTCTCGTCACTGGAGATGAATCGGTCGCAAGCCGCGCAATCTAGTGGAGCGCGGCGGCGGACGCTACCGCTCTGGCGAAGCGGCGTCCGCGACGATCAGCGCGATCTCCCGCCGCAGATCATCGATCGAGGGATTGTCGCGTGCGACCCGGTAAGCGCGGCGAACGGCGGCGCCAAGGTTTGGAATCGCTACCGCATCATCGCAAATCGGCTTGATCAGGGCATCGACGATGCAATTCCATTTCATCAAACCGATCTTGCCGGGCATGCCGCAGCCCCCGACCAGATCGGCGGTCTCGACAATCGCCGCTGCGGCGGCCGGGTCCTTGGCCATGCCGCGGTCGATCATGTGCAGCCAGCGCTCCACCCCCACCCGCTCCTGCGCAAAACGCAGGGAGTAAGGCCGCGCCTGCCGCACCGCGCTCCAGAATCGCAGCCGCCGCAGATCGCCCGGCGTCGCTGCGCCGAAGCGTAATTCCCTGGTCTTGTCCGACCAGCGCAGCCGGTCGAGCTTCCTGACCAGCGAGGTCGCGGTTTCGGCCGGCAGCATCGCCGCAAGCTCCGCCCAGCGGAGAGTTCGCACTTCGGCGCGAAGCGAGGGATCGGGCCGCGCCGTCTCGCCGCCCGCGCGCGTCAGCAGATCGTGGGCAATGGCCGATGGGTCCTCATAGAGCATCCGCCTCCGCATGCGGCGGGCAAGGTCGGCGAAGATCACCGGATCGAGCCGGCTGCCGGCATAGCGCCCGATGCGGTCGAGATAGAGCAGTGCGTGATCGGAATCCTGATAGGCGATCAAGGCCGGCACGGCATCGCCCACGATCGCCGCCACCTCGGGCGGCAGGCGCGCGATGAGGCTTGCGAGCTTGTTGCGCGCGACCCACGGATTGCGCGAGGCCTCGCCGAAATAGCGCTCCTTCAACAACCGGATCGGGACCGGCAGCTTGGTCGGCAGCGACAGTCTCACGACGCGGCCTGCCCGGCCTTGAGAACGGCAACCTCGCCTTCCAGCTTCTCGAGATTCTGAAACAGCCGCGCGCTGACGAGGCGCAGGAAATAGAATCCGAATTCCGGATTCTGTACGTAAAGCTCCTCAACCTTCTGGTAGGTCACGCTGAGGATCATGCCGTCGGCGAGACACTCCAGAGTCTGGGTGCGCTTGTTGTCCGGCGAGAGCATGCCGAGTTCGCCGACGATCGCGCCGACCGGCAGTTCGATGCCGGATTCGACGAGATGAAAGCGGCCGCTGACGATGTAGAACATCTCCTTGGCGCTCTCGTGCTTGTAGAACAGCACCTCGCCGGCCTTGCATTTGCGCTCCGTCATGAACGGCTTCAGCCAGGCCATTGACAGATTGCCCTTGACCGATTTCTTGACGTTGCGCACCAGCAGCAGCATCTCGTGCAGACGATAGACATTCAGCGGCAGCAGCACGACATGCAGCGCCACGATCGGGTAGTTGCGATGATGCAGGCCGTAGACGATCAGCAGAAGGTTGGTGAGGATTCCGAACACACGCAGCGGAATCATGGTCCGCATGGTGTAACCGGCGACCACGAACGCCGTTGCCAACAATCCGCCGGCGCCTGAAGCCAATCCAGAAATGTCCATGGAAGCCAATCCGAATGCGATGAGATGCGATCAAGACAGCGGCACGCCGAACCGCGACGACGAAAGCGGATTGCCGCCGCGAGCCCGGAGGGCGGATTGAAGCGGTTTTTATTCCTTGTGTCACCTGTCCCGCGCTGCCTTTCGGCGCGAGGCCAGCGGGACGCCCCGGCGTGACGGGAAGGCCGTCAACATGACACGTCATGTGAGTTTAATACTGAGTTCATGAAGCCGATTGGGGCGTCCTGACCCAGCCAGCGCCACCCCTCGTCCTCCCTCGGCTGGGGTTGGGCCGACTAGACGCTTAACGACATCCCTTCCTTCGCCACCAGCGTACCGGGCCGGGCCTTCGCCGCCTCCGCTGCGATCTCGTCCATCGCCGCATCGCTATGGTCCGGGTCATGATGAAACAGGCACAGCGTTTCGACGCCGGCCGCATCGGCGAATCGCATCGCTTGCTGCCAGCTCGAATGCCCCCAGCCGGCATGATCGGGCAACTCCGCGTCGGTGTAGGTCGCATCGGTGATCACGAGTTGCGCGCCCTTGGCCAGCGACAGCAAGGCCGGATCGATTGCGCCGGACCCAAGATCATTGTCGGTGATGTAGCAAATCGCCTTGCCTGCATGGTCGATCCGATATCCGGTCGCGCCACCCGGATGATCGAGACCGGCCGTGCGAACGACAAGGCTTTTGCGCGGTGTCAGCACCTCGCCACGCTCGAAGTCGTGAAAGCTCACACCGGCCTGCGCGGCATCGACGCCGATTGGAAACAGCGGAAACCGCATCAAGGCGCTGATCGCGTTCTTGACCCCGCCTATCGCGACCAGACCGCCGGCCCAGATTCGCAACCGGCGCCCCTTCTCCATCAACGGAGAGAAGAACGGCAGGCCGATCATGTGATCGACATGGCCATGACTGAGAAACAGATCGATCTCGGTATCGTTCGCATCGAGCGCGGCGCCCAGCGCACGCAATCCCGACCCCGCATCGAAAATCAACAGATGCTCGCCGCAACGCACCTCCACGCACGAGGTGTTGCCGCCATAACGCAGCGTGTCCGGCCCCGGACAGGGAATACTGCCGCGAACGCCCCAGAACCGTACGGAGATGGAATCAATCATCGAAAAATCCAATTACGTATCGAATAGAACTCAAATCAGGTCGAGCAGGATGACATGCAACGGGGGTCGCCGCCATATCTGAAAGACCCGCGATGCGACAAGATAGCTCTTGCGAACGGACGATCTTTTCTTTTCGCCGCACGTTATTTGCTGGCCGCCGCGAACACGCCATCCCAGTCTTCCGGCGGCGGCGCATCCTGAAAAGCACGGATGCGCGCCGCATAAAGATCGTGGAGCTGCCTGAAGCGATCCGCCCCTTTGGTCGCGCGTCCTTTGTCGAGCGCGAGCTGCGCGCCCGTCCAGTCGCGATTTCGATAGCAGGCCAGCGTTTCGATGAAGAGATTGCGCAGCCGCTGGAAATCCGGCGAATTGGCCACATCCTGCCGGCCCGCAATCGCGTAAATGATTTCCGGTTCGCTCTTGCCTTTGACTGCGATGAAATCGAGTTCGAAAATCGCAAACCTCTCCTTCACGGCGAGCGCGGTGCGCGAGCCGGCGATCACCGGCACGCCGTAGGATTTCGACTGCCCCTCAAGGCGGGAAGCCAGATTGACGCTGTCGCCGAGGACCGAATAATCGAACCGCAAATTCGATCCCATGTTGCCGACCACGCAAGGTCCGGTGTTCAGACCGATCCCGACGCTCAGCGGAAGGAACGGCTTGCCATTCTCTTGCGCCTCGCGCTCACGCTCGACGTTGAGGATGGCAACCCTGTCCAGCATGTCGAGCGCGGCTTCACAGGCGTTGATCTCGTGGGCCGGGTCATCGAGCGGCGCGTTCCAGAACGCCATGATCGCATCACCCATGTACTTGTCGATAGTGCCCTTGCGATCGAGAATGGCGTTGGTGAGCGGCGTCAACAGGCGGTTCATCAGCGACGTCAGACCTTGCGGGTCGCGCTTGAAAGTCTCCGACAGCGCGGTGAAGCCGCGCATGTCGCTAAACATGACGGTCATGTCGCGTTCTTCACCACCAAGCTTGAGCTTGTCAGGCGACTGCGCAAGTTGCTCGACTAAAGCCGGCGACAGATACTGGCCGAATGCCGAGCGGATGCGGCGGCGCTGCTTCTGTTCGCGGGCGTAGCTGGAAAATACTAGAGCAAGATAGATCGCCGCGCATGTGAGCAACGGGAAGGTGAAATCGATCAGCAGTTTTTCCTGCACGAAGAAATACCATGACGTGCCGATCAGCAGCACGACCACACCCAATCCAAACGCCAGCAGCATCAGCGGGCCAAGCACCGGCGCAAGCCAGATGATCGCAAGAGCGAACACGATGGCGGCGATCACTTCCGCGCCGATCGCGTAATTCGGTTGCGAAAGCACCGAGCCGGATAACGCCGCCTCCAGCACCTGCGCATGCACTTCGACGCCGGGCATCACCGGATCGAGCGGCGTGGTTTTGGTATCGAGCAGACCGGTCGCGGACGTGCCGATCAGCACCAGTTTCTGCGAAACAGCCTCCGCGCCGATCTTGCCGTCAAGAACATCGGTGGCGGAAACGAACCGCGCCGGATCGTGTTTGGCGAAATGCACCCAGATCTGGCCGTTGCGGTCCGTCGGGATTTCGAAGCCCGGAATGCCGACGCTTTTCACGCCGGCTTCATCGGATTTGATCAGGATGGTGTTTGCGCGCGTGACGACACGCAGCATCTCGAAGGTGAGAGACGGCATCAACTGGCCCTGCGCCAGCATCACCACGGGCACGCGCCGCACGATGCCGTCGCGCTCGGTGTGAATGGTGAACAGCCCCCGCCCCGGCGCAGCCTCTTCCAATACGGGCACGTTGCGAAGCAGGCCCGGAAAATTGAGCAGGAACGGCGTGGGATCACCGCCAAGGGTCGCCAGACCCGTGACCGGCAGTTTCACATCGGGCCGCGGCATGACCATCGGTAGCCCGGATTCGCCGAGCACGACCGGCGCCTTGCGCAGAACCGCAGCGAGAATGTCGTCGTTGCTCGCCAGGCTGCGCAGCTTGTCGCGCGTCGCCTCGTCGAGATCGCGAAAACCTTCGACCGCAAGATGCGGCGAAAGCCGGTCCGGTTCGGCGAATATCACATCGAAGGCGATCGCCGCCGCGCCGAGGTCGGTCAGACGCTGCACAAGATCGGCGATCCGGGTGCGCGGCCACGGCCATTGTCCGAGCCTGGCCAAACTTTTCTCGTCGATATCGACAATGACGACCGGCCGTTCGGTCACCGCGCGAGGACTGATCAACTGATAGACATCGAAGGTGCGCAGGCGCAGCTCCTTGAGCGGCGCCGGATCAACAATCCGCAAACCGACCAGCCCCGCGAGCAGGACGAGGGAAAGGATACGGGCATACCCGAACCGCCGCGCGGCTCTGTCGAGTTGCGTGATGCGAGACTTCCCCCAGCCCATGGAACCGCTTGCGATTTCCCGAATGCCTGCCGTCGATGACTGCGAAGCTACCATGCCGCCCGCGAGAGATCGAACGGGTTCCAATTGAGTGCCCATGGCGGGCATTGGGGCCGCAGGCAGGGGTTTTGGAGACAACTAAGTTACGGAAATCACAGTATATCCGGCCACTGGCCGGCATACCTGGGCGTCAAGGCACCGCCGGACCCTGCCCGGGGCATCTTAAACGGCGGGCCGGTCAGGCCTTCGTCATCGTCCGTACCATCTCGATCAGGATCGCGGCTCCGGCCGCAATCAGGATCCAGTTCGGGTGTTCGCAAAAGATCGCGCCCTGCCGGCAGAGTTCATGAGACCAGAGCCAGCCGGAATATTGGGTGGCGCTCGCCAGAAAAAATACGCCTGCTGCGCCGAGCAAGCCCAGAATGACGACAAGCATGGGAATTCTCCATGTTTCTCGTGAAAAATCTCGAACAATACCCGTAAATCAATACTTGCGCCGATCCGCGAAACTGCGGCGTTTCTCCAAAAATAGTCACCCGGCCAAGTTCCATCGAGCGCCTCGCCTTAGGGTTGCCCGCCTTTGCGGCTATCCCGCGCGAGACGGAAATGATTGCGACCTATTTCTTCCTTAGAGGAGATTGCGACGATGGCGACACGTGCGCAAAGACTGGCCGAATTCAACGATGCCGGCGCCCCGCCGCCGGCCGAACCCGTAGAACTCCTGTGCGAAGACAAGAGCGGGACATATCAGCTTCCATTCGCATGCCAGTGGGTCGACGGCGCCTGGATCAATTGCGATTCGGGCCGCATCGTCGAAGCGACGGTTGTCGGCTGGCGCCGTCCGCGGGATTGAGACCGGAGCGGCAACGCGCTTATTTCGGCTGCCTGCTCTTCCACTCCGCGTAGCGCGCCTTGGTTTCGGCGTTCATCGGATAAAGCCCCGGCAGCGCCGCGCCGTTATTCACCTCGTTGACGATCCAGCCTTCCATCCGCTCCTGCTCCTCGCCCTCTTCGAGGATGACCGGCAGGAATGCTTGCGGAATCACCACCGCGCCGTCCTGATCGGCCACGATGATATCGTCCGGAAACACCGCGACGCCGCCGCAGCCGATCGGCTCTCCCCAATTGACGAAAGTGAGACCCGCAACGGACGGCGGCGCAGCCACCCCGTCGCACCAGATCGGCAGACCGGTGCCGAGCGCCCCTTCGACATCACGCAGCACGCCGTCGGTCACCAGAGCAGTGACGCCGCGCTTGAACATCCGCGCGCACAGGATATCGCCGAAAATTCCGGCATCGGTGATACCCATCGCATCCACCACGGCGATGCAGCCGGCCGGCATCGCTTCGATGGCCGTGCGGGTCGAGATCGGTTTCGACCATGATTCCGGCGTGGCGAGATCCTCGCGGGCCGGCACGAACCGCAGCGTGAAAGCCGCGCCGACAAGCCTTGGCTGACCCGGCCGCAGCGGGCGCGTACCGCGCATCCAGACATTGCGCAGCCCCTTCTTCAGCAGCACGGTGGTGATGGTGGCCGTGGAGATACGCCTGAGGGTCTCGACGGTTTGGAACGGCAGTGTCATTGATCGACTCCGGGCTGGCTCAAGCGGCGAGGCATCATGCGAATGATAGAAGGCGCGTCAAGCCGGGCCGGCATCACGATTCTGCGGATCGCTCCCCTGCGTCGGGATTGCGCGAAAGGGCTGGACGCCTTCTGAGTCTGACTGCATCGTCCGGCCATGATCGAGATTCAGTCCCCTCGCGTGCTTCCCAGCGGCGACGCTGCGCTGACGGTGGAGTTCGGCCGCAGCATCGATATCGAGGCTAACCGCCGCGTGCTGGCGCTCGACCACGCCGTCGCGGCGGCCCACATTGCGGGAGTCACCGAGACCGTACCGACCTATCGCTCGCTGCTGATCCACTACGATCCGGTGCGGATCGGCTTTGCCGCGTTGTCGCGACAAATCCTCGCGCTGGTCCCGCCGGACACGCCCAAGTCCGTGGTCATCCGGCGCTGGCGGATTCCTGTCGCCTATGGCGGTGCGCATGGAATCGATCTCGACGACGTCGCGCGCGCCCACGATATGTCCACCACGGAGCTGATCGCGCGTCATACCGGAGGCGACTATCGAGTCGCGATGATCGGATTCACACCGGGCTTTGCCTATCTGAGCGGCCTCGATCCCTCGATTGCGACCCCCCGGCGCGCCAGTCCGCGCACGCATACGCCATCGGGCACGATCTCCATCGGAGGCACCCAGGCCGGCATCCAGTGCCTTGCCGCGCCAAGCGGCTGGCATCTGCTCGGCCGCACGCCGGTGCGCACCTTCCATCCGCAGCGCGATCCGGCCTTCCTGCTGGAGCCCGGCGATGCCGTCACCTTCGAGGCGATCGGGCCGGCGCAATTCGATCGGCTCGACAGCGCCGCCGAACGCGGCGAGCCGGTCGCGGAACTGATCGCACCATGAGCACGCTGGACATTATTTCCGCCGGAATCGCGACATCGATTCAGGATGCGGGACGCTTCGGCATGCAACGCTATGGCCTTGCGCCCAGCGGAGCGATGGACCGTCTTGCTCTCGCCGCCGCCAATTGCCTGGTGGGAAATTCCGCTTTCGCCCCGGCCATCGAGATCGGACCGCAAGGCGCGGTCGTCACCGTCCGCGATGGGCCGCTCCGCGTCGCGGTCACTGGCGCGTTGCGGGCGTTGGACATCGACGGCCACGGCAAGCGCCTGGGACAAACGATCACGCTGGAGGATGGCGAGCGCCTGACCCTCGGCATGGCCCGCGACGGCATCTTTGGCTATCTGGCCATCCAAGGCGGTATCGCGGCAACGCCGGTGTTCGGGAGCTGTTCGGTCAACGCCTATGCCGGTCTCGGCAGCCCCTACCCGCGCGCCCTGCAAAACGGCGATCGCCTCACGGTGAACGTCTGCGCGGCGTGGTCCCATGAGCGCACGATCGACCTGCCTTCGCAAACGACGGGCGCTCTGGGTGTGGTGATGGGACCGCAGGCGGACGAATTCGCGGATGCTTGCGAGCTGTTTCTGAATTCGCAGTGGCGCGTCTCCGCCAGCAGCAACCGGATGGGCTACCGGCTCGAAGGCCCCGCGCTCAAACACCTGCATGGCTACAATATCGTATCCGACGGCCCCGTGGACGGCAGCATTCAGGTCGCCGGCAACGGCCAGCCGATCGTGCTGATGAAAGATCGCGGCACCACGGGTGGCTATCCCAAGATCGCAACCGTGATCAGCGCCGATCTCGGGTGGCTGGCCCAAACGCGCTTCGGTCGAACCATCCGGTTCGAAGCCCTGAGCATCGAGGATGCGCAGGCACGGGCCTGCGCCTTTCACGATCTGATCCGGTCATTGCCGGACCGCATCCGCAGTGTCGCCTAAATCAGGCCCAGCGACGTCGCTATAAATTGAATCGGTCGGATATCAGAACAAGCGGGTGAAAGCGGTGCCGAAGACAACGGCCGCGATCAGCGCGAGCGCGCCATAGATGGCGAGCCATTCCGCGCCATCTCGGTAACGTGATGGAGCGCTGAGCGTTTCTGCTCGCGAGGAATTGTCATAACGGCGCTGCATTCACGATCTCCAGCGGATCATCGTGCACCATATGAGCGGCCCTCGATCGTCGTTGCAAGGTGGAAGCCAAAAAGACGATATTCTTTCTCTCCGCGACAAGCGTCGAGACAAATCATCCATCCTTGCCGGATTTCTCATGCGATTCGTCATCATGCACGCATCGTCCGTCATCCGCGGCAGATCTCGCGCGTATCCAGTCCCGCCCATTAAATCCACCCGCGCCGTGGCGCGGCCGCGCCTCCGACAGGCCCGGAAAAATCGGGACAGTATTTGCTCGAAGACCCCGTCACAGTCCCGCGAAAAAGCTCGCCGGAATACCCTCAAAACGCTCCTAAGGCCTTGTATTTGCGAAAGGACAGGGATAGTCCCTGCGTTTTACTAAGCAGGATCGAATGGATCAGTCGGCCGCCCCGAAAGTCAGTTTCGTGTCCCTGGGTTGTCCCAAGGCCCTGGTGGATTCCGAGCGCATCATCACGCGGCTGCGGGCGGAGGGCTACGAGCTCGCGCGCAAGCACGACGGCGCAGACCTCGTGATCGTCAACACCTGCGGCTTTCTCGACAGCGCCAAGCAGGAATCGCTCGGCGCCATCGGCGAGGCGATGGCCGAGAACGGCAAGGTGATCGTCACCGGCTGCATGGGCGCCGAGCCCGAGCAGATCGAAAAGGCGTATCCTAACGTGCTGTCGATCACCGGCCCGCAGCAATATGAGAGCGTGCTCGAGGCGGTGCATCGCGCGGTGCCGCCGGTGCACAACCCGCATCTCGATCTGTTGCCGCCGCAAGGCATCAAGCTGACGCCGCGGCATTACGCCTATCTGAAGATTTCCGAGGGCTGCAACAACCGTTGCACCTTCTGCATCATCCCGAAGCTGCGCGGCGACCTGGTGTCGCGGCAGGCGAATGACGTGCTGCGTGAGGCGGAACGGCTGGTTGCGGCAGGCGTCAAGGAATTGCTGGTGGTGTCGCAGGACACCTCCGCCTACGGCATCGACCTGAAATACGCGACCAGCCCGTGGAAGGATCGCGAGGTTCGCGCAAAATTCTACGATCTCGCCAGAGAGCTTGGCGAACTCGGCGCGTGGGTGCGCCTGCAATACGTCTACCCCTACCCGCATGTCGATGAGGTCATCGACCTGATGAGCGAGGGCAAGGTGCTGCCCTATCTCGACATCCCGTTCCAGCATGCAAGCCCCGACGTCTTGAAGCAGATGCGCCGGCCTGCCGCTCAGGACAAGACGCTGGCGCGGATCAAGGCGTGGCGCGAGCAATGCCCGGACCTCACGCTGCGTTCGACCTTCATCGTCGGATTTCCCGGCGAAACCGATTCTGATTTCCAGTATCTGCTCGACTGGCTGGATGAGGCGCAGATCGACCGGCTCGGCTGCTTCAAATACGAGCCGGTCGCAGGCGCGACCTCAAACAATCTCGAAGGCGCCGTGCCGGAAGAGACCAAGACCGCACGCTGGAATGCGCTGATGGCACGGCAAAAGAAAATTTCCGCGCAGCGCCTCAAGCGCAAGGTCGGCACGCGCCAGCAGGTGATCATCGACGAGGTCGGCCCCAGCGTCGCCAAGGGCCGCTCCAAGGCCGATGCGCCGCAGATCGACGGTTCGGTCTATGTCGCCAGCCGCCGCCCGCTCAAGGTCGGTGAGATCGTCACCGCGAAGATCGAGAGCGCCGACGAATACGACCTGCACGGAACGGTCGCGGGATTTTAATCACCACCTCGTCCTCGTCATTGCGAGGAGTAAAGCGACGAATCATTCCAGCTCTTTTTAAAATTCTGGATTGCTTCGCTTCGCTCGCAATGACGTGAGAATTGAGATTACGGCTTCAACACCGAAGCGCCGGTGGTAACCCGGCTTTCCAGATCGATATGCGCCTTGGCGGCGTCCTTGAGCGCATAGGCGCGATTGATCGGAATATGCAGCGTGCCGCTGATCACGGCGGCGAACAGCGCGTCGGCGCCCTCCATCAACTCGGCGCGCGTCACGATATGGTCGGCCAGCTTGGGTCGCGTCGCGAACAACGAGCCGTGAGCGTTGAGTTCGGCGAGATTGAACGGCGGCACCGGCCCCGACGCATTGCCGAAGCTGACGAACAGCCCGCGCCGCTTCAGCGATTTCAGCGATCCTTGGAATGTGTCCTTGCCGACGCCGTCATAGACCACGTCACAGAGTTCGCCGCGGCTGATCTGCTTCACCCGCGCCGCGACATCCTCCTCGCGGTAGAGAATGACGTGATCGCAGCCATTGGCGAGCGCAAGGTCCGCCTTCTCCCGCGATCCCGCAGTGCCGATCACCGTCGCGCCGAGCGCTTTCGCCCATTGGCAGGCGAGCGATCCGACGCCGCCCGCGGCGGCATGGATCAGGATCCGATGTCCCGGCCCGACCGCGAAGGTCTTGTGCAGCAGATAGAACGTCGTCAGTCCCTTGAGCATCAGGACGGCTGCCTGCTCGTAAGTGATGAAATCCGGCAGTTTCACCAGTCGGTCCGCCGGTGCATTGCGCTCGGTGGCATAGGCGCCAAGGTTGAGATAATAGGCGACGCGGTCGCCCGGATGAAAGCCGGTGACGCCGGGCCCCACAGCGACAACCTCGCCGGCGCCTTCATGACCAACGATGAACGGCAGCGCCGGAGCCTTGTAGAGACCGGTCCGAAAATAGCAGTCGATGAAGTTCAGACCGATGGCATGATTGCGAATCCGCACCTCGCCGGGACCCGGCTCGGCAAGCTCGACATCCTCGTACGTCAACACCTCCGGCCCGCCGAGCTTGTGAACCCGTACCGCCTTGGCCACCATGTCTCCTGCCCTCAAGATTCCCGGTTGTCGTTATAGGCACAACGGAAACCATCGCACCGGACTTGTCAACGCGCCCGAGCGGCTGAGGGCTATGCGGTCTTCTTCTTTTTGCGGTTGCGCTTGGCGAGGATGTTGAATGCCTCGACCGCGGCCGAGAACGTAATCGCCGTGTAGATATACGCCCGCGGGATATGAAACTTGAACCCGTCGGCGACCAGCGCGACACCGATCAGAACCAGAAACGCCAGCGCCAGCATCTTGGTGGTCGGATGCTCGGCGACAAACCGCGCGACCGGATTCGAGGCGGCATACATCACGCCGCAGGCAATGATCACCGCCCCGACCATGATCTCGATATCCTTCACCATGCCGATCGCCGTGATAATCGAATCGAGCGAGAAAATCAGGTCGATCACCACGATCTGCATGATGACCCAGAAAAAGGCGTTAGCGGCATGGCCCTCACCGCCCTCGTCTGCGCCGCCCTCGACCTCGGCGTGAATCTCGTGCGTCGCTTTCGCGATCAGGAACAGCCCGCCGCCGATCAGAATGATATCGCGCCACGACAGCGCCATGTCGGCGACCGTGATCACGGGTTCGGTCAGACCGATCAGCCAGACCAGGATGCTGAGAAGCAGGATGCGAAACACCAGCGCCAGCCCGAGCCCGATCTGCCGCGCGCGTTTGGCCTGCTCCGGCGGAAGCCGAGCCACCAGCACCGAGATGAAGATCACGTTGTCGATACCGAGAACGATTTCCAGCGCAGTCAGCGTCAGCAAGGCAACCCATGCTTCGGGGCTGGTCAACAGCTCGATCATGAAAATCTCCGAGTGAATGTACGTAAAATCAGGTCACTGAAAAGGACGTAGAGCGCGATGGCGCAGAGCACGATTTTCACAATGGCGGACACATCGAAATTCGCTGCCACGGTGAAAATGCACAGCGCGGCCCAAAGCACCATCAATGTCAGGTTGAACGGTCGAAACCGCATCGTGCGAACCGGATGCATGACATGAACCGGCACGAACGAAAGCACGACCAGCAGTGCCAGCGCGGCACTGCCGATCGAAGCCGGCGGCTTCAGCAAGAACAGATAGAACGCAGCCAGGTTCCATAGCGCCGGAAAGCCGCGAAAACGATTGTCGTCGGTTTTCATCCGACGGTCCGCAAAATACAGCGCGCCCGAAACGACGATGACGAACCCGAGCAGCGGCGCGGCCAACGGAAGCAGCAATCCGCTTGCGGTAATCACATAGGCTGGCACGAAGACATAAGTGACGAAATCGACGACAAGGTCGAGCGTCTCGCCAGACCAGTTCGGCAATCGCTCGCCGACATCGAGACGGCGCGCCAGCGGCCCGTCGATCGCATCGATCAGCAATGCGAGGCCGAGCCAGCCGAACATCGCTGCCCAGTGCTCGCGCACCGCTTCGAGCATCGCGATCAGCGCGAGGCCGGTTCCGGATGCGGTCAGAAGGTGGACGCAGAATGCGCGCAGGCACGCCGACGATCGTGTGGATTTCTGATCGGTCAAATCGCTCACCCCGACAACATTAACTCAGTATGACATCGACATTAACTGTCATGAACCTGCGGCCCGCCCGATGATTGAGACGTATCGCGACGATGCAGCGGTATCCTCGGCCGAAATGAGTTTGACACGAATTGCGAGTGTGGGAAAAGACGACAGCAAAAGCAGGATATAAATACCCATGGGCCAGTCATCAGACCAGTCGGCGAAGTTCGACGTCATCGTTGTCGGCGGCGGTCCCGCCGGGCTCGCCACCGCAATCGCGCTGGCGCAGGACGGCGTTGCTACGGCCCTCGTCGCTCGCAGGATTCCCTATCGCGACAACCGTACCACCGCTCTGCTCGGCGCGTCGATCGACTTCCTGACCCGGATCAACGTCTGGCCGCATTGCCAGTCGCAGGCCGCCGCGCTGCGCACGATGCGGCTGGTCGATGACACCGGACGCCTGATCCGCGCGCCTGAAGTACGCTTCTCCAGCGAGGAGATCGGCGCGGAGACATTCGGCTATAACATCGAGAACCGGCTTCTGATGGATGCGATGGAGCGCCGCGCCGCGGAGCTCGCGCATCTTGCGCGATATGACGACACTGCGGCCTCGATCGAACCCGGCGATTCCACAATCACGGTCACGACGGGCAATGGCGACGTGTTGACTGCATCGCTGGTCGCGGGCGCGGATGGCAGGCAGTCGCCGTGCCGGCAGGCTGCCGGCATCACCGTGAAGTCGCGTGCGCTCGATCAGTCGGCCGTAACCTTCAACGTCGGTCACACCCGCCCGCACCACAACACATCCACCGAATTCCATACGCAGCACGGTCCTTGCGTGTTCGTGCCGCTGCCGGGCGAGCGCTCCAGCGTGGTCTGGGTCTCGACCCCGGATGAAGCCGCGCGGCTCGCGCAACTGAACAACGAGGATCTGGGACTCGCCGCCGAGCGGCAGTCGCATTCGATCCTCGGACGCATGGTTGCCGAGGACGGCCGCCACGTCTTCCCGCTGGCGATCGAGACGCCGAGCGCGTTCGCCGCGCGGCGCATCGCCCTTGTCGGCGAAGCCGCGCATGTGCTGCCGCCGATCGGCGCGCAGGGCCTCAACATGGGCCTGCGCGACGGCGCCGATCTTGCCGACATTGTCAGCCGGGCCCGCGCGCAAACCGAGGACCTCGGCGCGGACCAGGTTCTGTCGCGCTATGCCACCGCGCGCCGCGCCGATGTGTTCAGCCGAACCATGGCGATCGACGCCGCCAACCGCTCGCTGCTCAGCGATTTCCTGCCGGCCCAATCGATCCGCGCGCTCGGCCTGCATTTGATCGGCTCGGTCGGACCGCTCCGCCGCCTTGCGATGCGCGAGGGTCTCGCGCCTTGGTGGCGCCGCGCCGGCTGACGCTGTTACGGGAACACGATCGTCCCGTTGCGGATCAGCAGCATCACGGCAGTCAGCGTCACCACCGATGCGAGGGTGCCGAGCAGCACGGCGGCCGAACTCGCCTCCACCCAGGTGTCATATTGTCGCGCCAACACGAACACGTTGAGCGCGGGCGGCAGCGAACCGAGCAGCAGCGCGGTCGCTGCCCATTCCGGCGGGAACGGACCGAGCGCCAGCAGCAGCCCGAACAGAATGAGCGGGTGCAGCACAAGCTTCACCATGATCAGTCCCGGCACCTCCCATGGCATCCGCGTGAACGGGCGCAGCGCCACTGTCACGCCGAGCACGAACAATGCCACCGGCGCCGCGGCGCTTTGCAGGAACAGCAGCATGGTATCGATCGCCACTGGCGGCTCGATATGGAACGCGGCGACCAGCGCGCCGCAACAGGACGCGACAATCAGCGGGTGCAGCAGGATATGCCTGATGATCAGACCGATGGTCGGCAGCAGGGGCCGCTTGCCGCCGTCCGTGACCACCATCAGCAGCGGCGTCACGGAAAACAGGAAGATGGTGTCGAAGCAGAACACCAGCGCCACCGGCACATTGGCCTGCGAGCCGAACATGGCGAGCGCCAATCCCGGGCCCATATAGCCGATATTGCCGTAGCCGCCGCCCAGCGCCGCCATCGACGAGTCCCGCCATGGCAGACGGGCAATCAACCGCGTGCCGAGCAGCGCGAGCATGAAAGCGGAAATCGTGCCGAGCGTGGTCGCCAGGATGAACGGCAGATTGTTCAATTCCTCGAACGGCGTCTTGGCGAGAATACGAAAAAACAGCGCGGGCAGAGAGATGTAGAGCAGAAAGAAGTTCATCCACGCGAGACCGGATTCCGGCAGCGATTTCAACTTTCCGCAGATAAACCCGATAAAAATCAACCCGAAATAGGGCAAAGCCAGATTCAAAACATCAATCATCAACGCTTGCCCTGCTTACCGGGCTCCGCCCAGGCATCCGCCGAATGACGGATTGGTGACTTCCTCGAATGCCCTCTAGCATCGGCCACAATCCTGGTCTATTCGACGATGATGATTAAAGCGCGGACAGCCAAGTTTCAGATCGGACAGATCGTGCGTCACCGGGTGTTCTCATTCCGGGGCGTGATCTACGATATCGATCCGGAGTTCAACAACACCGAGGAATGGTGGCTGTCGATTCCCGAAGAGATGCGGCCGCACAAGGATCAGCCGTTCTACCATCTGCTGGCCGAGAATTCGGAGTCGGAGTACGTCGCCTACGTCTCCGAGCAGAATCTGCTGCCCGACGAATCCGGCGAGCCGATCCGGCATTCCCAGGTGTCCGAGATTTTCGTCAAGGACAAGTCCGGCGGCTACCGCCAGCGCAATCCCTCGCTCAACTGACGCCGACAGCGGCCGGGCCACCGCCGGCTGGCCTGCTCATCGAGCAGACAACAAAAAAGCGCGCATCGCTGCGCGCTTTTTGTTTGGGTGCCAAAAGATCACTTCGGCGCGGCGCTCTGGCTTTCCAGTTTCTGGCGGGCCTCGGCGGCGCGCTTCTGCAGTTCTTCCTGCAGCTTCTTCTGGTTTTCCTCGAACACCTTCGGATCGGTCGGCGGGCCATCATAGGCCTTGGCGAACTCGGCGAGCGGCAGCGGCAGCGTCAGCGGCGCGCCGTTCGAGTTGATGGCCTGCACCACCAGGTTCTGGCCCTTCTTCAAGTTGGCCAGCAGTTCCGGCGTGACCTCGTAGTCCGACATGCAGCCATTGGCGAAGCAGATCACATAGGGGCTCTGCGCCGGAGCGTTGCTGTCGACGATGATGCGGGTGCCGTAGCCGAGCTGCATGCCGAGCGGCAGGGTGACGCGCAGCACCTTCTTGGGCTCGCCTTCCGGCTCGATGATCACGGCGGCGATCACGGTCTGGCCGGACTCGATGCGGCCGTCCTTGCCGGTGAAGCAGACCTGCTTGGCGTTGGCATCCTGCCCCTTGAGACAGAACTTGGTCCACGGACCGTAGATCAACTGGACCTGCTGTTCCGCCGGCTGCTGGGCCGCGGGTGCCTGTTGCTGGGCCTGGGCCGGAGCCTTCGGCGCCCCCTTGGGAGCGGCCGCTTTCGGCGCGGTCTTCGGAGCGGCCTTCGGTGCCGGCTGCTGGGCCTGCGCGTTGGCGGCGACAATCGAGGCGGCGGTCAGGGCGGTCGCGGTCAGGAGCGTTGCAAATCCCCGCCCGCGCGGCAGGGCCTGCGCGGCCAGCTTACGAAAATCCATCAGGAAATCCCTTCTCATCAACTGCGCGTTCGCCACCGCATAGGGGCGCACCCGCCGGCTTGGTGGCGGCTGTCTCGGAGCCAAATGAGGCCGTTACGTGACAGACCGCGCAACCTGATCTGAATTGCCCGCCCTCAATACAACGGCGAGCGAAAAGATCAATGCCGACAGCGATATTTGGGCGTTCCTTCGCGGGGAATAGCTCGCGGTCGTGGTAAATTCCAGCCGCGCAAACCGCCGAATCGACGAGGTTGACGGGAATGGGCTGGATTTGGCCTGGCAAGGCATTGGCGGCGGCCAGCGGCGCGGTTCTCCTCGCCCTGCTCCCCGGTGCCGCCCCCGCCGCCGGCGAGCCCGCCCCGGCCATCGCCATGCATGGCCGGCCTGCCCTGCCCACGGGCTTCACCCACCAGCCCTATGCCAACCCCGACGCGCCCAAGGGCGGCCGGATGGTTCAGGGCCTGATTGGCACCTTCGACAGCCTCAACCCCTTCATCGTCAAGGGTATCGCAGTGCAGCAGGTTCGCGGCTACGTGGTCGAGAGCCTGATGGCGCGCGGCAATGACGAGCCGTTCACGCTGTACGGCCTGCTGGCCCGGAGCGTCGAGACCGACGACGCCCGCAGCTATGTCACCTTCCATCTCGATCCCGACGCCCGGTTCTCCGATGGCCGGCCGGTGCGGGCCGAGGACGTGCTGTTCTCCTGGGCGCTGATGCGCGACAAGGGCCGGCCGAACCACCGGCTCTATTACGCCAAGGTCGCCAAGGCCGAAGCACCCGACGAGCGCACCGTGCGGTTCGATTTCGGCGGCGCGCCGGATCGCGAACTGCCGCTGATCCTCGGGCTGATGCCAATCTTCGCCAAGCACGCCGTCGATGAGGCGACCTTCGAGGACACCTCGATGACCGCCCCGCTCGGTTCCGGCCCCTATCGCGTCACTGCGGTCAAGCCGGGAACCAGCGTGACCCTGACCCGCAACCCGGATTACTGGGGCAAGGATCGCCCGACCAATCGCGGGCTGTGGAATTTCGACGAGGTGCGGATCGATTACTATCGCGAGGCCAACGGCGCGTTCGAAGCCTTCAAGCGCGGGCTGTACGACTTCCGCGTCGAGACCGAACCGCTGCGCTGGCACGAGGGCTACAATTTCCCCGCCGCGCGCAACGGCGAGGTGATCCGCGACGAGATCAGGACCGGCACCCCGCAGCCCTCCGAATTCCTGGTGTTCAACACCCGCCGGCCGGTGTTCGCCGATATCCGGGTGCGGCAGGCGCTGACCCTGCTGTTCGATTTCGAGTGGATCAACCGCAACTATTTCTTCGGCCTCTACGGCCGCTCGCCGAGCTTCTTTGCCGGCTCGGAATTGTCGGCCGCCGGCCGCCCGGCCGACCCGCGCGAAAGGCGGCTGCTGGCTCCGTTCGCCACGGAGATCCGCCCCGATATTCTGGACGGCAGCTACCGCCTGCCGGTGACCGACGCCAGCGGCCGGGACCGTGCGACCCTGCGCGCGGCGCTGGCGTTGTTCAAGCAGGCCGGCTTCGAACTCGACGGCACGGTGCTGCGCAAGCGCGGAAGCCATGAGCCGCTGAGCTTTGAAATCCTCACCACTACCCGCGACCAGGAACGTATCGCGCTGGCCTATGCCCGAGACCTCAAGCGCGCCGGCATCGCAGTGTCGGTGCGCGTGGTCGACGCCGTGCAGTTCGACCAGCGCCGCCTCGCCTTCGATTTCGACATGATCCAGAACCGCTGGGACCAATCGCTCTCCCCCGGCAACGAGCAGGCGTTCTACTGGGGCAGCGCCGCCGCCGATATCCAGGGCACCCGCAACTACATGGCCGCGAAAAGCCCGGCGATCGACGCCATGATCGCGGCGCTGCTGGAGGCCCGCGAGCGGCCCGAATTCGTCAGCGCGGTGCGCGCCCTCGACCGCGCCTTGATGTCCGGCAGCTACGTCATCCCGGTCTACAATCCACAGCGGCAATGGATTGCGCGCTGGAATCGGATAGAACGGCCCAAAGCCACCGCGCTCTCCGGCTATCTGCCGGAGACGTGGTGGGCCAAACCGCGGAAGCAGGCGCCGTGACGAACGACGACTCCCAGACGGCCAATATCGCGCCCGGCGTATCGCCGACGCTGTGCGATCTGTTCGCCCGGACGCTGGCGCGCACACCCGATGCGCTGGCGCTACGCGATCCGCGCAACAAGCCGCGCATTACCGGCCAGCAGGCGGCGCAACTGACTTATGCGCAGGCCGACCGCGCCATCGCCGCGCTGGCCGCGCAGCTCGCCGGCGCGGGTCTTCCGGTCGGCTCGGTGATCGCGCTGCAACTGCCCAATACGATCGAATTCGTACTGACCGCGCTGGCGGCCTGGCGCGCGGGCCTCGTGATCGCACCGCTGCCGCAGCTCTGGCGGCAGGCCGAACTCAGCGAGGCGCTCAACCGTGTCGGCGCCCGCGCCATCGTCAGCACGAGCCGGATCGAGATCATCGATCACGCCGACCTTGCGATGAACGCAGCGGTGGAGGCGTTCTCGATCCGCCATGTGTTCGGCTTCGGCGACAACCTGCCCGACGGCATGATCCCGCTCGACTGGGCGATGGACGGCGACGTTCCGGCGCTCGCGCAAGGCGGCTCGGTGGACGCGCGCAGGGCCGCGCTCGTCTCGTTCGACATGACGCCGGACGGCCTGCTCGCGGTGCCGCGCAGCCATGTCAATCTGATCGCCGGCGGCCTTGCCATCACCATGGACGCCAACGTGGCGCAGGGCGCGCGACTGATGTCGTCGATCCTGCCCTCGTCCTTCGGTGGACTGGTGTCGTCGGTGGTGACGTGGCTGCTCAGCGGCGGCTCGCTGTCGCTGCACCATCCGTTCGACCCCCAGCTTCTGGAAGAGCAGATTCGCGGCGAGGACTGCGACACGTTGATCGTGCCGGGGCCGCTCGCGCTGCGTCTGGCCGAGGCCGGCACGATCGATGCGCTGCCAGGACTGCGTCAGGTGCTCGGCCTGTGGCGGACGCCCGAACGCGTCGCCGCCAGCAACGACTGGCCGGCCCGGCAGGCGAAGCTTGCCGACATCTATCTATTCGGCGAGATCGGCCTTGTCGCAGCGCCCCGGCTCAACGACGGCGCGCCGGCCGATCTGTTCGCCGGCGGCGTATCTGCCGACGCCCGCGGAAAGACCGGCGAGCTGATGCTGACCCCGCACGGCACGCTCGGCATGCGCGGCGCGATGGTGGCGATGGCGGCATATCGGCCGCCGCCGAAAGGCAGCTCGGCGCTGCTCGCGAACGTGCCGGCGGACTATGCCGACACCTTCTATGCCGCCAAGCGCAACAAGACGACCGGCGCGATCAGCATCACCGCCCCGCCCGCCGGCCTTGTCGGCGTCGGCGGCTATCGCTTCCGCGAGCAGGATCTCGACCGCTGGGCGAGCCGGCTCGCCTCCGGCGCGATGCTGACCGCGCTGCCGGACCAGCTCAACGGCTTCCGCCTCGCCGGACGGACCAGCGACAATGCGCGGGCCCGCGAGGCCTTGATGGAACTTGGTCTCAATCCGCTGATGACCGAGGCGTTCCGCGAGCGCGGCAGCGCACGATAGACGCGGAACCAAAGCGAGCGGCGCGGCCGACATCGTTGACGCCGCGTTAACAACGCCGACCTAGGATGACGCGCCCTGGTCCCGATCCGTGTCGAGCGCGTCATGTCCCAGCAAGGTCCGATCATTGTCGTCTCCGGCGGCGAAAGCGCGCTGCCCGCCGCGGCGCTTGCCGAGTCCCGGATCGGTCCGGTGACGGATGCCACATGGCGCGATGCGGCCGAGACGGTGGCCCGCGTGCAACCCGCCGCGGTGCTGGCGGCCCACGACAGTCCCGACGAATTGACCGCGCTGGCGCGGCAGATCGAGGCGCACCAGCCCTATGTGCCGCTGATCGTGTTCGACCCGGCCGGGCCGCTGCCGCACAACGCACTTCCCTTCACCGGCCTGCGCAGCAACGCGGCGCGTCTTGCCGTCCGCCTCAAGGCCGCGCTGCGCGTGCGCACGCTGCATGCCACGGTGCTGTGCCGTCTCGGTCACGCGCATGCTTCCCCGGCGCATCTGCCGCCGACCGACCCGCTGCAGGATGCGACCGTATTGCTGATCGGCCGCGGTGCGTCGTATCCGGCGCTGTCGGTGGCACTCGGCGAACGCACCGGCGTCGTCGGCGCGCTCAGCATCGAAGCCGCGGCAAAACATCTCAACGCCCGCGATCTCGACGGCGTGGTGATCGGCGACGGCTTCAGTCCGCGCGTGGTCGAGGCCTTCGTGCAGGTGCTGTCGGAGGACTCCCGGTTCCGCCATCTGCCGGTGATCCTGACCGGCGACACCGTATCTGGTCAGAACCACGATCTGCCCAACCTGGAAATCGCGCCCGCCGCTGAAACCGTGACCCGCGCGCTTCCGCTGATCCGGCAGAACGCATTCGCGCTGCGGCTGCATCGCGCGCTGCAATCGATCGACGCCGGCGGCCTGCTCGATCCGCGCACCGGGCTTTTGACGCAGGATGCGTTCGCCCGCGATTTCGCCAACACGGTGATCGACGCGAAAGCACGCGGCGCGGCGCTGTCCGCCGTCCGTCTGAGCCTGCCGTCAAGCGCTCCGCGCGCACGGCTCGACGCCGCGCGCATCCTCAGCCGTCTGATGCGGCGGATGGATTTCGCGACCCTGCACGATGACGCATCGATCGTCATCGCGTTCCCTGAGACCGATCAGCGCACCACGCGCATGATCACGCGCCGACTGGCCAGCGTGCTGAAACAGACCATCGTCAGCAGCAGAAAGGACGGCCGGTTCGATCCCGAGGTGACGTTCGCCACATTGCAGCCCGGCGACAACGTGGACACCATCATCGAACGCCTGCGAAGTTCCGATCATCGCGCGGCATCGTAGCTCGGTCGCAATCAATCAGGAACAAGCACAAGATTTGCGCATTGGCCTCATCTCAACACCAACGTGAGGATGACCAATGAAGAAATCGATGATGATCGGCCTGTCGCTGGCGATGCTTGCTGCTCCTGCCTTCGCTCAATCGACGATGACGCCGTCCGGCAGCGCCGGAAGTACCGCCGCGCCCGCACCGACTGTCGGCACCGCACCGGCCACGCCGCGCTTCGCGACGGTGTCCCGCGACGAGATGTTCTCCTCGAAGCTGAAGGGCCTCAACGTCTATAACGAGAAGGACGAGTCGATCGGTGAAATCTCCGACCTCGCCATCAGCAAGAACGATCAGGTTCAGGCGCTGATCCTGTCGGTCGGCGGTTTCCTCGGCATGGGGGAGCGCTATGTCGCAGTCGCGCCCTCGGCGGTGAACGTGACCTATGATGCGTCGAGCAAGAAGTGGCGCGCCACCATGAACACCACCAAGGAAGAACTGAAGTCGGCGCCGGAATTCAAATATCCGCAGTAAGAGCATGATCCCCGAAAAACGGGCACCGGTTTTCGGATAGGATCACGCTCAAATAAAAGGCCAAGTGACGGGCCGTCCGTTTCAACATCGGATCAGCCCGCTCATAAGGACGCGTATTGAATTCGACACTTGCCTTTGCATCGGGTTGCCGGTTTATCCGGCGGCCCGATGTGCTGTGTGCCCACGTGCAGCGGGAGTGATCACGCCGCCTTGCGACCCTCGGCCAGTTCGGCCAACTGGCGCAGAATTTCCGCCGTCCCTTCCATGCGCTGATCCGGCGTCTCCCATTCCTGGAAGAACACCACCTTCATGTCGGGCCGCACCTTGGCGGCCTTGCCGTGACGGGAGATAAAGAACATCAGCCGATCCGGATGCGCGAAGCTGTTGTCGCGGAACGAGATCACCGCGCCCTTCGGCCCGGCGTCGACCTTGTCGATATTGGCGCGGCGGCAGTAGTTCTTGATCGAGGCGAGCTTGAACAGATAGCGCACCTCGTCCGGCAACGGACCGAAGCGGTCGCGCAGCTCCGCGCCGAAATTCGCAATCTCATCCTCGGTCTCCAGATCGGCCAGCCGCCGATACAGCGACAACCGCACCGACAGGTCGGCGACGTAATCCTCCGGGATCAGCACCGGCATGCCGAGCGTGATCTGCGGCGACCAGCGATCCGCGATCGGCTCGGAGATGCCGGCCTTGAGACTCGTGATCGCCTCCTCCAGCATCGACTGGTAAAGCTCGAAGCCGACTTCCTTGATGTGACCCGACTGCTCCTCGCCGAGCAGATTGCCCGCGCCGCGGATATCGAGATCGTGCGAGGCAAGCTGGAAACCGGCGCCGAGGTTCTCCAGCGACTGCAGCACCTTGAGGCGGCGTTCGGCCTGCGCGGTGATCTTGCGCTGCGCCGGCAGCGTGAACAGCGCATAGGCGCGCAGCTTCGAGCGGCCGACGCGGCCGCGCAACTGATAGAGCTGCGCGAGGCCGAACATGTCGGCGCGATGCACGATCAACGTATTGGCGGACGGAATATCGAGGCCGGATTCGACGATGGTGGTCGAGAGCAGGACGTCATACTTGCCCTCGTAGAACGCCGACATGATGTCCTCGATCACGGTCGGCGCCATCTGGCCGTGCGCCACCGCAACCTTCATCTCCGGCACGTTCTTGTCGAGGAAATCCTTGGCCTCGGCGAGATCCTCGATGCGCGGGCAGACATAGAACGCCTGCCCTCCTCTGTATCTCTCGCGCAGCAGCGCCTCGCGCACCATCAAGGGATCGAACGGCGCGACGAAGGTACGCACCGCGAGGCGATCGACCGGCGGCGAAGCGATGATCGACAGGTCGCGCACGCCGGTCAGCGCCAGTTGCAACGTGCGCGGGATCGGCGTCGCCGACAGCGTCAGCACATGCACCTCGGCGCGGAGTTGCTTCAGCCGTTCCTTGTGGCTGACGCCGAAATGCTGCTCCTCGTCCACCACGATCAGGCCGAGATTCTTGAACTTGATGCTCTTGCCGAGCAGCGCGTGAGTGCCGACCACGATATCGATGCTGCCGTCGGCGATCCCCTTCTTGACCTGCGACAGCTCCTTGGCGCTGACAAGGCGCGAGGCCTGCGCGACATTCACCGGAAAGCCGCGAAAGCGTTCGGTGAAGTTCCTGGCATGCTGGCGCGCCAGCAGCGTGGTCGGCACAACGACCGCGACCTGCCTGCCGTCGAGCGCCACTGCGAAGGCCGCGCGCAATGCCACCTCGGTCTTGCCGAAACCGACATCGCCGCAGATCAGGCGATCCATCGGGCGGCCGGAGTCGAGGTCGTGCAGCGATGACTCGATCGCGGACAACTGGTCCTCGGTCTCGTCATACGGGAAGCGTGCGCAGAATTCGTCGTAGGTGCCCTGATGCACCGGGAAGCGCTCGGCCTCGCGAAGCTGCCGCTCGGCTGCGATCTTGATAAGGTCGCCCGCGATCTCGCGGATGCGGTTTTTCAGCTTGGCCTTGCGCGCCTGCCAGCCGCCGCCGCCGAGCCGGTCGAGTTCGACACCGGCGGTGTCGGAGCCGTAACGCGACAACAGTTCGATGTTCTCGACCGGCAGATAGAGCTTGGTGTCGTTGGCGTAATGCAGTTCGAGACAGTCATGCGGCGCGCCGGACACTTCCAGCGTCTGCAACCCGACGAAACGGCCGATGCCGTGCTCGACGTGGACGACGAGGTCGCCGGTGGCGAGGCTGGTGACTTCGGAGATGAAGTTCTCCAGCTTGCGGCTGGATTTGCGGGCGCGCACCAGACGGTCGCCGAGAATGTCCTGCTCGGTGATCAACGCGACGCTGTCGGTCTCGAAACCGGATTCCAGGCCGACCACGGCGAGCATGGTTTCGTTGCGCGGCGTCGCCTGCACCACGCGCCAGGTGTTGACGCTGGTCAGATTGAGCAGCCGGTGATCGGTCAGCATGCTCGCCATGCGCTCGCGCGAGCCTTCGCTCCACAGCGCGATGATCACCTTCTTGCGCTCGCTTTGCAGCTTTCCGACATGCGCGACCACGGATTCGAAGACGTTGACCGCGGCGTCCGCCCGCTCCGGGGCGAAATCGCGCCCGGCTCGCGCCCCGGTATCGACCACATTGGCGCCTTCCGGCACCGCGAAGGGCGTCAGTCGCGCCAGTGCGCTCTTTTCGAGATGCTCGCGCCACTCGGCCTCGGTCAGATAAAGTCGGTCCGGCGGCAGCGGCTTGTAGATCGCGCCGCCGCCCGGATGTTGCATCGCCTCGCGCCGCGCCTCGTAATAATCGGCGATCTGCTGGAAGCGTTCGCGCGCGGCATCCTCGGCCTGTGGTTCGACCGCGATCGGCGCATCGTCCAGATAGTCGAACAGCGTGTCCATCCGCTCGACGAACAGCGGCAGCCAGTGCTCCATGCCGGGATGGCGGCGGCCTTCGCTGACCGCCTCATAAAGCATGTCGTCGCGCTCCGGCGCGCCGAACTGCGCCATATAGCCCATGCGGAAACGCTTGATGGTCTCGGTGACAAGCTGGAATTCGGACACCGGCACGAGATCAAGCGCGCGCATGTCGAGCAGCGTGCGCTGGGTCTCGGCATCGAAGGTTCGGATCGATTCCAGCGTATCGCCGAAGAAGTCGAACCGCACCGGCTGTTCGAGGCCGGCGGGAAACAGATCGAGGATGCCGCCGCGCACGGCGTATTCACCCGGCTCACGCACCGTCGAGGTGCGGCTGTAGCCGTTATGCTCCAGCCAGGCGACGATGGAATCCATCGGCACGCGATGACCGGGCGCGACCGACAGCGCCTGCGCGGCAACCATGTCGCGCGCCGGCACGCGCTGCACGATGGCGTTGACCGTGGTCAGCACGATCAGCGGCTTGTCGCCGCCTTTGAGACGCGCCAGCCGCGCCAGCGTGGTCAGACGCTGGGCAAGAACGCCGCCATGCGGCGAGACGCGGTCATACGGCTGGCAGTCCCAGGCCGGAAACTGCATGACTCCAATATCAGGCGCGAAGAAATCGAGCGCGCGCGCCAGTTGCGCCATGCGCGGGCCGTCGCGGCAGACCACGGCGAGGCTGACCGCCGGCGGGTTCTGCCGCGCGGCGACCGCGCGCGCGAGATCGGAGACGATCAAGCCCTCCGCGCCTTCCGCGACATTGGCGAGCGTGATCGCGCGGCGCGGCTGCAGCAGATTGGCCGGAGAACGCGGCGAACTCATACGGCGGACCCCGCGATGCCGAAGGCCCTGATGCGCCGGAACATGCCGTCCGCGACGCCGGGCGGCAGCGGCGTCTTGTCGCTGAAGGCGGCGTAGAGATCGGGATCCGGCAACTCGATCAGGCGCTCGAGCTCGGCGAGTTCGGCCTCGGTGAAATCGGCGATATGGGCGTCTGCGAAGCGTCCGAGCAGCAGGTCCATCTCGCGGGTGCCGCGATGCCAGCAACGGAACAACAGCTTCTTGCGCCGCGGCTCCAGCCCCTCGCTCGAACGTGACGAACCTGTCATGGGAAATACTCTCCGGACGCCAAAAGCCCGGACGTGCCGGGCGGGGTTGATATAACCGTCGCCGTCCGCAATGTCAGTATGTTCTTAAGGTCCGCATACCGGGCTTGCGGAACATGACGGGCACTCGCGATACTTACCCGAAGCGTCATTGCGAGGAGCACTTGCGACGAAGCAATCCAGCTCTTCGGATATGTTATAGAAAGACTGGATTGCTTCGCTTCGCTCGCAATGACGCGGAGAGACGATTTGGCTTGGAATTCGCTTAGGTCCTGATGCGCCCACCTTTGCTCAACCCGCTATTCGCGCCGATCACCAGCCTTGCCGGCGTCGGGCCGAAGCAGGACAGACTGTTCCGCTATCTGCTGGACCGCGATGAGACGCCGCGTCTGGTCGATCTGCTGCTGCATCTGCCGGCCAGCGTGATCGACCGCCGCGCGCGGCCGAAAATTCGCGACGCGGTGCCGGGCACCGTGGTGACGCTGGAGGTGACGGTGGACCGGCATCGTCCCGCCCCGCCGGGCCGCTCGCGCGCGCCGCATCTGGTCTATGCCAGCGACGACACCGGCAGCGTGATCCTGACCTATTTCCGCGCCCAGCCGGGCTATATCGAGAAGCTGCTGCCGGTCGGCGAGACGCGCTTTGTCTCCGGCACGGCGCAGACGTTCGACGGCATGCTGCAGATCGTCCATCCCGACCGCGTGGTGGACGCGGAAGCCTTCGCCAAGCTGCCGTCGATCGATCCGGTCTATCCGCTAACCGAGGGGCTTGCCATCGGCTCGGTCCGCCGGGCGATGACGCAGGCATTGCAGAAGCTCCCCAACCTGCCGGAATGGATCAGCCCCGAGGTGCTGCGGCGCTGCTCGTTTCCCTCCGTCGCCGAGGCGCTGAACCGGGTACACAATCCGGTCGAACTGACAGACATCCTGCCGGACGGGCCGTTCTGGTCGCGCCTCGCCTTCGACGAATTGCTCGCGGGCCAACTCGCGCTGGCGCTGGTGCGCGCGCAGTTGCGGCGGCCGGCCGGCGTGCGCAATGCCGGCGACGGCCATCTGCGGCGCAAGATCATCGATGCACTGCCCTATGCGCTGACCGTCTCGCAACAGGACGCCGCGAAAGCCATTGCCAGCGATCTCAGCCAGCCGGTGCGGATGCTGCGGCTGCTGCAAGGCGATGTCGGCTCCGGCAAGACCGTGGTGGCGCTGCTCGCGGCGGCAGCGGCGGCGGAAGCCGGCAAGCAATCGGCGCTGATGGCGCCGACCGAAATCCTCGCGCGCCAACACATCAAGACCATCGCGCCGCTGGCCGAACGGGCCGGCATGCGGGTCGCGATCCTCACCGGGCGCGAGAAAGGCAAGGAGCGCCGCGATATCCTTGCGCGTCTGGCCAACGGCGAGATCGACCTCCTGGTCGGCACCCATGCGCTGATTCAGGACGATGTGGAGTTCAAAGCACTGGCGCTCGCCATCGTCGACGAGCAGCATCGCTTCGGCGTGCGCGAGCGCCTGACGCTGACGAACAAGGGCGAAGACGTCGACGTGCTGGTGCTGAGCGCGACACCGATCCCGCGCACGCTGGTGCTGACCTATTTCGGCGACATGGATGTCTCCGAACTGCGCGAGAAACCGGCAGGCCGGCAGGCGATCGACACCCGCGCGGTGCCGGACTCGCGGCTTGGCGAGATCATCGAAGCGGTCGGGCGCGCGCTGCAAGCCGGCAAACTGGTCTACTGGATCTGCCCCCTGGTCGAGGAATCCGAGACCGTCAGCCACCTCACCAATGCCGAGCAGCGCTTCGAGACCTTGCGCAAACGCTTCGGCGAGCGCGTCGGTCTCGTTCATGGCCGGATGAAAGGCAGCGAGAAAGATCGCGTGATGGCCTCGTTCGCCGCCGGCGAGATTCAGGTGCTGGTGGCGACCACGGTGGTGGAAGTCGGCGTCGATGTCCCTGCCGCCACCATCATGGTGATCGAGAATGCCGAGCGCTTCGGCCTGTCGCAACTGCATCAGTTGCGCGGCCGGATCGGGCGCGGCGCCGAGGCCTCCACCTGCCTGCTGCTCTACCACGAGCCGCTTGGCGAGATCGCCAGCGCCCGGCTGCACGTCATTCGCGAGACCACGGACGGCTTTCGGATTGCGGAAGAAGATCTGCGGCTGCGCGGCGAAGGCGACATTCTCGGCATTCGCCAGAGCGGCCTGCCCGGCTACCGGATCGCGCGCTCCGAGGTGCACGGCCAGTTGATCGCGCAGGCCCGCGACGAGGCGCTGCGCATCATGAAGGACAATCCGAAATTGCAGGGCGAGCACGGCGAGGCATTGCGTTGCCTGCTCTATCTCTACGAACGCGACGAAGCGATTCCGCTGATCGGCGCGGGGTGAAGCAGATTTAGCTTGGGCGGAATCAGCAACTCGTCATGCCCGGCTTTATGCCGGCCATGACGAAGCGTAAAACGCTCCCACCGGCCAGCCGTCGAATTTACGCCAGAAGCCTTGCCAGCAGAATGCGCCCGGCCAGCCACAATGCGTTCGGAATCGTCGGCGCGCCGATCATCGTCAGGGTCACGATGCTCAAAACGACATTGCCGATCCACCACGGCCGCTCCGGCGTGCGGAATCCGAGACCCGAACATGCGATGTTGATGAAGAACGCTGCGTAAGCCATGACGGCCGAAGGAAACACGCCGACATGGCCCGCGATCCGAAGTTCGGTCACGATCTGTAAAGCAACACTGACCAGAATGACGGTCCAGACCAGCGATCGCGAGGTGAAGCTGCGCATGTCGTCGCGATCGCCTATTCGCTAACCGTCACTTGATCGGCCGGGTCGCGCAAATCAGTCGACCTTCACAGGCTGACGTTCGGCCTCGCCATTCGCCTGATTGGCGGCCTGCGCCATCGCCGCGAGCGCGGCGACTTTCTTCTGCGGATCGCTGCCCGGCTGCACCACACCCGCCGACATGATGAGCGTCGCGGCGTCCTCGGCCTTCATGTCGATCTCGATGATCTTGCTCTTGGGCACATAGAAAAAGAAGCCGGTGGTCGGGTTCGGCGAGCACGGCAGGAAGACGGAGATATGCTCCTCCTCGCCCGGCAGGCCGGCGATGATTTCGCTGCTTGGCGGTTGCGAGATCAACACGATCGACCACATGCCCGGCGAGGGAAACTCCACCAGCCCGACCTTGCGGAAGCTCGAGCCGTTGCTCGAGAACAGCGTCTCGAATACCTGCTTGAGGCCGCGATAGATCGCGCGCACCACCGGCATGTGTCCCAGCAGCGTGTCGCCAAACTCCACCAGCTTGCGGCCGATCAGGTTGGCGGCGAGGAAACCGAGGAACGTCAGCGCGAACACGGCGACGATCAGGCCGGAGCCCGGCAGGCCGAACGGCAGATAGGTTTCGGGACGATAGGCCACCGGCACGAACGGCTGCACCAGAGCATCGACCCAGGTGACGAACGACCAGGTCAGATAAAAGGTGATCGCGATCGGGCCCGCGACGATCAAGCCGGTCAGAAAATAGTTGCGCAGCCGCGCCATCATGCCGGGTGGCGATTCCTGCGGGGCCGCCGACAGGATGGGAGGCACTTTATTCGGGTCTTCAGTCATCATTCAGCCGATCTGCAATGGCCTCTCCTAGCGGATCGAGACCATCATCACCATAGCCGGACCGTATCAGAATTTTACATGTCCGGGCGAACTTGCCGGGGCCGGCTGCGGCAGTTTGTCATGCCGATGCGAGCGGACTCACCAGCCGGTTCCCGTCCGGCGCCTATTCCACCGTCACCGATTTCGCCAGATTGCGCGGCTGATCGACGTCGGTGCCCATCACCACGGCGGTGTGATAGGCGAGCAGTTGCACCGGAATGGCATAGACCATCGGCGTCACGCTCGCAGGCATATCCGGCAGCGTGATCGTCACCAGCGACTCCACGGTGGCCTCGCGCGCGCCCTGCGCGTCGGTCATCAGGATGATGCTGCCGCCCCGCGCCGCGACTTCCTGCATGTTGGAGACGGTCTTCTCGAATACGCGGTCGTGCGGCGCGATCACCACCACCGGCATCGTCTCGTCGATCAGCGCGATCGGGCCGTGCTTGAGTTCGCCCGCGGCGTAACCTTCGGCGTGAATGTAGGAGATTTCCTTGAGCTTGAGCGCGCCTTCCAGCGCCAGCGGATAGCTGGTGCCGCGGCCGAGATAGAGCACATCGCGGCATTTCGCGATATCGCGCGCCAGCTTCTCGATCTGTGGCTCCAGCGCCAGCGCCGCCGTCATCAGGCGCGGCACTTCGACCAGCCCATGTACCAGGCGCATTTCGTCGTCCGCCGACAATTCGCCCCTCGCCTTGCCCGCCGCGATCGCCAGCGCCATCAGCGCCATCAACTGGCAGGTGAATGCTTTGGTGGAGGCGACGCCGATCTCGGGGCCGGCCAGCGTCGGCAGCACCGTCTCGCTCTCGCGCGCGATGGTCGAAGTCGTGACGTTGACCACGGCGATGGTGTGCAGCCCCTGCGCCTTGGCGTAGCGCAGGGCCGCCAGCGTGTCGGCGGTCTCGCCCGACTGCGAAATGAAGATCGCAAGATCGCCCTTGCGCAGCGGCGCCTCGCGATAACGGAATTCCGACGCCACATCGAGTTCGACCGGCAGGCGGGCAAACCGCTCGAACCAGTATTTGGCGACAAAGCCGGCATAGCTCGCGGTGCCGCAGGCGGTGATCGAAATGCGCTGGACGTCGGCGAAATTGAATTTCAATTCGGCCGGAAGCGCGACACGCTCGGTCGCCATGTCGACATAACGCGCCAGCGTATGGCCGACCACTTCCGGCTGTTCGTGGATTTCCTTCGCCATGAAGTGGCGGTAGTTGGCCTTGTCGACCAGGAAGGTCGCCGCGCCCGATTTGAGCACCTCGCGCTGCACCCGCGCGTTGCTCTGGTCGTAGATCTCGGCGCTGCCGTGCCGCAGCACCACCCAGTCGCCGTCTTCCAGATAGCTGATGTCGTCGGTGAACGGCGCGAGCGCGATGGCGTCGGAGCCGAGATACATCTCACCCTCGCCATAGCCGATGGCGAGCGGCGAGCCCTTGCGCGCGCCGATCATCAGATCGTCCTCGCCCTCGAAGATGAAGGCGAGCGCGAACGCGCCGCGAAGCTGCGGCAGCGTCTCCCTGACCGCCTCGACCGGCGAAAGCCCCTTGGCCAGATAGGAATTTGTCAGATGCGTCACCGCCTCGGTGTCGGTGTCGCTGGTGAAGGTCGCGCCCTGCGCTTCCAGTCTGGCGCGCAGGTCGCGAAAATTCTCGATGATGCCGTTATGGACCACAGCGACGCGATCGGTCGCATGCGGATGCGCGTTGTTCTCGGTCGGCTTGCCATGCGTCGCCCAGCGGGTGTGGCCGATGCCGACGCGGCCGAGCAGCGGCGATGCCTTGAGGCGCGCTTCCAGATTCTTCAGCTTGCCCTCGGCGCGGCGGCGGTCGAGATGCACTCCTTCCAGCGTCGCGACACCGGCGGAATCATAGCCGCGATATTCCAGCCGCTTGAGGGAATCCACCAACTGATCCGCGACCGGACCACGCCCCAGAATGCCAACGATGCCGCACATGCGGATTCAGGTCTCCCAATCGCGGAACAATCCGCGTGTCTCAATAACCATTATTGCACATCGGCGGACTCAATAATTGTTGCCGATTGCGACAGGGTTAAGCCGTTAACCCTCAGTCCTTGCTCGGCTTCGGCTTGCGGTCCTGCTGCTTGTGCGCGCGGAAACGCTCCGCCCAGCCCGGCCGCACCACCTGCTCGCTGCGCTCCACCACCAGCGCGTTCTCTGGCACCTCGCGGGTGATCACCGAGCCCGAACCGATATAGGAGCCCGCCCCGACCTTCACCGGCGCAACCAGCGACGAATTCGAGCCGACAAAGGCGCCGGGGCCGACTTCGGTGCGGTGTTTGTCGAAACCGTCATAATTGCACACGATGGTGCCGGCCCCGATGTTGGCTTTCTCGCCGACATGGGCATCGCCGACATAGGACAGATGATTGACCTTGACGCCGGTCTCCAGCACCGCGGCCTTGGTCTCGACGAAATTGCCGATCTTTACGCCGTCGCCGAGCGACGTGCCGGGACGCAGGCGCGCATACGGTCCGAGCGAGACATTCCTGCCGATCGCGGACTGCACGATATGGCAGAACGAGTGGATCACCGCGCCGTCGGCGATGCTGACGCCGGGGCCGATCACCACGAACGGTTCGATGGTGACGTCGCGGCCGAAGGTGGTGTCCCTGGAGAGGAACACGGTCTCCGGCGCGATCATGGTGACGCCCGCCTCCATCGCCGCGCGGCGAAGCTGCGTCTGCAGCACCGCCTCGGCTTCGGCGAGCTGCGCCTTGGTGTTGATGCCTCGCACTTCGTCCTCGCTTGTTTCGATCACGGTGGCGTGCAGTCCAAGCTCGCGCACGATGCCGACCGCGTCGGTGAGATAATATTCGCTCTTGGCGTTGGCAGCGTCGATCCGCTCGAGAATCTTCAGGGCGGCGCGGCCGTCGAACGCCATCATGCCGGCGTTGCACAGCGTGACCTTGCACTCTTCCTCGCTGGCATCGGCCTGCTCGCGGATCGCGGCCAGTTCGCCGTTCTCGACCAGCAGACGGCCGTAACCTGTCGGATCGGCGGCGCGGAAGCCGAGCACCGCCAGCGTCGCGCCATCCGCCAGCGCCGCGCGCAGCCGCGAAAACGTGTCCGCCGTCACCAGCGGCGTGTCGCCGAAGGCGATGACAAGATCGTCCGCGCCGTTCGCGATGGCCTCGCGCGCCGCCAGCACGGCATGCGCGGTGCCCTTGCGCTCGCGCTGGACAAACGTCGCCGCGTCCGGACGCAGCCGTTTGATTTCGTCGATCACCGCCTGATGATCCGGCCCGACCACGACCGCCAGTGCATTGCCCTCGCCGTGCGGCGCAACCTCCAGCACATGACCGAGCAGCGACTGCCCGGCGACCTGATGCAGCACCTTCGGCAGGCTGGAGCGCATCCGCGTGCCCTCGCCGGCCGCTAGCACGATGGTCAGGCTGGTTCTGCCGCTCATGGTCGTCCTTTGCGCGAATGCTCGCGCCCCTTCATCCGATCAGGCCGCCCGATGCGGCGGATGCGCCGTCATAAGGCCTTTTGCCGCCTGATGGAATTCCCCTCCGCGCATTGTCCGGCGCACCGTGGACCGGTTCCTGTTAATATTTCAGCCGTGATTCGCGGGGGAATCGCTGGGGACTGCTGATACGGGATGGCGAAGGACCGTAAAGAGCTCGACACGAGTTTTGCGGACGACGGTGCCTCGGGCTGGATTGCGCGTTTCCTGGCCGAAGAGGACGAGTTCGACCGCCGCCTGATGTGGCGTGTCGGGTCCTGGGCGGCCGCCTCGGTTGCCGCGCTGGTGGTTGCGATCCTCGCCAGCCAGCAGTCGAGCGGCCTGCGGCGGGAGCGCGCCGCTTTCGCCGAACTGGCCAGGCAATCGCAACACATGCAACGGGCCGCCAAGGAAAGTCAGGACGAGGCGCGACGTCTGGCGGCGGCGATCGATACGCTGAACGGCGATCGCGACCGGCTTTATTCGCGCGTCACCACGCTCGAGCAAGGTCTCGATTCGGTCACCGGCTCGGTGGCGCGCGCCGGCGCCACGGCGATGCCGGCGCAGTGGCCGCTGTCCCTTCCCGCGCCCGTGGTGGCCTCTACCGGCGCGCCGGCTCCGCTGACATCCGTCAGCGGCCTGATGGAGATCGCCAGAGCGGCGGACGGTGGCGCCGCCGGCGGCGAGCCCCCGGCACGCACCGTCGCGGGCGCGCTGCCGCCAGTGCCGAGCGGCAAATTCACCGACGCGAAAGCCCACGCCAAAGACGGGGCCGATCATTCCGGCCTCGACGCCAAAGCCGAAGCCAGACCGGCGGAAGGCAAGCCGGCGGCAAAGACCGAGGCCGCGACATCCGATGAGCCTCCCGCCACCACGGCAACGATCACCGCTGCGCCGGACACCGGCGCGGCGATTCCGCACCAGCCGGTGCAGCGCACCGAATTCGGCGTCGATCTTGGCGGCGCGGCCTCGGTCGACGGGCTGCGGGCACTGTGGCGCGGGGCGTTGAAATTGCACGATACAGTGCTCGCGCCGCTGCAGCCGATCATCGTGGTGCGCGAGCGGCACGATGATCGGCTGCAGCTCCGTCTGGTGGCCGGCCCCTTCGCCGATGCGGCGGCCGCCGCGAAGATCTGCGCGCGACTGGCCGAGAGCAAGCGCGGCCGCGAGACCGCCGCTCATGACGGCCAGCGCCTGGCGATGACCGCGGAAAAGCCGTCACCAGCCCGCCATGTCCGACGCCAGCCACGCCGCGCCGCTGCTGCCGAGTCGGCGCCAGCCCCCGTCCCCGAGCCGCCGAAATCGCGTGGCTTCACCTCGTTCCTCGGCCGCTAGCGCGTTTGCGGCAAAGCGAGCGTCCGTTCGCGTGAAGAAAATGGGCCAAGGCTCTGGTTCTTCACTGTTTTCCTGAGAACGACAAGAGAACCATTCATTTCGCTGTCGATCGCGGGCCGCCGCCGGTTGTCTCGCCCGCCGATCCGAACCATATTCGGCCGGTCATGAAAAAAGACCCGTTCCGACCGACCCCGTACCAGGTGCAATGGCTATTGATCGTCGGCTTCCTCGCCGTCGGCTATGCGCTCTATGTGCGCTACTTCGCCATCGAATATTCACCGGTCGCGCTCGCCTGCGACAACGGCCTGCCGACCATGTTGTGCAAGACGCGGGCGCTGGCGACCTATCTGTTCAAGCATTCGGCGTTCGATCGTCACCCTGACCGCCGGCCTCGTCGCCGCGGGGTTCGGCATCGTGCTCTATAATATCGGGCTGTCGGGCGCCGCTATCGGGCTGCTGATTCTGGGCTTTGCGCGACCCGCGCCAAAGACAGCGTAAGGGCGAGCAAGAGATACATCCCGCAGGTCCACAACGACTGCCAGTTGTTCTGGCCCTCGTTGAACAGGATGTAGATCGCGCAGATCGCGAACAATCCGGCGAACGTCATCTCCGCCACCGGCCGCGTTCCCTGCTGCGGCTTGTTGAACAGCATCAGCGCGAAGAACGGCACCACCGCCATGGTCAGGGCGGCGAACGGGAAATCGCGATAGCGCGGATCGAACACGAAGCCGAGCGCGGTCTCGGCCGCGATGATGACCAGCACGATCAGCACAAGACCGACAAAGCGCTGCGAGCGCGAGGTGGTGCGGATGTCGAGCGGGCCGACGATCTCCACGAAGGTCGGCAGATGGCGGCCGGACATGAAGGCGATCGCGGTCAACAGCGGCGCGCCGAACGCGGCGATCAGCAGCATGACGCTGCGCACCCAGCCTGCGATGCCGAAGCTCTCGATCATCGCCTTCTCGACCGCCATGCCGGCCAGCGTGCCGCCAACGGTCGCGCAAAGCGCCACCACAAACCATGAGCTGAGCCGCGGCGACCACGGCCGGCGCCGCAGCGTGATCAGAGCCGCGCCGAAGATCACCAGACAGAATGCGATCCCGCCGGCCATCTGCTCCCGCCATGCCGGATAGTCGGTGATCGGCTGGCCCGGCGGATATTTCAGCGCCCGCGCCTTCGAATCGTACAGACCCCAGTAACCGCCGACAGTGCCTTCGAGGGCTTCCTTCCACGGCTGGTCATAAGCCTCGATCAGATTGACGTGGAACTTCTCCTGACGCGCGAGATCGAGAATCTCGGACACCACCCGCGCCTGGTTGGTGCGGGACGGCAGCGCGCCGGCCCGCATCCGGCCGGCGCTCGGCCAGCCGGTCTCACCGATCAGGATTTCCTTGTTGGGGAACGCCACCGCCATCCGCTTGCGGATGGAATCGACGTGCGTCGCGGCGTATTTGGCGCGGACCGGGAAATCCTCCCAATACGGCAGGATGTGGATGGTGACGAAATCGACCGCATCATAGACGTCGCGATAGCGCAGCCAGAACTCCCAGACATCGGCATACGTCACCGGGACGTTGCCGACCTTCGATTTCACCAGCCGGATCGCGGCGACCAGATCGGCCGAGGTCATCTCGCCGCGCAGCAACACCTCGTTGCCGACCACCAGCGACTCGATGGTGTCGGGATGGGCCTTGGCGAGCGCGACGGCGGTCTCGATCTGCCGGGCATTCTTGTAACGGTCGCTGCCGAGCCAGATGCCCTGGATCACCTTCAAGCCGAACTTGGCGGCCTGGGTCGGCACCTGATCGAGCCCGACATCGACCGAATAGGTGCGGATGCAGCGCGTGATCTTGGCAAGTTGCTCCAGATCATGGGCGATCTGGTCGGCGGAGACATAAAGGGACGGATCAAGCGGGGTCTGGTCGCCCCGGAACGGGGTATAGGAGACGCATTCGAGCTTCGCCGCCGGATCGATCGGGGCGCGCGGCAATGCTACCGGCCTGGCCAGCCAAAGCCAGATTCCGGCGATGATGCCCAGCGAAACAAGGAGCAGCGCAAGCGGGGTGCGAAGCGAAATGGGTTCCGTCCTCCTGAAGGCCGTTCGATTAACCCTTCGGCGTTGCGCTGCCAAGGCCCGACGCACCGTAACCCACGGCCATGGCCGTGGGCATCACCAAAAACACCTCCAAGTTCCCAATTGCTGGACAAAAATGCAAATGTCCGTCATGGGATTCAACGCACAGCCCGCGAGAGTCTCGCCGCAATGGAGACCCATTTGGGCGGCATCAAAACAATGTCCTGCGGCTGCAGGCTCGGCTGAACTCGGGGACCACATGAGCGTCTTTCTATCTGGCTATCGACACGTGGCGTTGCGCGGACTGGCGGTCTCCACGGCGCTTCTGCTCGGCATCGCCGCCGCCGCCGCCCAGAGCGGCGAACAGCAGCGCCCGCAGCAAGACCAATCGAAGCAGGGTCAGCAACCTGCCGCAGCCGCCGAAGCCGCCGCCAAGGAAGGCCAGCGCAAGGCGGACGAATTCGTCGAAGCGTCCAAGGCGATCAACGGCCCCGCCGGCAATCCGGAATGCGTCTGGCTTGGCCGCCGCGTGGTCAGCCTGATGTGGCGCGACGACCTCGACACCGCCTTCCGCCACCTCGATCTTTACGATCGTTTCGGCTGCCCCGGCGGCCACGTCCAGGCGACGTTCCGCTGTCTGGTCCGGTTCGGCGGCCAGATCGACAACAAGGTCGCCGAAACGCTGAACAGCCGGGTCCATGCCTGCTGGATCAACCCGTCGGCGCAACCGGCCGGTGCTCCCGCAGCGGCTCCTGCACCGGCAAACCCGGCGCCTGCGTCACCGGCGCCCGCACCGGCTCCGGCCAAGTAAGCCGTCCGCGCGGGGCATTCGCGCAAAGTTTTTCGAAATGTCCCGCGCTACGGCCCTTAAAACGCCATCGCATCATACCAGATGTTAAATCGCATGGCGTAAAAGAGCGAGCTTGGCTAAGCTTTAAGCGCCGCCCTGATCGAGCCTTGGGGACAGGCCCGTCGATTTTCCATTTTGGTCCCGGATGGTTTTGTTGCGATGCGAGCTGTCGTCGCCGTTCTGCTTTGTGTAACCGCCCTTCACGCCGCTTTGTGGGGTGTGTTGCGGGACCAACAGGAAGCTCCGGACTTCAAGGGTATTCTTCCCAGCGTCTCCTACGCGCCGTTTGAAGGCAGCGCCCATCCCGATGTCGACAACATTCCGACCATCGAGAAAATCCGCGCCGACCTGAAGACGCTCTCGACCATGACCAAGGCGATCCGTCTGTATTCCTCGACGGGCGGCGTCGAACTGGTCCCGCCGATCGCCGCCGAATTCGGCCTCAAGGTCACGGTCGGCGCCTGGATCGACAAGAATTCCGACCGCAACGAGCGCGAGATCCAGGCCGCCATCGAACTCGCCCGCCGCAACAGCAACGTCATCGGCGTCGTGGTCGGCAACGAGACCATCTACCGCGGCGAGCAGAAGGTGGACGACCTGATCGCGCTCATCCAGCGTGTCAAGAAACAGGTCAATGTCCCCGTCACCACGGGTGAAATCTGGAACATCTGGCGCGACAATCCGCAACTGTCCTCGGCGGTCGACTTCATCGCTGCGCACATCCTGCCGTACTGGGAAAATTTCACCGACAAGCAGGCCGTCGATCAGGCGATGTACCTCTACAACCTGTTGCGCAACACCTTTCCCGGCAAGCGCATCGTCATCGCCGAATTCGGCTGGCCGAGCGCCGGCTATAACCTGAAGAACGCCAATCCGGGCACCTTCGAGCAGGCCCATGTGCTGCGCGACTTCGTCACCCGCGCCGATGCGATCGGCATGGACTACAACATCGTCGAAGCGATCGATCAGCCCTGGAAGTTCTTCGAAGGCGGCGTCGGTCCCTATTGGGGCATTCTCAATGCCGACCGCGAGCCGAAATTTTCCTGGACCGGCCCGATCGTCAATCAGGACTACTGGAAGCTCGCGGGCATCGCTTTGCTGGTCGGCATCCTGCTCTCGCTGCCGATCCTGCGCCTGATCCACCCGACCCCGCTGCAGGCCTTCGTGCTCGCCGTCGCCGCCAACGGCGCCGGCGCCTGGGCGGCGGCGGTCTTCGCCTACTGGAACGGCCACTACTTCGTGTTCGGCTCCGCCTTCGCCCTCACCCTCGGCGTCATCCTGCTGGTGCCCCTGGTGGCGATTGCGATGGCCCGGATCGAGGAAATCGCCACCGTCGCGTTCGGCCGCAAGCCGGCCCGGCTGATTGCCGAGCCGCTGCCGCCGCCGGCCGACGGCAAGTTTCCGAAGGTCTCGATCCACATTCCGGCCTATTACGAGCCGCCGGAGATGCTCAAGCAGACGCTCGATGCGGTGGCGCGGCTCGACTATCCGAACTTCGAGTGCGTGGTGATCATCAACAACACACCCGATCCGACCTTCTGGCAGCCGATCCAGGATCACTGCCGCACCCTCGGCGAACGCTTCATCTTCATCAATGCCGAGAAGGTGCAGGGCTTCAAGGCCGGCGCGCTGCGGATCGCCATGGAACGCACCGCCGCCGACGCCGAGATCATCGGCATCATCGACGCCGACTATGTGGTGACGCCCGACTGGCTCAAGGATCTGGTCCCGGCCTTCGCCGATCCGCATGTCGGGCTGGTACAGGCGCCGCAGGACCATCGCGACGGCGACCGCTCGCTGATGCATTACATCATGAACGGCGAATATGCCGGCTTCTTCGACATCGGCATGGTCCAGCGCAACGAGATGAATGCCATCATCGTGCACGGCACGATGTGCCTGATCCGCCGCGCGGCGATGGACATGGCCGGCGGCTGGGCCGGCGACACCATCTGCGAGGATACCGACCTTGGCCTCGCCATCATCGAGCAGGGCTGGACCACGCATTACACCAACCGCCGCTACGGCCACGGCCTGCTGCCCGACACCTATGAGGCCTTCAAGAAGCAGCGCCACCGTTGGGCTTATGGCGGCTTCCAGATCGTCAAGAAGCACTGGCGGCGCTTCCTGCCCGGCGCGAGCCGGCTGACGCCGGACCAGAAGCGCGAATTCGCGCTCGGCTGGCTGAACTGGCTCGGCGCCGAAAGCCTCGGCGTCGTGGTTGCGATCCTCAATCTGATCTGGGTGCCGGTGGTCTCGTTCGCCGACATCGCCATCCCCGACAAGATCCTGACGCTGCCGATCATCGCCGCGTTCGTGGTGTCGCTCGCCCACTTCCTGACGCTCTATCGCCTGCGCGTGCCGATCAAGACCGGACAGATGCTCGGCGCCATGATCGCCGCGATGTCGGTGCAATGGACAGTGTCGCGCGCGGTGGCCAACGGCCTGATCACCGAACATCTGCCGTTCGCCCGCACCTCCAAGGGCGGCCTGTCGATGATGTCGGTCGAATTCCAGGCGTTCTGGGAAGCGGTGATCGGCGCCCTGCTGCTGATCGGCGCGGTGGTGCTGGTCGCCTTCAACCAGAAGGAAGTGCGCGAGATCTACATCTTCGCCGGGGTGCTGGTGCTGCAGAGCCTGCCGTTCCTCTCGGCGGTGGCGATCGCCATTCTCGAGAACTCGCGCATCAATTCGTTCGCGTTCTGGCGCAATTCCGCCATCCGCACCGCCGAACTGATCGGCCTGCGCCGGGCGGCATTGCCAACCGTCCAGCAGCCGGTGGCCTCCGACGTGCGGACCGACACGCGTTGATCGAAAATCACCGCACAATCATCATGCGGCGATAGGTCGCTGGCGCTGCGACAGCACGACACAGTGACTTTTTTTAAAAAATTTTGCAGCCGACTGCTCTGTTCCGCTCATAAATCATATTAATAAATCGGCATAATATACTGATATAAAAAGATAATGTTCGACAATTTGCACGGATCAAGTCGCGCCGCCAATTTGCGCCGGAACATTGCTTCGTGGAATTTAATATACCAGACTTTCCTCCACGCGCGGGCTTGACCCGATAACAGCGCGCTATTGGGAGGAAACATGACTGACTCAGGAGTGGCTCAGCTTCCGGCTGAGGGTAAAGGCAGCTTCCGCTGGTTCCAGCTCGCCATGGGCATCGGCTGCATGGCGATGGTCGCCAACCTGCAATACGGATGGACCCTGTTCGTCGATCCGATCGACCAGAAATTCCATTGGGGTCGCGCGGCCATCCAGTTGGCTTTCACCTTCTTCGTCGTCACGGAGACCTGGCTCGTGCCGGTCGAGGCCTGGTTCGTCGATCGCTACGGCCCCCGCATCGTGGTGATGTTCGGCGGCGTGATGGTCGCGCTGGCCTGGGTGCTGAACTCCTACGCAAGCTCGGTGGTCGTGCTTTATGCCGCTGCGGTCGTGGCCGGCATCGGCGCCGGCTCAGTCTATGGCACCTGCGTCGGCAACGCGCTGAAGTGGTTTCCGGACCGACGCGGCCTCGCGGCCGGCGCCACCGCCGCCGGATTCGGCGCGGGCGCGGCGCTGACCGTGGTGCCGATCGCCCACATGATCACCTCGAGCGGCTATCAGACCGCATTCTTCGATTTCGGCGTCGGCCAGGGCATCATCGTCTGCCTGCTCGGCTTCTTCCTGCGCAAGCCGACCGTCAACCTGCCGATCCGGAAGAAGAAGCTCAACCTGCCGCAGACCACGGCCGATTTCACGCCCTCGCAGACCCTGCGCACGCCGATCTTCTGGGTGCTGTACGTCACCTTTGTGCTGGTCGCGTCCGGCGGCCTGATGGCGGCCGCGCAGATCGCGCCGATCGCGCACGATTTCAAGATCGCCAACGAGCCGGTCAGCCTGATGGGCTTCCAGATGGCCGCCCTGACCATGGCGATCTCGCTCGACCGCATCTTCGATGGCTTCGGACGTCCGATGTTCGGTTTCGTCTCCGACACCATCGGCCGCGAGCCCACGATGTTCATCGCTTTCGGCACCGCGGCGCTGATGCTGCTGACGCTGGCGAGCTATGGCCATATCCCGATGGTGTTCGTGCTGGCGACGGCGATCTATTTCGGCGTGTTCGGCGAAATCTACAGCCTGTTCCCGGCCACCAGCGGCGACACGTTCGGGGCGAAATACGCCACCACCAACAACGGCATGCTCTACACCGCCAAGGGCACGGCCGCGCTGCTGGTGCCGTTCGGCAGCATCATCGCCAAGCAGTACGGCTGGCACGCGGTGTTCGTGATTGCGGTGGCTGCGAACGCGATTGCGGCCCTGACGGCAATCTTCGTGATCAAGCCGATGCGCCGCAACTTCATTCAGAAGAGCAACGAGCGCGCGCCGGGTGAAGCAGCCTCCGCAACGGCCCGGCAAACCAGCATGGCCTAGCAAACCGACAGGACTAGAGAGATCGTTCCAGACTGGGGGAAGCAGCAGCTTCCCCCTTTTTTTATGCCGCTAGATCACTTCGTAAGCGAAAAACACGGCGACCAAGGCGATGCTGACGAGCCCGACCAGGAAAGTCTGGTCGGCAAGCAGTTCGCAGCGAGCGCTGAGTTTTGCGTTCCGCTCATGCCGCATCGAGACATAGGATGCGATGGCGCTGACCAGAAATGGCAGCGTGGTCAGCGCGGCGAACTCATCGACATGACTGGGACCGATCCGCGCCTCGGCGATCTTGACCAGACCGATCAGGGTCGCGGCAACGCCGATCATGGTGCCTGAGGCCGGAAGGATATGGCTGGAGAGCCAGCCTCTCTGCCGCGTTTCTGGTCCGGGTTCGGTCACGTCAGGCCCGCCGGCGGCGCCGCCGGGATGCCCGTGGTCATGTCCGGCGCTTCGTCGCGCGCATGTTGCCGCCGCCGCAGCTCATACGCCACCAGCACCACGAAGGTCGCGATCCAGACCATACGCGCGCCATAGCGGTCGTGCGGCCCCGAGATCACGCCGCAGATGAAGGCATTGCCGAGCAGCGCGAGCGTCACCGTCGTCGCCAGCAGCGTCAGGTCATCGAGCCGGCGCCGCCGGATCGCGCCGCCGATCAGCGCGACGGTGAGCAGCATCGACAAGAGCGCAACCGGGACGTGGACCCAGTTGAACGGCTTGAAGTTGATGTCCCAATGCTGCTGGTGCGCGGCCCGCATGGCCCCGATCTGCCGCGGATAATAACGCTCGATGATGCCATAAGTGTGCGGGATCCAGCCATGGGTGCCCTCGCCCGTGGCCACCTGCACGAGCTGTTCCGCCGTCGCGACCAACGCCGCGCGCGCCTGCCAGAGCGGATATTCGGCCAGCGCGTGCAACGCGATGTAGCTCATCTCCTGGTTCATGCCCTCGAAGCGGCCCAGCGTGTTGAACATGCTGTTGCCCCAGAGAAAGTCGTCGGCGGTCGGCGGCAGCGCGTTGCGATAAGGGCAAAGCTTGAAGACGGCCTTGCCGCAATGGTCGTTGAGGTAGCGCGCCACGATGCCATCCTGCAGCATGCGGCCGAAGGCGACGCCATAGCCGCCGGGCGTCCAGGCCAGTTTGCCGGACAGCGCGAAATTGGCGGCCAGCAGCATCAAAGCGCCGACCACGATGGTCAGACTGCCTTGCAGCAGCCCCGTTACCGACAACCGTCCACGCAGGAACGGCCACGCCATCCAGCCGACGCAGCACAGGCCGAGCAGCACGCCCAGCGTCGCGCTATGGGTAGCGCCGGCAAAGGCGATGAACACGAACAACGAGACCTTTTCGACCCGCGAGGTCTTGTCGCCGTGCAGCACCAGCACATACAGCGCCAGCACCGAAAGGCCGGCGAAGATGTCGGTCAGCAGCATGCTGGCGAGCCAGGGCAGCGCGGTGGCGAGCGTCAGCACAAGCCCGATCGACAGCAGCCTGCCCGGCCGCGTGATGCCGAACACCCGCAGCGTCAGTTGCAGGATCCAGAATGTCGCGAGCGCCTGCGCGGCGAGATTGATCCAGAAAAACGAGCCGCGGCCGAAATAGAGGTAAAGGCCGAACACCGTCGAGCGGCTCGGCACCAGATAGCCTTCGTACCAGCGCGCCAGATAGCCGCCGGTGTCGTATTGCAAGAGCGGATAGCCGTTCCAGATCGCCGGCGTGAGCAACAGAAATGGCAGGACGACAGCGACGATCCAGACCAGAGCGGAGTCGGGCCGGCGCGTGTGATCGAAAGTTTGCGTGCTAATGGACGTGGGTCCCCGTTACGGGAACCCAGAATGCCAAATCCATCTCATTCCGCAAGCGGCTGATTTTCTATTTTGCATCGCAAAACAACCAGCCACACCCAGGCTCCTGGGCCTCCGGGGTGCGAAATAAGGAGCGACTTCATGCAGTCACCGGCAGAAGCTCGTCCCGCCGCCGATCGCGGCGGCCCTCAGAAGGTCGCACGCATCTTGAGGTAGTAGTTGCGGCCCGGCTGCGGCAGTCCCCAGGCAAGCTCAAAGTTCTGGTCAAAGAGGTTCCTGACGCCGACCGCAATGTCGAAGTTGGATGCCACCTTGTACTCAGCCTGAATATTACCCAGTACATAGGCCCCGGTCAGAACATAGGGGAATGCCTGAACCGGGTTGGTGGTGACATCGCTCCAGCGCGAACTGGCCACCTCAAGGCTCGGCGTCAGCGTCCAGCGATCCAATGGCTGCCAGGACGCATAGAGAAACGCCTTGTGGGTGGGCACGCCGGTCGCCTGCAGATTGGGCTGCAACGGATCGTGGATGGTGCGACGGATATAGGTGTAGTTGCCGCCGACCTTCAGTTGCTCCGTCACCTGGGTTTCGGCCGAGGTCTCGAAACCATAGAACCTGCCGTCTCCGACATTCTGCGTCTGCGTGGTGGTGTCAGGCAGCACCACGGTCTGAATCATGTCCTTGACGTCGCTGTAGAACACCGCGGCCGACAGGCGGGTGCCGGAAGCGAAGGTGCCTTTCCACGCGAGTTCGTAGTTGCGCGCCCGCTCCGGCCCGAGATTGGGATTTGGCGTCGCGGTGCCGAACCGCGTGCTGTAGAGCTCGAAAAGCACCGGGAAGCGCGCACGGTCGGACACCGACGCGCTGAACTGCCCCGTGTCGCTGTAGCGCCAGATCGCCGCGGTCTGCCAGTTGAAGGCATCGGCGCCGCCGCGCGGATATTCGAAGAGGCTTCGGGTGCCGCTGTTGAACTCCTCGGCTCTGTCGATGGCGTATTTGTCGTAGCTGATGCCGCCGACGAAATCGAGGCTGGAGGTGGCGTGGAAAGTATTCTCCGCCGCCACCGACCAGGTGTGCTGCTTCTGCGTCTGCGGCGGCTCGATGTAATTGAACGAGGGATTGGGACTCGTCGGCCTGTTGTGATTCCATTCGACATGCCGGTCGGCGCGATAGTGGAACGCCGCCTTCAGGCTGTTCATGGGAATAAGCTCGGTGCCGAATTCTGCGCTGCCGCCATGCGCCTGGTCTTCATAGATGCTGCGGAAGCGTCCGTTGGCGGACTGCGTCGAGTATGAGATATCGTCATATGCATCGAGCACGTTGTCGAACGTGTTGTAATACAGCTTCGTCTTGACGTAGGACGCGTTGCCGAGCTGGGTGTTGGACATGAACGCCAGATTCTGCACGTTCCACGTCGGCCAGCGCCAGTAGCTGTTCGGAGGCACGGGCGGATTGTTGTAGACGTTGAGCGGTGCGCCCTTCTCGCCCTTCTGCTTGATGAAGTTGATCGAGTATTCGTCGGTTGCGTTCGGCGTCCATCCGGCCTTGACGTTGGCCCGCCAGTCGCTGTTATCCGAATTGTCGCGGCGCCCGCCTTTTTCCAGCGAATTCGCTGTCGGCCGGTATCTGTCGGACATGGTCCAGAAATTCTGATCGAGATAGCTGAAGCTGCCCTGGACGTAGTAGTCCTGCTGGCGCGAACCGGCCATTAGATAGTTGTTCCAGCCCTGGAATTCTCCATGTCCGCCGAATGACAGGCCGCTCTGGAACTCCGCCTCATAGGGCTTGGTCGGTTTGCGTGTCACCAGATTGATTGCGCCACCCATCGCGCCCGGCCCGTTGATGACGGAGGCATAGCCCTTCTGGATCTGAATCTCCGACAGGTCAGAGGTCAGGAAGCGGTTGTAGTCGAGCCGGTTGTCGGCAGGCAGATAGACGCGCACGCCGTCGATGGTCAGGGGCACCTGCCATCGGCCAAAACCCCGAACAAAGATGTCGCTCTCATTGCGGCGGCCGTTCGAATCCAGATTGGCGCTCACGCCGGGAACGAGATTGACCGCCTGATCGAGCGTGTTCTTCTGAAACGTCCAGGTCTGCTCGCGCGTCACGGTAGCCGAGCCGACGCCGTTCTGCTCCTCGCCGAGGCGAGCGCCGACCACCTGAATTTCTCCGAGAGCATAGACGTCAGCCCGCTCCTGCGCCGAAGCACATGGCAGCAGCACCGCGCTTGCCACCGAAGACAACAGGATTTGCTTGTAGAAACGACGCATCGACAGAGCCCCCGAAAGAAAAATACATCGCGTCAGCCCTCGCTGATGCACGATGTATTCGTACGAATATAACGAAAATCGAGTCAATGAGCCCTCAGGGATTTCACGTGCGACAAAATGACGGAACGTGTGGTTCATCCACATGTTCATGGCGTCCATTCCGAAAGCATCGACAGCAGCCGACCCGGCTCGTCTTGCCGAATGCGCTGAATATCCGTGCAAAAGATCGAGGAGGCAGCGACGAGCTGCGGGACAAAGCTCTCGAAAGAGCGCGTCAGGGCGGTGAAGCCTGCGCGTGAAGACGGCTGGATATGACGGTTAAATCCGACGTCGGCCCACAGTGGATATCTACCGCACGCCCGGACGGCAGATGCGCCGTCCATTTTGCGGCGCAGCATTTCACCAACGAGCGGGACAAGTCGTCACACCGGCCGAAGTGTCACATGGGAACCCGGGGGATTCGCCATTAGTTTTCGGGCGCGGGTTTTGTCAGCGGTCACTTGGCCACCACTTCCCCGTCGACGAAAGTCGTTTCATCCCAGACTTGCCGCGTCGTCTCTCCATGGGCGGCGCGGTTTTTCATTGGGCCAACGCTGAAAAATCGAAAGCGTGCGCGGGCCTCCCGTTTGCCGGCAAAGGAAACGGCGCGCGGCCCTCCCCGTTGCGCTCCCCGGGTTTCGCACGTCCTGACAGCGCCCTGTTCGGACTGCCGGCACGCGAAGCAGCGACATCCCTCTCCTCGCCATCACAGAGGCGCGAACGCTTCTGTATCTCCGCCCAGCCTCTCATCCATCATGACCAAAAGTTAATCGTGGCGGCTGGAACACTGTTCCAACCCTGCGTGTTGCTCGAAAAGATTTCAATCCAAAACTGCTGGCATCCCGCAGAAGCCGGTGAAAGCTGACCTCACGAGCGCTTTGCCCGCAGGGGAGTGCTCTCCATGTCAACCTCAACAATCTTAGAAAGCCCGGGCGCGGCTCCAAGCGCCAATCGCTGGTGGCAGCTTATCTTCGGCATCATCTGCATGGCCAGCGTCGCCAACCTGCAATACGGCTGGACCTTGTTCGTCCTGCCGATTCAACATCAGTGGGGATGGAGCAAGGCGGAAATCCAGGTCGCCTTCTCCATCTTCATCCTGCTCGAGACCTGGCTGGTGCCGTTCGAGGGCGCCATCGTCGACCGCATCGGACCGCGCTGGATGGTGCTCGCCGGCGGCATCTGCACCTTCCTCGCATGGTTCATCAATTCACGCGCATCGTCGCTCGGGATGCTGTATCTCGGCGGTGCGATCGCCGGCATCGCCGGCGGCGCGGTCTATGGCACCTGCGTCGGCAACGCGCTGAAATGGTTTCCTGACAAACGCGGATTATGCGGTGGGCTGACGGCGGCCGGCTTCGGCGCCGGCGCGGCAATCACCATCGCGCCGATCCGTGCGATGATCGAGAGCAGCGGCTATCAGCACACGTTTCTGGTGTTCGCGATCATCTACGGGGTCATCATCGTGGTGATCTCGAATTTCATCAAGGCACCGCTCGCGAGCGACACGGTGCCGATGACGAACATCAAGGTGGCGCAGGGGGCCGAAGACGTTCCGCCGTCGCAGGCGCTGCGTTCGCCGATCTTCTGGGTGATGTATCTGATGTTCTTCCTGGTCGCGGCCGGCGGCCTGATGTCGACGGCGCAACTGGCTCCGATCGCCAAGGAGCGCGGCATCGCCGACGCCATGGTGGTGATCTTCGGCATGAGCACGCCTGCGATTGTCGCCGCACTCACCGCGCACAACATCACCAACGGCGTCGGACGCCCGTTGAACGGCTGGATCTCCGATCACATCGGCCGCGCCAACATGATGGGCATCTCGTTCGCGATCGAGGCGCTGTGTCTCGCCGCGTTCGGGTTCTTCGGCACCACGGCGATCTCGTTCATCATCACCGACGCGCTGGTGTTCCTGTTCTGGGGCGACATCTTCAGCCTGTTCGCCGCCACGGTCGGCGACGCGTTCGGCCGAAAATACGTCACCGTCAATTACGGCATCATGTACACCGCCAAGGGTGCGGCCTCGCTGCTGGTGCCGGTCGGCAATCTGCTGACGCATACGACCGGCAACTGGCACATCGTCTATGCGCTGGGCTGCGGCATGAATATCGTCGCGGCGCTGCTCGGCTTCTTCGTGTTGAAGCCGATCATCAACGAGCGCCTGAGGAAACCTGTCGCAAATATGGCGCATGGCGCGCATGCCGCTCCCGCGGCGTAAGGGCATCATGGAAATGGTGAGCGGTGCGGGCAAAAGCAGTCCCGCACCGCTTAGCAGTGAGTTAGCATCAACAATGCCAGCGGGACCTCCTTTGGTTTGGGTCGAGTCGCCTCAAGCGCACTAGCGATACGCTTAAGAGTTGCCAGACACCGTTGTTCAAGTTCGGTCATTTCAGCCCGCGCCTCGGTTGATGATTATAATGGGCAGCGTCCGCATTCGGCGCTGGGCTATCTCACCCCGGCGGCTTACGCCGCCAACCTCACCGCAACATTTGATCGGCTGAGCAATCTCGACCAGTTCCGCCGATCACACGTCGCTCACCCTGCGCCAGACGGCGTAACATCCGCCGAGACTCATTGTCCCCAGATGAAAGTTCAGTAGCAGGTCAGTCGGTGAGGATGATCCGGTTCGGCGTGACAACGCGTGGATTGCAGCTCGTGCTCACCGTGAAGGGCTCGGCGTTGAAATTGGCGGTGTCGAGGACCCAGTTGCCGGCGCCGGACGCTATTTTGTCCGCGCCACCACCGTAATCGACCAGGCCGCCGAAGCGCGCGGGAACGGAGGCACACTTCGTCCCGAAGATGCGAGCCGAAATAACGAATGTGATTGCTTCCCTGACTTGCTGGCGTTTCGCCGGCGAGATCCCGTTTGTCGCAAAGCGACGAGCCGGCCGCCATCGAAATCTAAATTCTTTCGCTGAGAAATATTGTGGATTTCATGTTTATAGATTAGTAAAAAAATGTTTACTTACGAATGTCAACAAGACATCTGTCACCTGAGAGGCAATCACTCATGAGCGGTTTTAATGTGGTATCAGCAAAAAACACGAACAAGGCCCCAAAAAGCATAGGCCCGTACTCGCAAACTGTAGCGTTCTCTCACTACAACAATCTCGCAGCTCAACTCCCTATCGATCCAAAATCCGGCAAGTTGGTCGGCGGCGGCGCAAAGGAACAAGCTCGGCAGTGCTTCGAAAATATCAAAGCAATTTTGGAAAGTATCGACCATGTGATGGAAGATACAGTTCGGATCACTGTATTCGTCACGCACATCACGGATCTTGAAGCCGTAGACGAAGTTTATAGACAGTTTTTCCCGGCTTATGTGCCTGCGAGGACTTCAGTGGCAGTCGACGCCCTGCCTATGGGGGCCTTGGTGCAAATTGAAGCACTTGTATCCCACGGCGAAGGTACCATTCCAGGTGCGCCGCAGGCCGGTGATCTCCAAAAGGTCGCAAGAAATACAGCGGAGGCGCCGAGAGATCCTCTCTCCACGCAAACGGTTGCCTTTTCCCACTACAACAACATTTCGGCTCAATTGCCTATCGATCCGAAGACCGGAGAAATCGTAGCTGGCGGTTTAAAAGAGCAAACTCGGCAGTGTTTGGATAACATTCGCGCCATCCTCAAAAGTATCGACCACGTTATGGAAGATATCGTCAAGATCAACATCTTCCTTTCAAAGGTCGAAGACATCGAGACCGCAAAGCAAGTTTACATAACATTTTTTCCAAACTCACTTCCCGCGTTGACGGTTATGGCCGTCTCAGCCTTGCCTAGGAATGCCTTGGTGCAAATCGAGGCTGTTGTTTCGCATGGAGATGGCACGCCTCCGCAAGCTCCTGAAGACGCACGTTACATTGTGGTGGAAGCAAACAATACGGAGGATGCGCCAAAGGGTCCCTACTCCCAAACTGTCGCTTTTTCTCATTACAATCACATTTCGGGTCAACTTCCCTTGGACCCGAAAACCGGGAAAATAGTAGCTGGCGGTGTGAAAGAGCAGGCAAGCCAGTGCTTAAGAAACATCAAGACAATTTTGGAAAGCACTGACCATGTGATGGACGACATAGTCAAAGTAAATATCGCCCTTAGAAACATCGCGGATATTGACCTGCACCCCTGAAACGCCCCCGATTTTGAGTTAGGATTTCTGTTCTCCAGCCAGGAGACAGACGATGCGTAAGAGCAGGTTTACCGAAGAGCAGATCATCCGGGTTTTGAAGGAGCACGCCGC
>Ga0066256_1000307_pt1 | contig 179809 bp, 180 predicted proteins | sample ThiBio_1000_biof_FD_87107 | JGI IMG/M metagenome (GOLD analysis project Ga0066256, IMG submission 87107) | Wastewater bioreactor microbial communities from Cape Town, South Africa - Thiocy_expt_1000_biof (version 2) | ecosystem: Engineered > Bioreactor > Thiocyanate-remediating >...
TTTTGGCATTGGGCCCTCGGCGCTGACGGAGGCCATGGGCATGCTCAACCACCATTTCGCAGCAGCCGCCTGATCGGCGCAGAGCGACAGCCTACCTCTGACTGCCGCCAATCTTTGCAACAGAGCCCACGGCGGTGCCGGAGAACTCGCCATCGCCGAAGCTGTCGTGCAAATCGAGGCTGTTGAGGCCGGTGCTGGCGTTGCCGAGGCAGCCCAGCGTCAGGATGCCGCCGGCAAGCTGCGCCGCCGCGCCGAGTTGCGCGGTGCTGGCGAGCGTGGGCAGGCTGGAGGCCTGCAACGCCGCGCAGGTCGCGTTGTTGTTGTTGAGATCGGCGCTGAAATCCTTGCTCTCATGCGTGTAGCGCAGGCCCAGCGTGAGATCGAGCTTGCTGCTCAGATGGATGATATTGTGCGTGAACAGCGCCCAGTTCTCGCTCTTTTGATAGTAGCGTGAATCGGTGTCGCCGGTGCCGGAAGGCAGCGTTGCCAGCGCGGTGAGCCCCTGCGCCAGCCCGGTCGAGATGGCAGTGGCCTGCCCGGCACCGACCGCCGGCTCGAGCGCGTTGTAAAGATTTTGCCGTGTGCCGTCGATCAGGGCACCGATATGCAAGCCGGGCGTGGGGCTGTAGGGCACCGCGCACAGGCCGAGCTGGGCCGCGCTCAGGTTGCTTGTGTTGCTGGCGCCCGCCATCAGGCGGCAGGCCGCGAACCGGCCGTAGTCGGCGCCGAAACGGATATTGTCGCGCAGCGTCAGCTTCTCATGCGCGTAATAGCCGCCGATCAGCCAGTCGAGCGCCTCGCCGAAGGCCGATCCTTGCAGGCGCAGCTCCTGGGTGAAGGTCTTGAACTGGCGGAAGGTGCCGGGGTCGCGGTAGAGCAGATCGGCGGTCGAATAATCGTAATCGCCATAGTCGGCGGACTTGTAGTCACGATAAGCGGTGATGCTGGTGATCTTGGCGCCGCCGAGATCATAGTTGATCTCGCCCGAGACGCCCCAGTCGTCCAGGTCGCTCACATAGTCGCGGCCCGGTGTGATGCTCACCTTCCGGTTGTAGGGATCCTGCGCGTAGGGCGTCGCACCGTTGGGGAATGTGGTGCCGAGCGCGCTTAACAGGTTGACGATGCGGTTGGTCGGGTTGCGCGTATAGTTTGTGGGCGCGGTGCCGACTTCCTCAAAGGTGTCGATATAGACGGCGCCGCAGCAGCTTTCGTCGCGATTGGTATAGTCGCCGATGATGCGGATCGAGAGATCGCTGCTCGGCTCGAACAGCAGTTGTCCGCGCAGCAGGTAGCGCTTGCGGTCGTTGGTGTCGCCAATCGTCTGGCCGGCGGGGTCGACGACCTTGAGGAAGCCGTCGCGCTGCGACCAGACGCCGTCCAGACTGGCTGCGATGGTGTCCGTCAGCGGCCCGGTGACGCGGCCGGCGACGCGCCAGTAATCGTAATTGCCGTACGTGACCTCGCCGTTCGCGCCGAAATTGAAGCTGGGGCCTTTGGTGACGACGTTGAGCAGGCCGGCGGAGGCATTGCGGCCGAACAACGTGCCCTGCGGTCCGCGCAGCACCTCGACGCGCTCGACCTCGCCCAGTCCGGTGAGGCCGGCGCCGGTGCGAGAGCGATAGACGCCGTCGATGAACACCGCCACCGAGCTTTCCAGCCCCGGATTGTCGCCGACCGTGCCGATGCCGCGGATGCGTGCGGTGCCGTTGGCTTCCGATCCGGTGGAGGAGACGAGCAGCGAGGGTGCGAGCTGGTTGAGCTGGCGGATGTCATTGGCGCCGCTGTTCTGGAGCGACTGGCTGGTGACGGCCGACACGGCGATCGGCACGGAGGAGAGCGGGCTGGCGCGGCGCGTGGCGGTGATGATGATATCGCCGCCGGTTTCTGCCTCGGCGTCCGCGCTGTCGGCCGCCTGCGGGGCCGGAGATGCGGCGTCCTGCGCCAGCGCGGGGATGGCCTGCGCGCAGAGGATGGCGGCAATGCTTGCGGATGCGAGGGTGGTGGACAGGCGCTTCATGGAAAATCTCTCCTACGTCTGTGTCGTCGTCGGTGCTGTCACGCGCCGATCCGCCACCATCATATGCCACGCGGATTTTCCTTTGAAATCCCTTCGTTTGCAGTCTGGAACAGTCTGTTGCGGATTTGCGACAGGGCGGACCGGCAGATAAATCAGGCCGGCACGGCGAAGCGCAGCAGCCGTCCGGCCAGCGGAACCAGCGCTTCGCTGCGCTGGCCGACGAGGGCGCGGATCGCCGGTGACGCTGCGTCAAGGCCGCCGGTCAGGGCGCCGAAGGCGGGGACGATAAGGCGGCCCTCGCCCAGTACGAAGCACCGGCGCGAGACCGAGCGGCCGCGCAGATTGACCCGCCATTTGGGGTGGAAATGGCCGGAAATTTCCGGCCGCGTCTCGCCCGCTTTGGCCTCGTGGCGCAGCAAGAGACCGTCGACCTGTGTCTCTTCTGCCACATCGCCGCCCAGGTCGCTGGCGGGGATGGGGTCGTGATTGCCGGTGATCCACGTCCAGCGCCGCCCCCGCGTGAGGCACCCCAGCCGCCCGCAACTCTCGTCGCTCATGCGACCGCGCGCGCCCATGTCGTGGAAGCTGTCGCCCAGGCACCAGACCTCGCGCGGGGCGGTGGCGGCGACGATCGCCTCCAGCGCATCCAGTGTCGCGTGGCTGTCATAGGGGGGCAGCATCTGGCCCTGCGCCGCGAAGGCGCTCGCTTTCTCGAAATGCAGGTCGGCAACGATCAGCGCCGCGCGCTCGCGCCAGAACAGCGCGCCCTGCGGCAGCGCCTGCCAGCTTTGCCCGGCGAACGAGAAAGGCGGCGGACCGGCCATGCGCCTGCTATGCCGTGGGTCGCCGGGCCTTTCAATCGCTATGACGAACAAAGGCGGAACCGATCCTTGAGCCGCGTCTCGGCGGTGCCGGGCACGAACGAGGGGGGAATCCGTCTTTGCGCCGGTCCGCGATCCGCTGATCCCATGCTGGCGGCGCAGGGTGGCATCGGATAAGGGCGCCTCCATGTCCCCCGTTCCGCCGCCCGTCCGCGTTGCCGCCTTCTATGCCTTCGTACCCGTCGCCGATCCGCACGCTCTGGCCGGCGATGTGCGGGCGTTCGGTGCCGCGCGCGGGCTGGTCGGGTCGATCATTCTCGCGCGGGAGGGCGCCAACGGCACCATTGCGGGCGCGCCCGAGGCCGTCGATGCGCTGTTCGAGCGGCTGCGTGCCGAGCCCGGCTTCGCGGCGCTCGCGCCCCGGCTGCACGACGCCCCGGCGCCCCCCTTCGCGCGCTGGAAGGTCAAGGTGAAGCCGGAGATCGTGACCATGGGCGTGGCCGGCATCGACGCAGCGGCCGACGCCGGCACCCATGTGGCGCCCGCCGAATGGAACGCGCTGATCGCCGACCCGGACACGATCCTCATTGACGCCCGCAACGCTTATGAGGTCGCGCTCGGCCGTTTCGCCGGCGCGGTCGATCCGGGCACGGCCAGCTTCGGCGATTTCCCCGCCTGGTTCGATGCGCAGGCCGAGCAATGGCGGCGCGAGGGCCGCACACCGCGCATCGCCATGTATTGCACCGGCGGCATACGCTGCGAGAAATCGACCGCCTTCGCCCGGTCGCGCGGCTTCGAGCAGGTCTATCACCTCAAGGGCGGCATCCTCGCCTATCTCGCCGAGGTCGAGGCGCGCGACAGCCTGTGGCGCGGCGACTGCTTCCTGTTCGACGAGCGCGGGTCGATCACCCACGGCGAGCAGACTGTCGCGGCTACCCTGTGCGCCCGGTGCGGGCAGCCGATCGCCCCGGCCAGCGATGGGTCAGCGCGTGTGTGCCCCCGTTGCGTCGGCGAGCCGCGCGGCTGAGTCGGCCGCGCTCTGCCGCAGGCGGAAGTCGACATGGCGGTTGCCGAAGTCGATGGCGACCTGATCGAACATCCGCAGCATCCGCATGCCGAGCAGCATCGCCGGCCGGTCGGCCAGATCCAGTTCCGCGAACGGCGCGGCGTCGAGGAACACCATCGGCACATTCTCCAGCGCCACCGAGCCGATGGAGATTTTTCGCACTACAGTGAACAGCGCGGGCACGTCCACGCCGGTCACGCTGGTGAGGGTGGTGGGCGTCGGCGGGATGAGCAGCTTCTTGACCTTGAGCTTGTCGAACAGCGCCATATTGCCGACGCTGATCTCCGCGCCGGTATCCAGAATGACGCTGACGCGCTTCCCGTCGATCCGCGAATCGACCAGAATGAGCTGGCCGAGCCGGCTGCGCGCTTCCACGACGATGGTGTCCGGGTCGTCCTGCTCCTTCGGCGCGCGGCGGCTCTGGCCGATGTCCATGCGCCGCGCCTTGAAGTCGAGCGTGAGGCGCTTGTCCTTGAGGCCGTCCAGCCCGATGAGGCCGGCGCCGCCCAGATCGGCATGGCCGATGCTGAGCGCGTCCATCTGCTCCACGAAATGGTCGCCGTAGCGCAGGCCGCTCAGCGTGACGACGGGCACCGTCACCCGCCCCGCCATGCTGACGATTTCCACCGGCGGCAGTTGCGGCAACGCCAGCTTCTGCGCCAGTTCGGTGGCGATGATGGTGCGCTGCGAGCCGGTGTCGATCACGAAGTCATAGGTGCCGCCCGCGATCTCGACCGGCATGGTCATCCGCTCGCCCTGGTCGCGGCCGATCCGCGTCTGCTGCTCGGTCAGGTCGAAATGGCGTGGGTCGAGCTGGTCCTCGGTCGTGCTGGGCGTGATGATGAAATCGCTGGCGCCCGCCGCCTGTCTACCCGCCGTCTGCCCTGCTGACGCCTGTCCCCCTGCCGTCTGCGCGCACAAACCGGCCGGTGCCATCGCCAGTAAGGCGGCAAGCATCCCGGTCAGGCGCAGTCGGGTCCGCATCGACCTATCCCTCTCCGATTGTGAGATTATCACGAGTGCGAGGCGCTTCAAAACACTCTTGCGCATGGTCAGTCCGGCGTCATGGCGAGACTGGCCAGCGCCTCCGCCTCGATCAGCAGCGCGTCCTCCGTCTCGCGCCCGGCAACATGCTCGCGGCCGATCATGATGAGCACCGGCACGGCGAGCGGGCTCACCCGGTCGAGCGGCTTGTGAAGCATCGTCGTCGCCGCGCGGTCGATCAGCTCGCCCAGCCGGCCGACATCGGTCATCCGCGCCCGCGCGTCGGCCCAGGCGGCTTGCAGCAGCAGATGGTCGGGCTCGTAACGGCGCAGCACATCGTAGATGAGATCGGTCGAGAAGCTCACCTGCCGCCCGGTCTTGCGCTTGCCGGGCTGCTGGCGCTCGATCAGGCCGGAGATCACCGCCACGTCGCGGAAGGCGCGCTTCAAAAGGCTGCTCTCCTCCACCCAGGCGATGAACTCATGGTCGAGAATATTGGCCGAGAACAAGGGCGCGGGATCGCGCACCGGCTCCAGTCCATAGATAGCGAGCGCATAATCGTTGGAGACGAAGCCGATGGGCTTCAGGCCCCGCTCCTCCATGCGCCGGGTGAGCAGCATGCCGAGCGACTGGTGCGCGTTCCACCCCTCGAAGCTGTAGACCACCATATGATGCAGCCCCTCGTGCGGGAAGGTCTCGATGAGGAGCTGGTCCGGGCGCGGCAGCACCGAGCGGACGGCCTGCATCGCCAGCCATTCATGCACGTCGGCGGGGAAGCGGTGCCATTGCGCGGGGTCGGCGAGGAAGCGCCGCACGCGCCCGGCCAGATGCGTGGACATGGCCATACGCGTCCCACCCCAGCTCGGGATCTGCGCGGACTTGGCGGACGCTCGCACGATCAGTTCGTCCTCGGTCTGGCGGATGACCTCCAGCGACATGCCGGAGAAGAAGAAGCGGTCGCCGGGGCTAAGCGTGGCCGCGAACATCTCCTCCACCGTGCCGAGCTTGCGGACGTTGGCGAAGCGCACCGCCACCGCCGGCTGGTCGACGATGATGCCGGCGTTAAGCCGGTGCGCCTGCGCGAAGCGGGGGTGGGCAAGCCGCCAGCGCCCGTCGCGCTCCTGCACCAGCCGCTGGAAGCGGTCATAGGCCCGCAGCGCGTAGCCGCCGGTCGAGACGAAGCGCAGCGTTGCCTCCAGCCCGTCGCGGTCCAGCCATGCGTAAGGCGCCGCGCTGGTCACTTCCGCGAGCAGCGCGTCCGCGTCGAGCAGCCCCGCGCAGGCCAGCGCCATGATGTGCTGGGCGAGCACGTCGCGCCCGCCGGGGCGGAAGGTCTCGCTGTCGCGCTCGCCGGCCATCACCGCGTCATAGGCCGCCTGCGCCTCCAGATATTCGAAGCGGTTGCCGGGGATGAGAATGGCCTTGCTCGGCTCGTCCAGCCGGTGATTGGCGCGGCCGATGCGCTGGAGCAAGCGCGACGAGCCTTTGGGCGCGCCCATCTGCACCACGCAGTCGATATCGCCCCAGTCGATGCCGAGGTCGAGGCTGGCGGTGGCGACGAGGCCGCGCAGCTTGCCTGCCGCCATCGCCGCCTCCACCTTGCGCCGCGCCTCGCGGCTGAGGCTGCCATGGTGGATGCCGATGGGCAGGTTGGCGTCGTTCTCCGCCCATAATTGTTGGAAGATCAGCTCGGCCAGCCCACGCGTGTTGCAGAAGACCAGTGTCATCCTGTTGGCGGCGATGATCTCGATCACCTGCCGCGCCGCATACAGCCCGCTATGGCCGGACCAGGGGACGCGCCCTTCCGGGATGAGGATGGAGAGGTCCGGCGGTGCGCCCGGATCGCCCTCGACCAGCGTGACCGCATCCGCCGCGCCGCGCGGCGCCAGCCAGCGGCGGTAGGCATCGGGGTCGGCCACCGTTGCGGAGAGCCCGACGCGGCGCAGCCCCGGCCGGATCGCCTGGAGCCGCGCCAGCGAGAGGCTGAGCAGGTCGCCGCGCTTGCCGTTGGCGAAGGCGTGGATCTCGTCGATCACCACCGTCTCCAGCGCACCGAACAGCAGTTCGGCATCCGGGTAGGAGAGCAGCAGCGAGAGCGATTCGGGTGTGGTCAGCAGCATCTGCGGCGGGCGCGCGCGCTGGCGTGCCTTGCGGTCCGAGGGCGTGTCGCCGGTGCGGGTCTCGACGCGAATCGGCAGGTCCATCTCCGCGATCGGCGTCAGCAGGTTGCGCTGCACGTCCACCGCGAGCGCCTTGAGCGGCGAGATGTAGAGGCTGTGCAGCCCCTCGCGCGGGTTGCGGACGAGATCGGCGAGGCTGGGCAGGAAGCCGGCCAGTGTCTTGCCAGCGCCGGTCGGGGCGACGAGCAGCGCGTGCGTTCCGCGTTCCGCCGCGTCCAGCATCGCCAGTTGATGGCGGCGCGGTGTCCAGCCGCGTGCCGTGAACCAATCTGCGATGGGGGCGGGGAGGGCAGGCGCCATGGCCCCCTAGGTGGCGTGCCCCTCGTTCATGCTCAAGCCCCCTTGGGCGCGCCGTGATTCGGTGCGTTGCGATTCGCGCGCCAGAGTTCGGCCTGTTCACGTTGAACCATGTCGTGTTCCTGCGAAATCAGGAGCCCGGGCGGTCGCGAACGGCCCATGCGCCCGGGACTCGGGGCCCTGAAGCCTTCTCATAGGACAAGCGCCAGATCCCGCTGAGACGCTTCAGGAACGATTAGAGTAGCACGCATCCAAAGTCGGGGTCCGCTGCCTTCGGTGAGCGCACACCCGTGATGATGGGGTGGGTAGCACGCCGCCCACAGTCGGGGTCCGCCGTCACGATGGGGAAGCATCCGTCATCGACGACGGGGTAGCACGCCACCTAAAATCGAGGTCCGCCGCCCGGATTGGTTTCTGAACCTTGAGGCCCTGATGGTTTTTGCCCCGATTCGGTCAAAAAAAAAGGCCGCCCCGTGAGGAGCGGCCTGGAAGTTTTAGGAGAGGATGCCTGAAAGGCAGGAACTGTATGCGTTACATACAAATATTCTGCAATTGCGAAAAGACGCGTGACAGTTGCATTTTATGCAATCAATGTCTTTCTCAAGACAATTGCTTGGGATCAATGCCCCGCCTGCGCACCGCGCTTGAGGCCGGAGAGCGCGAGCTGCTCGTCGATCTGCGCCAGCAGCCGGTCGAGCCCCGCCTGATCCCGCGCTTCGGCCCGCGCCACCAGAACATCCTGTGTATTTGAAGCACGTAGCAGCCACCAGCCGTCCGCTGTCGTCACCCGCGCGCCGTCCGTGGCGTCGACCTTGGCGCCCGTCGCGGCGAGCCGTGCCAGCACTTCGTCGATCACCGCGAATTTGCGGCTCTCGTCCACCTGGAAGCGGAGCTCGGGCGTATTGACCATGGCCGGCATTGCCCCACGCAGCGCGGTAACGCTCTTGCCGATCTCGCTTGCGGCCCGAATCAGCCGCACCGCAGCATAAAGCGCATCGTCGAAGCCGTAATATTGGTGCTTGAAGAAGATGTGCCCGCTCATCTCGCCCGCCAGCGGGCTGCCGGTCTCCTTCATCTTGGCTTTGATGAGGCTGTGCCCGGTCTTCCACATCAGCGGTTTGCCGCCCAGTTCGGCGATGCGATCGAACAGCGCCTGGCTCGCCTTCACATCGGCGATGATCGTCGCGCCCGGCTCGGCCGCCAGCACCGGCTCGGCGAAGATGGCGAGCAACTGGTCGCCCCAGATGATCCGCCCCTCGCCGTCGACCGCGCCGATCCGGTCGCCGTCGCCATCGAAAGCCAGTCCGAAGTCGAGCTTCTTCTCCGCGACGAGCGCGCGCAGATCCGCCAGATTCTTCTCCTCTGTAGGATCGGGATGATGGTTGGGGAAATTGCCGTCGACGTTGGTGAAAAGCGTGTAATGCTCGCCCGGCAGGCGCTGGATGAGCTTCTCGACGATCGGTCCGGCCGCGCCGTTGCCCGCGTCCCAGCCGATCCGCCAGCCGGTGCCGTCGAAATTCTCGACCAGCCGTGCGACATAGCGGTCCATGATGTCCACCGTCTCGCTGCCCGCCGATCCGTCCACCCAGTCCCCGGCGGCCGCCATCGTGCCGAGCGCCTGAATATCCGCGCCAAAAAATGGGCCGTGTTGCAGCACCATCTTGAAGCCATTGTAGTTTGCGGGGTTGTGGCTGCCGGTTATCTGGATGCCGCCATCCACGTCTAGCACCGCCTCGGCATAATAGAGCATCGGCGTCGGCCCCATGCCGATGCGCAGCACGTGGACACCGCTCTCGTTGAGGCCCCGAACCAGCGCTGCCTCCAGCACTGGTGAACTGAGCCGGCCGTCATAGCCCACCGCCACACGGCTGCCCCCGGCCCGTGCCACCCGCGTGCCGAACCCCCGGCCGATCGCATAGGCGTCCGCCTCGCCGAGCGTCTCGCCGATGATGCCGCGAATGTCATATTCGCGCAGGGTGGTCGGGTGGAACTGATGCGTCATTGGGGAACCTCACTGAGGGGCGGGGCTGGATCGCGAACTGGCTTAGGTCAGGAATCTTTCGATTTCAGCAACAGGTCGCGCGCTGCGTTGATACGCGCGGCGAGACCGGCGGTTCCGCCGGCGTCGGGATGGTTGCGTGCCATCAGCCTGCGGTAGGCGGCGTGGATAGTCGCGGGATCGGCATCGGGCGACACGCCGAGCAACTCGGCCGCCTCGGCCCGGTCCAGTGTAGGCGGCCCGGAGGCGGCGGGTGGTTGCGCTGGTGTCGCCTTGCCGAGCAGGCTCGCACCGTAGCGCAGCCAGAGGCCGGATGCGGCGACGAGCAGCGCGCCGACCACCGGCATGCCCTTGGCTGCCAGCACCGTTCCCACCAGCGTGCCGCCCACACCAAGCCACGGCGCCGGGATGCGCTTGCGGCGCTTACGCAGCCACCACCATAGCCCGAGCGCGGCCAGCGCGGCGAGCAGCAACATCGGCTCAGGCCGCGCTCTGGGTCCGCGTCCGGCTGGCTAACACCGGCAGCGCGAGACCGGCGATCATTTCGCGCAGTTCCTGCCGGGCGGCGATGTGGCTGACACCCAGTTCGCCCAGATGGCCGCGGTCGAGCAGTGTCAGGCCGGATGGGAACAGCTCGCGGAAGATCACGCGCTCGGAGAGGCCGGGAATGACGCGGAAGCCAACCCGGCGGGACAGTTCGGTGAGCGCCTCGCCCACGCGGCGCTGGTTTCGCGCTTCCATATGATGCAGGCGGTTGCGCAGCACGACCCAGTCGATGGTGCTGCCGTCCGCCTTGGCGCGGGTCTTGCGTGTCTCCCACATCAGCTCGGAATAGAAGCTGAGCCGCTTGACCTTGAAATTCTCCGGGTCGACCTGCCCGATCAGGTCGAAATCGACGAAGCTGTCGTTCATCGGCGTCACCAGCGTGGAGGCGCAAGTAGCGGCGTAGCGCGCCATCGGATCGTCGCGGCCGGGTGTGTCGATGATGACCACCTGCGCCGTTACCGCCGCCTTGGCGATCGCTTCGTTCAGTCCGTCCGTGCTTTCACCGGAATAAACGGCGTAGGCCGGTGCCGGCAGCTCGATGGCGCGACGCTTCGCCGTCTCCGCGCGATTCTCGAAATAGCGCGCCACCGTACGCTGGCGGTGGTCGAGGTCGATCACTGCGACCGGCACACCCTGCGCGGCCAGTGCCACGGCGGTGTGGACGCAGGTGGTGGATTTGCCGGTTCCGCCCTTCTCGTTTGCAAAGACGATGAGGTGCGGCGAGCCGGCTGGCGTGGCGCGGGATGGGGGAACGCTGGTCATGAACGTGTCGAAACTCTCGCAGGCTGGATCGCGGCCTCTTGACCGCCCGGCCGGGACAGGCGAAGCCTCCCCCGAGCCCAGGATCGGGCCTTATCGGAGCCTGGATCGGCGTGCAAATCTTCCGTGATCTCCCCTCGCTCGAAGCCGCATTGGCGGCCTTGCGCGCCGATGGCGGCCGCATCGCCATGGTCCCCACCATGGGGGCGCTCCACGCCGGCCATATGGCTCTGGTGGAGGAGGCGAAGGCGCGGGCGGCGCATGTCGTCGCCTCCATCTTCGTCAATCCCACCCAGTTCGGGCCGAACGAGGATCTATCCGCTTATCCTCGCCGCGAGGCGATTGACGCAGCGATGTTGGCGGAGGCTGGCGTCGCGGCGCTGTGGGCGCCGGATGTGGCGACTATGTATCCGTCCGGCTTTGCAACCAGCATCCATGTGGCCGGTGTGAGCGAGGGATTGGATGGGGCGGCGCGGCCGGGCCATTTCGACGGGGTCGCCACCGTGGTTGCCAAGCTGTTCGGTCAGGTGCGACCGGATATCGCCTGTTTCGGCGAGAAGGACTATCAGCAGCTTGCGGTCATCCGCCGCCTCGTCGCCGATCTCGATCTTGGCGTGGAGATCGTTGGCGTCCCGACCGTGCGCGAGCCGGACGGGCTCGCCCTCTCATCGCGCAATGCCTATCTCGACGCGTCAGAACGTGCCCGCGCGATCGCCCTGCCGGAGATGCTGGTCGCGGCGGGCGAGGGCGTCAAGGCGGGGGAAGACGTGCCCGCCATCCTCGCCTGGGGCACGCGTTATTTGCTCGATTCGGGCTTCGCTTCGGTCGATTATGTTGCGCTGTGCGATGCCGCCAGCCTCGCACCGCTCGCCGTATTGGACCGACCGGCGCGGCTACTTGCCGCCGCTCGCATCGGCCGCACCCGTCTCATCGACAATATTGCGGTCAATCCCTGAAGGGTGCTCTCCTCGGCGGCTTCAGCGTTGCGCCGCTTGGGGCGGTGGAGCAAGGGGGCTTTATACCTAGCCTCCATGGTGGGGGATCATGTTGCCTCAAAACGGCATCTTATTATCCCTTCTGACATATTAACCATTTCTTCATGCCCGGCATGGTTGTTTGCCGCCATCGCACTTGCTTGTTCAGTCTGCCTTGGGGGTGGTTGGTGATGGCAAATAGCATTGAGAGCGCTCGTTTTCTGGTCGAGAGTCGACTGCATGACGCGGCGATGGGGGATGCCCAGGCGCGGTTCGATCTCGGCGTGGCTTATAGCTGCGGCACCGGCGGCGTGCCGGTCGACCTCGTCGAAGCGCACAAATGGTTCAACCTTGCGGCACTGTGCGGCAGCGAGGAAGGCCAGCACTGCCGCGCCGAAATCGCTGAGGAAATGACCGCGCGTGAGATTGCGCAGGCTCAGCGCCTCGCCCGCGACTGGATTTTTCAGACGACTCGCCGCGCTGCCTGAATACAGCGCAGCATTTAGCCTGCGCCCGATCAGGCCGGGAGCGGGATGAACTCCGTCTCGCCCGGAACATGGGCGAAGCGATTGGCGCGCCAGTCCGCCTTGGCCTGCTCGATCCGGTCCTTCGAGCTGGAGACGAAGTTCCAGTAGATGTGGCGCGCCTCGGGGAGTGGCTCACCGCCGATCAGCATGATCCGCGCCGGTCCCTGCGCGCGCAGTATGATCTCGACGCCCGGTTTGAAGATGACCAGTTCGCCCGCTGCGAATCCGCCTTCTTGTCCCTCCACCGTCAGCGTGCCCTCGATCACATAGACGGCGCGTTCGATATGCTCGGCGTTGAGCTGGTAGCGTGCGCCGTCTGCCATCACCACGTCGGCATAAAGCGTATCGGTGAAGGTCTGCACCGGCGAGGTCATGCCGTCCGATTGCCCGGCGACGACGCGGATGGTGATGCCTTCCGCCTCGGCCTGGGGAATATCCTCGGCGGCATGATGGAAGAAGGCGGGTGCGGTCTCCTCATGCTCCCGAGGCAGCGCGACCCAGGTCTGCAAACCGAACAGCGGGCCGCCGGTGGCGCGGGTCTGCGTGGGTGTGCGCTCGCTGTGGACAATACCGCTGCCCGCCGTCATCCAGTTGACCGCACCGGGGCGGATCACTTGCACCGAGCCGAGCGAATCGCGGTGCATCATCTCACCTTCCAGCAGATAGGTGACGGTGGCGAGGCCGATATGCGGGTGCGGCCGCACGTCGAGCCCTTGCCCGGCCGTCAGCGTGACCGGTCCCATCTGGTCGCAGAAGATGAAGGGGCCGACCATCCGGCGATGCATCGAGGGGAGCGCGCGCCGTACCTCGAACCCGTCGCCGAGGTCGTGGACTCGCGGCAGGACGATCATGTCGACAGCGGGGATGACGGTTTCGCGAAGGGTCATGGCCGGCTCTCCTGAGGGTGTGCCCGTTTGTATCAGGGCACCAGCGGAGCGTCGAGGCGGGATGCCCGCACGGCACGATGGAGCCCGTCGCCCGCAGGGACAGGAGGCTCCAATATTCGATCCGCCGCGTATCGCGGTGAGGAAGCGCTTCAGGCCAGCGTCGTCATCCAGCCATGCGTGTCCGGCCGCTTGCCAAGCTGGATACCGACCAGCGCCTCACGTAGCGTCCGGGCAACCTCGCCGCCGTCGCCGTTGCCGATGACGAAATTGCCGTGGGTGGAGCGCACCTCGCCGATCGAGGTGATGACCGCTGCAGTGCCGCAGGCGAACGCTTCCTTGAGGCGGCCGTTCTTGGCGTCCTCCTGCCACTGGTCGAAGCTGTAGGGCTGCTCCTTGAGCGTGTAACCCGCCTCGGCAGCTACGGCGCTCAATGATTCGCGCGTGATGCCGGGCAGGATCGAACCGTTGAGCGGCGGCGTGACGATCGTGCCGTCGTTGAACACGAACATGACGTTCATGCCGCCCAGCTCCTCCACCCACTTGCGCTCGACCGCGTCGAGGAACAGCACCTGGTCGCAGCCCTGCGCAATGCCCTGCGCTTGCGGCTGAAGGCTGGCGGCATAGTTGCCGCCGCACTTGGCCGCGCCGGTGCCGCCGGGAACGGCGCGGACATAATCGTGGCTGACCCACAAGGTGACGGTGGACTTGCCGCCCTTGAAATAGCCGCCGACCGGCGAGGCGATGACGCAGTAGATATATTCCCTCGCCGGCCGCACGCCGAGGAACGCCTCGCTGGCGAACATGAAGGGGCGCAGATAGAGGCTGCCCTTGTCGGCGTCCGGCACCCAGGCGGCGTCGGCGGCGACAAGCTGGCGGATGCTCTCGACGAACAGCTCTTCGGGCAGATGCGGCATGGCGAGCCGGGTCGCGCTCTGATTGAACCGCGCGGCATTGGCTTGCGGGCGGAAGCTGGCGACCGAGCCATCCGGCATGCGGTAGGCTTTCAGGCCTTCGAAAATCTCCTGCGCATAATGCAGCACCGCCGCGGCCGGATCGAGCGGGATCGGCTGGCGTGGCCCCAGCACCGCATCGTGCCAGCCCTGCCCCTCGGTGTAGCGGATCGTCACCATATGATCGGTGAACAATGTGCCGAAGCCGAGCGACGCCATGGCGGCGGCGCGCTCCTCGGGCGAGGTGGGGTTGGGGAGCGGGCTGGTGGTGAATTCCAACATGATCGAAGCGTCCGTTGCGCGTTTGTCCGGGAAATGGATGGCGGGTCGGTAACAGGATCGCGCCGCGCTGTCATGTGGCAGATGCACGGAGCCAATGGGGTAAGCGCGTCTCCTCCGTGAGGCTTGTCAGGGCATGGAGCCATTCTGTCCTATGCCATTAGCAGCCGGGTTTCGGCCCTCACAGCAGCGAGGAAAGCGATCGGCCCGGACGGAACGACGCCGGGCGGCAGGTCCGTCGCCGTCATTCCTGCCATGGCGAGGCCGCTCTGGCAGGCGGAGAGAAGGACCCCGTCCTCCAGTGCCTCCGTTATCAACACGGCGAGGGGTGGTTCTCCGGCGGCATGCCAGGCCTCGTCCCGTGGGGCGACAATGGGGGCGCGCAGTAGCGTTACTGCCTCGCCCTGGAGGAACAGGCGTGCGCCGCCGCCCAGCGCAATCTCGCAACGGGCAAGCACCAGCGCCGCGCGCAGCCGGGTGGGGTCGGCATTGGCGAGGATCAAGGCCAGCGGCGGCCGGCCGGCGGCTCCGTCGGTCATGCGGGCGCGAGGGCGGCCGGACAGGCCTCGTCGCGGGGGACAGCGAGAGTACGGAAGCGGTTGCCGAGCAGATCGAGCACCATCAGCTTGCCGGTCGAAGGCGTTCCGAACGGCACCAGCGCGCGGATCACCTCCAGCGCCGCCATGCTGCCGATCATGCCGGTGAGCGCGCCGACAAGGCCCTGCTCGGCGCAGGTGCGCGCCGGATCGGTAGTGGCATCGCCGACGAGACAGCGATAGCAGGGCTGGCCGTCCTCCCAGCCGCGCCACACGCCGATCTGCCCTTCGAACTCGCCCACCGCAGCGGTGACGAGCGGGATGCGCAGCCGGGTCGCCGCGTCCGATACGGCGAGGCGCGTCTCGAAGTTATCGCAGCCGTCGAGGATGATGTCGGCATCGCGCAGGAGCGTCGCGGCGTTGGCTGGATCGAGCCGCTCGTTGATCGGGATGAGGTGGCAATCCGGGTTGAGGCGTTGCGCGGCGTCGCGCGCGGCCTCGGGCTTGGGTCGGCCGATGTCTTCCGCGCCAAACAGGATCTGCCGTTGGAGGTTGCTAAGCGAGACGGTGTCCGGGTCGATCACCCGCAACGTGCCGATCCCTGCCGCCGCCAGATAGGCGATGGCCGGGCAGCCGATACCCCCGGCGCCGACGATGGCGACATGTGCACTACGCAGCCGCGCCTGCCCCGCCCCGCCGATCTCGCGCAGCACGATATGGCGGGCGTAACGCTCAAGCTGGTCGTCGGTGAAGGCCATATCAGACCATCCGCACGCCGGTCGAGCCGAAGCCGCCGATGCCGCGCGTGGTTTCGTCCAGATCCGCCACCTCGACCATGCGGCCGATCTGCACGGGCGCGACGATCAACTGGGCGATGCGGTCGCCGCGGCGGATCTCGAACGATTTGGTGCCGAGGTTGATGAGGATGATCTTCAGCTCGCCGCGATAGTCGCTGTCGATCGTGCCCGGCGTATTGGGCAGCGAGATGCCATGCTTGAGGGCGAGGCCCGAGCGCGGGCGCACCTGCACCTCATAGCCCTCGGGAATCGCTAGCGCGAGCCCAGTGGCGACGGCGTGGCGGCCCATGCTCGGCAGCGTCACATCCTCGGCGGAGACCACGTCCATCCCGGCCGCGCCAACCGTGGCGTAGGCGGGCAGTGGCAGGCCCTCACCGTGGGGCAGCCGTTTGACGGCAATTTCAACGGCCGGCCAGGGCATCAGCGATCCTTTCGATGAGCCGCATGGCGACGGCGGTCTTGGGCATGTCCGGCCAAGTTTCTGTGCCATCTGCCGTGACGAGGTGGATTGCGTTGCTGTCCCCTCCCATCACGTTGCCGGAGACGTCGTTGGCGACGATCCAGTCGGCACCCTTCCTGGCCCGCTTGGCCTGCGCATGGTCGATGATAGTCTCCGTCTCGGCCGCGAACCCGATCAGCAGGGTAGGGCGCTGCGGATGCTGGCCGAGTGTGGCGAGGATATCCGGGTTCTCGGTCAGCGCGAGCGGAGCGGGCTTGCCGGAGCCATCCTTCTTGAGCTTCTGCGCGGCCTCGTCGGTGGCGCGCCAGTCGGCCACGGCGGCAACCATGATCGCCACGTCGGCGGGCAATGCCTGCTCGACGGCGGCGGCCATCTCGCGCGCGGTTTCCACATCGACGCGGGTAACGCCGGGCGGCGTTGGCAGCGTGACCGGCCCCGCGACCAGCGTGACGCGCGCGCCGACCCGCGCGGCGGCGGCGGCGATGGCGAAGCCCTGCCGGCCGGAGGAACGGTTGGCGATGTAGCGCACCGGGTCGATCGGCTCGTGCGTCGGCCCCGCCGTCACCAGCACATGGCGGCCGAACAGATTATGCTCGGAGAGGTCCGGTGCGTTGATGGTGCGCGTGGTATCGGTGAGCAAGGGATGCGGTTCGGCGGCGCCCGGCCCTTCGGCCAGCAGCCGCTCGATCTCCGCCAATATCCCCACAGGCTCGGGCAGGCGGCCCTTGCCCCATTCGTTGCAGGCCATGGCACCTACTGCCGGTTCCATCACATGGATGCCGTCCTCGCGCAGTTGGGCGAGGTTCCGCTGGGTCGCCTTGTGGTGCCACATGCGCACGTTCATCGCCGGCACGGCCAGCACCGGCTTGTCGGTGGCGAGCAGCAGAGTGGTGGCGAGATCGTCGGCGATGCCGGCCGCCATTTTGGCGAGAATATCGGCGCTGGCCGGCGCAACGACGATCAGGTCGGCGTCGCGGCTGAGTTGGATATGGCCGATCTCGCGCTCATCCTTGAGGTCGAACAGCGCGCCATAGACATGGTCCTCGGTCAGCACGCCGAGGCTGAGCGGGGTCACGAACTGTCCGGCCGCCTCGGTCATCACCGCGCGCACGGCGATATCCCGGCCGCGCAGAAGGCGGACCAGCTCCAGCGCCTTGTAGGCGGCGATGCCGCCCGAGACGATGAGGAGGACTCGTTGGGCCACGAGGGCCTATGTAACGCTTCAGCCGGGCTTGGCTAGGGGTGAGCGTCGCCCCGGTGTGGCGGCATGCCACAGGTGGCTCAGAGCACTGGGCGCGAAGGCGAGGCCGGTGAGGAATAACGGCACGATCATCGCGATCCAGTAATAATTCTGGGGCCGGCCGAGCAGCGTCATCATGAAGGCGAAGCCGGTCAGGTGGAGCGCGACGAGCATGGCATTGGCGCCGGGCCGTGCATACCAGCCGAGCAGGGCCAGCGGCACCAGCAGCGCCGTGGTCGGCACCGGCAGATAACCCAGAAGCGAAGCTTCACGCAGGGCGGAGAGCACACGCGCCCAGCCGCCGGGTTCGACCCAGCCGGGTGAGGCTGGGTCGCCTGCCAGTACCACGGTGGCGACCGCCTGAGCGTGTAGAGCCAGCGCAACAGCGAATAGTGCGACGGTGGCCGCCCAGGCCGCAGCCTCGCGCCAGCGCCGTTGCCAGAGCGCAGCGCTACCCATCAGCAGCACGAAGGGCAGCGCCAGTTCGCGGATCAGCAATGCTAACAGCGCGAGACCAACGCTTGGCCCCCAGCGGTTCGGTTGGTGCAAGGCCAGTGAAAGGGCGATGAGCAACGCGGCCCAGCTTTCGTGGAAGCAGATCAGGCGCGGTGCAGCCAGTGTGATACTGCCGCCGAGCAGTAGAAGCGATGCCACCATGAGCGGTCTTTCCGGCACGCCCTCCCCGCCAAGGCGCAACGTCCAGGCGAGGATGGTCGCGGCGCATAACGCGGCGAGCAGAGCGGTGCCGAACCATCCGGGGATGGCCGCAAGCAGTATCGCCAGCGTCGGCAGGCGGAAGGTAAGGAAAGGCCGCAGCGGATAATTGTTGTCGCGCAGCAGCGTTGCGGTTGCCGGATAATAAGCGTCGCCGATACGAAGCCGGTCGATGATGCTGTTGTAGAGGAACAGATCGTCGCCGGACGCTTCGGGCTGCTGCACGGCAGCGGTGAAGCTGCCCGAGGAGGCAGCGCCCGGTCCGATCGGCCCAATCGACTGGGCGAGGCCGAGCAGGCACAGCGCCAGCCATAGCGCCAGGATCAGGCGTGCGGGCCCGGCGCTCAGCGCGGCAAAGCGCGAGGGCATTGGTTGCGCGGATGGCGTGGCGGCGGTGGCCATGATCCGCCTCCTGTCTGACAGCCGTGGTTAAATTCGCGTTTAAACGCTCCAGCCGAGCGCCAGTGCGGTCGCGGTTGCTCCCACCAGCGCGGCGACCAGCGCGACGGCGCCATAGCGTAGCAGCCATCCGCCGCGCATGGGAACGAGGCGGATTTCCGGCAGCGGCGGTGGCGGCGGTGCGCCGCCTGCGGAGGGGAAGCGCTCCTCCAGCCGCCGGACCAGCCCCGGCAGGCGCTTCCAGGTATCAGCGGCCTCGTGCAGCGAATCGGCGAGTTTCGCCTCGGGACCGAGCTCGTCGCGCAGCCAGCTTTTCACATAGGGGCCGGAGACGTCCCACATGTTGATCTGTGGGTGCAGCATCGTCGCCACGCCTTCGACCATCACCATGGTCTTTTGCAGCAACAGCAGATGCGGCTGGGTCTGCATGTCGAAATCGCGGGTGATGGCGAACAGCCCATCGAGCATCTGGCCGACCGATAATTCGGAGACCGGCTTACCGCGCATCGGCTCGCCCACGGCGCGCAGGGCGGTGGCGAACTCGCGCACGTCATGGTGCGGCGGCACATATTGCGCCTCGAAATGGATCTCGGCCACCCGGCGGTAATTGCCGGTGATGAGGCCGTAGAGAATCTCGGCCAGCCACAGCCGTGCCCGCCGGTCGATCCGTCCCATGATGCCAAAGTCGATTGCGGCGATAGATCCGTCCGACAGCACGAACAGATTGCCCTGATGCATGTCGGCGTGAAAGAAGCCTTCGGCGATGGCCTGCCGCAGGAAGGTGTTGACCAGCCGCTCGGCGATGGCCTGGAGGTCGTGACCGGCGGCGATCAGCGCCGCGCGATCGCTGATCTTGATGCCGTCGATCCACTCCAGCGTCATCACCCGGCCGTTGGTGCGATCCCAGTCGATGGCGGGGATGATGTAGCCGGGCACGGCGGCCATTGCTTCAGCCAGTTCGGAGGCAGAGGCGGCCTCGCGCCGCAGGTCCAGCTCACGCGCGGTCCAGCGCTTGAGGTTGGCAATGACGAGACGCGGGCGCAGTCGCGCGGCCTCGCCGCCAAGCTGCTCCAGATGCGCCGCCGCCCATTCATAGGTGTCGATATCCCGGCCGAAACGTTCGCGGATGCCGGGGCGAAGCACCTTCACCGCCACGGTCCGGCCTTCGGTGGTTATAGCTTTGTGAACCTGCGCGATGGAGGCGGCGCCGACAGCCTGCTCATCGAAGCTGGCGTAAATTTCTTCCAGCGGCCGCCCGAACGATGCCTCGATCTCCGCCCGGATCGTGGCGAAAGGCACGGGCGGCAGCGCGTCCTGAAGGCTGAGCAGATCACGTGCTGCGTCCTCACCGACCAGATCGGGTCGGGTGGCGAGCGACTGGCCGAGCTTGATCGCGGCGGGGCCAATCGCCTGGAACGCCTCGGCATAGCGCGGCTCGCGCGGCACCCATGCGCCGAAGCGGGCGAGCCGGGCGAGGCGGCGGACCGGTGCGGGCGTGTTGGAATCCTGCTCGATGCCGCGCAGCGCGCCGTGGCGTGCCAGCGTGCGGCCCCATTTGAGCAAACGCCAGAGATGGGTGGCATGGGAGGTCATGCCGCGCCCCCGCGCCGGACGGACGGCGGAACCATGCTCAGGCTTTCCAGCCGGAGTGGATCGCGACGAGGCCGCCCATGATCGGTTCCACCTTCACCTGGGTAAAACCGGCCTCTTCGATCATCCGCGCGAAACGTGGCATGTCCGGGAAGCGGCGGATCGATTCGATGAGATAGCGATAGCTCTCCTCGTCCCCCGCGATCATCTTGCCGATCCGGGGCACCAGCTTGTGCGAATAGGAGTCGTAAACGTCTGAAAAACCGGGCCAGACGTTGGTCGAGAATTCGAGGCAGAAGAAGCGTCCACCGAACTTGAGCACGCGGTGCGCCTCGCGCAACGCCGCGGGGATATCGGTCACGTTGCGGATACCGAAGGCGATCGTATAGGCATCGAACTGCCGATCGGCAAAGCTCAGCCTCTCGGCATTTTCCGGCTGCCAGACCAGCCCGGTGATGCCGCGCTTGGCCGCGCGCTCCATGCCGACAGCAAGCATGTCCTCGTTGATATCCGACACGGTGATCTGCGCGCCGTGCTTCGCCATGCGGAAGGCGATGTCGCCGGTGCCGCCGGCCATATCGAGAATTGCCTCGCCCGCGCGCGGTTTCACCCGGCGGACGAACTGGTCCTTCCACAGCCGGTGCATGCCGCCGGACATGGCATCGTTCATGATGTCGTAGTTCCGCGCGACGCTGGAGAAGACGCCGCCGACCAGCTTCGTCTTTTCCTCGGGCGCCACCTCGCGATAGCCGAAGGATACTGTCTCGCTCATGGTGCGGGGCTCTAGCGGACTCTTGGCGGGGCGGGAAGGGGCAGCGGCGTGTCGCCATGGCACTCTCACGGCTACGCCCCCGTGCGCTGCTTGACCGGGACTGGCTCCACCGCTATAGGGCCGCCTGCCTTTCGGCCTGTCTGCCGCGCCTTTTCGGGGATTCGGCGGCCATCGGGCGGAAGGCAAGCAGAGCTGAACATTGCCTATGCTCTTGCGGGGCCAGGGGTCGTTCGACCGCCGGGTCCATTGTCGTTTGGGGTCGGTTCGCCTGAGCCGCCGCGAGGACGTCGCAGGAAATTCGCGGACGGCAAAGTAACTGAAAAAGGTGAAGGGCTTCATGCCAACGATCAACCAGCTGGTCCGCAAGGGCCGCGAACCGCAGAAGGCCGCGAGCAAGGTCCCTGCGATGGAGCAGAACCCGCAAAAGCGCGGCGTCTGCACCCGTGTCTATACCACCACGCCGAAGAAGCCGAACTCCGCGCTTCGCAAGGTCTGCAAGGTGCGCCTCACCAACCAGCGTGAGGTCATCAGCTACATTCCCGGCGAGGGTCACAACCTCCAGGAGCACAGCGTCGTGCTGATCCGTGGCGGCCGTGTGCGCGACCTTCCCGGCGTGCGTTACCATGTGCTGCGCGGCGTGCTCGATACCCAGGGTGTCAAGGACCGCAAGCAGAGCCGTTCCAAGTACGGCGCCAAGCGTCCGAAGTAAGGGGAGACCAGAACCATGTCACGTCGTCGTCGCCCCGAAAAGCGCGTCATCCTGCCCGATCCCAAATATGGCGATCAGGTGCTTTCGAAATTCATGAACAACATCATGCTGGACGGCAAGAAGGCGGTCGCCGAGTCGATCGTCTATGGTGCCCTCGACTCTGTCGAGGCCCGCGCCAAGAAGGATCCGATCCAGCTTTTCCACGATGCCCTCAACAATGTGAAGCCGGGCATCGAGGTGCGCAGCCGCCGCGTCGGCGGTGCCACCTACCAGGTTCCGGTCGAAGTGCGCCCCGAGCGTGCCCAGGCGCTGGCTATCCGCTGGCTGATCAACGCCGCACGCTCGCGCAGCGAGACCACCATGGCGGCGCGCCTGTCGGGCGAGCTGATGGACGCCGCCAACAACCGCGGCAACGCCGTGAAGAAGCGCGAAGACACGCACCGCATGGCGGAAGCGAACCGCGCCTTCTCGCACTATCGCTGGTAAGACCGCTATCGGGTGCCGGGGCCGAGAAAATCGCGCCCCGGCTGTCCCTTCCGTATCAAACTCGCCAACCGCCGCGCAGCGCGGCAACGGAGTGAATATCATGGCCCGCAGCCACCCGCTGGAGCGCTATCGCAATTTCGGCATCATGGCGCATATCGACGCCGGCAAGACCACGACAACCGAGCGCATCCTCTATTACACTGGCAAGTCTTACAAGATCGGCGAGACCCATGAGGGCACGGCGACCATGGACTGGATGGCGCAGGAGCAGGAGCGCGGGATCACCATCACGTCGGCGGCGACGACCTGTTTCTGGCGCGATCATCGCCTGAACATCATCGACACGCCCGGCCACGTGGACTTCACCATCGAGGTGGAGCGCTCGCTGCGTGTGCTCGACGGCGCGGTCGCCGCATTCGACGGCGTGGCCGGCGTGGAGCCGCAGTCCGAGACGGTGTGGCGCCAGGCCGATAAATATCACGTGCCGCGCATGTGCTACATCAACAAGCTCGATCGCACCGGCGCCAACTTCTATTATTGTGTGCAGACGATCATCGACCGCCTCGGTGCGGTACCGGCCGTGCTCTATCTTCCCATCGGTGCGGAGAGCGAGTTCAAGGGGCTGGTCGACCTGGTCGACAATTGCGCGATGATCTGGAACGACGAGAGCCTGGGGGCCGAGTTCACCCATGAAGCGATCCCTGCCGACCTCGTCGACAAGGCTGCCGAATATCGCCAGAAGCTGATCGAACTTGCCGTGGAGCAGGACGATGAGGTGATGGAAGCCTATCTCGAAGGCAACGAGCCGGATGCCGCGACGCTGCGCAAGCTGATCCGCAAGGGCACCCTCAACCAGAGCTTCGTGCCGGTGCTGTGCGGCTCCTCGTTCAAGAACAAGGGTGTGCAGGCGCTGCTCGACGCGGTTGTCGACTATCTGCCGAGCCCGCTCGACATTCCCGACGTGCAGGGCATCAACCCCAATACCGACGAGCCGGACACGCGTGCGACCAGCGACAGCGCACCCTTCTCGGGCCTCGCGTTTAAGATCATGAACGACCCGTTCGTCGGCTCGCTCACGTTCCTGCGCGTCTATTCGGGCACACTCACCAAGGGCAGCTATCTGAACTCGGTGAAGGATAAGAAGGAAAAGGTCGGCCGCATGCTGCTGATGCATGCGAATGCGCGTGAGGACGTCGAGGAGGCATTCGCGGGCGACATCGTCGCACTCGCCGGCCTCAAGGAGACGACCACGGGCGATACGTTGTGCGCTGAGAAGCAGCCGATCATCCTGGAGCGCATGGAGTTCCCTGAGCCGGTCATTGAGCTGTCGGTGGAGCCCAAGACCAAGGCTGACCAGGAGAAGATGGGCATCGCGCTCAACCGCCTGGCTGCCGAGGACCCGTCGTTCCGTGTGTCGACCGATCACGAATCGGGCCAGACCATCATCAAGGGCATGGGCGAGCTGCACCTCGACATTCTCGTCGACCGCATGAAGCGCGAGTTCAAGGTGGAGGCCAATGTCGGCGCGCCGCAAGTGGCCTATCGCGAATATCTCGCGAAGCCCGTCGACGTCGACTACACCCACAAGAAGCAGTCGGGCGGCTCCGGCCAGTTCGGCCGCGTCAAGGTGTCGGTTGCGCCGGGCGAGCGCGGCAGCGGCGTCGTCTTCATCGACGAGGTGAAGGGCGGTAACATTCCGCGCGAATATATCCCCTCGGTCGAGAAGGGCATGCGCGAGACCGCCGAGAGCGGCAGCCTGATCGGCTTTCCGATCATCGACTTCGAGATCCGTCTGACCGACGGTGCCTATCACGATGTCGATTCGTCGGCGCTGGCGTTCGAGATTACCGGTCGCGGCGCGATGCGTGAAGTTGCACAGAAAGCCGGTATCAAGCTGCTCGAACCGATCATGAAGGTCGAGATCGTGACGCCGGAGGAATATCTTGGCGACGTGATCGGCGACCTCAACTCGCGGCGCGGCCAGATCCAGGGCACCGACACGCGCGGTAACGCGCAGGTGGTGGAGGCCATGGTGCCGCTTGCGAACATGTTCGGCTACGTCAATCAGCTGCGCTCCTTCACGCAGGGTCGCGCGCAGTATACGATGCAGTTCTCGCATTATGACGAGGTGCCGCAGAACGTGGCCGACGAGGTGAAGGCGAAGCTGGCCTGATCGCCAGATCAGGGTGGATTTCTGAAAATTTGCTGCTATGGGGGCGCCTTCGCGAGGCTTCCCCGAGCGGTTGAACCCAAGCTATTTGGACGAGAAGAGGTAGGAAATGGCTAAGGCTAAATTTGAGCGGACGAAGCCGCACTGCAATATCGGCACCATCGGCCACGTCGACCACGGCAAGACGTCGCTGACCGCTGCCATCACCAAGGTGCTGGCCGAGACCGGCGGCGCGACCTTCACCGCCTATGACAATATCGACAAGGCTCCCGAGGAGCGCGAGCGTGGCATCACCATCGCGACCAGCCATGTCGAGTATGAGACCGACAAGCGCCACTATGCGCACGTCGACTGCCCCGGTCACGCCGACTATGTGAAGAACATGATCACCGGTGCGGCGCAGATGGACGGTGCGATCCTCGTCGTCTCGGCGACGGACGGCCCGATGCCGCAGACCCGCGAGCACATCCTGCTCGCTCGTCAGGTTGGCGTGCCGCAGATGGTCGTGTTCATGAACAAGGTCGATCTGGTCGACGATCCCGAGATTCTCGAGCTGGTCGAGCTGGAGATCCGCGAGCTGCTGTCGAGCTATGATTTCGACGGCGACAATATCCCCGTCATCCAGGGCTCGGCCGTCAAGGCGCTCGAGGGCACCGACAATGAGATCGGCCGTGATGCCGTGCTCAAGCTGATGGCTGCCGTCGACGAGTGGATCCCGCAGCCCGACCGTCCGGTCGACAAGCCCTTCCTGATGCCGATTGAGGACGTGTTCTCGATCTCGGGTCGTGGCACCGTCGTCACCGGCCGCGTTGAGACCGGCATCGTCAAGGTTGGCGACGAAGTCGAGATCGTTGGCCTGAAGGACACCAAGAAGACGACCGTCACCGGCGTCGAGATGTTCCGCAAGCTGCTCGATCAGGGCGAGGCTGGCGATAATATCGGTGCCCTGATCCGCGGCGTTGGCCGTGAGGAAGTGGAGCGCGGTCAGGTTCTGGCGAAGCCCGGCTCGATCACGCCGCACACCGAGTTCGACTCGGAGGTTTATGTCCTCTCGAAGGACGAGGGTGGCCGTCACACGCCGTTCTTCGCCAACTATCGCCCGCAGTTCTACTTCCGCACGACGGACGTGACCGGCGAGGTTGTGCTGCCGGCCGGCACCGAGATGGTCATGCCTGGCGACAACGTGCAGCTTGGCGTCAAGCTCATCGCTCCGATCGCGATGGAGCAGGGTCTGCGCTTCTCGATCCGCGAGGGCGGCCGCACGGTCGGCTCGGGGGTTGTCTCGGCGATCACGAAGTAATATAGGCGGCGGGCCGTCCGGATCGGTTTGATTCGGACGGCCTGTCGTTTTCGCCGCTTCGCATGGGCTGGTGAGCGCTGAGCGCCCCGGCCTCCAGAGTGGAGCGGTTTTGTTTTTGGCTCTTTCACATCGGTAGTGGACATGGAAACCCAGAATATTCGCATTCGCCTGAAGGCATTCGATCATCGCGTGCTCGACCAGGCGACCGGCGACATCGCCGACACGGCGCGTCGCACCGGCGCTCTCATTCGGGGTCCCATTCCGCTCCCCACGCGGATCGAGAAGTTCACGGTGAACCGTGGTCCGCATATCGACAAGAAGAGCCGGGAGCAGTTCGAGGTTCGCACTTACAAGCGCATGCTTGATATCGTGCAGCCGACGCCGCAGACGGTCGATGCGCTGATGAAGCTCGATCTGGCTGCTGGCGTGAACGTCGAGATCAAACTGGCCTGATGGCCATGGCGAAGGCGCTCCTGCGGGGCGCCTTGCCTTGACATTGGATACCGCCGGCATCGTCCGGGCCGCGTCCTCCGTCGTTCTTCGGGTCATATTGGCGCCGGGAACATCCAACCCGGACGGGGCACGCATCGACACTTCGGGTTGGCCGCTTGAGGCATCGCGCCGCGAGCGGATTTTTCGTTGGATAAGCCCGCGCCGCTGGTGGTGCGGGCCTCTATTGGGAGATTGATCATGCGTACCGGCGTGATCGCGAAGAAAGTGGGCATGACCCGCCTGTTCCAGGAAGATGGCCGCCATGTGCCGGTCACTGTCCTGGCGCTTGAAGGCAATCAGGTCGTGGCCCGTCGCGAAAAGGACAGGGACGGATACGTTGCCGTGCAACTCGGTGCCGGCGTTGCGAAGGTAAAGAACGTTGCCAAGCCGCAGCGTGAACACTTCGCCAAAGCGCAGGTCGAGCCGAAGGCGCTCGTCGCGGAATTCCGCGTGGCCGACGACGCCCTGCTCGATGTCGGCGCGGAAATCGCGGCCGATCATTTCATCGCCGGCCAGCTGGTCGACGTGACCGGCCATACGCAGGGCAAGGGTTTTGCCGGCGCGATGAAGCGCTGGGGCTTCGGCGGTCTGCGCGCTACGCACGGCGTCTCGCTCTCGCACCGTTCGCACGGTTCGACCGGCAATCGCCAGGATCCGGGCCGCGTGTTCAAGAACAAGAAGATGGCCGGCCACATGGGCGACCGTCAGCGCACGCAACAGAATCTCGAGATCGTCCGCACGGACGTCGAGCGCGGCCTGCTCTTCGTGAAGGGTAGCGTGCCGGGTTCCAAGGGTACCTGGCTGCTCGTCAAGGATGCGGTGAAGGTCGATCGCCCGAGCGACGCACCCTATCCGGCCAGCATCAAGAGTGCTGCCAACAGCAACAGTGACAATGCTCCGGCCGAGACGCCCGCGCAGGACATCGCGGCGCCTGAGGCGACCGAAGGCCAGGAGGGCTAAACGATGAAGGTCAAGGTTCTCACCCTCGACGGCGGCAAGGCGTCCGGCGATGTCGAGCTGAATGAGGCGGTGTTCGGCGTCGAGCCGCGCGCGGATATTTTGCACCGCGTCGTCACCTGGCAGCTCGAGAAGCGCCGCGCTCCCGCGGCTGCGACCCGCGAGCGCTCTGATGTGGCGCGCACTGGCAAGAAGTTCGGTCGCCAGAAGGGAGGCGGCACCGCCCGTCACGGCGATCGTCGCGCTCCGATCTTCATCGGCGGCGGCAAGGCACACGGCCAGCGAGCCCGTGTCTTCGGCCATTCGCTGAACAAGAAGGTCCGTGCGCTCGGCCTCAAGATGGCGCTCTCGGCCAAGGCCAAGGGCGGTGCACTCACCGTGCTCGATAATCTCGATGTCAAGGATGGTAAGACCAGGGAACTGGTGGGCCAGCTCGCCAAGCTCAATCTCAACAAGGCGCTGTTCATCGACGGCGAGGCGATCAACGTCTCGTTCGCCAAGGCGTCGTCCAATCTTGTTGGCGTGGATGTGCTCCCGGCCATCGGCGCCAACGTATACGACATCCTCCGCGCGGACAGCCTGGTGCTGACGCGGGCGGCCGTCGAGCAGCTGGAGGCGCGCTTCAATGGCTAAGAAGCAGGCACAGGCGGTAGCGCCGTCGAACCGTCATTATGACGTGATCGTTGCGCCGCACATCACCGAGAAGGCGACGTTGGTCTCCGAGAACAACGCCGTGGTCTTCAAGGTGGCGCGCGATGCGTCCAAGCCCGAGATCAAGGCTGCGATCGAAGCGCTGTTCGGCGTCTCGGTGAAGGCGGTCAACACGATCGTCCAGAAGGGCAAGACCAAGCGCTGGAAGGGTAAGCCCTATTCGCGCTCGGACGTGAAGAAGGCGATCGTGACGCTGGCCGAGGGCCAGTCGATTGACGTCACCACGGGCATTTGAGGGCGGGATAGACAATGGCACTCAAGCATTACAACCCGACGAGCCCGGCCCAGCGCGGCCTGATCCTCGTCGACCGCTCGGCGCTCCACAAGGGCAAGCCGGTGAAAGCGCTGACCGAAGGCAAGCGCAAGACCGGCGGCCGTAACAACAAGGGCCATGTGACCTCGCGCGGCATCGCCGGCGGCCACAAGCAGCGCTATCGCATCATCGACTTCAAGCGTCGCAAGTGGGACGTCGAAGGGACGGTGGAGCGTCTGGAGTATGACCCGAACCGCACGGCATTCCTCGCGCTTGTCACCTACGGCGACGGCGAGCAAGCTTATATCCTTGCCCCGCAGCGCCTCGCGCCAGGCGATAAGGTGATCGCCGGCAAGAAGACCGATGTGAAGCCAGGCAACGCGATGGAACTGGGTCAGATGCCGGTCGGCACCATCATCCACAACATCGAGATGAAGCCGGGCAAGGGTGGCCAGATCGCCCGGTCGGCCGGCACCTATGCACAGCTCGTCGGCCGTGACCGCGGCATGGTGATCGTGCGCCTCGGCTCGGGCGAGCAGCGCTACCTGCGCGCGGACTGCATGGCGACGGTGGGCGCGGTGTCCAATCCGGACAATGCCAACCAGAACCTCGCCAAGGCCGGCCGCATGCGCTGGCTTGGCCGCCGACCGCTAACGCGCGGCGTGGCAAAGAACCCGGTCGACCACCCGCACGGCGGTGGTGAGGGCCGGACCTCCGGTGGCCGTCATCCGGTGACGCCGTGGGGCAAGCCGACCAAGGGTGCCCGCACCCGCCACAACAAGGCGACCGACAAGTTCATCATCCGGTCGCGTCACGCGAAGAAGAAGAGGTAAGCGATGGCTCGCTCCGTCTGGAAAGGTCCCTTCGTGGACCTGCATCTGCTCAAGAAGGCAGAAACCGCGCAGGAGAATGCGGGCCGCGGAGGTCCGATCAAGACCTGGTCGCGTCGTTCCACCATTCTTCCGCAGTTCGTTGGCCTGACGTTCAACGTCTATAATGGCCGCAAGCACGTTCCCGTTTCGGTGAACGAGGACATGGTCGGCCACAAGCTGGGCGAGTTTGCGCCGACGCGCTACTTCCCCGGTCACGCCGCGGATAAGAAGGGCAAGCGCTAATGGGCAAGGCAAAGGCTCCCCGCCGCGTCGCCGAAAATGAGGCGCTCGCCGTCGGCACGCAGATTCGCGGTTCGGCGCAGAAGCTGAATCTCGTTGCGGCGCTGATCCGTGGCCGCAAGGTCGAGGAAGCGCTCAACGTTCTGACCTTCTCCAAGCGGGCCATGGCACGCGACGTTCGTGAGGTGCTCGCCAGCGCCGTCGCGAACGCCGAGAACAACCACAATCTGGATGTCGATGCGCTGGTCGTCGCCGAGGCATCGGTCGGCAAGGCGTTCACGCTCAAGCGCTTCCATGCGCGCGGCCGTGGCAAGTCGACCCGCATCCTGAAGCCCTACAGCCGCGTGCGCATCGTCGTCCGCCAAGTTGCCGAGGAGGCCTGATCCATGGGTCATAAGAGCAATCCGATTGGCCTGCGCCTGCAGATCAACCGCACCTGGGACAGCCGCTGGTTCGCCGAGGGCAAGGACTATGGCCGGCTGCTTCTCGAGGATCTCGAGATTCGCAAGTACATCATCAAGACGCTGCCCCAGGCGGCGATCTCCAAGGTGGTGATCGAGCGTCCGGCCAAGCTGTGCCGCGTCTCGATCTATGCGGCCCGTCCCGGTGTCATCATCGGCAAGAAGGGCGCGGACATCGAGAAGCTGCGCAAGAAGCTGGGCGAGATGACCGCCAGTGATGTGAGCCTGAACATTGTCGAGATCCGCAAGCCGGAGATCGACTCCAAGCTCGTCGCGCAAGGCGTCGCCGACCAGCTCGAGCGCCGCATCGCTTTCCGCCGCGCCATGAAGCGCGCGGTGCAGAGCGCGCTGCGCCTGGGCGCCGAGGGCATCAGGATCACCTGCGGCGGCCGGCTCGGCGGCGCGGAGATCGCCCGTGTCGAGTGGTATCGCGAAGGCCGGGTGCCGCTGCATACGCTGCGTGCCAATGTCGATTATGCCGAGGCCGAGGCGCACACCGCCTATGGCGTCTGCGGCATCAAGGTCTGGATCTTCAAGGGCGAGATTCTCGGCCACGATCCGATGGCGACCGACCGTCTGATGCTGGAGGCACAGACCTCCGGCGTCCGTCCGGCGCGCTGAGAATAAGGTAGGGCATCATGCTGCAACCGAAGAAAACCAAGTTCCGCAAGGCCTTCAAGGGCCGCATCAAGGGTGATGCGAAGGGCGGTACGGACCTCAACTTCGGCTCCTACGGCCTCAAGGCCATGGAGCCCGAGCGGGTGACGGCGCGCCAGATCGAGGCGGCCCGCCGCGCGATTACGCGTCATATCCGTCGTCAGGGCCGTCTGTGGATCCGCATCTTCCCGGACGTCCCGGTCTCGAAGAAGCCGGCTGAGGTCCGCCAGGGCAAGGGCAAGGGTTCCGTCGAATTCTGGGCGGCGCGCGTCAAGCCCGGCCGTATCCTCTTCGAGCTGGACGGCGTGCCCGGTCCGCTCGCGGCGGAAGCGTTCGAGCGTGCGGCGATGAAGCTGCCGATCAAGACCAAGGTGGTGGCGCGTCTCGGCGACACCTCGCATCTGGGAGCATGATGGCCATGACCAAGATTGCTGATTTCAAGGCGAGGACGGACGACGAGCTGGCGACCCAGCTCAGCGAGCTGAAGCGCGAGCAGTTCAACCTGCGTTTCCAGGCCGCGACCAGCCAGCTGGAGAAGCCGAGCCGCATGCGCGAAGTGCGCCGCGACATCGCCCGTATCAAGACGCTGCAGACCGAGCGTGCGCGCTCGGTTGCGAAGTAAGGAAGGAAACGGACCATGCCCAAGCGTGTGCTGACGGGAACGGTAGTTTCCGACAAGGGTGACAAGACGGTGGTCGTGCTGGTGGAGCGCAAGGTGAAGCACCCGCTCTATGGCAAGATCATCCGCCGCTCGAAGAAGTACCACGCCCATGACGAGGCGAATGCCTATCATGCCGGCGAGACGGTACGGATCGAGGAGACGGCGCCGATCTCGAAGCTCAAGACCTGGACGGTGATCGAGCGCGTCGACGCGCACAAGGCGCCGGAAGCGGCGGCCTGAACGAGCGGACAGGCAGGAAACAACGGAACTACCGGGCCGCAGGAACGGACCCGGCAAGCCAATTGAGAAGGAACCGGATCAATGATCCAGATGCAATCCAATCTTGATGTCGCTGATAACAGCGGCGCCAAGCGCGTTCAGTGCATCAAGGTGCTCGGCGGATCGAAGCGTCGCTTCGCGGGCGTGGGCGACGTGATCGTCGTCTCCGTCAAGGACGCCGCACCGCGTGGCCGCGTCAAGAAGGGCGACGTGCACCGCGCCGTGATCGTGCGCACCGCCAAGGACGTGCGCCGTCCCGACGGCAGCGTCATCCGTTTCGACGGCAATGCCGCGGTGCTGGTCAACAAGAATGCGGAGCCGATCGGCACCCGTATCTTCGGCCCGGTCGTGCGCGAACTGCGCGCCAAGAACTTCATGAAGATCATCAGCCTTGCGCCGGAGGTGCTGTAATGAGCGCCGCACGCATCAAGAAGGGTGACACGGTTGTCGTGCTCGCCGGCAAGGACAAGGGCCGCACCGGCTCTGTCCTGCAGGTGATGCCCAAGGAGGACAAGGTGCTGGTTGACGGCATCAACGTCCATGCGCGCCACCGCAAGCCCGACCAGGCGAACCCGCAGGGCGGCATCGAGCGCAAGCCGGCGCCGCTTCATATCTCCAATGTCGCGATTGCCGTGGATGGCAAGGCCACCCGCGTCCGCTTCGAGGAGCGCGACGGCAAGAAGGTCCGCGTCGCGGTGAAGACCGGGGAGGTCATTAATGGCTGACAAATATATCCCGCGCTCGAAGACGCTCTATGACGAGAAGATCGTCAAGGCGATGACCGAGAAGTTCGGCTACAAGAACCGCATGGAAGTGCCCAAGATCGAGAAGGTCGTGCTGAACATGGGCGTGGGCGAGGCGACGCAGGACAAGAAGAAGGTCACGTCGGCTGCTGAGGAAATGGAGCTGATCGCCGGTCAGAAGGCGGTCATCACCAAGGCCAAGAAGTCGATCGCCCAGTTCAAGCTGCGCGAGGGCATGCCGATCGGTGCGAAGGTGACGCTGCGCCGCGAGCGTATGTATGAGTTTCTCGATCGTCTGGTGACGGTCGCGATGCCCCGCATTCGTGACTTCCGTGGTCTGAACCCGAAGAGCTTTGATGGCCGGGGCAACTATGCCTTCGGTATCAAGGAGCAGATCATTTTTCCGGAGATCAGCTATGACCGCGTCGACAAGGTGCGGGGCATGGATGTGATCGTGACCACCACGGCCCGGACGGACGAGGAAGCGCGCGAACTGCTGCGTCTCTTCGGTTTCCCGTTCCCCGCCGAGGCGGAAAAGCAGGCCGCCTGACGTGGCCGGACAGCAATTTTAAGGAAGAGAGCTTAAGTCCATGGCGAAACTGAGTTCGATCAACAAGAACGAGCGCCGCAAGAAGCTGGTGAAGAAATATGCCGGCAAATATGCGAAGCTCAAGGCGACCGCGAACGACAAGTCGCTCGACGATACCGAGCGGCTGATCGCCCGCCTCAAGATGGCGGAGCTGCCGCGCAACGCCAACCCGACCCGCGTTCGCAACCGCTGCGAGCTGACCGGGCGCCCGCGCGCTTATTACCGCAAGTTCCGGCTGTGCCGCGTTCAGCTGCGCGATCTGGCCAACAAGGGCCTGATCCCCGGCGTGGTCAAGTCGAGCTGGTAAGGATAGAGAGATGGCACTGACCGATCCCCTGGGTGATCTGCTCACCCGCATCCGCAATGGCCAGCGTGCACGCAAGGACAGCGTGGTGTCGCCCGCGTCCAAGCTGCGCGCCCGCGTGCTCGATGTGCTCCAGCGCGAAGGCTACATCCGTGGCTACAGCGAGGAAGCGCTCGGCGAGCATCCCGGCCTGCGCATCGAACTGAAATATTTCGAGGGCGAGCCAGCGATCAAGCATGTCGCGCGCGTCTCGAAGCCTGGCCGCCGCGTCTATTCGGGCTCCAAGGAGCTGCCGGTGGTCCGCAACGGCCTGGGTATCACCATCGTCTCGACGCCGCGCGGCGTGCTCTCGGATACCGAGGCGCGCGCGCAGAACGTCGGCGGCGAAGTGCTGGCGGAGGTGTTCTGATGAGCCGTATCGGCAAGAAGCCGGTCGCGATCCCGAGCGGGGTGACGGCGACCATCGAGAACGGGCAGCTCTCCGTGAAGGGGCCCAAGGGCACCCTCGCGCTACAACTGCGCGACGAGATCAGCTATGCGCTGGAAGACGGCGCGATCACGGTCAAGCCGGCCAACGCCACCAAGGCGGCGCGGGCATTCTGGGGCATGCAGCGTACGCTGGTGCAGAACCTCGTTACCGGCGTGACGGAGGGCTACACCAAGGTGCTGGAGATCACCGGCGTCGGCTACCGCGCCAACGCGCAGGGCAAGACCCTGAAGCTGCAGCTCGGCTACAGCCACGATGTCGATTATCCGGTTCCGGCCGGCATCGAGATCAAGACCCCGGATAACACCACGGTCGAGATCAGCGGCATCGACAAGCAGAAGGTCGGGCAGGTCGCCGCAGAGATCCGCCGCTGGCGTAAGCCGGAACCCTATAAGGGCAAGGGCATCAAGTATCGCGGTGAGTTCATCTTCCGCAAAGAAGGTAAGAAGAAGTAAGCCATGGCGAAACTCTCTCTCTTCGATCGGCGCGCGCGCCGCGTCCGCACCACGATCAAGGCCCGTGCCGGCGGCAAGCCGCGCCTGTCCGTGCATCGCTCCGGCCGGCATATCTATGCCCAGGTCATCGACGACGCGGCCGGCCGCACGCTGGCTGCCGCCTCGACGCTGGACAAGGATCTGCGCGCCAAGACCGGCGCCACTGCCGAGGCTGCGGCCGAGGTCGGCAAGCGTGTCGCCGCCGCGGCGACCAAGGCCGGCGTCACCCAGGTCGTGTTCGATCGCGGTGGCTTCCTCTTTCATGGCCGCGTGAAGGCGCTGGCCGATGCCGCCCGTGAGGGCGGACTGGAGTTCTGAACATGGCAGACGAAACCGAGATCGAAACCGGGGCGGCCCCCGTTGAGGCCGGTGCCGAGGCCACTGCGCCGACGACGGAAGCCCCGCGTGGCCGTGGTCGCGGCCGTGGGGGCGACCGCGGTGAGCGGGGCGGCCGTGGCCGTCGCGACGATCGGCGCGGCCGTGGCCATGACGACGATGGCGGCGAGGAGTTCGTCGAGAAGCTCGTGCACATCAATCGCGTTTCCAAGACGGTGAAGGGCGGCAAGCGCTTCGGCTTTGCGGCGCTGGTCGTCGTGGGCGACGGCAAGGGTCGGGCTGGCTTCGGCCACGGCAAGGCGCGTGAGGTTCCCGAGGCGATCAGCAAGGCGACCGCTGCCGCCAAGAAGGCGATGATCCGCGTCGCGCTCAAGGAAGGCCGTACCCTGCACCATGACGGCAAGGGGCATTTCGGCGCTGGCAAGGTGACGCTGCGGTCGGCACCGGCTGGCACCGGCATCATCGCGGGCGGCCCGATGCGCGCGGTGTTCGAGAGTCTGGGCGTTGCCGACGTCGTGACCAAGTCGGTCGGCACGTCGAACCCCTACAACATGATCCGGGCGACCTTCGCCGCGTTGACCGAGCAGACCAGCCCCAAGTCGGTCGCTCAGCGTCGCGGCAAGAAGGTGGCCGATCTGCTCCGCCGTGGCGGCGCCTCTGCCGAGGCTGCCCAGGCGGATGCCGAAGCGATTGCGGAGTAAGCGATCATGGCCAACGCCAAGAAAAAAACCATCAAGATCAAGCAGATCGGTTCACCGATCCGTCGCCCGGCCTATCAGGAAAAGATCCTGATCGGCCTCGGCCTCGGCAAGATGCATCGCGTCGTAGAGCGCGAGGACAGCGCCGAAGTGCGCGGCGCCATCGCCAAGCTGCCGCATCTGGTGCAGGTGATCGAGGGCTAAGCCCGCCGATTGCAGGAACAGGATCGGGAGAGGGGGCTTCCCCCTCTTTCGTTTTAGGGGACGGTGCGCTAACGAGCCGCTCCCACCCATCCGGAAAAGCCCGGGTGATCGTGATGGAGCCGATTGTCGGCCCTTCAACAAATATTCCAGCGCGACAAAAGCGAAAGCGAGTGCAAGACGATGAAACTGAACGAACTCAAGGATAATGCTGGCGCCCGCAAGGGCCGGATGCGCGTCGGCCGGGGCATCGGCTCGGGTAAGGGCAAGACTGCCGGGCGCGGCCAGAAGGGCGCCAAGGCGCGCTCGGGCGTCAGCATCAACGGCTTCGAGGGCGGCCAGATGCCGCTCCACATGCGGCTGCCGAAGCGCGGCTTCAACAACATCTTCCGCAAGGATTATGCGGTGGTGAACCTTGGCATGGTCCAGAAGGCGATCGATGCCGGCAAGCTGGACGCCAAGGCGGTGGTCGATCAGGCGGCGCTGCGCGCGGCCGGTCTGTCGCGCGGCGGCAAGAATGGCGTGCGCCTGCTCGCTAAGGGCGAACTGACGGCCAAGCTGAGTTTCTCAGTCGCTGGTGCCTCCGCTTCGGCCGTGGCGGCTGTGGAGAAGGCGGGCGGCAAGGTAGAGATTCTCGCGCCCAAGGCGGCGACTGCGGACGCCGAATAAGCCTGCCGGCCAAGTCAGCGCATGATTGCCTGCTTGCATAAGCGACCCCTCCTGCCGATATGGGCGGGCGGGGTCGATTGCTTTGGCGGTGGTGCCGGTATGCAACCGGCGTTCGACATCGGCCGGGCACGCAGCTAGAGCGAATCGGGCCGATGGGGCGCAGCCGTGCTCCGGCTTTTGTTTTGCGGCATTTTTCCGGGTTTGCGGGTGTTTCCATCCGGCCGGGAAATGCTTTAAGGATCACGCGCCTCGCGTCCGCGGGGCGCACGATATGTTTCGGGATTGCAAGCGATCATGGCATCACGCGCCGACCAAATGGCAGCCAGTCTGAGCCTCGCCAACTTCAGCCAGGCGACGGAACTCAAGAAACGTCTGTGGTTCACCCTGTGGGTGCTCGTCGTCTTCCGGTTCCTGTCGTTCGTGCCGCTACCGGGCGTCGACCCGACCGTGCTCGCACAGCTCTACGCGCAGACGCAGGGCGGCATCCTCGATATCTTCAACACCTTCTCGGGCGGTAGCCTGGAGCGTATGAGCCTCATCGCGCTCGGCATCATGCCCTACATCACGGCGTCGATCGTCGTGCAGATGGCCTCCTCCCTGTCGCCCAAGCTGGCGGCGCTCAAGAAGGAAGGTGAGGCGGGCCGCAAGAAGCTCAACCAATATACACGCTACGGCACGGTCGGCCTCACCGCCGTGCAGGGCTATTTCATCGCGGTCGGGCTGGAGGGCTATGGTGCCCAATCCGGCCTGCAAGCCGTGGTGGAACCGGGCATGCTATTCCGCCTGACCGCGGTCATCTCGCTGATCGGCGGCACCATGTTCCTGATGTGGCTGGGCGAGCAGGTGACGAGCCGGGGCGTGGGCAATGGCGCGTCGCTTATCATCACCGCCGGCATCGTGGCGCAGCTTCCCGTGACGATCAGTAACCTGTTCGAATCCGGCCGTACCGGCGCGATCTCCGGCATGCTCATCCTGGGCACGATCGTAATCGGCTTGGGGCTGGTCTATGTCATCTGCTTCATGGAGCAGGCGCAGCGGCGGGTGCTCATCCAGTATCCCAAGCGGCAGACCCGGCAGGGCATCATGCAGGCCGACCGCAGCCACCTGCCGCTCAAGATCAACATGGCGAACGTCATTCCGCCGATCTTCGCCTCGTCGCTGCTGCTGCTGCCGCTCACGATCACGCAGTTCTCGGGCAACAACGTCAATGGCGAATCGCTCTGGGGCGAGATGGTGCTGACCATCAACCAGTATCTCTCCCATGGCACGCCGCTCTACATGGGCCTCTACGGCGTGCTCGTGATCTTCTTCTGTTTCTTCTACACGGCCGTGGTGTTCAATCCGGAGGAGACGGCGGATAATCTGAAGCGCAACGGCGGCTTCATTCCTGGCATCCGCCCCGGCAAGAATACCGAGATGTATCTGGACTATGTCCTCACTCGCATCACCGTGGTCGGCGCGATCTACCTGACGTTGGTCTGCCTCATTCCGGAATATATGATCGCGAAAGCGGGCATCCCCTTCTATCTGGGCGGCACCAGCTTGCTGATCGTGGTGAACGTGACGGTGGACACGGTGACGCAGATCCAGAGCCACCTGATCGCGCACCAGTATCGGGATCTCATTACCAAAGCCAAGCTCAAGGGTCGTACGCGCTAAGGGTAAATCATGGTGCGGCGGTGTGGCATGAGCTGCATCGCCGCCAAGTCGGGGGAGTGACATGAACATTATCCTGCTGGGGCCGCCCGGCGCGGGCAAGGGAACGCAGGCGCAGCGGCTCGTTGCGGAGCGCGGCATGGTCCAGCTCTCGACGGGCGACATGCTGCGCGCCGCGGTGAAGGCAGGCACGCCGACCGGGCTCAAGGCCAAGGCGGTGATGGAAGCCGGCGAGCTGGTCTCGGACGAGATCGTTTCCGGTATCATCGGCGAGGCACTGGACAAGCTTTCCCCCGAGACCGGCGTGATCTTCGACGGCTATCCTCGTACGGCCCCGCAGGCCGAGAGCCTGGATGCCCTGCTCGGCGAGCGTGGCCGCCAGCTCGATCATGTCATAGAGCTGGAGGTGGATGAGGACGCGCTGGTCGATCGCATCACCGGCCGTTACACCTGCGCGACCTGCGGTGCCGGCTATCACGATCGTTACAAGCAGCCCAAGGTTGCGGGTGTCTGCGACACGTGCGGCGGCACTGAGTTCAAGCGCCGGCCGGATGACAATGAGGAGACGGTGCGCACCCGTATGGCCGAATACCGCGCCAAGACTGCGCCGATCCTGCCGATCTACGAGGCGCGAGGCATCGTGAGCCGAGTTGACGGCATGGCGGATATCGACGCGGTGGCGGCGGCGATTGGGGATATTTTGGGCGGCTGACGCGGTCAGATATCCGTGCTGCGGGGATTTTCGGGTAGCGCATCGAACGGCTGTCGAGTGAGGACAGCGTCGCCATATTTCACATAATCGAGAGAGTAATTTAACCGATCTTGGAAAAGATACCCTTTTAGCGTCCTGTTGGGGGCTTCTTCGTTACTGTTCCATTTTCGGGAAAACGTATAATGCCAAAATTCCGGAAGATCGCTCTCATTATCGGGGCTATGAAATCAGGCACGACGTCCCTTTATGCTGATCTTGCACGGCATCCTGCAATCGCATCATCCTTTAACAAGGAAACGAAATTCTTTTCCTCGGATGAACGATTCGCGCGGGGTGAAGACTGGTATTATTCGCGTTATGATATCGGGCCTGCGCATGAGTGGGTCATAGATGGCACAACCGATTGCGCAAAGTTTCCTTATTGCGGCGACGTGCCCGCTCGGCTCCAGGCTTATGGAGCAGACGTCAAACTCATTTACATCATGCGCCATCCAGTGCGCCGCTTGGAGAGCCACGCGCGTCATGCGGCCCGAACCGGATGTGAAGTAAACGACATCCGTTCTGATCGGCGCGATCACAGCCTTGATGCGGGGCTGTCACACGTAGCGCGAGCGGTAAGCAACTATGCGATGCAGATCGATCAGTTTCGAGATTGGTTTGATCGCAGGGAGATGCTTCTCCTGACGACTGAAGAATATCATGTCGATCCAGCGGCAGTCCGTGATCGGATTATTGGCTTTCTTGGTCTCCAACCCATGCCTGGCATGCCGCCGCTAACGGAGCGGCGCAATCGTGGGGATGGCTTTATTCGCCATCGCAAGGTGGCCGCCTTCGTGCGCGATATACCGGTTGTGGGGCCTGCCCTGCGTAGGGTGCTGCCGAGATCGGTCCAAGAGCTAGGCTGGGAGCGAGCGGTGGTGCCTGGGCGCTTCCGTTTCACGGCGGCGGAGGAACAGGCGCTCATTTCGGAAATGCGCCCCGATCTCGATCGCCTTCGTGACGATTATGGTGTGGATATTGCCCGGTGGTGGCGGCTTTGAGCGCTGGGCGGAAGATTGCCCCGAGGGCCCCACGATCAGTACATTAAGATAATATAGAAAGTTGCGACGGTCGCGGCGAGTAGCAATATGCCGTCACGTCTCCCATCCAAGCGAACGCCGGCTCGACGATAAAAGATATAGAGTAGGATTTCTGGCAAGCGATCAAGGGCGATGCAGAGCACCATGGCTTCAATGGAGTTGAACCACATAGCAACGCCCATTGCGGATAGAAAAATCGCACTGCGGAACAAGCTAATGAGCGAGGTCATCTTGAAACGAAGCTTCGTCATCAAGAAGTTGCCGTAGAGTAGCAATGGCATCAGGATGATCTTGATGCCGAGGTAGGCCAGAAACAGCCCACCTGTCTCATAGCGGGAATCGTAGGCGATCTTGAAGAAGATAGGGCCAAGAAGGACCATGCCGCAGCCGACGGTCAGGCAATAGAGATCAATGGGTAAACGAAATTTGTAGTAAGCTCGTCGTTGGTCCTCGACAGACCTGTCCCCCAACTCCCGTAGAACCGGGATCCCCATGCTCATATTGACTCGATTTACCAACGCCGAGGCGCTGGTGAAGAGCGTCAGCGCAATCGCATAGATGCCGAGTATTTCGACGCCGAAATGATAGCCGATCAGAACCTTGTCGGCTTGGGCGGCGATGACGACCAAGGCCGAGTTGAGCGCGATCCAGCGGGATGTCGAAAGGACTTTGCGGATTTCAGGCCAGTTGATGTCGAAAGCCATCGAGGGGCCAGGCAGGTAACGATGGGTCAAAACGACCCGTAGAGCGGCATTGGCCATGATCGCTATGGCCATTCCCCAGACCGAGCGGAAAATGACGACCAGTACGATGGTGATCATCGTGCCTAGGATACGGCTGGCGATATCAAGGCGGGAGATTCTATCTGCTTCGAGGTGCCGGATAGCACGAAATTCGTTCAAACTGTTGAAACCGGTTACAGCGAGCGAGAAACCCATGAGTAGCAATAGTTGTGGCAAGAGTGGATCAGCGTAATTGTTGGTAGAATTGATCCAGCCCTTCGCCTGCCAATACTGCCAGATCAAGGCCGTGACTGCCATAATAACGGCCAGGGCAAAGCCACGCAGGATTTGTATGGTCCATAATATGCCTAGGAAATTCTTGTCATCACCGCGCGAATCAGTGAGCATGATCGGCCTTAGGCCGAGATCGGATAGCATGGCCGCAAAGGTCAGAAAAACCATCACGGTAGTGATGAGGCCATAAGCGCTCGGATCGAGTATGCGCGTTAAAATGAGCGTCGAAATGAAGCGGAGCACGAGTTCCGCACTGTAGCCCACCCCCATCCAACCGACGTTGCGGAAAATCTTGCCGCGCAACGTGTCGCTATGGAGCGTGTCTTTCGTATGGATCACGGCATGTCGAAGCCGTTTGCTCAGTGCTTCGATCATTAGATAGCCCAAACCATAAGCTCCACCATGCCGATTCAGCGGGCGCCTTATACCGAAAAGTCGATCTGTGCGCGTTTCATTAGCTGCAGAGCCTTCATGCAAGGATAGGCTGTTGGCGACGCGCCTCATGCCCTAAAGAAACGGACTGCTACCCTTTGTGTTACCTGAATAGGCTATCGCATATCGGTGCTGCTATGCTGATCGCACCGATATGTAGCCCTTATCGCTCACATCAGGGTGTAGGGCCAAAGCATCCGGCCGACGATGCGACGTATCTGTTGAGACAGATGTGACCAGTAATCGGTTCCGGGGCCGCTGGGGAAGGTGCGCGTCCCGGTCGGCCGGGTGAGGGCATCCCAGTCTCGAGGTGCATCCTCCCGGGATTGCCGCCATTGACTCATTTGCCGACTCGCGGTATCGCCCGCCGATCCCGAGACACTAGGTCAAACGGCAGCGCGTGCGAGCGCCCGCCGTCCTTTTTGCGTCCAGGGTCAAAACGCGTCGAGATGGGGCGTCCGCCAACGCCCTGTGGAGCATGGAGAAACAGTCAATATGGCACGTATTGCGGGCGTCAATATCCCGACCAACAAGCGCGTGATCGTCGCGCTCACCTATATTCACGGCATCGGCCCCAAGACGGCCGTCACCATCGCGGACAAGCTGGGTATCGACCATAGCCGCCGCGTGCAGGACCTCAGCGACGCCGAGGTGCTGCAGATCCGTGAAGCCATCGACGCTGACCTGACGGTCGAGGGCGACCTGCGCCGTCAGACCGCGATGAACATCAAGCGCCTGATGGACCTGGCCTGCTATCGCGGCCTGCGTCACCGCAAGGGCCTGCCGGTTCGCGGCCAGCGCACGCACACAAATGCGCGCACCCGCAAGGGCAAGGCCAAGCCGATCGCGGGCAAGAAGAAGTAACCACGCGCTTCTTCGTCGCTGGAGGCGCGAGCCGCAAGGACCGCCTCCCGCTCAACCAGTTTCGAATAGGGATATCAGCAGATGGCACGGGAACCGCAGCGTATTCGCAGGCGCGAACGCAAGAACATCTCGGCCGGCGTCGCGCATGTGAACGCCAGCTTCAACAACACTATGGTCACGATCACCGACGCGCAGGGCAATGCGATCAGTTGGTCGTCGGCCGGCATGATGGGCTTCAAGGGCTCGCGCAAGTCGACCCCCTATGCGGCGCAGGTCTGCGCCGAGGATGCGGGCCGCAAGGCGGCCGAGCATGGCGTGCGCACCCTTGAGGTGGAAGTGAAGGGGCCGGGTTCGGGCCGCGAATCGGCGCTGCGGGCGCTGCAGGCGGTCGGTTTCACCATCACCTCCATCCGCGACGTGACGCCGATCCCGCACAATGGCGTGCGGCCGTCCAAGCGCCGCCGCGTCTGACGGAGCCGCCGGGCGGAACGGTCCATCAATGCATGGATGAACCGTTCGCCGCCCGGAACCTTTTGTATGGCCGGGGCCGGGGACCAGCTGCTCACCTCGCCGACCTCCGCCCAACTCCCAGGGGAAATACATGACTGTCAACATCAAGAACTGGCAGGAATTGAAGAAGCCCAACAGCCTTGAGATCAAGGCGGGGGGCGACCCGAAGCGCCGTGCGATCTTCGTCGCCGAGCCGCTTGAGCGCGGTTTCGGCCTGACGCTGGGCAACGCGCTTCGCCGGGTACTGCTTTCCTCGTTGCAGGGAGCGGCGGTCACGTCGATCAAGATCGAGAATGTGCTGCATGAATTCTCCAGCCTCGCGGGCGTCCGTGAGGACGTGACCGACATCGTGCTCAACGTGAAGCAGATCGCGCTTAAGATGGAAGGCGAGGGACCTCGCCGCCTGCAGCTCTCCGCAACTGGCCCGGCGGACGTGAAGGCAGGCGATATCGCCGTGACCGGCGACATCCAGGTGATGAACCCCGATCTGGTGATCTGCCGGCTGGATGAGGGCGCCTCGTTCAACATGGAGCTGACCTGCGACACGGGCAAGGGCTATGTCCCTGCCGTCAACAACCGCCCGGCCGATGCGCCGATCGGCCTCATCCCGGTTGACGCGCTCTACTCGCCGGTGCGGCAGGTGGCCTACAAGGTCGAGAATGCGCGTATCGGCCAGGAACTGGACTATGACCGCCTCAACCTGACCATCGAGACCGATGGCACGGTGACGCCGGAGGACGCGGTGGCCTATGCCGCGCGTATCCTGCAAGACCAGCTCCAGCTCTTCGTCCACTTCGAGGACCAGCTTCCGAGCGCGGCGCCGAGTGGTGCGACGGCGGCTACGGCCGAGGAAGGCGAGGGCGACACCAACCAGATCAACCGCTACCTGCTCAAGAAGGTGGACGAACTGGAACTGTCGGTACGCAGCGCCAACTGCCTCAAGAACGACAACATCATCTACATTGGCGACCTCGTCCAGAAGACCGAGGCCGAAATGCTCCGCACGCCGAACTTCGGCCGCAAGAGCCTCAACGAGATCAAGGAAGTGCTCTCGTCCATGGGGCTGCGTCTGGGCATGGATATTCCCGGCTGGCCGCCGGAGAATATCGAGGAGATCGCCAAGAAGCTGGAGCAAGAACTGCTCGGCTGATCTGGAACGAGGCGTCGTTGCGACTGAAGGTCGCGGTGGCGCACGGGGTTGTCGGCGGTGGCCCTTTGCCAAGCACCGCCTGGTCCGGGCTACCTCATACGGGCCCCTAACGAACGAAGGATGGAACCATGCGTCATAAAATTAGCGGTCGGAAGCTCCAGCGTGCCAGCGGGCACCGCACCGCGCTGCTCCGCAATCTCGCGGCGGCGCTCATCAAGCATGAGCAGATCACCACGACTGTGCCCAAGGCGAAGGAGCTTCGCCCTTATGTCGAGAAGCTGATTACGCTGGCCAAGCGTGGCGGCCTTTCCAACCGGCGTCTGGCGCATGCCCGCCTGCTCGACGAGACGCAGCTTGCCAAGCTGTTCGACGTGCTGGCCGCGCGTTATGCGGACCGCAACGGCGGCTATACACGCGTCGTCAAAGCGGGGGTCCGCGCTTCCGACGCGGCACCGATCGCGATCATCGAGTTGGTCGATCGCGATGTCTCTGCCAAGGGACAGGACAGCGGGCCGGTGCAGAGCGTTGAGGAGGACGAGCTGGAGACAGCTTGAGCCTGCACGGTTTTAGCCTATGATTCGAGAATCCCGCCGGGTGGTTCCGGCGGGATTTTTCGTGTTTAAGTTGCTGGAAATAATTGGATTTTTAGGGATTCTGGCGCTCCGGACGTGATCTTCTCCCATGTTCCGGAAATTACTGCCACCCCGCTCCCAATCCGCCCGCGATGGGTTATTGTCGGGGTGAGCCGCCGGCAACCGATACAGGAAAGACACTGCAATGCCTCGCTTCTCTACCCTTGCGCGTCTGGCCGGTTGCGCGCTGCTCGGCGTGGGGGCGCAGGCGCAGGTGGGTACCAATGGGGATGCGGACACGATGAGCATTGCGCGCGACGGACGGGCGACCACAACTCCGGTGCCGGTTGAGACGTTGGTTCCGGTGGCTACCTCGGCTTCGACTTCGGCTTTAGCTCCGGTTCCGGCGCCCACTTCGGTTTCGGTTTCGGCTCTGGCTTCGAATTCAGATTCGGCCCTGGCTTCGAATTTGGCTCCGGCTTCGGCTTCGGCCCCGGCTGCGATCTCGGCGTCGAGCCCAGCTATGGTTGCGGTTGCGGTTTCGACCGCGCCGCCGCCGCCAGTCTTGACCGCCACCACGGTTTCGCCCTCGCCCTTGCCCATGGCACCAGTCCAGATGCAGGCCGCGACTTCGGCTCCGGCTACAGTCTCGATCTCGGCCTCTGCGCCGGCTTCGACCATGACGGTGCCTCCGGTCGCAGCGCTGGCACCGGCTTCGACCATGACGGTGTCTCCGGTCGCAGCGCTGGCACCGGCTTCGACCATGACGGTGTCTCCGGTCGCAGCGCTGGCGCGGGCTTCGACCATGACGGTGCCTCTGGTCGCAGCGCTGGCGCGGGCTTCGACCATGACGGCGCCTCCGGTCGCAGCGCTGGCGCCGGCTTCGACCATGACGGTGCCTCCGGTCGCAGCGCTGGCGCGGGCTTCGACCATGTCGGTGCCTCCGGTCGCAGTGCTGGCGCCGGCTTCGACCATGACGGCGCCTCCGGCCGCGGCGCTGGCGCGGGCTTCGGCCATGACGGTGCCTCCGGCCGCAGCGCTGGCGCCAGCGTCGACCATCAGCTTTGCTTCGGCGACCGTAGCGTTGGCTCCGCCCTCGGCCATGAGGTCGACCTCGGCCAGCGCAGCGTTGGCGCCGGCTTCGATGGAAGCGCCGGCCCGAGCATGGGCCACAGGCCCGGCTTTCGTTTTGAGCGCGACGCCGGCTCAGGCATCGGACACGGCTTTGGCTTTGGCGACGAGCCCGGTTTCGGAGCCGGACCCGGATTCGGCCGCAGTGCTGACCTCGGGGTCGGCCGGGGATTCGGGTTCGACGATGGCTTCTGAGCCGGCTTCGGCTACGACCGTGGCGCCGGTTGTGACCGCTGTGTCGGCCGGGGATCCGGGTTCGACGATGGCTTCTGAGCCGGCTTCGGCTACGACCGTGGCGCCGGTTGCGACCGCTGCGTCAGCCGGGGATTCGGGTTCGACAATGGCCTCAGAGCCGGATTCGGCTGCGACCGTGGCGCCGGTTGCGACCGCTGCGCCGGCCGGGTCATCGGCCTCGGCTGCGACTGCGACTATGACCGCGACCACAGCCGCAACCGCAATCCACGCCGCGCCGCCCATCAAGCTGCCCGCTTATCCGGCGACGCGGCGGCAGGCTCTGGTCGAGACGCAGTTCGGCGTGGCGGTGGCGGACCCCTATCGCTGGCTTGAGAACGACGTGCGGGTCGATGCGGACGTGCGGCAGTGGGTGGAGGCGGAGAATGAGGCGACCTTCGCCTATCTCAAGGCGCTGCCGGGTCGCGAGGCGCTCCGCGCGCGTATGGCGGCCCTCTACAGCTACGAACGCTTCGGCACGCCGCGCAAGGCGGGCAACCGCTATTTCTACACGCGCAATTCCGGCTTGCAGAACCAGTCCCCGCTCTACGTGCGCGAGGGGCTGGACGGGCCGCAGCGCCTGCTGCTCGACCCCAATGGCTTCGCGGCGGACGGTGCGACGGCGCTGGCCGAGTGGCTCCCCTCCGAGGACGGGCGCTACCTGCTCTATGCGGTGCAGGACGGCGGCACGGATTGGCGCGTGCTCCACACCATCGACGTAGCGAGCGGCAAGACGCTGGACGACGTGGTGCAGTGGGTCAAATTCTCCGAGCTGAGCTGGAGCCATGCGGGCACCGGCTTCTATTATTCGCGCTTCGACCCGCCGGCGGATGGCGACAAGTTCCAGGCGACGGTGGAGAACCAGCGCATCTGGTTCCACACGGTCGGCACCCCACAGGCGCAGGACCGGCTGATCTACGAGACGCCCAAGCGGCCCGATCTGATGCACCAGGCCAAGGTGACGGATGATGGGCGCTGGCTGCTCATCACCTCCAGCACCGGCACGGACGAGCGCTACGAACTGACCCTGATCTCGCTGGAGAAAGAGGGCGCCAGACCGGTCAAGCTGGTCAAGGGCTTCGACTATGAATGGGCGCTCATCGGCAATGTCGGCGATACGCTCTACTTCCGCACGACCGCCGGCGCCGCGCGCGGGCAACTGGTGACGCTGGACGCGGCGCGCCCCGGCCGGCGGATGCGCGTGCTGGTGCCGGAGCGCGCGCAGACCCTCGTCGGCGCCTCGATGATCGGCAGCCGCATCGTGCTCGCTTACCTCTCCAACGCGCGCACCGTGGCGGTGCTGGCCGATCTGGAGGGCAGGCCACGCGGCGACGTGCCGCTGCCCGGCATCGGGTCGGCCGCCGGGTTCCGTGGCAAATGGGGCGACCCGGAAACGTTCTTCGCCTTTTCCGGCTTCACCACGCCCTCGACCATCTATCGCTTCAACGTGGAGACGGGCGAGACCGGCATCTTCGCGCAGCCCAGGCTGGCCTTCGACCCCGCTGCCTTCGTCACCGAGCAGGTCTTTTACCCCTCGAAGGACGGGACGGAGATCCCGATGTTCATCGTCCGCCGCAAGGATGTGGCGGCGGCGGGCAAGGGTGCGCCGACTTTGCTCTACGGCTATGGCGGGTTCAACATTTCGCAGACGCCGGGCTTCTCGCCGACGCGGCTCGCCTGGGTGGAGCAGGGGGGCGTGCTGGCCATCGCCAACCTGCGCGGCGGCGGGGAGTATGGCAAGGCGTGGCACGACGCCGGCCGCCTCTCCAACAAGCAGAATGTGTTCGACGATTTCATCAGCGCGGGCGAGTATCTGATCGCGAACGGCTATACCGGCGCCGGCCAGCTCGCGGTGGAAGGGCGCTCCAACGGCGGGCTGCTGGTGGGCGCGGTGGTCAATCAGCGGCCGGACCTGTTCGCCGCCGCGCTGCCGGTGGTGGGCGTGATGGACATGCTGCGCTTCGACCGCTTCACCGCCGGGCGCTACTGGGTGGACGATTATGGCTATCCCGACCGGGAGGAGGATTTCCGCAACCTCATCGCCTATTCGCCCTATCACAATGTGCGCGACGGCGTGCGCTACCCGGCGATCCTCGTCGCCACGGCGGATACGGATGACCGCGTGGTGCCGGGCCACAGCTTCAAATATACCGCCGCGCTCCAGCATGCCGACCTTGGCGACCGGCCGCGCCTCATCCGCATCGAGACGCGGGCCGGCCACGGATCGGGCAAGCCGGTCGACAAGATCATCGACGAGTTTGCCGACATGTATAGTTTCGCGGCCTATTGGACCGGCCTCAAGCTGGGCGCCAAATGATCCGGCGGGGCGGCCTCGCGCTGGCGCTGCTGGCGCTTGCGGCGACGAGCCCCGTGGGCGCGGAGGTGACGGAGGCGACGGACGGCGGCTTTACCGTGAGCCATGCGCGGGCCGTCGCGGCGCAGCCGGAGGCGGTGTGGGCGGCGCTCGTCGCCCCGGCGCGCTGGTGGTCGGCGGCGCATAGCTGGTCCGGCGACGCCGCCAATCTGTCGCTCGACCCGAGGATCGGCGGCTGCTTCTGCGAGCGCTGGGCGGCGGGCGAGGCGGAGCATGCGCGGGTGATCCATGTCGTCAAAGGCCGGCTGCTGCGGCTCGCGGGCGCGCTCGGCCCATTGCAGGGCGAGGCGCTGACCGGCACGCTGACCTTCCAGCTCTCGCCGGAGGGGACGGGGACGAAGATCAGCGCCGATTATGTCGTGGGCGGCCATGCCCGCTTCGCGCTCAGGGATATCGCGCCGGCCGTGGATCAGGTGATCGGCGAGCAGGTGACGCGGCTGGCGGCGCTGTTTCGCGAGGGTGGATAAGCGCCGGCCCGGCGTGTCATTCAGCCGCCGCTCAGCATCGAGTCGCTATATCCGATCGTCTTCGGCCACGGGGCCGACCGGGCGGGAAGGATGAGCCTGATGACCTCGAAAGCGAAACTCGCGGGCGGCCTTGCCGCCGTTGCGCTGGTGCTGGTGTCGGCGAGCCCCGCCGACGCGCGCGGCTATGGGCGGTGGCATCGCCCCTATCATCATGACCGGGTGGATGCCGGCGCGGTGTTCGGCGTGCTGCTGGGCGTGGGCATTCTCGCGGCAGTGGCGTCCGCTGCGTCGAAGGACAGGGACGTGCGCGACCGGCGGACCGACGACCGGCGATACGATCCGCGCTATGATGACCGGCGTTACGATGATCGCGGCTCCGATTCGCGCGATTATGACGGCCGGGCGGCCGACGACCGCGCCTATGGCGGCAGCGCCAACTACGCGGACGAGGACGCTGCCGTCGATGCCTGCGCGGCGGCCGCGCGCGACGATGCCGGCCGCTCGGGCGGTTTCGCCGAGATTCGCGACATCACCGGTGCCCGGCCTTACGGCAACGGCTGGGACGTGACCGGCACCGTCGACCAGCGCGCCAGCTACCGCGCGAGCGACAGCCGGCTGCGCAGCTTCCGCTGCATCTGGGAAGACGGGCGGGTGAGCGGCGTGACGTTCGGGCAGGAGGTCTGAGGGCGGGGCGCCCAGGCGGGCCTTTCCGTAACATGTGCTCCTGCGCAGGCAGGAGCCCAGGGCGGCGAGGAACAGCGGCTGGGCCCTGGGCTCCTGCCTGCGCAGGAGCACATGCTTGCTATTCGAGAGAGCGGACGCCTTTGGGAAGCAAGGCTGCATCGCACATATGGACAGGCGGGCGGCGCTCCCCTATCCGCTCGCCATGTCAGCCGCTCATCCCGACTCCATCCTCATCGTCGATTTCGGCAGCCAGGTGACGCAGCTTATCGCGCGGCGCGTGCGCGAGGCCGGCGTCTATTCCGAGATCGCTCCCTTCAGCCAGGCGCAGGCTGCGTTCGAGCGCATGAAGCCGCGCGGCATCATCCTCTCCGGCTCGCCCGCCAGCGTGCCCGAAGCGGGCAGCCCGCGCGCGCCGCAGATGCTGTTCGATGCCGGCGTGCCGATCCTCGGCATCTGCTACGGCCAGCAGGTGATGAGCCAGCAGCTTGGCGGCGAGGTGCGGCCGGGGCATGAGACCGGCGAGGGCGGCGAGTTCGGCCGCGCTTTCCTGACCGTCACCGAGCCGTGCGTGCTGTTCGACGGGCTGTGGCAGGTCGGCGAGCGGCATCAGGTGTGGATGAGCCATGGCGACAAGGTGACGCGCTTTGCCGAGGGTTTCCGCATCGTCGCGACATCGGACGGCGCCCCCTTCGCGGTGATCGCGGACGATACGCGGCGCTTCTACGGCACGCAGTTCCACCCGGAAGTGGTACATACGCCGGACGGCGCAAAGCTGATCGCCAATTTCGTGCGCCACGTCTGTGGCTGCGCGGGCGACTGGACCATAGCCGAGTTCCGCGCGACCAAGATCCGCGAGATCCGCGAGGCTGTCGGGTCCGGCAAGGTGATCTGCGGCCTCTCCGGCGGGGTGGACTCGGCGGTGGCGGCGGTGCTGATCCACGAGGCGATCGGCGACCAGCTTACCTGCGTCTTCGTCGACCATGGCCTGATGCGGCTGGGCGAGGCGGAGCAGGTGGTGAGCCTGTTCAAGGGCCATTACAACATTCCGCTGGTGCATGTGGATGCGAGCGAGACGTTCCTCGGCGGGTTGGCCGGCGTCACCGACCCGGAGGCCAAACGCAAGTTCATCGGCAAGGCGTTCATCGACCTGTTCGAGGCGGAGGCGCGGAAGATCGGCGGGGCGGATTTTCTCGCGCAGGGCACGCTCTACCCGGACGTGATCGAGAGCGTCAGCTTCACTGGCGGGCCATCGGTGACGATCAAGAGCCACCACAATGTCGGTGGCCTGCCCGAGCGGATGAACATGAAGCTGGTCGAGCCGCTGCGCGAACTGTTCAAGGATGAGGTGCGCGAGCTGGGCCGCGAGCTGGGGCTGCCGGACGTGTTCGTGGGGCGGCATCCGTTTCCGGGGCCGGGCCTCGCCATCCGCATCCCCGGCGAGGTGACGCAGGAGCGCTGCGACATTTTGCGCAAGGCGGACGCAGTCTATCTGGAAGAGATCCGCAACGCCGGGCTCTACGATGCGATCTGGCAGGCGTTCGCGGTGCTGCTGCCGGTGCGCAGCGTGGGCGTGATGGGCGACGGGCGCACCTACGACAACGTGCTCGCCCTGCGCGCCGTCACCTCGACCGACGGCATGACGGCGGACGTCTATCCTTTCGAATCCGCGTTCCTGAGCCGCGTGGCGACGCGGATCATCAACGAGGTGCAGGGCATCAACCGCGTCGTTTACGACTATACCAGCAAGCCGCCCGGCACGATCGAGTGGGAGTGAACTAGGGTGGTTTCAGACCATCCCGCGCTGTGCCAGAAATCGCACGAACGCTCTGACTGACAAGGATTATTTTTCCCACCCCGTATCACTGCATGTCACCTCAACCCGGTCACTTTGTTGGTACCGATGTTGGTATGGCGCAGGATGGTCGAGAAACGGGCTTTCGGTACCACCACACCCTTCTGATGGTATTCGGCGCCCCCTTGATCGGGTGCGGATTTATGGGCGATCTCACTGATAAAGAACTGAAAAATCTGAAGCCGAGGGCCAAGCTCTACAAGGTAGCCGATCGCGATGGGATGTACGCGGCCGTCACGCCGACCGGAGTCGTATCGTTCCGGTACCAGTACCGAGTGAGCGGACGGCAGGAAGTGCTGACCATCGGCCGCTACAGCGCCGAGGCGGCACGGGGGCTGTCACGAGCGACCGAGGCTTTGGAATACGGAATGGAGGTATCGCTTGCGGAGGCCAGGGCATTGCTAGTGCGCGCCCGGCGTCAGGTCGAGCGTGGCGAGTCGCCGTCTAAAGCCAAGGTGGAGAAGCGCACGGCGTTAGCCGAGGCGGTGACCTTCGGTGGGTGGGCGGAAGCTTACTTCAAGCACAAAGGCGATCCCAAGTCAGGGGCCGAAAGGCTTGCCGACAGCACCCTGACGATGCGCCGATCCGTCTATGATCGCGCCATCGCGGGCGAATTGTCGAAGCTCAAGATGGGGGAGGTGACGCCGCAGCGTCTTAAGCGTCTGTGCGACGACGTTAAGGAGAAGCGCGGGCCGGCGGTCGCCGTGCATGTCCGCGAGGTCGTGTTGCTGGTATTTCGCCATGCGCAGGGAAGCGGGCTGGATGTGAGCAACCCGGCGGAGTCGATCCGGACGAGCGCCATCGCCACGTTTGAGCCGCGCGATCGCGCCCTGTCTCCATCGGAGGTCCGCGCGGTCCTGACGGCTCTGGATCACGTATCCGCAGCGCCCACGCTGCGCTCGGCGGTGAAGTTCGTCCTGCTGACCGGTGTTCGCAAATCGGAGTTCATCGACGCTACATGGAAGGAAATCGATTTCGCTGCCGCGCGCTGGACGATTCCGGCCGAGCGCATGAAGGCCGGCAAGGCGCACGTCGTCCCGCTCAGCGATCAGGCGCTCGATATTCTGACGGCGTTCCGCACCATGTTCGGTGCCAGCCGGTACCTGCACCCCGGCCGATACGATGGTGACGTGCCTATCAGCAACGCTACGCTCAACCGCGTGATCGACACGGCTGTGCAGCGCATCCGCGAAGATGACCCGGAGTTTCAGAGCTTCGGTGTTCACGACTTGCGCCGCACGTTTTCGACAGGCCTGAACCGTGCCAAGTTTGACGATCGCTGGATCGAGATGAGCCTGGCCCATTCGCCTCGGAACCGGATCGCGGCTGTCTACAACGTGAACCGCTATATGGCTGAGCGGAAGATCATGCTCCAGTGCTGGGCTGACATGCTCGACGCCTGGGCGAAGGGCGAATCTGCGAAGGAGCTGATCGCCGACGCGAAGCAGCGCGCCGCAGAGGTTCACGACGATGAGCTGGACGACGATCTCTGAACTACGCGTGGTTCGCCCGCATTCTCTCCGTCGCCGCCTCTGGTGGCCGCCAGCCGGCGGGATTGGCGATCCAACAATCGATGTCGGATTCGTGCCAACCGGTGCCGTTCATGCTGATTCTTAGCTGGGCTGGGAACGTACCCTCCGCGATCTTGCGATAGATGGTGGAGCGGCTGAGGCCGGTGCGGGCGAGAACGGTTCTCAGACGGACGATACGGTCTGGTACGAGCATGGTTGCGCTGCCTCCTGCTGGATGCTTTTGACATTGCAGAGACAAGACAGAGCGAAGATTTGTCGTTGTGCAATAGATATTTAGTGATCGTAGTAGACTGGCGTAGAGGAGGCAAAAAATAAGTGGGTCTACATTCCGAAACCCGACCTCTGCTGAGGTCGATGGCGTGGCTGAACGCGATTCCTGGAACTAGACTGCGACTTAGCCATACCGATTCCGAGTTGGCGGAATAGATCACTGAGATCCGGATCGACCGCTGCTCAGCGAAGCGTTGCCCTCCGAAGATGGAGGCCACACGTTCGAATCGTGTCGGGCGCGCCATTCTCTCGGTAGCCGCTGCTAACAGAGCTGGTCATTCGATCTTTGCGAACGGAGTGTCTGGCTGGGGCGAATCCGCAGGCTGAGCACGAGAGGCACCGCGAGCGCGTTGACAGCCACCGCCGAGAGCCAGATAGCCCCTGGCCAATGTGCTCGGACGACGAAGTACAGGCTCGAGAACACGAGCGGTCCGATGATCGAGGCGAGGCTCATGGCGGATGCAAGGACGCCCTGAAACTGACCCTGACGGCTCTCATCCACCAGACGGGTGGCAAGCGACTGCAAAGCAGGCGTGCCCATGCCGGCAAGGGCGACCATCGGCATGATCGCAAACACCATCCAGACGATTTCTCCGATCGAGACGTTACGCCTGCTCGCCCACCGGTTGGTCGCGGAACAGACTCCGTACCTGGAATTCTCGAGCGGCAGTCAAGACTTCATCAAGACCGTCGAACAAAGCGAAACTCTCAAGGCGCGCGCTCGCGCGATCCGTGACGAACTCGCGCAGCTCGTGGCTGAGTCTCTGGCCGAATGCAGTGAGAAGGACCTCGACGATCCTGACGCTCACTTGGCGGCCGGCCTTCTCATGGCGACGTGGACCGTCGCGTTTCTCCAGGCCCACCGAATCTTCCGCAAGACACGAGATGCCGAGGCGGCGAAGGAGGCCTTCCTCGCGATGGTCGACAAGGGAACGCGCGGCGTCAAAGCCGCAATGGCAGATAAGCGCGACTACTACTGCCAGTCGCGGCGCGGCAATCGCCTGTTCGAGCTCGGCCTCGGCCCCGTCGCGCTCGCCTTCTGTGCCGCATCCTCCAAGCAGGACCACGCCGCGATCGAACGCGTCATCGCCGAGGCCGGCCGCGACACCTTTGGCACGCTGAGCTCCGCTGCCTTGGACGGTGATGCAAATACTGCGTCTCACAAGGTCTACAAATTCTCAGACAGGCTCCTCCGCCAATTTGGCCCTGTGGCGGACGTTGTCCGGGAGTTCGATCGGGTTCACCGTGTTTCGCTCAGGACCGGAACTACGCTCCGGATTGGGATGGTTGCGGACTACGAGCCTACCGCTGATGCTGTTCGGAGCCTCTGGGAGCGATTTGGCCCAGTCGACATTGCTTGGAACATCAATCCAAACGGAACTCCATCGACTGAAGCGCTGGACGCGGGACGTGAACTCGGATGTGAGGTGATGAAATGGGACGAGCTGAAGGAGCACCTGAAGAAGGCCTGATGACGGCGAGCGAGGTTGCAGCCCATCTTTTGGGGTCTTGCAAATCCCTGGCAGGTTTCGAGTCATACATGTTCGGCTCCGCACTCAGCGGTGTTGGGCAGGACATAGATATCCTCGTCGTTGGCCCGGGCGGTGAACCGCTGACCAGACTCAAATGTGATTTAGGTCTGGCGGGCAAGAGCTTGCCATTGCACTTGCTCTATATGCGCTTTCGACGTTCGGTAAGTCGTTGGACTGAACCACGGCTGCGTTTTATGATCCGGTTACGCGCGCCAAGGTCGACAAAACAAGATTTCAGCACGGCGCTTAATCAGAGAATTGATCGAAGGCTTCGACAGCCTGTGCGGCATACATGAGGCTGGGACCGGCGCCCATGTAGAGGGCCATCCCCATCGTCTCCATGATCTCGTCGCGGGTCGCGCCTTTCTTGACCGCCCCTTTGGCATGAAAGGCCACGCAGCCGTCGCAGCGGATCGCCACGGAGATGGCGAGGGCGATCAGTTCTTTGGTCTTTTCGTCAAGCGTGCCCGCCTTGGTCGCAGCCTGCGCCAGCGCGGAAAAGGCCGCCATCACTTCAGGCGTGCCGAGCCGCACTTCCTTGATGGCACCGTTCAATTCGGCGGCCATTTGGGGCCAGTCCTTGTGCATATAATCCCCCATGGAAAAATCAGCGCCCGATCAGGGCGAGCAGCCGATAGGCCGCCACGATACGATCGCCTTGCGCTCTCGCCTCGCTGACAGCGGCCGCAGTCGCCTCACGTTCGGCGTCGAGCAGATCGAGCTGCGGTTTCATGCCGACACGAACCTCGTGGCGAACGCTGTCACGGGCCTGGGCGGCGGCAAGGGCCTGTTGCCCAGCGGCGGTTTCGACGAGCATAGCAGACCGTACACCCTGAAAGGTGCTGATCGTCTGTTCGTCGACCGCTGCTCGCGCGGCGCGAACGCGCGCGTCGGCCGCCTTGACGGTGCTGTCGGTTTCGCTGATCTTCGCTGAAACGCGCCCGCCTGAGAACAATTGCCAGCGCGCGCGCACGCCGACCGTGGCGCCATCGGCGCGATAGTCGGGGAAGAACTGATCGCGAATTGTCGAGCCTTCGGCGAAGGCCGCGACCGCGGGCAGGCGCTCGGCTCGCGCGCCTCGGGCAGCCGCACGCGCGGCCTCCAAGGCCGCTTCGGCCTGGGCGAGGGTTGGGTTGTTCCCTCGCGCAATGTCGAGCGCTTCATCCAGCGAGCCAGGGAGGGGGGGATTTGCCGGAAGAGGCTGAAGGTCTCGCGGTACAAGGCCGGTCAGATTGGTGAACCGTGCGTTGGCCGAGACGGCGACGCCGCGCGCCGCTTCAAGCGCGGCCTGGGCTTCGGCGAGACGCGCTGCGGCCTGCGCGACATCGGTGCTGGGGCTTTCCCCGGCTTTATAGCGGAGCCGCGCCTGACGCTGGATCTCCTCCATCTGCTGGGCCATCTGCTCGTAGAGCGTCACCATGCGGCGTGTGGTCAGCACGTCGCCATAAGCCTGGACCGTCGCGACGACGATCTGGCTGCGCGTCATGTTCTCGCCGGCGAGCGCGGCCTCGCTGCCGGCTTTCGCCTGTGCGATGCCCGCGCTGACCCTGCCGCCCATGAACAACGGCTGTTCGATGGTGAACTGCGCTGCGTGCGGGGTGACGTTCGCTGCTGGAAGCCCGAAATAGCCCTGCGGATCGAGGCGGCCATAGCCGATCGACCCACTCAGCGTCGCGCTGGGAAGGCCCTGGCCTCTGGCTTCCCTGATCCGGGCATCGGCGGCATCGGCATCGGCGCGCGCCGCTTCGATCTCGGGCGCGTGACCCATGGAAGCGGCAATCGCTTCTTCCAGCGTCGTTGCCTGCGCGGGCAAGGCAATGCTAGTGAGCAGGAAGGTGAAAACCCACTGTCTGGGTTTCATTTGAAGGCGGTCCCCGAACGGATGCCGAACGCCTTGAACAGCTTGGCGGCGGGGCAGAAACCGGTGAAGCTCGCCTGAATCAAGTTGAGGCCAGCAAAGGCGGTGAGCGCAATCCACCATGGATGCACGGTCAGCGACAGGACGACACCCAGCAGCACGACACATCCGGCGAACGCCATCACGGCACGGTCGAGAGTCATCTTTTGCACTCCTTCGCTCGAGGACAATCAGAAACGCAGCTTGCGGATACCCATCGCGTGCATCGCCAGCCTTTCGTAGAAAGGCTCACTCTCGCCCTTGCGGATCTTGCGCAGGAAATATTTCTCGAAGCCGATCTTGGCCAAATGGACCCATTTGCCTTCCGACGCCCAATTGACGTTGCGCGGTGGAAGCTGGGGTTGGGCGACGAAGGCTACGCCGCTATCGCCGAAATCGGCGAGGCAGACCGCGTTCCATGTCGCTTCTGCGATCGGCTCCTTCCCTTCGAGAATCGACGCGAGGTTGGCCGCGATCGCTGTCACCATGCTCTCGATCATGAAGCCGGTCTTTGGCACGCCCACCGGCACCGGGGTAGGACCTGTCGGCGGGATCGCGACGCAGACGCCCAGCGCGAAGATTTCGGGGAAGGTGGGATTGCGTTGGTGCTTGTCGACGATGACGAAACCGCGCGGGTTGGTGAGGCCTTCGATGTCACGGACGGCGGGAACGCCCCGGAAGGCAGGCAGCATCATCGAATAGCCGAACGGCAGATCGTGGGCCTTCCTGACCGAGCCGTCCTCGTTCACTTCTTCGACGTGCATGACGCCGGCTTCGACCTGGGTTACGCGCGCATTGGTGATCCATTTGATGTGGCGATCGCGCATCTCGCTCTCGAGCAGGGATTTGGTGTCGCCGACGCCGTCGAGACCGAGATGGCCGATATAGGGTTCGGGCGTCACATAGGTCATCGGCACCTTGTCGCGGATCTTGCGGCGGCGCAGTTCAGTGTCGAGGATCATCGTGAATTCATAAGCCGGGCCGTAACAGGATGCGCCCTGGACCGCGCCGACGATGATGGGGCCGGGATTTTCCAGGAAGGCGTCGAAGGCATCGGCCGCGTCGGCGGCATGGGCAGTCTTGCAGACCGAGACGGTATGGCCTTGCGGCCCCAGTCCTTCGATCTCATCAAAAGCCAGGTCTGGCCCGGTGGCAATTACAAGATAATCGTAATTGATTGAGGTTCCGTCATTGAGTTCGAGTCGCTTTTCGCTGGCATGGACCCGCTTCGCGCCGACCGAGTTGAAACCGATCTTCTTTTTCGCGAACACTGGAGGGAGATGGACCTGGATGGCTTCCGGCGCACGCCAGCGCACAGCGACCCAGGGATTGGACGGAATGAAGTTGTAGGTATCCGTATCGGATATGGTCATGACATCGGCGCGGCCTTTAATTGCAGCCTTGATCTCATAGGAAGCGATCGTGCCTCCGAGACCCGCGCCCAGCACCACGATCAACGGCTTGCCCATCTGCGTGTCCTTCCTGATTCACTGACATTGACTAATATAAGAGTTACACGTTATATGCAATCGTCAAACTTAAGGAGGGCCTCATGCTCGGATTCAAGAAGCGCAATCCTCACCGCGAGATCGGTCCCGCCGAACTGGACGCCATGCTGAAGGAGGGCAAAGCTCTCCTGATCGACGTGCGCGAAGCGGATGAGTTCGCAACCGGCCACATTACGGGCGCAATAAACATGCCACTGTCGGGCTTTTCACCTCGTAATATCCCGGATCCCCAAGGACGAACGGTCGTGCTGCAATGTGCGGGCGGGAAGCGTTCGGGGCAAGCGCTGGACCAGTGCGCGCAGGCCCAGAGCGCGATCGACACCCATCTCGCTGGTGGCATTGGTGCCTGGAAAAATGCGGGATTGCCGGTGGCCGGCGGCTAGGTGCGTAAGAGAGGGCCAGGCAGAGGGGTATGAACGGTATGGGCAAGTGGCTCTGGTTGGCGAGCGCCGCGCTGGCGCTATCGGCGTGCGGTAGTCAGCCGGAGCAAAATGAGGTGGCAGCGACACTGCCTGCGGGCGACATAGTGCGACTCGCCCCCAGGGAGATTCCCGACATGAAGGCGGTGGGCGCGGAGGTCGCCACGCGCGATCAGGCTGAAGTGCTCGCGCGTATTCCCGGCATCCTGACGTCGCTTTCTGTGCGTGCCGGCGATACGGTGCAGAAAGGCCAGCGGATCGGCATGATCGTCGACTCGCGGCTCGGCTATGAGACCAGCGCTTACGGCGCGCAGGCCGCTGCCGCGCAGGCCGAAGCCGCGCGTGCCAATGCCGATCTCGCGCGCATCCGCGATCTCTACAACAACGGCGTCTATGCCAAGGCACGTCTCGATCAGGCGGTGGCTGCCGCGCGCGCGGCCGACGCACAGGCCGCCGCCGCCCGCGCGCAGCAGGGCGCGAGCGCCAGCATCGCGGGGCAGGGGGCGGTGATTGCCCCTGCAAGCGGCCGCGTGCTCCGCGCCGATATTCCCGCAGGCTCGCCGGTGGCGCCGGGCATGTCGATCGCGACCGTCACCGCGGGCCCTCCGGTCCTGCGCCTGATGCTGCCGGAGGCGGTTGCCGGGCAGGTCCGCCCCGGTGCGCGCGTGATCGTCAATGGAACGGTTTTCAGCGATTCCGGGCTGCCCTCCGGGTCGCGCGAGGGCAGTGTGACGCAGGTCTATCCCGCGATCACTGGAGGTCAGGTTCGCGTCGATGCGGCCCTGCCGGGCCTTTCAACGCAATTCGTTGGCCGCCGCGTGAGCGCATCAGTCGAGATCGGCACGCGCAAGGCGTTGGTGGTGCCGCGCGCCTTTGTCACCACCCGCTACGGGATAGATCAAGTACAGGTGGTGAGTGAAGGCAAGCGTCTCAGCATGGTGCCGGTCCAGATTACGCAGACGGCCGATCCCGCCATGGTTGAGATATTGAGCGGGGTGTCTGCCGGCGACACGCTGTTCGCGGGCCAAGTGCCGACCAAGGCGCCGGGCAAATGAAGCTCGGCATTTCCGGACGCCTAACAAAGGCCACCATTACCTCGCCCCTGACGCCGCTGTTTCTTCTCGCGGCGATCGCCGTTGGTCTGCTGGCTCTTCTTTCCATCCCCCGGGAGGAGGAGCCGCAGATCAGCGTGCCTATGGTGGACATTCAGGTGATGGCCCCGGGTCTGTCCGCCGCCGATGCGACCGAACTGGTCGGCATTCCGCTGGAGACGATCGTCAAAAGCGTCGATGGCGTCGAGCATGTCTATACCCAGGCGCAGGATGATGGCGTGATGGTGACGGCGCGCTTCCTCGTCGGGTCAAACGCGGACGATGCGGCGATCCGCATTGAGGAGAAGCTGCGCGCCAATTGGGACAAAAAGCCCATCGGCATTCCCGATCCCAAAGTGACGGTGCGCGGCATCAATGATGTTCCCGTCGTCGTTCTGACCCTCTCCCCCAAGCCGGGCGCGGCAGGCCAGTGGAATGATGCCAGCCTTTATGAGTTGGCCGCCAAGCTACGCACTGAAATCGCCAAGGTCGATAATGTCGGTCTCACCTTCCTTGTTGGCGGACGCCCCGAGGAAATCCGCATCGCGCCCGATCCTGCCAGGCTGCGCCAATATGGCGTGCCGCTGGGCAGCGTGATTGAAGCGGCGAGCCAGGCCAACCGGAGCTTTCCGTTGGGCAATATCCGCGAGGACGGAAAAGCAGTCGGCGTGACTGCGGGCCGCACACTGTCTTCGGCGCAGGAAGTCGGGCTTTTGACTGTGCGGTCGGCCGCCGGCGCGCCTGTCTATCTGCGCGATGTCGCAAGTGTCACCCAGGGGCCGCGCGAGGAGCAGGCACGGGCCTGGCGCTGGGCGAAGGCGGATAATGGCAAATGGAATTCGGCGCCCGCCGTCAGCATCGCCTTCGCGAAACGCGCCGGGGCCAATGCGGTCGTGGTGTCCGATGCCATTCTTGAGCGGGTCGAGAGCCTGCAAGGCAAGCTGATCCCCGATGATGTCGAGGTCGCCGTGACCCGCAATTATGGCGAGACGGCGAACGAGAAGGCGAACGAACTGCTGTTCCACCTGGCGCTGGCGACGGTTTCCATCGTCGCGCTGATCGGCTTCGCGATCGGCTGGCGCGAGGCTGGCGTGACTGCCGTGGTCATCCCGACGACGATCTTGCTCACCATGTTCGCCTCGAACCTGATGGGCTACACGATCAACCGGGTCAGCCTATTCGCGCTAATCTTCTCCATCGGCATCCTTGTGGACGATGCTATCGTCATGATCGAGAACATCGCCCGTCATTGGACGATGGACGGCGTTGGCGACGAGGGTGGACGAAGCCGCACCCAGGCCGCGATCGAGGCCGTGGCCGAAGTCGGCAATCCGACTGTAGTCGCCACTTTGACCGTGGTCGCGGCGCTGCTCCCGATGCTGTTCGTCTCCGGATTGATGGGACCTTATATGGCGCCGATCCCGGTCAATGCTTCAGCCGCGATGATCTTCTCCTTCTTCGTCGCGGTCGTAATCGTCCCGTGGTTGATGATCCGCTTTGCGAGACGGACGCTGGCCAATGGTCACGGCCATGATGAAAGCGGTGGCAAGCTGGGGAAGCTCTATGCCCGCGTTGCGCATCGCGTGATCGACACCCGCAAGTCCGCCCGCAACTTCCTGATTGCGGTCGGCGTGGCGACGCTCGTTGCCTGCTCGATGTTCTATTTCAAGGCCGTCACCGTGAAGCTGCTCCCCTTCGACAACAAGTCGGAGGTTCAGGTTGTGGTCGACATGCCCGAAGGCACGGCGCTCGAAAGCACGGGCCGCGTGCTGGAGGATGTCGCCGGCATCGCGCGGGGGCTCCCCGAGGCGACGTCGATGGAAGCCTATGTCGGCACGTCGGCGCCATTCAACTTCAACGGCCTTGTCCGGCACTATTTCCTACGCTCACAGCCCGAACAGGGCGATGTGATGGTGACACTGCTGCCCAAGGGCGACCGCAGCCGATCGAGCCATGACATCGCGCTCGACCTGCGCGAGCGGCTGAAGGCGCTCAAGCTCCCGACAAGCGCCTCGATCAAGGTCGTCGAGACGCCACCGGGGCCGCCGGTGCTCGCGACATTGCTGGCGGAGGTCTATGGCCCCGATGCCGCCACCCGCGAAAAGACGGCGACCGAGCTGGAAAAGATTTTCAGATCGGTTCCTTTCATCGTCGACGTCGACAACAGTTTCGGCACGCCGCGTCCGAAGCTACGCCTTGATATCCAGCGCGACCGCATCGACTATTATGGCCTGTCGCCGCGCCAGGTTGCGGACAGTATCGGAATGCTTATGGGCAACCAGACGGTGGGCTATGCCCCGCGCGGGGACGGGCGGACCCCGCTCCCGATCACCATCGCGCTCGAGCAGAAGGACAGGAGCTGGACGCAGGCGCTTTCAAGCACGCCGGTCGCACAGGCGCCGGGTGGCCAGCTCATCGACCTGGGCGCCGTGGTTGACGCCCGCACCGAGACGGGAAGCACCGCTATCTTCCGCCGCGATGGCCGCTATGCTGACATGGTGACCGCCGAACTTGCCGGGGCCTATGAAGCGCCGATCTATGGCATGTTGGCGGTCAACCGCGCAGTGGACGGCTATGATTGGGCGGCCAAGGGACTGGCGAAGCCGGAAGTCCGGCTCAACGGTCAACCCAAAGATGAGAGCGTATCTTCGCTTCTATGGGACGGCGAATGGGAGATCACCTGGGTTACGTTCCGCGACATGGGCGGTGCCTTCATGGTCGCCTTGCTGGGGATTTATATCCTTGTCGTCGCGCAGTTCAGGAGCTTTCGCCTGCCGCTGGTCATTCTGACCCCGATCCCGCTGACCCTCGTCGGCATCGTCATCGGTCACATGCTGTTCCGCGCGCCCTTCACGGCAACGTCGATGATCGGTTTCATCGCGCTGGCCGGCATTATCGTGCGCAACTCTATCCTGCTGGTCGACTTCATCCGCCATGCGGTTTCGCCGGACAAATCGCTGCGCGACGTGCTGCTCGAAGCCGGCACCATAAGATTCAAGCCTATCGTTCTGACGGCTGCTGCGGCGATGATCGGTGCCGCCGTGATCCTGACCGACCCGATTTTTCAGGGTCTTGCAATCTCGCTGCTGTTCGGCCTTGCGTCCTCGACGCTGCTGACCGTGTTGGTTATTCCGGCCATCTATGTCGTGCTCCGAGACGATGGGAAACCTGCGACCAGATGATGCCGCTCGATACGTCTCTTGCGCAACTCGCCCAGCATGCCGCCCATGCGGCGAGCGTGCTGAAGCTGCTCGCAAATGAACAGCGCTTGCTGATCCTTTGCCGGCTGACCCAGGGCGAATTCGCCGTGGGACAAATGGTGGAGCTGTGCGGGCAATCGCAATCGAGCGTATCCCAGCATCTGGGGCGGTTGCGCGAAGGCGGCCTGGTCAAGACCCGGCGTGATGGAACGACGATCTACTACAGTCTTGCCGATGATGGCGTTCGCAAGCTTGTCGACATGCTGTGCGACCGTTTCGGTCCGTCCAGTGGAGTATCGTAAACTGCCCGACGCGGCGCGCTGCCCCTCCGTTACTGAAAGCCCTGTCGCTTAGCACCTGTGCATCGCGCGAGTTGGTGGCCGGGTTCACGGCGGCGATGTCGGCCGAAGGGGTGCAGGGCGCGGTTGGCGTCTGTTTCAGCATCGCTCCGGCACTCGCCGCGCAGTTCTCGAAGAAGGACGAGGCGAGCGTCGGGCGCACGATCTAAAATCTGGGCGGCCGCGCTCCGCTGACATTATCCGCACGATCAGGCGACCGGCTTTGTACCGGGCCAGCAATGCCGGCGCGCTATGCACGGAATTGGTTGAAAGACCCGTCCTGGTCGATAGATTGGGTCCTTAACAAAAGGAAGATCAAATGGCTGAGAACTGGCTTCCATCCCTCAAGACGGCGACGCCGCAGGAAGGGTTTGAACTCGCCACGAAACTTGCCCGCGTCGGCGTCAAGCTGACCCAGCCATCGGCGGACGTGCGTGACAAGCTCCGCGCCACATATGAACAGGATGCGGCGCAACTGATCGCTTCTTCGCAGGTCATCGCCATCCATTTCCAGACGGTAGCTGCCGCCAACGATTACTGGCGCGGCTGATCCGCTTGTCGCGAAACAGGGCAAGCATCTTGGCAAAATATGCGGTCGGCGATCATGTGCGCTGGAATTCCGAAGCCGGTTATGTGACGGGCAGGATCATCCGGATTCATCATGCGGATTTCGATTATAAAGGCCATCGGCACCGGGCTTCGAAGGACGATCCGCAGTACGAGATCAAGAGCGACAGGACGGATCACATCGCGGCCCATAAGGAAGCCGCATTGACCCGGATCGGATGATGGCCGTCCAATTCGTCACGATCGGTCATTCCAACCGAAGTCTCGACGAATTCCTTGATATGCTGCGCGCCGCCCAGGTCGGTGAGGTGATCGACGTCAGGCGGTTTCCGCGATCGCGGACCAACCCTGCCTATAATATCGACCGACTGCCCGAAGCCCTTGCGCCACTACAGATCGGCTATCGTCACTGGCCCGTTTTGGGCGGTCGGCGGCCAAGGCAGCCAGGCGTCGACGAGCAGATCAACGCGCTCTGGCGGGTGCAAAGCTTTCACAACTATGCCGACTATGCCTTGAGCGATGAATTCGCCGCGGCACTCGGCCGACTGGAGCGCCTTGGCCGGAATCGTCGCCTGGCCTTGATGTGCTCGGAGGCAGTCTGGTGGCGGTGCCACCGCCGTATTATCGCCGACCATCTCCTGTTGGATGGCTATGCCGTCGATCATTTGATGGGACCTGGTCATAGCGAGCACGCCACGCCCACGCCGGGCGCGGAGAAAACCACACAGGGGAAAGTTGTCTATCCCGCATCGAGCCCGGCGTCACATGCATATGATGAGACTTGATTTCTGGCAGGCGGATTGACGGGGGAGGTATAATGTCGCGCTATTTCGTTCTGGCTCTGGTCGTTCTGCTTTCGCTGGTTAGCGCGATCCTCGCCAATGCCGTCCATCCGGCATTGGGATGGCCACTCGTCCTTTTGTTGCCGCTCGCTCTTCTGGGAGCGCATGATCTCATCCAGCGACAGCATGCAATTTGGCGGAATTATCCGATTATCGGACATATGCGCTTTCTGCTCGAAACCTTCCGGGCCGAGATCAGGCAGTATTTCATCGAGGGAGAAAAGGATCAGTTGCCCTTCAGCCTGGAACAGCGCTCCCTCGTCTATCGGCGCGCCAAACAGGTGAACGACGCTCAGCCCTTCGGAACTATTCATAATGTCGATATGCCGGGCTATATGTGGATGCCGCATGCGGTACAGCCTACGACGGTCGAGGACCCTGATTTCCGGATTACGATCGGCGGTCCAGATTGCCGGCAGCCCTATCGGGCGTCGGTTTTGAATATTTCGGGAACCAGCTTCGGGTCCTTCGGCGCACGGGCCATCATGGCTTTCAATCGCGGAGCGAAGCTGGGAGGATTTGCCCATAATACCGGCGAAGGGTCTATCAGTCCCTATCATCGTGTCCATGGTGGTGATCTGATCTGGCAGATCGCTTCGGGCTATTTCGGGTGCCGCACGGCTGAGGGGGCTTTCGACCCGGAGCGCTTTCGCCTGCAAGCTGCCGATCCCCAGGTGCGCATGATCGAGATCAAGCTCAGTCAGGGGGCCAAGCCGGGCCATGGCGGCGTGTTACCCCGAGCCAAGCTGACACCAGAAATCGCCGAGACTCGCGGCGTACCGCTGGGGCAGGATTGCGTTTCTCCCGCGCGCCATTCTGCCTTCTCCTCACCATTGGAATTGATGGCTTTTGTGGCGCGCTTGCGCGAATTATCGGAAGGCAAGCCGGTCGGCTTCAAGCTTGCTATCGGCTACCGCCATGAATTCATGGCTATGGTCAAGGCGATGCTGGATACCGGCGTGACGCCTGATTTCATTGTCATCGACGGCAGCGAGGGCGGCACCGGGGCGGCACCGGTGGAACTGACTAATCATGTCGGCATGCCCGTTGCCGATGGTCTGAGCTTTGTTCATGCGATCCTTACAGGCGCCAGCCTGCGTGACCGGGTGAAATTGGGAGCAAGCGGCAAGGCGATCAGCGCATTCGATTTGTGCCGGTTTTATGCACTGGGCGCCGATTATGTCATGGCTGCGCGGGCATTCATGTTCTCGATCGGGTGCATCCAGGCGCGCCTGTGCCACACCAATCGGTGTCCCACCGGCATCACCACGCAAGATCCGCTACGGCAAAAGGCGATCGACATTATCGAAAAATCCGATCGGGTCGCGGCCTTTCACCATAACACGATGCACGCTTTGGCGGAGTTGCTTGGGGCAGCGGGGCTTGAGCATCCTGGAGACGTGCGTCCGCACCATATCCACGTCCGTGCCGACGACGGGCAGATCGTGCGCGGTGAGCCGCGCGCGGTGCAACTGGTTCGAGGTGGTTTGTTTGGTGACACCGTCCCAGAGGTCTATCGAGGAGATTGGCAGGGCGCTCGAGCAACCTCATTCAATCTTGTCTCGGCGTAAATCCAAAAGGTGCGCCGGGTAAATTGCTTGCCCTGCCCGGGCGGGAGCATCATTCTCTCTTTGGAAGTTCCGCCATGTCGTGCGCGGAACGTTTCAAACTGTATATCGACCTTCCCGCACGCGCAGAATTTCTCCTGCTGGCAGACCTGCTTTGGAAAGAAACCTGTATGCCCATAAAAACGATCATTGCCGGGGTGGCATTGGAGGCTGACACGGACCCCGTGCTTGAGAGGGCTCTGCAATTGGCGCAAGTGCATGAAGCGCGCCTGATACTCGTACATGTGCTGGAGAATCTTCTCCTTGTAGAGGAGGACATCGGAACGTGGTCAACGCTTGGTACATTGCGTCAAACGTTGGAAGATAATGCCCGCGCGCATATCGCTCTTCTGCTTGGAGATAGGGACTGTCGGAATGTCGATGTTATCATCGACCATGGACGAGCGCATGAAAGCATCGAAGCTGCTGCACGCGCTGAACAGGCCGATCTGCTGGTCATCGGCCCCGGCAATCCCAATACGCTGCGCGAAAGGCTGTTTGGTTCCACCGCCGACAGATTAACCCGCAACGGACGTGTCCCGGTCCTCGTCGTCAGAAGGCAACCCGATGAGCCATACCGCCGTGTCACGATTGCGATGGATTTTTCGCCATCCTCGCAACAAGCGCTGGAAAAGGCCGTCGCACTGGCACCGACCTCCATGTTCGAGATCGTCCATGTCGTTGAACTGCCCCTTTCCTTCGAGCAGGCGATGTTGAAAGCGGGCACGCCGGCGAACGAAATCGAAGCATATCGCAGAAGCAAAGCGAATGCCGCACGGTTCAAACTGAACGATTTGCTCGCTGCTATGGGACTTGAACGGCTTACTGGTGGGATCCGCCTTTTTGATGGCACGCCGGCTGACATAGTGGCCGAGCTGTCTCGCGAGGAAACGCGAGATTTGCTGGCCTTGGGATCCCACGGACGCAATGTTGTCTCGCAAGTCTTGCTTGGGAGCGTGACCCGGCGCGCATTGCACAGCGCTAATCGCGATATTCTCGTCGTTGCCGCGGCTTGACGGCGGGTCTCGTGCTTATCGTTGTCTTCCCATAATCACGTAAACCCATTAGCCAGGCGCTTTGGATGCTGCGTCTGTCATATCGCCCGCCATCGCACGCAGTTCGATTGTCCTTGAGGCACCGTGCGTGTTGCACTGGCAATGCTGAAATAGATCAGCACGCGGGTAGCATTCGCGCTCGAGGTCATCAGGGGATGCTTGCTGTTGCCGGTGCCCTGCTGGCTTCGCGAGACGGAGGCGGGCCTTGTCGTCGTCAGCCATCGACGGGCCTTGCTGGCTCTCGCGGGCGGGGGACGCGTTATCGAGCTTGGAGAGTGACGGCGCCAACGTACGATTACAATATTCGAGCGAAGGTCGCCGCCGATCCCCTTGCGCGCGATCCGGCGCTCTTCGTCCCCGGTCGCACGTTCCTGGGCGAAATTCCCGCCAGTGCGCAGAGCAGTTTCGCGGTGTTTTCCAGCATGTCCGGCGCGAGGCTGTAAAGGACGAGCTTCGCATCGCGGCGTGTCTCCACCAGCTCCGCTTTGCGCAGGATGGCAAGCTGCTGCGACAGGCCGGGTTGGCCGATCCCCGTCATGGTTTCGAGTTCGCCCACCGATTTCTCGCCATTCTCGAGCAGTGTCCGCATCAGTTTCAGGCGTACGTCATGGGCGAGCGCCTTAAGGACGTCAGTGATCGTGCCGAGTTCGGTGTCGGTGAAGCTCGTCACTTGCCTGCCTCCGTGTCCTGGTCGGGGCGCGTCCGATGGAACCAGCAGGTATCGCCCGCGGCATCGAGTGCCGAGACCTGATCCTGGTAGGGCGGGAGTAGTACGTCGTCGCCGGGGCGCCAGCCTTCGGGCGTGACGACATTGGTTTTGTCGACCCTTTGCAACGCGGCGATGACGCGTAGCAGTTCTTCCACCGATCGGCCGATGGTGGCCGGGTAGCAGAGCCTGGCGCGAATGATGCCATCGGGATCAATAAAGAAAGTCGCGCGCAGTGTGGCCGCGTCGGGCGCATCGTCCGCAAGCATCCCGTAGGCGCGGCCGATCACCATCGACGGATCTTCGACGACCGGAAAGCTGACGGTTACACCGAAATGCTCATGGATCGCGCGTACCCATCCCAGATGCGAATAGAGGCTGTCGACCGAGACCGCTACCAGCGCACAATTAAGCGCTGCGAACCGCTCGCTGGCGCGCGAGAGGGCGATGAATTCGCTGGTACAGACCGGCGTGAAATCGGCAGGATGCGAGAACAATAGCACCCAGCGGCCACGATAATCGGACAGATTCATTTCGCCCATGGTCGACCGCGCCTGGAAATCGGGCGCGGCATCGCCGATCTGGAGCGGCGAGCAAACGGCATTCTCGTCTGCGTTGGAACTCAACTTTTCTACTCCTGGAGGCGGTAAGCCTTGTAGCGCTTTTCTTACACGGTTACATCATACGGGTAAACGATTAAGCGGCGTTTGCGTTTCACAGGAGAGACGTCCACATGTCCGATGCCCAGCTTGTGGTTTGCCCGGTCTGCGCGAGCATCAATCGCGTTCCGGCTGCGAAGATTGGCGCCGCGCCGAATTGCGGACGATGCTCGATGCCATTGTTCCAGGGTCAGCCCATCGATGTCGATGCGACTGCGTTTGATCGCCATGTGGGACGCGGGGACCTGCCGGTTCTCGTGGATTTCTGGGCGAGCTGGTGCGGGCCGTGCCGTGCGATGGCACCAGCGTTCAAGGCGGCCGCTGCCGATCTGGAGCCTTATGTCCGGCTGTTGAAGGTCGACACGGAAGCCGAGCAGGGCATTGCGGGGCGATGCCGTATCCAGTCGATCCCGACGCTCATCCTGTTCAGGGGTGGCCGTGAGATCGCGCGACAGGCCGGCGTCATGGATCGCGCCCGACTCGTCGGATGGGCGAAGCAGGTTCTCGCCACTGCCTGAGTCTTCGGCGGATCACCTGATGATTATAATTATTCCAAATGATGCTCTGGTGCGGTTCATGCCAGGATGCGTGCGTACTGAGATGGATCATAATTGCAGTTTCCGGAAAGGATTGAAAAATCCGGTCAGAGCAATTAGGTCCATGAATGTAACACGATTAATATAAATATGTATCTCTGATCTGTCGTTTTCGCGGCCGCAGGAGAGGATAATGCTCCCACCATGTCCAGCCAGCGAACCGGCGGGCGCCTCCCTACAATGCCGGCGCCACCCGCGTATCAAAGGAAAGATAAGGCCATGACCGACCCGCATGTCCGTGAAGCCGCCCGGATCGTCGAGGCCGCGAGCAATGCGCGGCCAGCGGTCATCCGCAGCTTCTTCGACGGGGGCACATTCACCGTGACCCACGTCTGTTGATTGCTGCTGAGAAGTGACCCGGGGTTTTCATCGAGAAGTGACCCACCGTGCGATTATGTTTCGGGTCTCATATGTGGGTCAAGATGGTGCTTTCTCCTTCCTGGCTTTGGGCCGCTGAGCAGAGCTGTTCTTGAACCGGAAGCTGTCGTTGCCGGTTTCGAGGATATGGCAGTGATGGGTGAGCCGATCGAGGAGCGCGGTCGTCATTTTGGCATCGCCGAACACGCTGGCCCACTCTCTGAAGCTCAGGTTGGTGGTGATGATGACGCTGGTGCGCTCGTAGAGCTTGCTAAGCAGGTGGAACAGCAGAGCCCCGCCTGAGGCGCTGAACGGCAGATAGCCAAGCTCGTCGAGGATCACGAGGTCGGAGTGGGCGAGCCTGCCGGCGATCTGCCCAGCCTTGCCCTGTGCCTTCTCCTGTTCGAGGGCGTTGACCAGCTCGACCGTGGAGAAGAACCGCACGCGCTTGCGATGATGCTCGATCGCCTGAACGCCAAGCGCAGTGGCGATGTGGGTCTTGCCGGTGCCCGGACCGCCGACCAGCACGATATTGTCGGCCACATCCATAAACTCACACCGATGCAGCTGGCGCACCAGCGCCTCGTTGATCTCACTGCTGGCGAAGTCGAAGCCGGCCAGGTCGCGATAGGCCGGGAACCGGGCTGCCTTGAGCTGATAGGAGACCGATCGCACCTCTCGCTCGGCGGTCTCTGCCTTGAGGAGCTGCGACAGGATAGGAACCGCCGCATCGAACGCCGGGGCGCCTTGCTCCATGAGATCGGTGACGGCCTGTGCCATGCCATGCATCTTGAGGCTGCGCAGCATGACGATGATGGCGCCGCTGGCGGGATCATGACGCATGGCGGTTCTCCCGACGCAGGGCATCATAGCGCTCCACGTTGGCCATGGGCTCACTGATCAGCCTCAGCGCCTGGGGCGCGGTCACAGGTGGCGTCGTTAGCGGCTTGCCGTCGAGCAGGCGGTGCAGCAGGTTGAGGATGTGAGTCTTGGTCGGAACGCCGGCTTCCAGCGCCATGGTGACCGCGCTCAGCACTGCCTGTTCGTCATGATGCAGGACCAGGGCCAGGATCTCGACCATCTCCCTGTCACCGCCGGGAGAGCGCAGCAGGTGGCGCTGTAGCCGCTGGAACGGGTCGGGCAGCTCAAGGAACGGTGCTCCGTTGCGGAGAGCCCCGGGCTTGCGCTGGACCACCGCCAGATAATGGCGCCAGTCATAGACAGTGCGCCCCGGACCATCATGGGATCGCTCGATGATCCGCTGATGCTCGCATATGACCTGCCCCTCTGCGACCACCACGAAGCGGTCGGGATAGACCCGCAGACTGACCGGCCGGTTGGCGAACGACGCCGGCACGCTGTAGCGGTTGCGGTCCAGATGGACGAGGCAAGTTGGGGATACCCGCTTGCCATACTCGACGAAGCCGTCGAACGGCCGACCCATCGGCATCAGGCTCGCCACCTCATCTCTCCAGGCATCGGCGACCGAGCCCAGCTCGATCCCATGCGGGATATCCTGCCACAGCGCCTTGCAGCGCTCCTCCAGCCAGAGGTTGAGCGCCGCCAGGCTCTCGACCTGTGGCACCGGCTGCCACAGCCGATGACGGGCATCCTGGACGTTCTTCTCGACCTGCCCCTTCTCCCAACCCGCGGCCGGATTACAGAACTCGGCCTCGAACAGATAATGACTGACCATGGTCAGGAAGCGGGCGTTGACGGTCCGGTCCTTGCCACGCCCGACCTTGTCGACCGCGGTGCGCATGTTGTCGTAGATGCCCCGGCGCGGCACGCCGCCCAGCATGCGGAACGCGTGATTATGGGCATCGAACAGCATCTCGTGGGTCTGAAGGAGATAGGCCCGCACGAAGAAGGCCCGGCTATAGCTGAGCTTGAAGTGCGCCACCTGCAGCTTGGTGCGCAACCCATCGATGATCGCCCAGTCCTCGCTCCAGTCGAACTGGAACGCCTCGCCCGGCGCGAACGACAATGGCACGAAGGTGCCCCGGCCACTCATCTGCTGCTGGCGGCGATAATCATCGCGCCAACTCCGGGCGAAGGCGGCCACGCGTTCATAGGAACCATCGAAGCCCAGGCTGACCAGATCGGCATGCAGCTGCTTGATCGTGCGCTTCTGCTTGCGCGGCCGGCCCAGCTCACGCCTCAGCCAAGCGGTCAGACGCTCAACAAACGGGTCCAACTTGCTTGGACGCTCAGGCGTCTTGAACCGCGGCTCCACGGTGCCAGACCGCAGATACTTACGAACGGTGTTGCGAGATAAACCGGTGCGCTTGGCGATCTCCCGGATCGATAGATGATCACGGTAATGCCAGCGCCGGATGACGCTCAATAATGCCATGTCCAACACTCCATGGTCCCCCGCTCGTCACAGCCAGGGACGGGTTCAAACATGGGTCACTTCTCAATGAAAATTACACGCTCCCCCGGGTCACTTCTCAGCAGCAATTGAGTAGCCCCTAGATTTCTGGGCGCCTTCTATCCTAATTTTGAGGACAGGAGACGACGATGGGGAAGCCCAGTTTCAGCGATGAGTTCAAGCGAGATGCGGTGGCCCAGATTACCGAACGTGGGTAGGCGCTCAGATGGCCTGCTTCAGACGCTGATATGCGGTGCGTAGTTCATTGCCGAGGCCTTGCAGGGCTGCCTTGATGTCTTCACCGCTCTTGTGAAGACCAGCCTCCGCGACAAAGCGGCTCCACTTGGCCTCGATCTCTTCCCACTCTTGCTTTGTTTCCATGCTCCCGAGGTGGATCTGAACCTTGGCTTCGTCCCTGAGCTTGGCGAGATCCGCCTTCAGGTCATCAAGCGCGCTCATGTCATTTCTCCCTGGCCGACAAAACATCTCAGCGTCATTCCACTACCGAACGAGGACAACGAACGCGCTACGTAATGCACCGGATGATGCCGACGAGCTCGAGGCCGGCGCGGGAAATCCGGAGCAGGACGTCTTCCGCTTCTGGATGGTGTGGCGGCAGGCGGAAACGCTGGGTGGACACGTCCGCAAGGGCCAGACTGGCGCGCCCGCGGTCTATTATTTTTCGTTCAAGAAGTGCGAGGTGCATCCCGAAACGGGCAGATAAGTGAAGCGGAGCATTCGCTTCGCGCACCGAACAATAGTTGTCCTCGACATGCATGCCGATTGCCGCGTTGCGAGCATGCGGCGGGTTGGGCGGTCCGATAGGCTTTGGTGAAATGCTGCGTCGGGATTTCGTCGCACCGGGCTTCTCCGTGGCGAAGTGTTTTCACTAGGAGTTCTTCGCAATGCGCTAAGTCAAAGCGCTGCATCCAAAAGAATGCGACTTGTCATCTCGACATCAGCAGAGTCGATTTCTAGAGACCCTTTCCGTGAGCACGCTTCGTTCCTTCCTCGCCCGGCATCGCTGGCTGGCCATCTGGCTGGCTGGCACCGCGCTGATGATGAAGGTGCTGGTGCCGGCCGGATTTATGCCGACCGTCTCGTCCGGTGCGATATCGGTCCAGCTCTGCTCGGGCCAGGGTCTGCAGACGGCCATGCTGGAGATTCCCGGTAAATCCGGCGATCACGACCCTACAGAGCACAAGCAGTCTGAAACGCCTTGCGCTTTCTCAGGTCTGTCGTCGCCGGTGATTGCCGCTGCCGACCCGGCTCTGCTGGCGATCGCCATCGCCTTTATTCTGGCGATGGGTTTTCTTCCGGTGGCTTTCGTGCTGCCCGTTGCCTCGCCATCCCTGCGTCCTCCGCCAATAGGACCGCCGCCCGCCGCCTGATCCTCTTCGCTGTTCATTTTCAATGGCGTGCGGGCCGCCGCGCGTCTGGATCAGGATGTTTCCATGTCTGTCATTTCCAAAGCCGCAAGCGCGGTTGCAATACTCTATGGCCTGTCGGCCGCGAACGTCTTTGCGCAGGACACGCAAGTCCTTCCTTCCATCGAGGTCGATTCCGATAAGCTTCCTACCGGCCCGGTGTCGTCCGAGACCCTGTCGCGTGACCGGATCGCACCACTGCAGTCGGGAACGAGCGACACGACAGCGGTGATCAGCCGCCTGCCCGGTGTCAGCAGCTACGGCGCTGGCGGGTTTTCCGGGCTGCCGGTGATCCGGGGCCTCGAAATCCGCCGTCTGACCATTCTTGTCGATGGCGTGCCGATTGACATCGCCTGCGCCAACGAGATGAATACGCCGCTATCCTATACCGATCCGCAGACGATCGATGCGATCAGCGTCATCACAGGGGTAACGCCGGTCAGCATGGGCGGCGATAGCATCGGCGGCGCGATTTCCGTCGAAACCCAGACACCGCGTTTCGCCAAAGCGGGTGAGACCTTACTGACGGGAGAGCTTTCTGCCTTCTATCGCAGCAATGGTGACGGTTTCGGCGGGGCTCTTTCGGCCACCGTGGCAAGCGACCGGCTTAGTCTCAGTTATGCCGGTTCCTTTACCCAGTCCGACAATTACAAAGGCGGTGGTCATGACGGCATTGTCCGTTCGACCGAATATAAGAAAACGGACCATGCGCTGAGCCTCGCCGCACAGACCGATATTGGCCTGTTCGAACTGAAGGGCGGCTATCAATACGCGCCCTATGAGGGCTTTGCGAACCAATATATGGACATGACTTCCAACAAGTCATGGGATCTGAACGGCCACTGGAAAGGGGCGTTCGACTGGGGCGATCTGGACCTGCGCGCCTTTTATCGTGACACCGACCACAAGATGAACTTCCTGGCGGACAAGGGCGGCAGCGCAAACGGCGGCATGCCCATGAACACCGAGACGCACAGCGCCGGTTATACGCTCAAGGGCGACATAGTGCTGTCCAATCGCGACACGCTGCGTCTCGGTAGCGAGTTCCACCACCAGTGGCTGAATGACTATTGGCCGGCGGTTGCGGGCGACATGATGATGGGGCCGAACACCTATATCAATATTAACGCCGCGAAGCGCGACCGGCTCGGGGCCTTCGCCGAGTGGGAGGCGAAGTGGACGCAGCAGCTCACCACACTGATCGGCGTGCGCAACGATCAGGTTTGGATGAACACCGGCGAGGTCCAGCCTTATTCCACTTCGATGATGAACGCGGCCGACGCGATGGCCGCGGCCACGTTCAATGCCGCGGATCGCAAGCGGCATGATAGCAACTGGAGCGCTACGGCCCTTGTCCGTTATGCGTTGAACGAGCAGGCGATCCTGGAACTGGGTTATGCGCGCAAGAGCCGTTCGCCCAGCGTCTATGAACGCTACAGCTGGGGGCGCGGTTCAATGTCGAGCCGAATGATCGGCTGGTTCGGCGATGGCAACGGCTATGTCGGTGACCTCGCCCTGAAGCCCGAGCGAGCTGATACCGTGAGCGCCGCGGTCAGTCTGAAAGGCGGTGGCGCCGATGGCTGGATGCTAAGGATCGCCCCCTATTATACCCGCGTTCATGATTATATCGATGTCGTGAAGCTGGCTGACTTCACCAATATGATGGGCATACCGACGGGGTTTGTGCAGCTTCGCTTCGCCAACCGCGACGCTGAGCTTTATGGTGTTGATGTCTCTGGTTCGCTTGCGCTGTGGCAATCGTCCATGGCTGGCACAGCGAAATTGACCGCATCGGCAAGCTGGCTACGCGGGCGTAATCTGGACGACGGCGGGTCGCTCTACCACCAGATGCCGTTGAACGCGACGTTTGCGCTGGAGCACCGGCTCGGCGGTTGGGACAGCGCGGTCGAACTGGCGGTCGTGGCGGACAAGAACCGGGCCGACGCCACGCGCAACGAACCCCGGACGAACGGCTATGCGCTCGTCAACCTCCGCACGGGCTATGCCTGGGGCAATTACCGGATGGGACTGGATGTCCAGAACCTGTTCGACAAAGGCTATGATCTGCCGCTGGGCGGCATGTCGCTCGGCGATTACAAGGCGACTGGCGCCTTGCGGCCGGCGCCTGGCCGTGGCCGCTCCTTCAACGTCGGTCTGACCGCGAAGTTCTGAAGCATGACCACCAGTCCAACATATCGGCTGGTTCAGGCAAGCGATACGAGAGCTTTCGGGTTCCTCGTGTCGCTTGCCCTGCATGCAGGCGCCCTGGCTGCTTATGGCCTGTGGAGCCACGGTCCGCGACCTGTCCCCGAAAGGCGGGAGGAACCACTCACGGTCACGACCGTGACCTTGCCTTCGGTGGTGGCCGAACAGCCATCTATCCGCCGACCGAGAAGCCGCCCCATGCCTACAAAACAGGTGACGCCTCCGAATATAACTCAAGGGGCGCACTTGCGGCAAGGGTCGCAGACTCCGCCAGGGCAGCCTGCCTTGGAGTTACCTGTCGCATCTGTGCCTCTGCCCGCAAGCATGAATGTTGCAGTGCCGCTTCCAGCACCCGCTTTGGCGCCGGCCGCAGCTTCAACGACCGGCACTGTCCGCGCGATCTATGCTCGGCGATTGTGGGAATGGATTGCCGCCAGACGTCCAGCGGGCCTCCATCTTGAGGGCGAGGCGCTGATTTCCTTTGCCATCGGTCCTCGCGGCGATTTGCGCGGACTCTCGCTCGATCGGTCCAGCGGCAACGCGCAGCTTGATCGGCTTGCGCTTCGCACGGTTCGTCTGGCGGCGCCCTTTCCGCGCCCGCCCGAAAGTCTCGATGCTGAAGAATTCAATTTCGTGCTGCCTTTCCATTTCAATTAGCGCCGGAGTTCGCAGCGCGTCAGTATTTGGTCAGCAAAGGTGGTCATGGTCTTGTGCCACCCCTTGATTGGAGCCCCTATGAGCCGCTTGCACATCCACCCCGAACGTCATGCCGTTGCGCGCATTGGCTGGCTCCGGGCGGCGGTTCTGGGCGCCAATGACGGTATCGTTTCCACGGGAAGCCTGATTGTCGGCGTCGCTGCATCAGGGACGGATCGCTCGGGCATTCTCGTTGCTGGCATCGCCGCGCTTGTCGCGGGCGCCATGTCGATGGCTGCCGGCGAATATGTCTCGGTCAGTTCGCAGACCGATACAGAGCAGGCCGACCTGGCGCGCGAAAAGGCCGAGCTTGCCACGCAGCCCGAATTCGAACGGCAGGAACTGGCGAACATCTATACGTCGCGCGGTCTGGAGCCCGATCTTGCGCTCAGAGTTGCCGACCAACTCATGGCGAGTGATGCGCTTGGGACGCATGCGCGCGACGAGCTGGGGATTACCGACATATCTACGGCGCGCCCTCTGCAGGCGGCTTTCACCTCCGCCGCGACGTTCAGCGCCGGCGCGATCATGCCGCTGGCGGTTGTTGCCGTCGTTTCAGCGCAGCAGTTGATACCACTCGTGGTCGCCGTTTCACTTTTGTGCCTGGTCCTGCTGGGCGCGCTCGGCGCGAAAGCCGGCGGCGCGCCGGTTGTGCGGTCGATCATCCGCGTCACTTTCTGGGGCGCCCTGGCGATGGCGCTGACGGCGGGCGTGGGCAGCCTGTTCGGAGCGACTGTCTGATGCGGTTGTAATCGCTTACCCGTTTTCGTCAGCGCGCCGTCAGCAATCTCTCCTACGACGAAGGCCAAGGAGACAGGTGATGCTCATGACACAAGCGGGCAACAGTGACAGTTTCAGGGTCTGGGATGCGCCGCTCAGGCTGTTCCATTGGCTGTTGGTTGCAGCCATCACGATCGCCTTTCTATCCTCGGAAGGGGACAGCCCAATCGCGGACTGGCACATGGCGGCAGGCTGGACGGCCGCCGTGCTGCTCGCCTTTCGCCTTGTCTGGGGGTTCATCGGCGGCGAACATGCGCGTTTTTTCAATTTTGCACGACCGTCACAAATCCTGCCGCACCTTCGTGAGCTGACAAGAGGACGCCCCAAAGCCGCCATCGGCCACAATCCGCTCGGCGCCTTCGCCGTTGTGGTGCTGCTCGCTGCCATCGGCGGGGTGCTGTGGACCGGCATTCTGGTCGATGCCGGACAAATTGACGAGGATCTACACGAGGTGATTGCCTATGGTCTGCTCGCGCTTATCGCTGTTCATGTCATAGCGGTGCTGCTGATGTCGGTACTCACCCGCGAAAATCTCGCGCGCGCGATGGTGACAGGTCGCAAGCGCTTTGCCCGGCATCCGGGCGCGCGGGATGCTCGCAAGCCGAGCCTGATGGCCATGTTCGTGGGCGCTATCGTGATCGCCATGACGGTGCTGGGCATAGTGCGCTACAATCCGGCGGCGTTCGGACCGGAAAATCGTGATGGCCCAAGCGAACGACATGAGATCGTGGATCACCCGATCGAGCAGGAAACAGATGATGACCACGATTGATACAATCCAGGTGTGACGGGAGAACGGACGCAGATGCGTGTCCTTGTGATCGAAGATAATGTCCGCCTCGCGGAGCTCACGGTCTCGGGGCTCGAGCGCCGGGGTTTTGCCTGCGACGTGGCTGTTTGCCTGTCCGATGCGGACAGTGCGCTCGACGGAGCGGTCTATGACGCAATCGTGCTCGATCTTGGCCTCCCGGACGGCGATGGTGTCGCCTGGCTGACGAATCGCCGTCAGTATCGGCAAATGCCGCCTGCGATCATCCAGACCGCGCGCGGGGCGCTCGAGGACCGGGTGACTGGGCTTGACGCCGGCGCTGATGATTATGTCGTCAAACCCGTAGAGATCGACGAACTGGCCGCGCGTATTCGCGCGCTGCTCCGCCGTCCGGGGCCCCGCGTGCAGACTGTGCTGGAAGCAGGCAATCTCCAGTTTGACACGGCGGCGCGCATGGCGCGCTACGGAGAATGCCCTATTGATCTGTCGCGCAGGGAAGCCGACCTGCTGGAACTGCTGTTGCGGCGCGCGGGAACCGTAGTCCGCCGCGAGGCGATCGAGGACGCGCTGTACAATTTCAATGAGCCGGTGACACCCAATGCCGTGGAAGCCGCGGTATCCCGTTTGCGCCGTAAACTGGACGAAGCTGGCGCCAATGGCGCGCTCCACACCATCCGCGGCGTCGGTTATATGCTGAAGGACGTCGCGGCGTGACCTATCGGCGTTCCGTGTCACGCAAGCTTGCACGAGGGCTTGCGCTCGTCGGATTGGTCGGCACCATGTTGCTCCTCGCGGCGGTCGTTTTTTTCTATAGCCTGACGTTAAGCGATCTGACGGCAAAGGACGCGCTGATACAAGCCGCGCGGGAGATGCTGGAGCATGTCGCGCTTCCCCTGATCGTGCTGATGATGCCGGTCGTGTTCGTCGTGCGTCGTGTGATCCGGCAGGCTTTTGGATCTTTTGAGGAAGCCGCTACCGCGGTTGAGGCGGCGCGCGGGCATGAACGCGGCTTTCGCATCGACACCTCCCATATGCCGGCCGAAGCCTTGCCGTTCACGGACGCCGTCAACGATCTGCTCGGCCGTCTTGATGAAGCCGCTATACGCCAGGAAGCTTTTGCCGCGGATGTCGCGCATGAACTGCGCACGCCGCTCGCGGTGCTGTCGCTGGAACTCGATCGTCTCGATCACGACGACGCTACGCGCCTCAAAAATGACGTCGCAGCGATGCGCCGCCTGATCGACCAGCTTATGTTGCTCGCCCAAATTGACGCTGCAACCGCGGCGCAATTCCCGCTGGAATCCGTGTCCCTCGTCGAGATTGCCCGCGATGTCGTCAGCCTTCTGGCCCCGGCCATTATCGCCGAAGGGAAAGCCATCACGCTCGATGCAAGCGACGAGCATCCCGTTGCGCGGGGCCGGCGCGAAGCGATCGCCGCCGCCTTGCGGAACCTCATTGAGAATGCTGTCCGGGTGACGCCATCGGGGAGCACGGTGAATATACGGGTTGGTCCGGATTCGGTGATCGCGGTGGGCGATGGCGGAGAGGGCCTTTCACCTGATCGGCTTCGCGAACTTGTGCGACGGCACAGTCGGGCCGACCATGCCAGCACCAACGGCGCCGGGCTGGGACTTGCGATTGTTGACCGGATCATGGCGGCGCACGGTGGAGAACTCACAACTGATCCTGACGCGCGGGAACTATCACTGCATTTCTTTGGCGCCTGAGCGCATTTTCACCCCGTCAGGGTCCCGTCAGTTTCGCGCACTAGGCGAAGTCCATGTCGAAGCGGAACTATCTCCTTGCTGGCGTTGCCGTCATTGCGCTGGTGCTTGGTGTCTGGTGGTTTGCCGGATTCGGCACCGCACCTGAACCCGGCTCTCAACCCTCTGAAGCCGGGAAAGCAGCGCCGGACATTTTGCCCGTTGATCGTAAACAGGCCGCGCAGCTCGGCATTCGCCTTGCGCCGGCCATTGCTGCGATTGAAGCGCCCATCGCCGTCATTCCGGCGGTGATCCAACCGCCCCCCAATGCCCGCGTGGCGGTGGCTGCGACTTTTCCCGGCGTGGTCATGCGGACGCTGGTGGTGGAAGGCGATACCGTCCGGCAAGGCCAGCCTCTCGCAGTCATCTCCAGCCGCGATGTATTGACGATGGGGGCCGACCTCACGCGCGCCCATGCGAGGGCGGGCGTGGCGCGCTCGAACGCGAGCCGGCTCTCGCAGCTTGCCCGCGAAGGTATCATCGCTGGCGCTCGCGCCGATGAAGCCAATGCGCTCGCCGCTGAAGCCGGCGCGGATGTTTCCGAAAAGGCGCGTATCCTCAAAATGGTCAATGGCGCGGGCGCGACCGGCACCTATACGCTGACCGCGCCGATTGCCGGACGCGTGACGACCGCCAGTATCCAGACAGGCAATCCGGTGGACGGAACCACTGCGCCTTATGTGATCGATGCCGCCAACCGCTATGAGGTTGTCGGCCAGTTACCAGAACGGCTCGTTGGCATGGTCCGGCCAGGCATGACCGTGCTGATCGAACCCGACATCACTGGGCGCGTCACTGCCGTCGGATCGACGATTGACCCCGCCACCCGTTCGGCCACTCTCAAGGCTGAGATTCCCGCCGGACCAGGCATCATCGCGGGGCGCGCGATCAGCCTGTCCTTGTCAGGGCCAGCTCCGGCCGGCGCCGTCAGCGTATCTGGCGACGCGCTCGTCATGGTCGAGGGGAAAGCTATCGTCTTCGTTGCTACCGCCAATGGCTATGCGGTGCGCGAAGTGGTGATGGAAGGTTCAGGGGGCGGCTCGGCGGCGAAGCAGACAGTGCTGCTGTCCGGCGTCAGGCTGGGCGAGCAGGTGGTGGTTTCCGGTACGAGCGCGCTCAAGGCGCTCGCCTTGTCGCGCTAGGGCCCGCCATGTTGCGTTCGCTGGTCGCCGCCTCGCTGTCCTGGCGCCTGCTCGTTGTCGCGCTCGCCCTCGCCATTGGAGGGCTTGGCGCCTGGGCCTTTATGACGCTGCCGGTCGATGCTTATCCGAACATCGCCCAGACGCAGGTAAAAGTCATCTTGAAGGCGCCGGGAATGACCCCCGAGGAGGTGGAGAGCCGCGTCATCACGCCAATCGAAATGGAAATGCTCGGCATTCCCGATCAGGCCATCCTGCGCTCCACCGCCAAATACGCCATCGCCGACATCACTATCGATTTTGTAGACGGCACCGACATCTATTGGGCGCGCCAGCAGGTCGCGGAGCGCCTGTCGAATGTAATGCCTGAGCTGCCCGCCTCGGTCAGCGGCGGCCTCGCGCCGATTTCCACACCGCTTTCTGATATTTACATGTTCACGATCGAGGGGCCGCTCTCGCTCGCAGAAAAGCGCGAGCTGCTCGACTGGACCATCCGTCCGGCGCTCCGCACCGTTCCGGGTGTCGCCGATGTGAATGCACTGGGCGGCTTTGTGCGAACCTTCGAGGTCAAGCCTGATCCTGTAGCCCTTGCGGCCGCCGGCCTCTCCATCGCAGACATTCAGGCGGCGATTGAAAGCGGCAACCGCAACGATGGCGCCGGGCGTCTGAAAAGCGGTGAAGAATCCCTGATCGTGCGCGCAGTCGGCGCGATCCGGTCGGTCGAGGATCTTCAACAACTGGTGGTTCAAAGTCGCAACGATCGCATCGTCCAGCTGGGCGATCTGGCGACGGTCGGAACGGGCAGCCTGACACGCTATGGCGCGGTTAGCAAAAACGGCCAGGCCGAAGCTGTCCAGGGGCTGGTGATCGCCTTGCGCGGCGCCGATGCGCGGCAGGTGGTGGATGGTGTCCGCGCTCGCCTTGCAGAGATCGAAAGCACATTGCCCGCAGGCACACATATCGATGTCTTTTACGACCGTTCCGACCTGATCGCGCGCGCCGTGGGCACGGTCGAGAAAGCCCTGCTTGAAGCCGCCGTCCTTGTCGTCGTACTGCTCATCCTGTTTCTTGGTGACTGGCGGGCGGCGGCGATTGTTGCGGCCACCCTGCCGCTGGCGGCGCTCATCACCTTCCTCTTCATGCAAGGCATGGGTCTTTCGGCCAATCTCATGAGCCTTGGCGGCCTCGCCATCGCCATTGGGTTGCTGGTCGACGGGTCGATCGTGGTGGTCGAAAATATCGTCGAACGGCTCGGCCGGGCGCACGAGGAGGGAACCCCGCGCCTTAACCTCGTCTATCAGGCGGCCAGTGAGGTCATCGTGCCGGTCTCGGCCGGGATCGCCATCATCGCGCTGGTGTTCCTGCCGCTGCTGTCGCTCCAGGGCCTTGAAGGCAAATTGTTCGCGCCGGTTGCGCTGACCATCGTCTTCGCGCTGGCAGGCTCGTTGCTGCTCGCGCTTACCCTGGTCCCCGTGCTCGCATCCTTTGGTCTCAAAAGCGGCCATCATGGCGAACCGTGGCTGATGCGCCAGCTTGGACCTCGCTACCGGGGCCTCCTCGATGGTGCGTTCGCGCGCAAGCGGCTTGTCTATGGCCTGTCGGCGGCGGGGCTCGTCATCGCCGGTATCGCCTATGGCGCGGTCGGCAAGACCTTCATGCCGACGATGGATGAAGGGTCGATCATCGTCCAGCTCACCAAGCTGCCCTCCATCGATCTTGACCAGTCGGTCAAGGGCGACATGGCCGCGCAGCGCGCATTGATGCGCGTGCCGGAAGTGCAGGACGTGATCGCGCGCGTCGGATCGGACGAAATCGGGCTCGATCCGATGAGCCCCAACGAGACCGATAGCTTCGTCCGCCTGAAGCCCCGCTCCGAATGGCGCGGGGACAAGGATCTCATCGTCGAGGATATGCGCAAGGTCATGGCCGATCTGCCCGGCATCGAGCCGAGCTTCACCCAGCCGATCGAGATGCGTGTTTCTGAAATGCTGACCGGTGCGCGCGGCGACCTTGCCGTCAAGATTTTCGGGCCGGATCTGGCGACGCTGGGCGACCTCGCGGGGCAGGTGCAGCAGATATTGTCAAACGTCGATGGCGCATCCGAAGTGCTGACCGTCGCCAATGACCGCGTCGACTATCTCCAGCTCGACATCGACCGCGCCGCAGCCGGGCGCTTCGGCATGCCAGTTGACCAGATACAAGATGCGCTGCGCGCGCAGGTCGAAGGCGCCCATGTCGGCGTCGTCGCCGATGGCCAGAAGCGCGTGCCCATCATCATTCGCGGCGATGACACGCTGCGCGCCGATCCCGCCCGCTTTACCGATCTGCAATTGCACACACCTGCGGGGATTGTCGCCCGGGTCAGCGACATGGCGAGGATTGAGCGGACCGAAGGGCCGGTCAAGCTCGACCATGAGAACGGGTCGCGCTTTGCGCTGGTGCAGGCGTTCGTCTCCGGCCGCGATCTGGTCGGCTATGTCGATGAAGCGAAGGCCGAGGTCGGAGCGAAAGTCAAACTGCCTTCCGGTTACAGCATCGTCTGGGGCGGACAGTTCGAAAACCAGCAGCGCGCCTCAGCTCGGCTTGCGGTCGTGATTCCGATTGCGCTGCTCCTGATCTTCTTCGTTCTCTTAGGGACGCTACGCTCCCTGCGTGCATCCGTACTTATCCTTCTCAACATCCCGTTCGCCATGGTCGGCGGGATCGTCTCGCTATGGACTTCGGGAGAATATCTGTCGGTGCCCGCCTCGGTGGGCTTTATTGCGCTGCTGGGCATCGCGGTGCTCAACGGGCTGGTCATGGTCACCTATTTCCGCCAGCTTCGGGCCGATGGGCGCAGCATGGCCGAGACGGTGCGTTTGGGCGCCGAACGCCGCCTGCGTCCCGTGCTGATGACGGCTAGCATCACGGCCTTCGGCCTGGTGCCGCTGCTGTTCGCGACCGGCCCCGGATCGGAGATCCAGCGGCCTCTCGCAATCGTTGTGATCGGCGGCCTCATCACCTCCACCCTGTTGACGCTCATCCTGCTGCCGATCCTGTTCGAACGCTTCGGTGAAGGCGCGGGAGCAACCGAAAATGGCTGACATCTTGCTCACCTTCCATTGCGCGTCGCGTGACGCCGATAGCGTGACCGACGCGATCCGGGCAGTCAGCGAGGCGCCGGTCCATATAGTTGAACAGGCCGTGCGTGGCTGGGACTTCGGCGATGCCAGTACGGCGGAACGGGTTTCGGGACTGTTGCGACGCAGCGCGCTGGAACTGATTGTCGATGAGAACGCGCGGGAGGCGCTGGTCGATGCGGTCAGGCAATCGAAGCGGTCGCTGCCGGTGCGGTGGCATGCCGTCCCGGTTTCAGCCCGGGGGAGAATCGTATGAGATCGCCGATTGTCCTTGGGGCGTTTCTCGCATTGCTCACGTCCACCGGGCTTCTTGCTCAGCGCGCCGATTTACCGCCGATCGAAAAGGTTGCCGAAGCGCTGGACAATTATCCGAGCGTGGCGGCCGCACGCGCACGGGTGGACGCCGCCCGTGCCGACCGCGACATGCTGGCCAAAGGAAGTCATGAGATTGCGGTTGCCGCCAGCTATGTTCGCCGGAGCGTCGATCGCGAAGGCGGCTATGACGAATTCGATGCCACGATCACCCGCCCGTTCCGTCTGCCGGGGAAGGCCGCGCTCGACCGCGAGGCGGGCGCCTTAGGCATAGAGGTCGCGGAAAATCGGATGGAGGATGCAAGGCATCAGGCGGCTTTGCTACTGTCCGGCCATTGGAACGACTGGCTGGTCGCCGGCGGGCTGTATCGCAACGACCTCGATACGGCGCGTTGGCTGGAAAAGGAGCTGTCCGCGCTGCGACGGCGCGTGGCGCTGCGCGATGCGGCGGCGCTCGATGTCGATCGGGCGACAGCGGCGCTGGCTCAGGCCCAGGCCCAGGTCGCGATCTCGCTTGCAGCGCGCGAACAGGCACGCGTGACGCTGGCGGCCAACTTTCCCGAAATACCGCTGCCCGTAGAGCCGCCCGAAACATCCCTGCCCGAACTGCCGCCGCAGGGGTTGGCGGCGATGCGGGATTTGGTGATCGAACGCAGTCATGAAATCCGTGCCGCCGATCGCGAGGCGCAGCGGCTTGCGGTTGTCGCTCGGCGTGTTCGCGCGGATCGGATCGCCGATCCTTCCTTTGGCGTTCGCCTGTTCAGCGAACGCAGCGGCATGGAACAGGGCGCGGGGGTAGTTATGTCGATGCCGTTGGGGGGCGGCCACAGGCGCGCGGCGGCGGAACGGGCCTCTGCCGAGGGCAACGCCGCACAGCTTGAACATATGATGGTTCAGCGCGAGGTAAGGGCCATCGCCGATGCGGATTTGTCCAATGCCACCTTGCGGCTTGAAGCATGGAAAAGCGCCGACCTGTCAGCGCAAAGCGCCGGCGACGCGCTTGCAAGAACCGAGCGAGGATACCAGCTTGGTCAGATCGACCTTGTGGATCTGCTCTATGCCCGCCGTCAGGCGGGCGAAGCGCGCCGTTCCGAGGTCATGGCGCGATCGGAAGCGGCCCGCGCGCTGCTCAGGCTGGAGATCGACTCGCACAGTCTGTGGGTGCGCCATGATGACGATGGTGAATGACGCCGCATCAGGCGCGAGCGCTTACCAGCCAGGCTTTCGCTGCCATGTGAACGCCATCAGCGTCGCTATTGCGCTCGAACAGTTCAACGAGGCTGCGGTGCACTGCGGCGCGCGTGTCTTCCTCGCTCGCCCTGACGAGATCGCCGATCTGCATGCCGTCGAGCACGAAGCGGGTGGCGCTCTCGGGATCGCTGTCGGGGCCGCCGACGCGCTGATCGCCGATCCAGGTATCGAACGCAATGTCGGAAAAACCCGCGCTTTGTAGAAGATCGGTCACATAATCCTGTTCGCTGAGAGCAAAGGGACCAGGTTCGCGCGGTTGCGGCGTGGGCAGGTCGATATGCCGACGGATCGTCGCCATGACATTGCGCTGCCAGGGATTGTCGGCGATCGGCGCCCACACTGCGATGTCGAGCCGTCCACCGGCGCGCAGCATCCGACGCAGATTGGCGAAGGCGACATAGGGTTCGGGAAAGAACATCGTGCCGAAACGGGAGAACAGCCGGTCGAAGGGGGCTTCTTCGGGTATAGCCGTCGCCGCGTCGTCCTGCACAAAACGGATATTGGCAACGCTGGCGCGCCGCGCCCGCTCACTGGCGGTCACCACCAGATCGGGCGAAAGGTCGAGGCCAAGGGCCAGCCCGGTGTTGCCAACCGCGGCGGCGATCCGTCTGGTCGTCCAGCCTCCGCCGCATCCGATATCTACCACCTTCTCTCCGGAGGCATAGGCGGCCTGGGCGAGCAGCGCATCGCCGATCGGTTCGATCATGCTTTCGAAACGGTCGAGCTGGCCGAGCCAGCGCGTGCCCGCTTCACCCGCCCAGTCGTGGGTGGCCAGTCCTTCACTGTTCCCGCCGAAATTATTCATCATAGCTCTCCCTATGTCATATCAATCGAAAACCGCTCATGATGCGGACAGCGGCGAACGGCCAATCGACATGGCCGGTCACGAAACGGGAGCCGAGGACGGTGCATCGGACAAGTTCCAGCCACCGCCGATCGCCTTGTACACCGCCACCAGTTGCACAGCAGTGGCCGCATGCGCACGAGCATAGGCGGTTTCAGCCTCGTGCAGGAGGCGCTGGGCCGCCAGCAACTCGATCCGCGCGATATCGCCGGCGGCAAAACGTGCCTCGGCATGGCCGAGGCTTCGACGTGAGGCTTCCAAGGCCGCTTGGCGACGCGCCACTGTATCAAGTCCGGCGTCATAGTCGCTCAAAGCGCGCTCGGCATCACCCAGTGCGGCCAGGACGGCCTGTTCATAGCCCAGCGCGGCCTGCCGTTGACCGGCCTCCCGGGCGCGTATCTCCGCGCGCACGCGGCCGCCGTCGAACAAGCGCCATGAAATGAGCGGCAGGATCGAGAAGCGGGTGCTGGATCCGTTGAACCAATCATCTGGACTGAGCGCCTGGAATCCGCCGCCAGCCCCAATGGACAGCTTGGGAAACAGCTCTGCGGTCGCCGCACCGATGTCGGCGGTGCTGGCGGCCAGTCGTCGTTCGGCCACCAGGACATCGGGGCGGCGGCGCAATATCTCGGCACGCTTCCCCACCGGCAATGCAGGCAGCGCGCGGTGCGGGGCGGGCGCATCGAGCAGCTTCAACTCACGTTCCGGTAGTGCGCCGAGCAGGACGCCAAGACTGAGCACTGCCGCTCGTTGTCGAGCCTTTATGCCGGGCAACAGGGCATTGGCCGCGGCCCAGCGTTCATATGCGGCACCCACATCGGCATCGGAAACATCGCCGAGCGCGGCGCGGCTACGTGTGAGTCCCAACGTCTGCTGCAGCGTCGCGACAACAGCTTGTTGCGCGCGCAATTCCTCTCCGGCACCTGTCGTCTCAAACCAAGCGCGGGCGACTTCGGCCGCGATCCTCATGCGCACGCCCTGGGCTTCCGCTTGCGTGGCCTGCAACCGGGCGCTGGCGCTTTCCAGCGCTCGCCGGTTGGCGCCGAACAGGTCCACTTCCCAGCTCGCGTCGAAGCCTGCGTCGTAGATCGTCTGCGACGCGTCGAGGCCGGGAATGGAGCCAACGGGCAGCGGACCATTTTCACTTTGCCGGCGCTGGTTCACGCTGGCGCCCGCGGAAACAGCCGGCAGTTGCTGACCAGCGGCGCGGTCCCGCAGTGCGCGTGCTTCGTCGATCCGCGCGGCCGCCTGCCGGATATCGAGATTTTGCGCCAGAGCGGTATCGACCAGCCGCTCCAGTTCGGGGTCGCCTAGCGTCCTCCACCAATGGCTCAGGTCCGTTGGCGCGGAGATTGTCGCCACCGGCCTGGTCCAGCCACGCCCCGTGTCAACGGCAGGCGGCGCGTGATAGTCAGGGCCGACGACACAGCCGGTCAATGCGGTGCAGCCGAATAGCAGCACCACAAGGCTCGACCGTCGATGGGGGGTGAATATCATTGCAGCCGTCCTCGAACGAATAGGGTGGCCATGGTGAGAGACACCAGGGCAATCAACGCCAATGGCCAAAGGCTCGCCAGAATATCGCGGGGCGCCATTGCTTTCAAAAAGCTGCCTTCCACGATGACCAGGAAATGGGTCAGTGGAATCGCCTGAGCCAGCCACTGTAGCAGCGTGGGCATGTTTTCGACCGGGGTAGCGAAACCCGACATCAGGACGGATGGCACGCCGATGGCGAAGGCGCCGAGGATGGCCTGCTGCTGGGTCGCGCTGATCGCGGAAATCATCAGGCCGATGCCCACCACCGACAGGATGAACAGAACCAGGCTGATAAGCAGCAGCCCGAACGAACCGTTGAACGGAATCTGGAACGGTCCTGCCGCCGCCGCCATCATCAGAAGTCCGAGCATGGTGCCGATGACCAGCGCCGGCAGGGATTTGGAGATGATGATTTCTGGCGTAGAGGTTGGCGACACCAGCAATTGATCGAACGTTCCCAGTTCGCGCTCACGGGCGATCGACAGCGAGGTTATGAGCAGCGCGCTGAAGAAGGCCAATATACCGGAGAGGCCGGGCACGATGAACCAGCGATACGTCAGATTGGGATTGAACCAGTTGCGCACGACCACCGGTGTCGCAGGAGCGGCGTCGGCGTTTACCTCCGCCCCAACCTCGGCGGCGATGGCGGAAAGGTAACTGAAGGTGATCTGCCCTGAATTGCTGCGCCGACCATCGATGAGCACCTGAACACGGCCAGTGTCGCCGGCTGCGATTGCCCGCGAAAAGTCCGGCTGGATATCGAGCGCCGCGATCACTTTGCCCTGGTCGACAAGACGCCCCAGCTCCTGGCTGTCGGCGACGTGATGCACCTGGGTAATGAAGTCGGCCCGGCCCAGCCGGGTGATCAGTTCATACGACCAACGGCCTGCATCCTGATTGTGCACGGCAATATCGACATTGCGCACTTCGAGCGTCGCGGCAAAGGCGAACACCAGAAGTTGCAGCAGCGGTGGCATGAACACCACCATGCGGCTGCGCGGATCACGCAGGATGCTCAGCACTTCCTTGACGAACTGGGCCCGTAATCGGGTGAAAGAGAAATAGTTGCGGTGTTGCGCCATCACCCTCACTCCAGATTTTTCCGCGTGGAGCGTTTTGCCAGGAGGAAAAACAGGAATCCGATGGCGGCCATCGCCAGAAGATTTGGCAGCAGGACTACCCAGATGTCTCCGGCGAGAAAGACGGTCTTCAGCGAAGAGACAAAATAACGTGCCGGAATCAGCCAGGTGATGGCCCGGATCGGTGCCGGCATGGCGTCGATCTCATACAGGAAACCCGACAGCATGAAGGCCGGCAAAAAGCCGGAAAACAAGGCGATCTGTGCAGCCAGGAACTGATTGCGTGTAACAGAGGAGATCAGCAGTCCCTGACCCAGGGCAGGCACCATGAATGTGGCCGAAAGCAGCAGGAGCGCCGCAAGTGATCCGCGCAGCGGCACGCCGAACACGAACACCGCCAGCGCCGTCGATCCAAGCGTAGCCAGCATGCCGAGCACAAAATAGGGCAGGAGCTTGCCGATCAGGATTTCCGTAACCGATGCGGGGGTTGAGAGCACCGCCTCCATCGTGCCGCGTTCCCATTCGCGCGCGACGACCAGCGCGGTCAGCATAGTGCCGATGATGGTCATGACAATGGCGATGGCGCCCGGCACGAGCGCCCGGCGGCTTTCCAGCTCGGCGTTGAACCAGTAGCGCGGCTCCAGCGTTACGACTGCGCGCGGCGTCTCGATATCGCGCCCGGCCCGCCAGGTCTGCACTACGCCCTGTGCATAATTGGCAACATAATTCGCCGTATTGGGCTGCGAGCCATCGGCGATGATTTGCACCAGAGGCTGTGCGCCGCGCGCGGCCAGACGCTGCTCGAAATCCTGTGGGATCACCACAAAGCCGCGCAAATCGCCCGAGACAACCCGGTCGGCGACCTCGCGCCGGTCATGGACGAAGGTGACGTCCAGATAGCGGGTGCCGGCAAATGCGGCGGCCAGCGATTGAGCCGAAGCGGATTCGGATTCCTGCACGACGCCGATGCGCACCGCGCGCACATCCAGCGACACCGCGTAGGAAAACAGGAGCAGTAGCACCACCGGAAGGGCGAAGGCGATCAGCAGGGTGGACGGATCGCGCATCGCCTGCATGCTTTCCTTGCGCACCAGCGCCCAAAGGCGCTTCGGGTCGAAGCGGCGCATGACCTGAAGCTCCGTCCGAGGTCCGCTCGCGCCGGTCATGCGGCAACGCCCTCAGCGCGGTCCTCGGCCTCGACCAGATGAATGAAGGCGTCCTCCATCGTCGGGTCCGGCCGGAGATCACTGACCGCGCGGCGTTTGAGAGCGTCCGGCGTGTCGAGCGCGATCAGCCGGGCGCGATAGAGCATCGCCACCCGGTCACAATATTCCGCCTCGTCCATGAAATGGGTGGTGACCATCACCGTCACGCCCTTGCGGGCAAGGCCGTTGATATGGGTCCAGAATTCGCGCCGTGTGATGGGGTCCACACCGGAGGTCGGCTCATCCAGGAACAGCACGGGCGGGCGATGCATCACCGCGCAGGCCAGCGCCAGGCGTTGCTTAACCCCGAGCGGCAGCGAGTCCGGCGCCGCCGACAGCCAGGGCTGCAGGCCGAAGATGTCGATCATCTCGTCGATCCGCGCCTGCCGCGCGGCGCCGTCGAGGCCATAGACGCCCGCGGAGAATTCCAGGTTCTGCCGCACGGACAGCAAGCCATAAAGCGAGAACTTCTGTGCCATATAGCCAAGCTGGCCTTTGGCCGCACCGGTCGCCCGACGCAGGTCCAGCCCCACAACGTGCGCCTCGCCGCTGGTGGGCTTGAGCAGGCCGCACAGCATCTTGAAGGTGGTCGATTTTCCGGCGCCGTTCGGCCCGAGCAGGCCGAAGATTTCTCCTTTGCGGACCTCGAAGCTCACATTGTCAGTGGCTGTAAAATCGCCAAAGCGCTTCGTCAGATCCCGGCAGGAAACGGCGACGTCTGAAGCGAGTTCGACCGGCGACAATCCCGCGGCGAGCGCGGATGTGCCACCCGGACCACCGCCCAGAAGATCGATGAAGGCGTCTTCGAAACGGGCGGGCACCGCTCTGAGCTGCGCCTCCACCCGGTCGGCAAGCGCGCTGATTTGTTCCGTTCCTGCATGGGCACGCAACACCACGCGGACACCGGCGCCCTGGATCACTCCATCGCCGACACTGTCCAGATTGAGCGCCTCGGCAAGCACGGCCCGCCGCTGGTCGCCAACCTGTTCCAGGCGAAAGCTTCGGTTTGTGAGGCGCGCGGTCAACTCTCCGGGCGGCCCGTCATAAGAGAGTTGCCCTTCGTTGAGCAGCAACACGGTATCGCAGCGCTCGGCTTCGTCAAGGTAGGCCGTCGACCAGACCACGGCCATCCCTTCATCGGTCAGCGCCTGCACCATGCGCCACAGATCCTGACGGCTGACGGGATCGACACCTACACCCGGTTCATCGAGCAGCAGCACGGCAGGCCGGGCCATCAGCGCGCAGGCCAGGCCCAACTTCTGCTTCATGCCGCCGGAAAGTTTGCCCGCCAGGCGTCCGGTGAAGGGGGCAAGGCGCGTGAAGTCGAGCAGTTCCGCAAACAGGTCGGCGTGTCCGTCGGCATTCATGCCGCGCAACTGCGCGTAGAGACGCATATTCTCCATGACCGACAGGTCTTCGTAGAGGCCAAAGCGCTGCGGCATGTAGCCGGTCGCGACGTGGATGGCGTCGTTATCATCCACCACATCGAATCCCGCCACCGCGGCATGGCCGCTGCTCGGCGTCAGCAGGCCTGTCAGGATGCGCATCAATGTAGTCTTGCCGGCACCGTCCGGACCAACCAGCCCCGTAAGGCGGCCATAGCTTATCTGTGCGTTGAGGTCCTGCAATGCAGGCACACCGCCGAAATGCTTGCTCAGATCAGTGATGGTTACCGCGACATCACCGGTCTGATCAGGTGGCGGGTCCGATATCGTGCTACCGGACGCCATGTCAGCGGCCTTTGGCGCGCGCGCTGGCGGCTTGCTCGGCATCAACCTTGATCGTCACCGGCATGCCTTGACGCAGCGCGGCATCCGCGTTGTTGACGACGATCCGCAGGCGATAGACGAGATCCGTGCGCAGATCTGCGGTCTCCACCGTTTTAGGCGTGAACTCGGCCCGCGGCGAAATGAAGCCGATCTGGCCTTGATAGGTCTTGTCGGACGAGTCACCGCGGACGCGTACCCGCATTCCGGGCGCGATGCGGCCTAGATCCGGCTCACCGACATAAGCGCGCACATAAACCGGCGCATCAAGGCTGAGGCTATAGATCGGACTCTGACTGACAACCATGCTGCCGGGTTCGCGAACCCGTGCAATCACCGTGCCGGTGCTTGGCGCAAGCAGCGTAGTATCGGCAAGCGCAGTGGCGGCCTGTGCCCGCGCCGCCTGCGCGGCAGCGAGACGCGCTTGCCCCGCCGCTATATCTTCCTGGCGGAAGCCTTCCTTGGCCTGCGAATACGCGGCCCGGGCTGCGTTGACTCCGGCAGTGGCCTGATCGCGCGCGGCGCGCGCGGCATCGGCCGTCTTTTGACTGGCAGCGCCTGACGCGAGCAACTGGCTCTGACGGTCGAAATTGCGCGCCGTATCCCTGGCGACGGCCAAGGCCTGATTGAGAGCCTCCTGTGTCTGTGTAATCTCTTGCGGACGCAGGCCGCGGCGCAACTTGTCGAGGTCTGCCTGCGCGACCGCTACGGCCGCATCGGCCGCCGCGAGCGCTTCTTCAAACGGTTGTGCGTCGAGGGTTCCCATGCGCGCGCCTGCTTCGATATGATCACCTTCATCGAAGTGCATCTGCGCTACGCGGCCGGACTGGCGGAAGGCCAATTGCACCTCCCGAATATCGACATTGCCGTACAGGGTGAGTGTTTCGCCGCCATTACCCGAACGTTGCGTCCACAGCCATCCGGCACCGATTGCCGCTATGACGGCAACAACAATCAAGACCCGCTTGGCCGTGCCGGATAGCCGGATTTCCTTCATGATGCTGCTCCGATGCCGCGCAGATAGATGGCGAACACGCCGGGTGCATCGCGACGGATGCGCGCCACATCGCCCGCCAACATGGATTGCATGACGAGACCCTGGATCGTGCCGATGAACAGTGTGGCTGCGGCATCTGAATCGAGGTCAGGACGCAACTCGCCCCGTGTCTTTCCGGTTTCGAGCAGGATATGCAGCTGTTCACCATAACGGCGGATCAGGGTCTGGACCATGCGCTTCGGGAGAGTCTCGCCCGGTCGTTGCAGCTCTCCGAACAGCATTCTCGGCACACCAGGATGAGCAGACACGAAATCGATATGCGTCATGAAGACCGCCTCAAGGGCGGTGACTGGAGAGGCGGCCTCTTCGGCTGCCTTGTCGACACGGGTGAGCAAGCGCTCGGTCACCCAGGACATGACAGCTTGCAAGATGGCGTCCTTGCTCGGGAAATGACGAAAAAGCGCCCCCTGGGTCAGTCCCATGCGCTGGGCGATGGCCATCGTTGTAATATCGCTAGGGTTCTGTTCCGCAGCCAGGTCGATGACCGCCTCAACGGTCGCCGCCCGTCGCTCGTCGGCGGGGAGATGCCTGGCACGCCCATTCATTGCCTGCGCCTTCGATAGATAGTAATTAATTACTATCTATCCGCAATATGTATTCGTTGCAAGATGGATCCGCTGAGGGGGAAATTCGATAAATGGCGAGGGCGGGAGAGTAGGAGGCCTCAGGGCAAGTCACAGCGTGCCCGTGCAGCCTTTCTCGGGTAGGCTACCCCCGTTCGCTCGATGAACCATCCCTGCGGTATTCCGAATTGTCGGTCCTCTTCGTGAAGAGGCAGTGCAAATCACCTTTGAAGGATGACCCGCAACGGCACTGGTCTGCCTTTCCCGCCAAGACGACCAATGTTCACGCCGAGGAGAGCCGGTCTATCGGAGTGGGACGACACACACGCCGCACGAGCGACAGATCGAGGCGGCGACGGCCAGGCAGTTCCAGGGGGCGTCGACGTGTGCAACGAAATCGAGATTGTCTGAAGGCCGTTTATCCCGTCCAGCGATCCAGCCCGGTAGCGAAGGTGAAACGCTGGTGGACGGCCGTGCAGGATGACGATCAGATAGCGAGCGCCCAGATCAGCTGCGTTCCCAGTGTCACGAACAGAAGCGCCAGCCCGATCCCGACGCGCAGTTGAGATTGCGTGTAGTGGTGCTTGTGGGCGTCAGTTGTGGGGAGAATGTACATGATAACTGCGTCCTTCCTCGTCGACGTAGTTTCGACCAGTGCTGGCTGTGGACCTATTGGGAATAATACGAAGGAAAGGGCGGAGGGCGCACTGTATCCTCCGCCCGTCGATGCTGAGGACAGGAGTTCCGTTCCGACCCGTTGAGCCCGGCTCAGACGATCAGAGATCTTCTCCGACTAGGATCGTACGTACTTTGTCAGCGACAACCTCGCGTGCGGCGTCCGCCCGCACCTTGTGCCAGTCAACGCCGCCAATGTCATAGTGCGCCTGCGCTTCGGCCACGGCGGCATCGGCGTCCGAGGCATCGTTCGCGCGCGCCGTGATCCTTTGCTTCAATAGATCCGGCGAAGCCTCGAGCCAGATACCCTCGAATGGAACTCCCCGGCGCCGTGCGACCTGATTGATCGCATCGCGTTCCTCGGGCCTTGCAAAGACCGCGTCCGCTATCGCGGCTTGCCCGGCTTGCAGGGTGTGGCTGGCCAATCGTTCCAACTCGTCATAGACCGCCGCGCTCGCTGTCGAGGTATATGAGGCTCTGCGAAGCGTCGTTTCTGGCGGAACACCCGCTAACCGCTTGCGCATGACGTCTGACCTTAGAACTCGGGCACCGGGGGCCCGACCCAGACAAGGAGCCACCAGCTTGGCGATGGTCGACTTTCCGGTCCCTGAAAGCCCACCGATTGCCACGAGGCGCGGCGACGCAGGAACGAGCAAATCATCGGCGAGCGCCAGATAATGCAGTGCTTTGGCCTCGAGGTCTAAATCCGGCGACGCCGCGGCTTGTGCTGCCAATGCATGGGCCCGGATGGTCGCGCGGATGGAAAGAAACAAGGGCATGAGTGCTATGCCCGGCTCATCTTGCGGAGAAACATCCAGGTAGCGGTTCAGCAGAAGATTCGCCTGAACTTGAAACCCGCGCGCCCAAAGGTCCATCAGGAGAAAGGCGAGGTCGTAGAGCACATCGGTTGTTGCAAGTGTTGAATCGAATTCGAGGCAATCGAACAAGACGGGCTCATCGTCGATTATCGCGATATTCGCGAGATGCAGGTCGCCATGTGCGTGCCTGAGCCGCGCGCATACCAGCTCGTTCCCCTGCTCATGGCGCTGAGGCTCGACGTGAAACGGCTGCTCATTGCCGATGACGTTGGTATCGGAAAGACCGTTGAGGCGGGCATGATCTTGCGCGAGATGATCGACCGGGGTGAGGTCGAGCGCTTTTCCGTGTTGTGTCCGCCGCATCTCGTGGATCAGTGGGTCGGCGAGCTGGCGGAAAAGTTCGATATTGATGCCGTGGCCGTCACATCGGCGCGCGCCCGTTCGCTGGAACGCGGACTGGCGCTCGGCGACACCATCTTCGGCGTCTATCCCTACACCGTCGTCAGCCTCGACTACATCAAGGCCGACAGCCGACGGGAAAGCTTCGCACAGGCTTGTCCTGGCTTCGTCATTGTTGACGAGGCCCACACCTGCGTTGGTGGTAGCGAGAAGGGCACACAGCAACGCTACGCTCTGCTCGAACGGCTCGCGGAAGACGCCACGCGCCACCTGCTCCTGCTCACAGCGACCCCGCATAGCGGCAATCAGGATGCCTATGCGCGCCTGCTCAGTCTGTTGCACGGCGACCTCGCAGACGGACCCGAGGCGGGCGATCAGAACGCACGGCGCCGCTATGCCGACCGGCTCGCCAAACACTTTGTCCAGCGTCGCCGCCCCGATATTTCCGACAAGTGGGGGGAGGCGGGCGCTTTTGCGAAATCGATGAAAGCGGATGCGCCCTACACGCTGACCGGCGATTTCCAGAACTTCCAGGAAGACGTGCTGGAATACTGCCTTGGTGTCGCAACCCGTGCCGATGGGGAACGGGCGCGGCGGCTCGCCTTCTGGGGAACACTCGCGTTAATGCGCTGCATCGGCTCGTCGCCAGCGGCAGCCCTCAGCGCCTTGCGCAATCGGCTCGGGGGCATGGCGGAGGGCCACATAGTCGTTCAAGGCCGCGGATGTGGCCTGCGATTTGACCTGAACGAAAGCGCGCTCGGCCGTGCTGGGCAAGATGAGTTCCAGGTCTACAGTCTTCTGCGTGCGCCCGACCTGGCTCACCCGGCGCCAACCACTGGTCGAGAAAACCAGATCGACGAGGAGCTCGAAGTCCTGCCAGGTGAGGGCGCGCCGAAGAAGGCTTCGGCGAAGACGAGGTCGCGGTCGGAGACTGCGGTCAACGGCCTCGGCTGTCCGGGCAGAAACTCCTTCACCAGCAGCAGGGGCGCTTTGTAGAGGGCCCGATCGCGTGGCCACTGGGCGGCCGTTAGTGCAAACGAGGGAAGGTCGTCGGGAACGGCGAAGGGCTGCAGGTCGTCCTTCTGCAGATAGTGGAGCCCAGTCAGGTAAGCCGCGTCGCGGTTGCGGTTCTCGGCTTTCCCAAGGATGAGGCCGTCGCCCAGCACGGTGCCCAGATCACGAAGCCGCTCGCCAAGCGGCTGATGTCCGTCGGTGAGATCGTCGATGAGGCGCAGGTCCCGCCGTCGGCCGAAAGCCGCCGTCTTGAGGCGGGTCGGCCGTGCTTCCCAGTCGTCCAACGAAAGACGGACGATGTCGCTGGGCGCGATTTCGAAGGTGTGGGAGCGCGGCCCCGCAGGCGACCACGGGACCTGGACGATCGTCAGGGTCTCGGTTGGCTGGGGCCGATGCCGAGCGAACAGGACCATGGCCGGCATCGCCGCGCCCTCGAACAGCCAGGATCGCAGGTTCGACAGATTGACGAGTGTCACCGGACCCAAGGCCCGAACCACGTGGCGGGCCGCCGATGCGCCGGTTTTGCTGGCGCTGAAGAATGGGGTGGCGCTTAGGACCATGCCGAACCGCGTTTGCGGATTCGCGAATTCGGCAGCCCGCATCAGGAAGTCGAGGCCGACGCCGCGCGGTTGAGCGGGAAGGGTTCCGCCGCCCTTGCGTCGATCGGCCGTGCCAGCCTTACCCTTGAAGCTCCACGGCGGGTTGCCGACGATAACGTCGAACGACTTCAGGCCGTCATCGTCGATGAGGTGTTCGGTCCCCGCTACTGTCTTCTCGATGGTCCTGGCGTCGCCAACGAATAGCGTTCGACCGATCAGGGGCTCGAACGTCAGGCCTTCCGGGGGCTGCGGATCGGGGTCGAGTTCCAGGGCCGCCAAGTAGAGGCTGAAAGCCGCTACCCGGATTGCGGCTTCGCTGGTGTCGACGCCGTAGACCTGGGTGTAGAGCGCCTTGCGGATGCGGGTCCTCGTCAGCGGCATTTCCAAGCCCTGTAGGTGGACCAATCGCCGAAACGCCTCGACAAGGAAGACGCCCGATCCGCACGTCAGGTCGAGCACGGTCTGTTCGCCGTCGAGGCCGTCCATGACCTCGTCAAGGATCAAGGCGACCACCGGCAGGCGGGTATAATAGACGCCGGCGCGGGTGGCCTCCGTGGACCGGGCACGTCCCTCGATGGGCGCGGCGCCGGAGTGTCACGGACAAGGTTTGCCGAGACCAGGTCACGTTCGAGCACGGCAAGGTCTGAGAGCAGTTGTTGATCGACCGCGGTCTTGCGATCCACCTGCTTCGTCTTGGTCCAGAACTGCCCGGTTTCCATGGCGAAGCGGCCAGCGAGCGCGTCGAGTTCCTCCAGTCCGGAGGCGATCGTCTGGAAGGTCGCGAGACGGTTTTTCGCCGGATCGGCTTCGGGTCGAGGGCGACCGAAGCCATTGTAGAGATCGATGCGGTCTGGAGACACGACCCAGAGAAGGGGCGCGAACCCCTCATTCCAGATTTCCTGACGCCATGCGGCCAGTTCTGCATCGGCCGGCGGGCTCGACGTGAACTTGAAATAGACCGTCAGCGAGGACTGGCCACGCCACAAGGCGTCGGGCGTGAAGGATCGGCCTCGACGACCCAGGCGAGCTTCGTCGCCCAGCAGAACGCCTGGCGCAGCTTCTCCGTCAGCCATATAGCCGGTTGCCGACAGGACTTGTTGAAGGGCCGCGCTAGTCATCGTCCCGTCTTCACCATCTGGGGTGCGAAGGGCAGGGCCGCTTGGAGCGAGGCCGGCGCGAGCGGCATCACTCGCTGGCTCAAATCGTGGATGAGCTGGTCGCAGGGGACGACGAAGGTCGGATCTTTAAGCGACTTGGCTCCCAGGTCCGCGCCAGGCACCAAACGCGAAGTCTGGGCGTCAATCAAAGCGATAGACCCCTCAAGATCGGAGGGACGCGTCTCTGACAGGGCGCGGAAAAGCGCGTCCATACTGTCACCGATATCACTGATGCGAACGTGAAAATCGCCGGTGATCCGCCGCGTGATCGCCAGTCCGAGAATGTCTGCGAAGGTAAATCGCGCGGCTTTGCCCGGCTTGGCGGCCAGATAGCTCACAGCCTTACGCCACGCACGCACCTCACCCGGCGATACTCCGGCGAGATCGCGCGCTTGCTCCTGGGTAAACTGAATCGTTTGCAGCGACATGGATACTTGTCGCAGACGACAGGAAAATCTGCAACACCTAACGCAATAGGATAGCGGGCAATCGGCAGGACTCGGAGCTCTGCGTGCCCCTAACCTGCAGGTGGCAGTCGTGCTCAAATCTCGGCGGGGAACGATCGGCCCTCGCGGCATGAAGTCCGATGCGGCGCGCGCAGCCCAAACAAACCACGCCTCCGTTGCCGTACGCGATCTCAATCTTCGAGGCGGATGAACGGTGGCAACTCGACGATGACGGTATAGAAAATAGAAGGAGAATTCACGTAGGTCGCAGCGTAGCGTGGGAACGGCGATGTCGGTATTGCTGCCCTTCCAGTGACCTTACCGGCCGTCGTCGGCGATAGATGGCGGTAGGTCATTTTCGGATATCGAGCCCAAAAAACCAATGTTTTCAATAGCCGGTATTTTTGACGGTGTGTCGGACGGTATAGCACTTTGGGTAAAATATTTTTCTGTTTTAAAACAGGAACTTATGGTGACGGGAAACGATCGAGTGGGAGTGATTTCGAGCCCTCCGGAGGCTCAAGTCCAGGCCGCCATGCTCTGCTGATGTGGTGGGTGGCCCTTGCATCTGTCGCGCTGGTTGGCGGTGTGCGCGTGCGACCGGTGTCCGAGCGGCATAGGAGGCCGTGGCTACGACCGCGGAGGCAGCCGAAGGGAGATGCCCTCCCGAGGGCCGCCCTTCGCGATCAAATCGTCAGAGCTTCGCCACGCGTATCAGGAAGGCCCGCGCGATCCGCTCGCCCTGCGCGCTGAGTACCATATAGACCCGGCGCCCGTCCTTTTCATCGCGCATGCGGGAAACCAGCCCGCTCTCTTCGAGCAATCTGAGATGGCGCAGAGCAGTGGTGGGCGGCACGTCGGCGGCGATGCATGCGCTCGATACGGAAACGCGCCGGCCCAGAGCGGTAGAGGAGAACAGGTCCAGGAGGATATCCCAGGCCGGTTCGGTGAGTTCGTGCCCGACCAGGCTGCTCCGCTGCCGCCTTATCCGGAGATAGCTGTTGCCGACCGAGGCGAGAGTCCGCCCCGATATGTCCGGTGCCGGCTCTTCGGTGGTGCGCATGTTGGCCAGCCGTACGGAAAACATCGCAAGCGCCTCGCGTACGCGGCTCACATCCTCATCGAGGGGGTTCAGCATGGCACATGCCCCGGCGATCCAGATAGATACCGACCGGTATCATCACGAAGATCGGGATCGACCAGAAGCCGAGAATGGCATGATAGAGGTTGAAGTCGATCTGATGGGATAGAAGCACGGCGATGCTGGCCGCCACGCCCGATGCTTGCAGCCCGGCTGCCCACAGCGGCCAGTAGCTGGAGCTGAACAGGCCGATCCCGATCAGGCCCGCCAGCAGCGCCGTGTCGACGAGCAGCAAGGGCAGGCGCGCATCCGTATCGAGCGTCACGACCTGGGTGGCGACGGTGGCGATCACCATCAGCAGATAGGCAATGCGCGCCGGTCTGCCGCCTGCGACGACCGAATAGCAACCGCTCAGGATCAGGAGCAGGACGAAGCTGATTGCGATCGCGATCATGAACTGGCTGGACCATTGCCACCGCCTCCCGTCAAGCGGCCTCGATGGGCGGCGCCTTGGCGGGTGTTGGCCTGTCGCCCGACATCCACGGCCCCATGAGACAGCCGAAATCGAGGGTATCGAGATTGCTGTTGGCCTTGATCGACACCATGACGCGTTGCGCGTTGATGATCTCCGCGCGGCTGTCGATGGCCTTGACGAGGCCGGCGGCTAGCGAACGAAGCGCGTGCTGCGAGCGGGACGGCGGCAGATCGGATCCCCGGATGGCCTCGATGAACGTGGTCAGCAGGCGGCCGCTGTCATGCACCGCCGTATCCACGCTGTCGAACGTCGTCCGGATCTCGTCGGCAACGACCTGCCCGGCTGCGGGGTTGAAAGTAGGCATAGACCCTCCGTGGCGCGAAACGCGCTCGATCTGGTTTTTCTGTCGGATCAGGCGAGTAGGACGATGATACCTTGCACGATGGCTACCGTGGCCATGAGCATGATCGCCGAGAACAGAGCGATCCGTGCGATGGCCGATAGCCGCTGCGATTTGCTCAGGTCATTCGTCTGCCCCCCGATTGGCGGAAGACCGAGCGAGCGTAGCAATCGTGCCGCGCGCCCCTCGATCCGGGGCCTGATTGGATCATCGGGACCGCGAGGCGCAATGGCTCCCGGTTGCAGGTGTAATTGCTGCACCATGTCGGTTTCCCGTGCCGCGAGCATGCGCGCCGCATCCCGGCGACTCGTAGTGCCCAGCTTCGCCATGGCAACCGTGATGTAATTGTCGACGACTCCAGGCGTCGTCTCCAGCAGCGGTGCGATTTCCTTCGAAGTCAGTCCTTGATGGACCAAGCGAAGACATTTTTTCTGTTGCTCTGACAGCTCGGCCGGCTGCGGCATGATTTCCCCCCGACGCCCCTGCCGGATATAGCCGGTGGATCAATCGCGAGGCAATCGGATCGAATGGAATCCGGGTTGAATGGAGTATCCCGGCGAGGAGTGAAACCCGGAGACGATGTGGCGGGGCTCCTCCGGATATCGCGGCCGGCAACAGCCGACCCGCCGCATCGGTCGCGGGTCGGCTGGATGCCGTGAACCGTCACCCCGCTTCAGAGGACTCCTTATAAGCCCGGCCATAGGGTTTGACCGCGATCCAGGTCAGCGCCAGCGCGATCGGTCCCGCCACCGCCGCGACCGTGACCATGGCGTAGCGCAAGTCGGCTTCCGCCTGGAAGACATAGTCGGTCAACAGGGCGACCCCCGTCGGCCCCAGGCCCTGCCCCAGAACGCTCAGCGTGAACAGATAGAGCGCATTGACCTGGCCCCGCAGTTCGTTGGGCGTCACCACCTGCATGGCTGCGAGCAGGGACGGCGCGCTGGCAATGACCAGGAAGGTGCTCATCAGGCTCACGGCGAGCGACAGCTCGAACGTCGGCATCAGGGGACTGACGATACCCAGCGGGATCGAACCGATATTGGCCCAGAGCACGATGCGCATATTGGCATCCGCGTGGCCGAGCCGGGCCAGCCGCTCCGAGAGGAACGCGCCGGCCACGAGGGCGATCGGCGTGATAATCATGTTGGCGATGCCCATGATCGGGGCGAACTGCGCCGGCGTCCAGCCGTAGGTGCGCTCGTAGAACACCGGCCGCCACGAGCCGACGCCCACCATCTCGATATTGTTCACGGCGGCGGCGAGCAGGATCGGGATCAGCACCGCCCGCGCCTTGCTGCGGAACAGGAAGTTGAACACGTCACGCAGCGGCACCGACCCCTTGACCTTGCGGCCGTGCCGCGCGGGCTCCTTGACGGTCGCGACGAAGATCACGGCCAGGAATACGCCCGGCAGGCCGAAGATCAGGAACACCAGATGCCAATCCCGCAAATCGCCGAGGACCGGCACATGCACCGTGCCCAGAGAGGCGAAATAACCGATCAGCAGGCCGCCGAGGATGAGCGCCAGCGCCTCGCCGAAGCGGATGCTGAAATTATAGGCGGCGTAGGCGCGCGGCAACTTGTCGCGCGGGAACAGGTCCGAAATCAGCGAGACCGAGCATGGGCCCTTCACGGATTCGCCGCCGCCCACGATGGAGCGTGCGATGAAGAGTTGCCAGAAATTGCCGGACAGCGCGCAGAAGGTCGTGCCGAGGCTCCAGGCGGCAAGCGCGCAGGGCAGGATATATTTGCGCGTCGCGACATCGGTCAGCCGCGCAATGGGCAGGCCGAACAGGAAGTAGGCGCCCGAATAGGCGACGCCCATCAGCAGGCTCATCTGCGTGTCGGTGAAGGCGAGGTCGCGTTTGATGGAACTGACCAGCAGATAGAAGATCGCCCGATCCATCTGGCCGAACACCGTCACCGCGCCGATCATCGACAAGGTGAACCACGCCGTCCGGGGCGATGCCCAGGCGGGGCCGTGCGCGGTGGTCTGGCTTGCGGGCGGCGGGGTTTCCGCCGATGCCGCGCCCATCGCGCCGTCAGCGGGAGGGTCGACGGCGCGCATGCGGGCATCCTTCACTGGATCGAAACAGGGGCGCCTTCGATGCGGCGCGCAGGCATGATGCCGACGGATCGGGCTCAGTCATGAACCATGGCTTCGAAACGGGACGGGTCGAAACGGTCGGAGAAGCGCGGGTCCATGACCACCGGCGGCGGCGGATAGGCCATCACGGTCGTGCGGCGCATGTCGCGGCGGTGGTTCACGTCGTCATATTCTCCGCCCCGGTGCATGGTGCAGAAATTGTCCCAGATCACCAGATCGCCCGCCTGCCACTTGTGCCCGAAGGTGAATTGCGGCTGCGTGGCGAACGCCAGCAATTCCTTGATGAGGGCGCGCCCCTCTTCCTTCTCCATGCCGACGATGCGCAGGGCATGGGCGGCGATGTAGAGGCTCTTGCGGCCGGACCCCGGATGAATGTGGACCAGCGGATGGCGCGCGGTCGGCATGCGCTCCACCTCCTCCTCGGTAATCGGAAAGCCGGCCAGCATCCGCGAATATTGGTAGCTGTGCTCGGCTTCCAGAGTCTCGATGCGGTCCTTCATTTCCTGGGGGAGCGCATCGTAGGCGCCGCGCATGTCGGCGAAGAAGGTCTCGCCGCCTTCCTCCGGCACCTCATGGGCGAGCAGCAGCGAATAGGTTGTCCGTTCTTTGGTGAACGACGAATCCGTATGCCAGAGTCGGTCTCCCTTGCGGCGGGCGCGCGCCGTTTCGTCCGCGCTGATCGACCCGTCCGGATTGAGGTTGCCCGCTTCGAACAGGTGCGGGAAGGCGAAGCGCGACTTGCGGGTGCCTATCCCCGATACCGTCCAGAGGTTGCCGAACATGCGGCTGAACCAGATGTGCGCGGCATCGTCGAGCCCGGTTTGCGGATAGACGCAGACCCCGTAGTCGCCCATCGCCGAGACGATATCCGCCTCCATCTCCGGGCTGAGCGGCTGGGTGAGGTCGACGCCCGTGATCTCCGCACCGAAATGCGGGGTGATCTTCCTGATCTGCAACGACATTGACAGCTCCCGTTCAATAGCGCGCCTGGACCGTGAGGCCGATGGTGAGCGGCCGCATGGTCGTCCCGTGGACGAGCGGATAATAGGTTCCGTAGATCGAGCAGTCGGTGTTGTGACACGATGTGCGCCCAACCAGATCGTTCGGCCTCAACGTCTTGTTGCCGAACAGATTGTCGACGAACAGCGAGATGTCAAACGTGCCGTTGGAGACGCCGAGGCGAGCGGTCACATTGTCCATCGACGGGGTCTTGAACACGTCCGGCGAGTAGCTGAGCACGCCCGGTCGTCCACCCGTGCGGCGGTGGAAACGTCGATACCCCGCTCGACGAGCCCTTCGATCAACTCCAGCGCAAAGGCCGGCGCGCCCGGAAAGCTGTAGACCGCGTCCATCGCATAGGCCCGGCCCATGCGCCGCGCCCAATCGGGGTAGCTGTCATCGCCCCAGCGATCATGGGTGACGACCTCTTCGCCATAATAGACGGAGAGGACGGGCATATTCTCCGGGCCGAACAGCTCCGACTGGTCGTCGCCGACAATCAGGATGAGGTCGGGCGCGGCGGCCGCTATCTCCGCTTTCAGCCGATCGAGCGCCTGCTGGCATTGGTCGCCGAGGGCGGCGAGCGCTTCGGGCGTCACCTGGTCGGCATAAGCAGGCCCGACCTTGGCCAGCAGGGCATCATAGCTGATCCAGGTGCCATCGGACTGGTTGAGCTTCTGGTTCTTGAGGTCATCGGCCGCCCGATGCACCCACTCGTCACTCCCCAGCGTGAGCATGGGTGTGTGCGACGTTCCTACTCCCATAACGATATGCGCCATCAGGTGCTTTCCTGACCTCCGATGGATGGTTTTTGACTCAGGGTATTGGGCAGAATCCGCCAGCCTGCGGCCCGTGGCGGACGCCACGCGAGCAGGCCATGCGTGCAAGACCGTTCCTGAGCGGGTCTCTATCGAGCGAACTTGGTGAGGGAGGCAGGGATTGTCTATTACAGAATGGAAGCCACCCCATTCAGAAAATGCATGGCATAGTTGGCCCTGGTTGGGCAAATCGATGCGAAGGAATTGCGCTGGATTTCGCCGATAAGACAGGCGAGGCAACGGCGGCCCCAGCGCAGGATGGACGGACGGGCGCGGAGCGCGGGACCGGCCCGTGAGGATCGCGACCGAATTGATCGCCGGCCTTGGTGCTGTCGTGCTTTCCGGCGTCCGCCCGACCTGCCGCGCATCGGGGCATTTCTCGCCCGCCTTTGCTGGAAGAGCCGGAGCCTTCAAATGGCCGGAGAGGCCGTTGCGCTCTTGCCCTGCGGATAGGGTGGCGGCTCATCCGTGCCCCAGAAGGGTTCATGGCAGGAATCGCAGACTTCATCGAGGCCGCTGGCGACGGCATAGAAGCGAGCGGTGTTCTTCGCGTCGGCCGCCTGGGTGATCTGCGCGGCCGCATCGGCAAGCGCGCGGGCCTTTTGGGCGAACAGGGCGGGCTTGGCGTCGATCCGGCTCTGGATCTCGCGGGCGCTTACCGCGTCCCACGCGGCGCCGATTTCGCCCCTCGTGCCGACTGCCTGCGAGCCGAGGATGGGCTGGTTGTCGGCCGCCACGACGAGATGATCGGCCAGCGCCAGCATGTCGGCGCGCGCCTTGAGAGTGCGGCTGGCTTTGTCGAGCGCCTTCCAGTCCGCAGCGGTGAGCTTGGCGGCGTCGAGGCCGTCGCCCTTGTCGTTGTAGGCGCTGCTCATGATGTCCCAGATGGTCTGCGCGGTGGGCTCCATCACCTCGGTCATGCTGCTGTTGATCGTCGGCGCGGTTTCCCGCTTGTTGCAGCCGGCGAGCAGCAGCAAGGCCATGGCGGCCGTGACTCCGGAGCCGATCCTCACCATTGCTATGATCTCCATGGGCTTGTCGCTGGGATTGGCAGGATAGGGCTCTGGCGCGCGGCGGCACATTAAATTTTGGTCATGTTCGTCCCGATGAGGCCGGCATTGTCCCGCGCGCCTCGCTGGCCTAGCAGGGCGGGATGATTGCCGCCGTCGCGCCCTTCCACGCCATCGCCATCAGCCGGCTGGCACACACGCTTGCCGCCGAGGGGCGGGAGGTCATCCATATGGAGTTCGGGCAGCCCTCCACCGGGGCGCCGGCACTGGCCATCGCGGCGGCGCATCGCGTGCTCGATAAGGACCCGATGGGCTATTGGGAGAGCAGCGCGCTCAAGGCGCGGATCGCGCGGCATTATGGCGAGGCTTATGGCGTGGCGGTCGATCCGGAACGGGTGCTGCTGACCTGCGGTGCCTCGCCGGCGCTGGTACTGGCGCTTTCCTCGCTGTTCGCGCCCGGCGCGCGCGTGGCGCTCGCCCGGCCGGGCTATGTGGCCTATCGCAACACGCTGCGGACGCTGTATTTGGAGCCGGCCGAGCTGGAGTGCGGGCCGGCGGAGCGCTTCCAGATCGGCGCCAGCGCCATCGCCGCGCTGGACCCGGCACCGCAGGGCGTGATCGTCGCCAGTCCGGCCAACCCGACCGGCACCATCATCGCGCGCGAGGAGATGGCCGCCATCGCCGCCGTCTGCCGGGAGCGCGGCATCCGCATCGTTTCCGACGAGATCTATCACGGCCTCAGCTACGGGGCGCCGGCCAGCTCGATGCTGGAGCATGAGGCGGACGCCGTCATCGTCAACAGCTTCTCCAAATATTACAGCATGGCCGGCTGGCGGCTGGGCTGGGCGGTGGTGCCGCCGGATCTGATCGGGCCGGCGCGGGCACGGATGGGCAATCTGTTCCTGACACCGCCCTCGCTGGCACAGCATGCCGCGCTCGCTGCTTTCGATTGCGGCGAGGAGCTGGACGGCCATGTTCGCACCTATGCGCGCAACCGCGACCTCCTGCTCGACGCGCTGCCCGCCATGGGGCTGCGGCGGATCGCTCCGCCGGACGGGGCCTTCTACATCTATGCCGATATCGGCCATCTGACGAACGACAGCCTCGGCTTTTGCGAGCGGCTGCTGCGCGACACCGGCGTGGCGACCGCACCGGGGCTGGATTTCGACCCCGTTGAGGGCCGCCGCTTCATCCGCTTCAGCTTCGCCATCTCGACGCCGCTGATCGAGGAGGCGATCGCGCGGCTGATCCCGTGGTTCGCGGCGCGGGGTTGAAAAGGGCGCTCCGTCACGGGTCAGACTCGGTTCACCCGTCCTGGGCTTGATGGAGCACCGGCGGCCGCATAGCCGCCTTGCATGGACCGATCGGGAGTGACGTGGAGATGAAACAGCGCATCGCAGCGGCCTGCGCGGCTGCCCTTCTGCTGGGGCTTGTCGTGGCCCCGGCGCAGGCGGAGGGCCTCGGCGCGGAGGGCAATTATGTGCGCGCCAACGGCAATTGGGGTGCCGAGCTGGGCGCCGGCTATTCGCTGGGCTTCGCGGGTTTCAGCCTGACGCCCGGCGCCGGTCTCTATTTCCGGGATGGCGATACGGCGCTCTATGGCCGGATCGAAGCGACCTATCAGGTGCCGGCCTCCTTGCGCATCGGGCTGGGCCTGCGGTTGAGCGGAGACGATCCGCGGCCTTATGCGACGGTCGCGATGCCGCTGCTGCCCAAGGTGGCGATCAAGGGCAATGTCGGGCCGAAATATGTCGGGGCCGGGCTGACCATCGGCTATTAAGGGCTGCCGTCCGGGCTTGATACCCGGAAGGCCCTGCGTGGTCGCGATGAGGGATCCGGCCTTGCCTCGCTGATCGGGCGTGGCACAAGGATGGGCGATGCCGACCGTTTTCAGCCATGCCCTGTTGCCGCTGGCCGCTGCCGCCGCGTTGGGGCGCAAGCGCGTTCCGGTGCCGCTGGCGGTGGCCGGGGCGGCGCTGGCGGTGCTGCCGGACCTCGACGTGATCGGCTTCCGCTTCGGGCTTGGCTATGCGAGCGCGTGGGGGCACCGGGGCGTATCGCACTCGCTGGCGTTCGCGCTGGTCGCGTCCGCGCTGGTGGCGCTGGTCTGGGCGCGGGCGCGCAGTCCCCGCGCCTTCCTGTTCCTGTTCGCCAGCATGGCGTCGCATGTGCTGCTGGATATGCTGACCGATGGCGGGCAGGGCGTAATGCTGCTCTGGCCGGTCGATGGGACGCGCTGGTTCCTGCCTTGGCAGCCGATCCGCGTCTCGCCGATCGGGCTGCGCTTCTTCACCGAACGGGGGCTGGAGACGGTCCGCTCCGAACTGCTGCTGATCTGGCTGCCCTCGCTTGTGGTCGCGGGCACGATGATCGCGGCGCGGCGCAAGCGTGCCTGAGGGCACGCGCGGCAAGCGGACCGTTGCGCAACCTCGATGGCAAGACCCCGTGCCCCGGCTCTTGCTTTCGCGGGAGCACGCCGAGGACATATGAAGGCGTCTCCGCCGTCCTCCCTAGTCGAACGGATAGACGCCCGGCTCGGGTTCGTAGGCGTGCTCGATGCCGTACATGCCCGAGCGCAGCATCGCGCCCCAGGATTCGCGGGTGGTGGCGCCGATGTGGGGCGAGGCGAAGAAGGTGGGGATGTCCAGCAGCCGGTTGCCGTTGGCCGGCTCCATGGCGAACACGTCAAAGGCGGCGGCGGCGATGTGGCCGCTCTCCAGCCGCTGCGCCAGCGCGTCCTCGTCGAACATGCCGCCGCGCGCGCAGTTGATGATGACGGCGCCGGGCTTGATCTGGTCCAGCACGGCGGCGTCATAGAGGCCGATGGTCGTCTTGTTCTTCGAGAGGTGCAGCGTCACCACGTCCGAGCGCGCCCACATCTCCTGCGCGCTCACCACCTCGACATTGTCGAACTGGTTGGCGAACTCGGAAATATCCACGCGATCGCAGGCGAGGATGTTGACTTTGTAGCCCTGAAGCAACTCGATCACCGCCTTGCCGATATGGCCGACGCCATGCACGCCTACTGTCTTGCCGCGCAGATCGGTGCCGAAGCCGATGGGGCCGCCCCATTGGCCGGCGCGCAGAATGGAGGAGAATTCGTGCAGTCGGCGCAGCGCCATCACCATGTAGGAAACGGTCAGCTCCGAGACGGAGACGCGGTTGATCCCTGCCTGCCACCACATCTTGATGCCGTATTTCTTGAGCAGCGCCGGGTCGATATGGTCGACGCCGGCCGAGCAGAGCGAGATGACCTTAAGGTCCGGGCAGGCGCGCAGCACGTCCTCGCTGTAGCGCTGCACGCCGATCACCGCCGTATCATAGCCTTGCAGATACTCGGCCAGCTCCTCGCCTTCCAGCACGCGGCGGTGATCGGGGAATTTGGTACCGGGATATTGGGCGGACAGCTCCGCGCGCAGCTCCGGGAAGAAATCGAAATATGGAAAAGTCACGGCGACGCGCGGCATATCCCCTCCTGTCTCACTCGTTCGGTTATGGTTCCGCCATTGCACAGGCGGCAGCCGATTTCGAGCGGCTTTGATCGAGTTGGGCGAAGGCAAGGCGCAAAAAAAGGGCGGGCGCTCCGGGAGCACCCGCCCGCTGTGGGAAGGTCAGAAGGGGTCAGTACCGCTGCTGGCGCTCGTAAAGCGACTTATAGTGCTGGATGCGCGTGACGCGCAGGCCCGGCATGCCGGAGCGATCGACCGCGCGCTGCCAGCTCGCGAATTCCTCCAGGGTGAGCGAGTAGCGCTCGCAGGCTTCGTCCACGGTCAGCAGGCCACCGTTAACGGCCGCCACTACCTCCGCCTTGCGGCGCACGACCCAGCGCGTGGTGCCGGACGGCGGCAGGGACTCGAGGGTGAGCGGTTCTCCGAGGGGGCCGACGACCTGAGAGGGACGGATTTTCTGGTTTTCTATCATTTCTTCCTCATTCGCCGAAGGGGAGCCAGCTCGAAATGCGCGTTCCGCAGACCGTGCCATCAAAGCTTTTCCCCTTGGCTAACCGCCAGAGTAAACTGGTCCTTTATCATTGATTCAGTGGATAAATGTGCTGCGACCCGTGCATTGAATGCGCCGGATGCCTTGCGGCGGATCGCCGCGTTGGCCGGCCGGCTGCCGAAAATCAGCGTGAGGCGTGATGGCTCGTCACCGAGCGCTGCCGTCTGGCGCCCTTCCCGCACGATCCGCGCCGTCTCTCCGGTTTCCTGACGCGCGGCATGGATGGCGAGAAGCAGCGGCAGATCGGGGATCCGCGTGCCATGCCCGCCCGCCATGTTGAGCGGCAGACCCAGTTCCTCGGGGACGGCATTCATATCCATGGCGAGGGTGGTAGCAGCGAAAGGATAAGCGGGAGTAAAGGCCGTGGTGACAGGCTGTTAGGCGGAGTTATCCGGCGGTTAAGGAGCGTCGGGGTCTGGCAAGGAAACGCTAACTAAAAACCGTCCCAATATGGTCCTCGCCGCAACTTTTTGCCCTGAAGGCGAGGGACTGTTTCAGCGTCGGCGGGGAAGCTCTGAAGGAAAGCCGGGAGCGGAGAACGGCTTCGCGTACGGGCGCTCGGTAAGCATTACCGGCGCACTGGCTCATTGCCGCGCGGGCTCCTATAGGACGGCGAATGGAAGACCTGTTTCAGCTTGGGGAAACGCGCGGAAAGCGGATCGTCGTCGCCATGTCGGGCGGCGTCGATTCGAGCGTGGTCGCCGCATTGGCGGCGCGCTCGGGCGCCGAGACGATCGGCGTGACGCTCCAGCTTTACGATCACGGCGCGGCGGTCGGCCGCAAGGGAAGCTGCTGCGCCGGGCAGGATATTCGCGATGCCCGCGCGGTCGCCGATTCGCTCGGCATCGCCCATTATGTCTTTGATTATGAAAGCCGCTTCCGCGAATCGGTGATTGAGGGCTTTGCCGACGAATATCTCGCCGGGCGCACGCCTATCCCCTGCGTGCGCTGCAATATGGGCGTCAAGTTCACCGACCTGTTCTCGCTGGCGCGCGACCTTGGCGCGGATTGCCTTGCGACTGGCCATTATGTCCGCCGGGTAATGGGCGCGGCTGGGGCGGAGCTGCACCGCGCGGTCGATCCGGCGCGCGACCAGAGCTACTTCCTGTTCGCGACCACGCCGGCGCAGCTCGACTATCTGCGCTTTCCGCTGGGTGGGATGGAGAAGCCGGCAGTCCGCGCGATCGCCGCCGATCTGGGGCTGCGGGTGGCGATGAAGCCGGACAGCCAGGATATCTGCTTCGTGCCCGATGGCGACTATGCGGCGGTGGTCCGCAAAGTACGGCCGGAGGCGGACGATGTGGGCGAGATCGTCCATGTCGACGGGCGGGTGCTCGGCACGCACAAGGGCCTCATCCATTATACGGTCGGCCAGCGGCGGGGGCTGGAGATCGGCGGGCAGGCCGATCCGCTCTATGTTGTGCGGCTGGAGGCTGAGACGCGGCGGGTGATCGTGGGGCCGCGCGCCGCGCTGGCGGTGCGCGCGGCGCGGCTGAAGGAGATGAACTGGCTGGGGAGCGACCATGCCGGTCCGCTCACCGCCAAGGTGCGCTCGATGGCGCGGCCCGTCCCGGCACGGCTGGAGGGTGCGCGGCTGCTGTTCGATGCGCCGGAGCTGGGCGTGGCGCCGGGGCAGGCGGCCGTGCTCTACGCCGGCGAGCGGGTGCTCGGTGGCGGCTGGATCGCCGAAACGGAAAGCGCGGAGGCGATGCTGGCGTGAAGCCGGGCCGCGCGCGGCGGCCTCGGGCGACCGATCAGGGCGTGGTGCGGCTGATGACCTTGGCCGAGCCGTCCGGCAGCACCTCGATCAGATGCTGGGCGCCTTGCTCGCATTGCGCGCGCCAGGTCGGCACGCCACCTTGCCCCTCGATCCGCTCGACCTTGGTGACATCCCGGCAGGGGATGTCCGCATCGCGGATGGCGCGCAGGAACACGCCTTGCTGCTCGGTATCCGACATATTATTGATTTCCGCGATATAATTGACCGCCTCGGTATCGTTGGCGGCGTTCGCGGCCGTATCGACCGCAGCGGCATTATTGTCGGGCGCCTGCTGAGCCGGGCTGCATCCGGCGAGGGCAAGCAAAGTCGTGCTGATAACAAGCAGGCGCATCATGCTTCTCTCCATTGATCCACGGTCAACCATAACCGCATGGCGGCGCGGAGCCTATATGCTTTGCACGCGGGGCCGAAATCCGCACAATTGCGGATAGCCGTGGAGGACGATCCGTTGGCGGCCGTTCCCGCCGGCCATGCCTCATGCCTTGACTTGACTCGGCGCCCCCGGCTAACCGGCCGGCGAACCGGGGCGCCCTGCGCTCTGCGTGTTCAATCCGACCATCGAGTCCTGTCGAAGGGTGGTCCGGATCCGCTCGGCAGGGCGGAGACATGTATCCATGGCAAATGTTACCGTGATCGGCGCCCAGTGGGGCGATGAGGGCAAGGGCAAGATCGTCGACTGGCTGGCCAGCCGCGCCGACTGCGTGGTGCGCTTCCAGGGCGGCCACAATGCCGGACACACGCTGGTGGTGGACGGGCAGACCTACAAGATCAGCCTCGTCCCCTCCGGCATCGTCACCGGCACGCTCTCCATCATCGGCAACGGCGTGGTGCTCGATCCGTGGGCGCTCAAGGCCGAGATCGGGAAGCTGGAGGGGCAGGGCGTCAACGTCACGCGCGATAATTTCGCGGTGGCGGACAACTGCCCGCTGATCCTCCCCATCCACCGCGATCTCGATGCGCTGCGCGAAACGGCGGCGGGCAAGGGCAAGATCGGTACCACCGGACGCGGCATCGGCCCCGCCTATGAGGACAAGGTGGGCCGCCGCGCGATCCGCGTGTGCGATCTCGCCCATCTCGATGCGCTGGAGCCGCAGCTCGATCGCCTCTGTGCCCATCATGACGCGCTGCGCGCCGGCTTTGGCGAGCCGCCGATCGACCGTGCCAAGCTGATTGCCGAATTGCGCGAGATTGCCCCCTTCGTGCTCCAGTTCGCCGAGCCGGTGTGGAAGCGGCTGCGCGACGTGCGCAAGGCCGGCAAGCGCATCCTGTTCGAAGGCGCGCAGGGCGTGCTACTGGACGTGGACCACGGCACCTATCCGTTCGTCACCTCGTCCAACACGGTGAGCGGCACGATCGCCTCCGGCTCGGGACTGGGGCCGAATTCGGCCGGTTTCGTGCTCGGCATCGTCAAGGCTTACACGACGCGCGTCGGCTCCGGGCCGTTCCCGACCGAGCTGGATGACGAGATTGGCGAGCGGCTGGGCACGCGCGGCCACGAGTTCGGCACGGTGACGGCGCGCAAGCGGCGCTGCGGCTGGTTCGACGCAGTGCTGGTGCGCCAGACCTGTGCGCTCTCCGGCGTCACCGGCATCGCGCTCACCAAGATCGACGTGCTGGACGGGTTCGAGACGATCCGCATCTGCACCGGCTACCGGCTGAACGGCGAGATCATCGACTATCTGCCGGCCCATGCGGCGGACCAGGCAGCGGTCGAGCCCGTCTACGAGGAGATGGAGGGCTGGCAGGGCACCACCGTCGGCGCGCGGAGCTGGGCCGACCTGCCGGCGCAGGCGATCAAATATATCCGCCGCATCGAGGAGCTGATCGAGTGCCCGGTGGCCAGCGTCTCCACCTCACCCGAGCGCGACGATACGATATTGGTGCGCGATCCGTTCGAGGATTGAGGGCCGGTCCAGTGCTTCTGCGAAAGCAGGAGCACGGTGTGCCGGGCTTCAGCGGAACAGTAACCACAGGATGATGATGACGGGGATCGGCACGCCGATCAGCCAGAGCAATATGCCTTTACCCATGCGTGCGTCCTCCTGTCGTGACGAGACTGAAACGCCCCGGAGCGGGGGATCGTTCCGGGGCGGGCCTCGCGTGACGGCGCATTGCCCTTTTTCGTGCGAAGCCTTAAGGCGCGGCGCATCATGACGCGGCCGATCATCTTTGCCATTCCCAAGGGACGCATCCTCGACGAGGCGCTGCCGCTGCTGGCGCGCGCCGGCATCGAACCGGAGGCGGAGTTCCACAAGAAGGAAAGCCGCGCGCTCCGCTTCGCGACCAATGTCGAGGGGCTCTCGATCATCCGCGTGCGAGCGTTCGACGTGGCGACCTTCGTCGCGCATGGCGCGGCGCAGATCGGCATCGTCGGCTCGGACGTGATCGCCGAGTTCGATTATTCCGAGCTGTATGCGCCGGTGGACCTGAACATCGGCCATTGCCGCCTGTCGGTTGCCGAGCCGGCCGATGCGCCGCGTCGCGACCTGCGCACGGCGAGCCATGTCCGCGTCGCCACCAAATATCCGCACCTCACCCGCGCTTATTATGAGCGGCAGGGCATCCAGGCCGAGTGCGTGAAGCTCAACGGTGCGATGGAGCTGGCGCCCTCGCTCGGCCTGTCGCGGCGGATCGTCGATCTGGTCTCGTCCGGCGCCACGCTCAAGGCCAATGGGCTGGTCGAGACGGCGACGATCATGGAGATTTCCGCGCGGCTGGTCGTCAACCGTGCGGCGATGAAGATGCGCGCGGCCGAACTCGTGCCGATGGTCGAGCGGTTCCGCGCCGCCGTGGAGGCCAGCCGTGCCGCTTAGGCTGGACGCGAGCGCGGGCGATTTCGCGGCGCAGTTCGAGCGGCTGGTCAACGCCCGGCGCGAGGCGGATCAGGACGTGGCCGATGCCGTGCGCGCGATCATCGTGCAGGTCCGCGCGGAGGGGGACGCGGCGCTGGCGGCGCTGACCAGCCGGTTCGACCGCTTCGATCTCGATGCGCAGGGCTGGACGATCAGTGCCGATCAATGCGCGCAGGCTTATGAGACAATCGACGCCGGACTGCGCACGGCGCTGGAGACGGCGGCGGCGCGCATCACTGCCTATCACGAAAAGCAGAAGCCGGCCGACAGCGGCTGGACCGATGCGGCGGGCGCGCGGCTGGGCGCGCGGTGGAATGCGGTGGAGGCGGCGGGCGTCTATGTGCCGGGCGGGCTGGCGGCCTATCCCTCCTCGACGCTGATGAACGTGCTGCCGGCGAAGGTTGCGGGGGTCGAGCGCATCGTCATGATGTCGCCCACGCCGGGCGGCGCGCTCAACCCGGCGGTGCTGGCCGCCGCGCACATCGCCGGCGTGACCGAGATCTGGCGCGTCGGTGGGGCGCAGGCGATCGCGGCGTTGGCCTATGGCACGCAGCGGATCGCGCCGGTGGACGTGATCGTCGGCCCCGGCAACGCATGGGTCGCCGAGGCGAAGCGGCAGGTTTACGGCGTGGTCGGCATCGACATGGTGGCTGGGCCGTCCGAGATCGTCGTGGTGGCGGACGGGCGGAACCGGCCGGAGTGGATCGCGGCCGACCTGCTCAGCCAGGCCGAGCACGATCCGACCAGCCAGTCGATCCTGTTCACCGACGATGCGGCATTCGCGGATGCCGTGGCGCAGGCGGTGGAAGATCAACTCGGCCGGTTGGCGACGGGCGCGCGTGCGCGGCAGAGCTGGGAGGCCAATGGCGCGATCATCCTCGTCCCCGACCTGATGAGCGCGATGCCGCTGGTCGACCGGCTCGCGCCCGAGCATCTGGAGCTGGCGGTGGACGACCCGCAGCCCCTGTTCGATGCGGTGCGCCATGCCGGTTCCGTTTTCATGGGGCGGCTGACGCCCGAGGCGATCGGCGATTATGTCGCCGGGCCGAACCATGTGCTGCCGACCGGGCGGCGGGCGCGTTTCTCGTCCGGCCTCTCCGTGCTCGATTTCATGAAGCGCACCAGCTTCCTCCAGCTCGACACACGCGCGCTCGGCGCCATCGGCCCGGCCGCGCTGGCGCTGGCGGAGGCGGAAGGGCTGCCGGCCCACGCCGAGAGCGTGGCGGTGCGGCTGCGCTCGTAAACCGCGCGCTTGCTTCGACAAGCGCCGCGCGACCCGTTAAGGACCAGACCCATGGCTGCTTCCCGTTCCAGGACCCGTTCCGCCGCCCGGCTCGCCGCCGTGCAGGCGCTCTATCAGCGCGACATGGAGCAGACGCCGCTGCCGCTGCTGCTGCACGAGTTCCACCAGCACCGGCTGGGCGCGACTATCGAGGACGTGACCTACCACCCCGCCGAGCAGGCCTTCTTCGATGATGTGGTGAAGGGCGTGGACGCCCGGTGCGCGGAGATCGACGGGCTGATCGCCGGACGGCTGGCCAAGGGCTGGTCACTGGAGCGGCTGGACAAGCCGATGCACCAGATATTGCGCGCGGGCACCTATGAGCTGCTGGCGCGGGTCGACGTGCCGACCGGCAGCGTCATCAGCGAATATGTCGATGTTGCTCACGCCTTCTACGACAAGCGCGAGGCGGGGTTCGTCAACGGCCTGCTGGACGCCATCGCCAAGATCGTCCGCCCCGCCGCATGAGCGGGGAGGCGGCCCTGCTGCGCCGCCTGCGCGCGATGGTCTCCGACCCCGCCGCGCGCGACCTGATGGACGATGTGGCGGTGCTGCCCACCATGGGGCAGCAACTCGTGCTGACCAGCGATACGATGGTGGAGGGCGTGCATTTCCGCCCCGATGATCCGCCCGAGACGGTCGGCTGGAAGCTGGCCGCCGTCAATCTCTCCGACCTCGCCGCCAAGGGCGCGGCGCCCAACGGTTGCTTGCTTAGCTACACGCTGGCGGGCGACGACGCATGGGACGCGGCGTTTCTCGACGGGCTGGGGCGGGCAATCGGCCGGTTCGGCCTGCATCTGATCGGCGGCGATACGGTGGGGCTGCCGGCCGGAGCGCCGCGCGTGCTGGGGCTGACCGCCATCGGTGAAGTGCCGGCGGGCCAGCCGGTGCCGGGGCGTAGCGGCGCGCGGCCGGGCGACCGGCTCTATGTCTCCGGTCCGGTGGGCGATGCCGGTGCGGGGCTGGCAATGCTCGCCGAGGGCGTGGCGGAGCCGGCCGAACTGATCCGCGCCTATCGCGTGCCTGTGCCCCATCTGACGCTCGGCCAATCCATCGCGCTGATGACCCATGCGATGATGGATGTGTCGGACGGCCTGCTCATCGACGCGCGGCGCATGGCGCGGGCGAGCGCTTGCGCAGTGGAGATCGACACGGTGCCGCTCTCCGAGCCCTATGCGCGCTATCGCGGATCGTCGGTGGAGGCGCGGCTGGCGGCGGCGACGGCGGGCGACGATTATGTGCTGCTGGTGGCGCTGCCGGCCGACCGTGAGCCGCCGCACGGACTGATCCCGGTGGGGCGGTTCAAGGAGGGCGAAGGGCTGTCGCTGCGGCTCGACGGCAAGGCGGTGCATCTGCCCGAGCGACTGGGGTTCGAGCACGGCTAGGGCGGCTCGACATTCAGTTCTGGCGGCCTGCAAATCGCGCTTCCGGGGCTCGCGGACCGGCAGTCCGCTGCGCTCCGGAAGCGCGCAAACCCACCATTTTGCCCTTCGGTCGTCACCGACTCCGGCCCACCATCTCCTGAATGGCGATCCGCTCCAAGGCTGCCAGCCAGGCTTCCTTTGCCGGGCGCGCGCTATTTCCCCCGTTAATCCGCTTGACGGCGCGGCTGTGCGCCTTACGTTCCGCCACCGAAAACCGGCAAGGGCGGCAAACGTCCCAAGGGTTGAGCAGGGGAGTTGTTGGGCATGACATCAGTATTGATTGCCATAGGCTGCGGTATTCTCGCCGTGATCTATGGCCTCGTGACGAGCCGTCAGGTTTTGAGCGCGTCGCCGGGCGATGCCAAGATGCAGGAAATCGCCGGCGCCATCCAGGAAGGCGCCAAGGCCTATCTCGGCCGGCAATATCGCACCATCGCCATCGTCGGCGTGATCGTCGCCATCATCCTTGCCCTGACCCTGGGCTGGCTCTCCACCGTCTCGTTCCTGATCGGCGCGATCCTTTCGGGCGTGGCGGGCTATGTCGGCATGAACATCTCGGTGCGGGCCAACGTCCGCACGGCCGAGGCGGCGCGCACCTCCTTGCAGGGCGGCCTGACGTTGGCCTTCCGCTCCGGCGCCGTCACCGGCATGCTGGTCGCGGGGCTGGGCCTGCTCGCTATCGCAGTGCTGTTCTGGTATCTGACCGGCCCCGCCGGCCTGGCGCCCAATGACCGGCAGATCATCGCCGCGCTCACCGCGCTGGCCTTCGGCGCCTCGCTTATCTCCATCTTCGCGCGTCTGGGCGGCGGCATCTTCACCAAGGCCGCGGACGTGGGCGCCGATCTCGTCGGCAAGGTCGAGGCCGGTATCCCCGAGGACGACCCGCGCAACCCCGCCGTGATTGCGGACAATGTCGGCGACAATGTCGGCGACTGCGCCGGCATGGCGGCCGACCTGTTCGAGACCTATGTGGTGACGCTGGGCCTCACCATGGTCTCCATCGCGCTGCTGGTGAAGGCCAGTTCCGCCGAGCTGATGGCGCTGATGGCGCTGCCGCTCGTGGTGGGCGGCGTGTGCATCATCACCTCGATCATCGGCACCTATGCAGTGCGGCTGGGCAAGTCCAACAGCATCATGGGCGCGCTCTACAAGGGCTTCTGGCTGACCGCCGGCCTCTCCGTGGTCGGCATCTATTATGTGACCAGCCAGGTGCTGGGCGACATGAACGCTGTGATCGGCGCGGATCTCGACGGCACCGGCGGTTATACCGGCATGGACCTGTTCTGGTGCATGCTGATCGGCCTTGTCGTCACCGGCCTGCTGGTGTGGATCACCGAATATTACACCGGCACCAACTACCGCCCGGTCAAGTCGATCGCCAAGGCGAGCGTCACCGGCCATGGCACCAACGTGATCCAGGGGCTGGCGATCAGCCTTGAATCCACGGCGCTGCCGACGCTGGTGATCGTCGTCGCGGTGATCGCCACATTCCAGATCGCCGGTATCATCGGCGTCGCCTTCGCCGCGACGGCGCTACTGGCGCTGGCCGGCATGGTGGTCGCGCTCGACGCCTATGGCCCGGTGACGGACAATGCCGGCGGCATCGCCGAGATGGCGGGCCTGCCGGACGATGTGCGCCACCGCACCGACGCGCTCGACGCGGTGGGCAACACCACCAAGGCCGTGACCAAGGGCTATGCCATCGGCTCGGCCGCGCTGGCCGCGCTGGTATTGTTCGGCGCCTATACGACCGACCTCAAGGAGTATTTCCCCAACGTCATCGTCGATTTCTCGCTGAGTAACCCCTACGTCATCGTCGGTCTGCTCTTGGGCGCGCTGCTGCCCTATCTGTTCGGCGCCTTCGGCATGACCGCCGTGGGCCGCGCGGCCGGCGCCGTGGTCGAGGATGTTCGCACGCAATTCCGCGACGATCCGGGCATCATGGCAGGCACCAGCAGGCCCAACTATGCCCGCACGGTGGATATCGTCACCAAGGCGGCGATCAAGGAGATGATTATCCCCTCGCTGCTGCCGGTGCTGACGCCCATTCTGGTGTATTTCGTCATCTATGCGGTTGCCGATCAGGGAAGCGCCTTTGCGACCTTGGGCGCTCTACTGCTCGGCGTGATCGTCTCCGGGCTGTTCGTTGCCATCTCGATGACCTCGGGCGGCGGCGCGTGGGACAATGCCAAGAAATATATCGAGGACGGCAATCACGGCGGCAAGGGCTCGGAGGCCCACAAGGCCGCTGTGACCGGCGACACGGTGGGTGATCCCTACAAGGATACCGCCGGGCCGGCCGTCAACCCGATGATCAAGATTACCAACATCGTGGCGCTGCTGTTGCTCGCCGCGCTGGCGCACGGGGCAATGTAAGAGATCCCGGCGTCCATCCCGGAAACGGGAGAGGGGGGAGCCCGCTCGGACGATGCGTCCGGGCGGGTTCTTTCATGGCCCACGGGGTCCGGCCTGTGAAACGCGGCCGGGGTGCGGTAGGCAGGCGCGAACCCCGGCGCTATAGCGACACCGACCATGGCGACTCTCGCCCCGTTCCAGACCCAGCTCGACATGCTGACCAGACGCGCGCGCTTGCGGCGGCTGATGCCGCGTGCGGGGCATGATTTCGCCTCCAACGACTATCTTGGCCTGGCGCACGATCCGGCTATCGCGGCGGCGGTGGCGGATGCGATTGCGCGGGGCGTGCCGGTCGGCTCGGGCGGCTCGCGGCTGCTGCGCGGCAATGCGCCAGAGCATGAGGCGCTGGAGGCACGGGCGGCGGCCGTGTTCGGCAGCGAGGCGGCCTTGTTCTTCGCCAACGGGTTCGCTGCCAACATGGCGCTGCTCGCGGCGTTGCCGGGCCCCGATGACCTGATCGTCGCCGATGCGCTGATCCATGCCAGCGCGCATGACGGGATGAAGCTCAGCCGGGCGCGCTGCGTGCTCGCCGCGCATAACGATGCGCAGGCGGTCGACGATGCGATTGCGGCGTGGCGCGCGGCGGGCGGCACCGGGCGGCCGTGGATCGTTGCCGAGACGCTTTACTCGATGGATGGCGATCGCGCGCCGGTGGCGGCGCTCGATGCGGTGGCGCAACGGCACGAGGCGATGCTGATCCTCGATGAGGCGCATGCGACAGCGGTGCATGGTCCCGGCGGGCGCGGCCTTGGCGCGGCGCTGGAAGGGCAGGCGCATGTCATCGCACTGCATACCTGCGGCAAGGGACTGGGCGTGGAAGGCGCGCTGGTGACGGCGGCGCGGCCGATCGTCGACTTGCTGGTCAATCGCGGGCGCAGCTTCGTCTTTTCGACTGCGCCCTCACCGCTGATGGCGGTGGCGGCGAGAGCGGCGCTGGAGCGGATGACTGCGGCCGACGACCGCCGTGCGCGGCTGGCAGCGCTGGTCGATGCGGCCGCGCGGCACATCTGCGCGCCGTTGGACCTGCCAGCGCCGGCGAGCCAGATCCTCCCCGTTATTCTGGGCGACGACGCACGGACCATGCGGGTCGCCGAGGCGGTGCAGGCGGCCGGCTTCGACGTGCGCGGCATCCGCCCGCCAACGGTGGCGCGCGGCACGGCGCGGCTGCGCATCTCGCTGACGCTCAATGTCGACGAGGTGCTCATCGCCCAACTCGGGGAGGCGCTGCGAACGGCGCTGGCGGCGTCATGAGCGGTGTGCTGATCGTCTCTGGCACCGATACCGACATCGGCAAGACGGTGGTCGCGGCGGGGCTCGCAGCGGCGCTGGGCGCCCACTACTGGAAGCCGATCCAGGCTGGCACGGCGGATGGGACGGACAGTGGGCGCGCGGCGGCGCTCGGCGTGCCGCGCGATCATGTACTGCGCGAGGGCTACCGGCTCACGCTGCCCGCCTCACCGCACCTCGCCTTCCGCGAAGAGGGGCTGGAAGCCGACCTTGCACGGCTGGCGCTGCCGGAACCGCGCCCGCTGATTGTGGAGGGGGCAGGCGGCCTGATGGTGCCGATCCGCCGCGATCCGCCGTGGATGATGATCGACCAGTTCGCGCGCTGGCAGGCGCCGGTGCTGCTGGTGACGCGTACGGCGCTCGGCACGATCAACCACAGCCTGCTCAGCGTCGAGGCGCTGCGGGCGCGCGCCATTCCCGTCGCCGGGCTGCTGTTCGTCGGCGAGGCGCATGCCGAAAATGAATCGGTGATCCCGGCGCTGGCCGGGGTGCCGCATGTCGGGCGGCTGCCGCTGCTCGATCCGCTCGATGCCCGGACGTTGGCCGGCGCGATTGCCGCGCACGTCGACCTGCCCCATTTGCGCGCGGCGATGGATAGTGCCGCATGACTGAAGTCTCGCCGATCTGGTACCCTTTCACCCAGCATGGCCTCAATGAGGCGGTGCCGCGCATCGTCTCCGCCTCGGGTGCCTGGCTGACCTGCGCGGACGGCACGCGGCTGCTGGACTGCATCGCGAGCTGGTGGGTCATCACCCACGGCCATTGCGAGCCGCGCATCGCCGCCGCCGTTGCCGCGCAGGCGAGCGTGCTCGATCAGATCATCTTCGCCGGCTACAGCCACCCGCAGGCCGATGCGGTGGCGCAGGCGCTGGTCGATATCGCGCCGGAAGGGCTGAGCCGCGTCTTTTTCTCGGACAGTGGCTCCACCGCCGTGGAAGTCGGGCTCAAGATGGCGCTCGGCTACTGGCACAATCGCGGCGAGGCGCGACACCGCATCCTCGTGCTGGAACATAGCTACCATGGCGATACCATCGGCGCGATGTCGGTGGGCGAGCGCGGGGTGTTCAACGCGCCTTATGCGCCGTTGCTGTTCGACGTGGCGACGGTGCCCTTCCCGGCGGCCGGGGCGGAGCAGGTGAGCCTGGACCGGCTGGAGGCGTTGTGCGCCGCGCCGGAAACGCCCGCCGCCTTCATTGTCGAGCCGCTGGTGCTCGGATCGGGCGGGATGCTGATCTATCCGCCGCACGTGCTGCGCGCGATGCACGAGATTTGTGCGCGCCATGGCGTGCTGTTCATCGCCGACGAGGTGATGACCGGCTGGGGCCGCACCGGCACGCTGTTTGCCTGCGAGCAGGCCGGCATCGCGCCCGATCTGTTGTGTCTCGCCAAGGGATTGACCGGGGGGCTGGTGCCGCTCGCCGCCACACTGGCGACCACGGAGATTTTCGAGGCGCACCGCAGCACAGACCGGGCGCGGATGTTCTTTCACTCCTCCAGCTTTACCGCCAACCCGATCTGCTGCGCTGCCGCCAATGCCAATCTCGCCATCTGGCGCGAGGAGGACGTGCTCGGCCGCGTTGCAGCGCTGGGCGCGGCGCTGGATCGCGGGCTGGCGGCGTTGGCGACCGATCCGGCGCTGCGCAACCCGCGCCGGATCGGCGGGATCGGCGCGATCGACCTGGAGGTCAAGGACGCCGGCTATCTCTCGGACGTCGCGCCGATCCTGCGGGCGCGGGCGCTGGAGAAGGGCCTCTTGCTGCGGCCGCTGGGCAATACCATTTACCTGATGCCGCCTTATTGCACGACCGACGACGAGGTCGCGGCGGCCTTCGATACGATCGGCGCGCTCATCGAACCGCTCGCGCGCGGCGCCGGCTGATGGCTCGCGCCTTTTCAATTGCCGCGTTTGGAGCTATGGGGCGCCATTCGCGAAATACTGGATGGATATGGCCAAAGAAGAACTTCTCGAAATGCGCGGGCAGGTAGTGGAACTGCTTCCCAACGCAATGTTCCGCGTCCGACTGGAAAATGATCACGAAATTCTCGGTCACACGGCGGGCAAGATGCGCAAGAACCGCATCCGCGTGCTCGTTGGTGATGAGGTGCTCGTCGAGCTGACGCCCTATGATCTGACCAAGGGCCGCATCACCTATCGCTACATGCCCGGCCGTGGCGGCCCCGGCCCCGGCCCCGGTCAACCCTGACCGTTAGCGCGGTGGCAAACCTGCCGCGCGGCCCCATGCGCCTTATCCTCGCATCTGCTTCGCCGCGCCGGCTCGATCTGCTGGCGCAGATCGGCGTGACGCCCGACGCCGTAGACCCGGCCCATATCGACGAAACCCCGCACAAGGGTGAACTGCCGCCCCTCTACGCCGCGCGCATGGCGGCCGAGAAGGGCGCGGTGGTTGCCGCGCGCCATGCAGGGAGCGCGGTGCTGAGCGGCGACACGGTGGTCGCCTGTGGCCGCCGCATCCTGCCCAAGGCGGAGAATGAGGCGACCGCGCGCACCTGCCTTACCTTGCTCTCCGGCCGCCGCCACCGTGTGCTAAGCGCCGTCACCGTGATCGACGCGGAGGGCAAGGCGCGGCACCGGCTCTCGACGAGCATCGTCACCTTCAAGCAACTGCATGGTGATGAGATCGCCGTCTATCTCGCCAGCGGCGAGTGGCACGGCAAGGCGGGCGGCTATGCCATTCAAGGCCGTGCCGCCGGACTGATCCGCGCGTTGTCGGGCAGCCCATCAGGTGTGATCGGCCTGCCGCTCTATGAGACGCGCGCGCTGCTGCGTGCCGCCGGGGTCGCCTGTGACTGACATCCCCGCCGGCCCGCACTGGCTCTACGAGGAGGGTATTGGCGAGGCGCGCGCCGCGCTGGTGCAGGGCGGCCGCATCCTCGAAGCGCAGATCGAGCGGGAGGACAAGCGCGCGCGGGCCGGCGGCGTGTATGCCGGCCGCCTCACCCATACGCTGATCGTGCGCAAGCGGGGTATCGCCCGGCTGAATAGCGGCGAGGAAGTGCTGATCGAGCCGATCCCGCCCAAGGTGGCGGAGGGGGCGACCGTGCGCGTCGAAGTCCTGCGCGAGGCGATCGCCGAGCCAGGGCTGGAGATGGGGCGTGAGAAGCTGGCACGCGGACGCATCGCCGTGCCGGGGCTGGTCGCGGGACCGGGGCCGAGCCTGCTCCAGCGGATCGACGAGACCGGCCTGCCGATCGTGCCGTGCCCGGCGCATGAGGAAGACCGGCTGGAGGCCGCCGGCTGGAGCGAACTGCTCGCCGAGGCGATGACCGGCGAGGTGGGGCGCGAGGATGCGGCGTTGCGGATCTTCCCGACGCCGGCGATGACGCTGATCGACGTGGACGGCGCCGCGCCGCCCGCCCAGCTCGGCCCCAAGGGCGCCAAGCTTGCCGCGCAGGCGATCCGCCGCATGGGGATTACCGGCTCGGTCGGCATCGACCTGCCGACGATGAACAACAAGGACGAGCGGCTGATCGCGGCGGCGCAGATTGACAAGGTGTTGCCCCAGCCGTTCGAGCGCACCGCCGTCAACGGCTTCGGCTTCGTGCAGATCATCCGCAAGCGCGAGCGGGCCTCGCTCATCGAGCTGCTGCGCGCCGACCCCGTGCGCACGGCGGCGATGGCAGCGCTGCGCGCGGCCGAGCGACACCATGGCGCGGGGGCGGTCACGTTGACGCTCGCGCCGGCCGTGGCGCGCGATATCCGCGCCCATGCCGAGTGGATCAGGCTGCTGGAGCGTCGGCGCGGCGGCACCGTGACGATCACCGCCGATGAGGCCCTCGTGCCGGGAGTGCACCATGTCCACTAAAGGCCAATGCCCGGTCTGCCGCAAGCCGGCTGTAGCCGAATTCCGCCCTTTCTGCTCGCGCGGCTGCCGGGATCGCGACCTCGTCAACTGGCTGGACGAGGGTTATCGCATGCCCGTTCGCCCCGAGGAGGATGAGGACGGCGCGGAACGGCGCGAAGACTGATCGCCCGTTCAGGAACCATCCGGCTTGTCCGCCGTAATGTAAGGCCTCCCCTTCCTGGGAGCGGGGGCCGTGTTCGTGCGAGTGCGCGACAGGACGAAACAAGAAAGCGAGACGGGTTGATGAAGATCACGAAGCTTTGCGCCGCCGCCGTGGTGGCGACGCTGCTCATGCCGCCGCCGGTGGTGGCCAAAACCACCCTGAGCGAGAAGGACCGCGCCCGCGTGGCACGCGCGCCTGCCAAGGACCGCGCGGACGTGCGCTATTGCCTGCTTCAGCGCAAGAAGGGCGGCAAGACCGGCTTGCTGGTCGGTGCGGCCGGCGGCGCCGGTGCCTCTGTGGTCGCAGGCGGCGATGTGGGCGAGACGCTGCTGGCCGGCGGTGCGGGCGCGGTGGCCGGTCATCTGATCGGCAAGGGCACCGCCACCAACAGCCGCTGCGATACGGTGCTGCGGCGCAATCCCTGATAGCGGACGAAGTGGCGCCACGCCCACGCTCCCTTATCGCATCATGGGGGTGGACAGGGGCGCGGCGGCATGCTTATAGCGCTCGCCTTCGCCGCGCATTCGCGCTGGCGGCCAATCCCGTGCCCGGGTAGCTCAGTTGGTAGAGCATGCGACTGAAAATCGCAGTGTCGGCGGTTCGACTCCGTCCCCGGGCACCACTTCCGCTTTCGCCAGTGTTCGCCGGTGTATTTACACGGCGCAGAAATCCGGCATATTGCTGGCGGCTCCATTCGCAGTTGTTCGCACATACTCGCCAGCAGCCGCGAATTTTGGGGGCCATATCGGGGGCCAGATTCTCGGCGTGACCCCTAGGTGCGAGAAGTGGCCCCCAAAATGGATACGACCGACACGGACAACAACGGGGAGCCAAAGCCTAAGAAGGCTATGACTGACACCACGTTGAAGGCTGCCAAACCACGGGAAAAGCCCTACAAATTGGGCGATTCTGGGGGTTTGTTCTTGTTGGTCCAGCCCAGCGGCGGGAAGCTCTGGCGGTTCAAATACCGGATCGATGGCAAAGAAAAGAAGCTCGGCCTGGGTACTTATCCCGAGGTGAGTCTCGCTGCTGCGCGTGCTGCCCGGGACGATGCTCGTAAGCAGTTGGCCGCTGGTGCTGACCCCTCGTTCGAGAAGAAGCGCGCCAAGGTCCGTGCGCAAGCCAGCGCAGCCAACAAGTTCGGCGATATCGCGCGCGAGTATGTCGAGAAGCGGACGAAGGAGGGCTGGGCTGAGGCCACGGTCGCCAAGGCCGAGTGGCTGTTTGAGCATTTCGGCGGCAACCTCTCCCGCTATCCTGTTACCGAAATCGAGCCTGCAGACGTCCTTGCGGTGCTGCGAGGGGTCGAAGCGAAAGGGAATCTGGAGACCGCGCGCCGGCTGCTTCAGTTCGCCAGCAGGGTCTTTCGACATGCGGTCGCGACTGCTCGCCTGGGATCGGATCCGACCAGAGACCTCAAGGGCGCACTGACCGCGCCGCAGCCGAAGCACCATGCCGCCATTGTCCAGCCGGCCCGCGTGGGCGAGCTGCTGCGCGCCATTGAAGGCTATGAGGGCAACTATATCACCAAATATGCTCTTGAGCTTGCCCCCCATGTCTTCGTCCGCCCCGGTGAGCTCCGGCAGGCGACATGGTCGGAGTTTGATTTCGGAGAGGCTGTGTGGACGATCCCGGCCGGGCGGATGAAGATGCGCAAGTCTCATACCGTGCCGCTTTCGCGTCAGTCGGTTGCGCTCCTGAAGGGCCTTCGAGAAATTCGCGGTGATCGGCCAGGCTATGTATTTCGCTCGATGCGGACAAGCTCCCGGCCAATCAGCGAGAACACGCTCAACGCCGCTCTTCGCCGGCTGGGCTTTGCCCGCCTCGAGACCGGAGCTGATTGAGCTCCCGGTTGACGATGGCGGTCAGCGCCTTCTGCGCGCCCTTAATGACGTGCCACTTGTCTCCGATGTGGAGCGGGCGCCCGGGAGAGCCGTCGGCGGGCGAACAGACGCCGGCAGGCCAGGCCCGCCTGACTGCGGCAATATTCACTGGCGCCAGATCACTCACGACGCAGGAGACCTTCGCGCGATCGAGATTGGCGATGATCCAGCCGCTGATGGCTGCGCCGTCGCCCGCCTTGATGATCCCGATCGCTTCTCCGGTTCTTCCGTTCGTGAAGACGGTATAGAGCATGGGCGCTCGACCCAGACTGACAACGGCAATGAGATGGATACCTATGCCGCCGACGTCGCGGCGCTGGTCGCCGCGCTCGACCTCAAGGGTGCGGTCCATGTCGGCCATTCGACCGGCGGCGGCGAGGCGGCCCATTATGCCGCGCGGGCAAGGCCCGGAACGATCTCGAAGCTGATCCTCGTCGGCGCGGTGCCGCCGGTGATGGTCAAGACGTCGAGCAATCCCGGCGGCTTGCCCATCGAGGTATTCGACGGGTTCCGCAAGGCGCTCGCCGAAGATCGTTCGCAATTCTATCTCGATATCGCTTCGGGTCCGTTCTACGGCTTCAATCGCGCCGGTGCGAAGGTCAGTCAGGGCCTGATCCAGAACTGGTGGCGGCAGGGTATGGTGGGAAGCGCCAAGGCGCATTACGACTGCATCAAGGCCTTCTCCGAAACCGACTTCACCGAGGATCTGAAGAAGATCCAGGTGCCGACGCTGGTCATGCACGGAACCGACGACCAGGTGGTGCCTTTCGCGGATTCTGCGCCGCTATCGGCCAAGCTGCTCGTGAAGGGCATGCTCAAGGCGTATGACGGCTATCCGCACGGCATGGCGGCGACAAACGCGGATGAACTCAACAAGGATATGCTGGCCTTCATCCGGAGCTGATGCACAAGGCCGGGACGGGGCGTTTAGGCTCCGTTCCGGCAATGACATTCCGGTCAGCTATAGCCAGGCTGGTGAATGTCGACGAGCCGGGCGCTTTCCGCCCACAAGGCTTCGGCCGTTTCGGGATTGGTTGCGAACGGACGCACGCCGAAGCGGCCTTCCGTTTCGATCGGTGCAATATCGCAATCCTCGCAATAGACGCCGCCGATGCCGTTCAGGGCGGGAGAGGTGGCGCACCATATCGTCGTCGCAGCGCCTTGTTGGGGTGTCTTGAGGTCGCGGGCGGGGTCGATCACGGCCGAACCATCGGCGTTGACGGCACCGAACTGGTCGATCTCCTCGCGGCTCAGGTGCCGCGCCAGCGGGCCGAGGATCGAACCGGGATGGACCGAATAAGCGCGGATGCCATGGCCGACACCACGCGCATCGAGAGCGACGGCAAAGAGCGCGTTGGCGGTCTTTGCCTGACCGTAAGCAAGCCATTTGTCATAGGCACGCCGGTTGAAAGCGAGATCGGAGAGGTCGAACCCGCCAAGCTGGTGGCCGCGCGAGGAGAGGACGACCACGCGCGTGCCATCGGCGCGACGGAGCGACGACCAGAGCGCGCCGGTCAGGTGAAAATGCCCGAGATGGTTGGTGGCGAACTGACCTTCATGTCCTTTCGCATCGCGAAACAGCGAGGTCGCCATCACGCCGGCGCTGAGGATCAGGAGATCGAGCGGCCGTCTGCTGCTGAGGAAGTCGGCTGCGAAGGCGTCGATAGAGGACGGATCGAGCAGGTTCATCGCCGACACGCTGACGTTCGGAATATCCGCCAGGGCTTGCCGTGCCGCGTTCGGATCGCGCGCCGGCACGATGACAGTCGCTCCCTTCAGTGAGAGAATCCTGACCGTCTCGCGACCGAGATTGGAGGCGCCGCCTGTGACGATCGCGATTTTGCCCGAAAGATCGGTGCCCTGTGCAACCTCCTCCGCGGTGGTAAAAGGGCCGAAGGCAGTGCCGAGCGGCTTTTGAGAAGATGTCATCATCCAGCTTTCCTGTTCGATCGGGAGCGACAGGCCGATTGGCCGCCTGTCTTGAGGGCTGCGGGGCACAGGGAGGCTTCGGCCGGCCTTTCGTCTGACCGGCCGAAGACCGTCTCAGAAATCGACGGTGCGGGCGTCAAACGCGTTCTGGAAAGCGACTTCTCGCTCTGCGGCCGGCGGATAGATCCACACTGCATTGATATCCATCTTCACCTTCTTGGCTGCGGCGCCGGTCAGTTCCACCGTTCGTGGCGACCATCCCCGCGTGAAAATCGCCGTGTCGGGACCGAGATCGAGGCAGACCACATAAGCGGGCTGGTCATAGGCGAGCGTCGGCTCGCCGAGCAGATCGGCGGCGGCGTTATGGCCGGCGAATGCGCCCAGCCGGCGTGCGTGTTGACATGACATTAGCGAGAAATTGCCCTCACTGTCCGTTGCCGCTTTGGCGGTATCGCCCGTGGCAAAAACGTGCGGCGCGCCCGGCACCCGCAGATCGGGGTCGACGAGGATGCGGCCGAGATTGTCGCGCTCCGCGGGCAACTGCGCGGTGAGGGGCGAGGCGCGCATGCCTGCCGACCAGATCACAGTTTCTGCTTCGATGCGCTCGCCGTTCTCAAGCGTGACACCGCTGCCGTCGAGTTGTGCAATGCCGGAACCGAGCCGTGTTTCGATGCCCAGATCGCGCAGGCGCGCTTCGATATAGGGGCGCGGTTCGGGCCCCATATCCGGCGCGACGCATTGGCCGCGCTCAACGATGATGACGCGCACCGGCGTGTCCACGCCGAGAATCTCGCGCAATCTGCCCGGCATCTCGGTCGCAACCTCGATTCCGGTAAAGCCGCCGCCGCCGACCACGACCGTATTGCGAGCGCGCGAAGCGGGTCGTTCCGCGAGGGCATGCAGATGCTTGTCGAGTGCTACCGCGCCATCACGGTCCGTCACGCTATGACCGAAGTCGGCCAGGCCGGGGATCGGCGGCTGGAAACCGTGACTTCCCGCCGAGACGACCAGACGGTCGTAGGACAGGTTGTCGGTATCGCCAGCGGCGTTGGTTATGCACACCGTCCCGCGTTCGATGTCGATCGTGTCTACGAACCCGGCGTGGAAGCTGATATCGGTTGCGGCGAACACGTCGCTTAACGGTGCGATCATGGTGCCCGGATCCCGTTCATAGAGGCGCGGCCGGACGATCAGCGTCGGCTCGGGAGCGACGACTGTGATTGTGAGGTCCTTGGGCGAAACCCCTTTTTCGTCGCGCAAGCGTGCGGCCGAAAGGGCAGCCATGAGGCCAGCGAAGCCGGCTCCGATGATGATGATTTGCTGTGACATGCGATATCTCCTCGGCAGGGTGTCCGTGCGTGCGGCGCCTCCGCGAGGCCGGGCTTGCCGGACCCTGGAGGACACCTTGGAGAATCGCGAACGGCGCGTTGGCGCGCTATCGGGCAGGAGGGTAGCCCGCGCACACCAATTGCTATGTCAATCTATTCCTTGGAACAGATGCGGAGCCTGCGCCTTCAAGATTCGATAGAGAAACACTCTTCACGTTTGCTGGCGACCAGACCTTGCAAAGGACCAGGAACAGGCCGGCAATTAGCAAATCGCGCTCTATAGGCGAAAGCCGCATGGCGAGCGTTACCAGCGTGGCCGCGCCTTCCAGCACTTGACGGCCGGTCATCTGCTCTCATTCCTTCGCGCGCGGCTCCGATTGCTCGTGGACGCCAGCGAGGGCGCGATGGTCACGAACGCCGTGCAGCCCAGAACAATGGATAAGGGCAAATCGCCGAGCAGCATGAAAGCGCGCCATCCGACGGCGGTTGCAATGATCGCCGGAAGCGCGAGGAGGGAGGCTGTGTCCATGGCCTGTTCACGGCCGCGCCTCCGGGCGATTTTCCGGTCGTCGTGGAGATGGGTCTGGTGCTCGGCTTGCATGGAGTTTGCCTCAGTGATCTGGTGACAAACTGCCCCGGCGAGGATGCCTCAACCATTCTGCTGCAGTCGTGGCGGGCCTGTTCGAATGTATGGAGCCGGCAGCCTTATGGTCGATGGCGCGCAGGCCCCTGGATGGCACCGGCCTCTCCGCCGGTCGCCTCACAACAAGCCGCTGCTCTCATTCTTCAGCCGGTATTCATACGGAAGGCCATGCCCGGCCCACCGGAACGCTGAGACGGCCCGGCCGAACGGACCATCCCGGAGGCGCAGCCGCCGATTTAACGATCTCCCCGCAGCAAGCACGGCCGTCGCCGTGGCTTTCCATGACGAGGAGATTGTGATGAAAACCCACCTTATCATTGCCGTTGCGCTGGTCGGCTGGCCGCTCCAGGCGTCTGCGCAGGATTTTAACGGTCCTTCGATCGGCGTTCAGGCCGGTTGGAACAGCACCAACGTGCGCCTTCCGGGAGGCAGTAATGTGCCCGACGTCGATCGGTCGACCGATGCGTTCGTTGGCGGCGGCTTCCTCGCCTATGATTACGAAGTAACGCCGCGCGTCGTCATCGGTGGGCAAGCGGAGTTCAATGTCGCCGCTTCTGACGATTTCGGAGCAGGAGGACAGACGGCGAGCGTGCGGGTCGACCCCAGATATGCATTCGATCTGACGGCTCGGGCCGGCTACCTCGTGACGCCCGAGACGCTGGTCTATGTCCGGGGCGGTTACAGCAACGCCCGCGTCCGCACATCGCTGACCACCGATGCCAAGCTCACCTCTTTGTCCGATAATCGGGATGGCTGGATCGTCGGTGGCGGCGCGGAGAGAATGATTACCGATCATGTGGCGGCCCGCCTGGAATATAGATATGCCGATCTTGGCGAAGGGCCGGATAAATTCGAGCGTCATCAGGTCCTTATCGGCGCCGCCTATCGTTTTTGAACGCCCCGGCGCGGGCCCGGAGCTTTGACTTCGGGCCCTCGGCATGACCGGATAAGAGCGGCGCGACTGACGGCGCTGCTCGAACCGAAAGTCGTCGATCTGGCGATGGCGCGCCCGACGGATATGGCCGGCATGGCGGAGCCGCGATCGCCGCGATCTTGGCGTTCGGCATCGCCATCGGCACACAGATGCCGTTCGGCGGGACGGAGCCGGTCGCGGTCCGGGACGGAGCGATGGTGGCGCAAGGACCGCTCGCCGATGCGCTCGATCGTTAGCTTGCTTCTGCGCAGGCACCCGATGCGCCCACCCTGATCGGGATCAGCTTCGCGCGCGCCGACGGTCAATGGTGCCGTACTTCGACAGCGCCATGCTGGCCGGTCTCGCCTGTCGTGAGGACAGCCGCCGGCGACTGCGCCCAGTTCGGGTGGCGTGCAGGGCGAGTATCGGCAAGCTGACAGCAACGTGCCACTGGTTCTTGAGACGGCGCGGGCCCTGATGGCGGGCGAGCCTCTCGACGCGGCTGGCGAACGGCGCACAAGGGATTCGCATTGGCGCCGGCCCGCACCCTCTCACGATAGCGTTGACGCCAACTCCACTGAGCGGGCTGGTTGTTTTACAAGGTGATAGCGTATCGACCGTTCATAAGGTTCAGAACGGCGGAACGTCTTGTCGGGGTGGTCCATGGCGTGATCGCAATTATAACTGATCTACTGTGTTCTATGGTTCGGTGCTCATCATCATTAAGATAATTGTCGAAGTGCCAAGATGACTGCTAGGCTCTCAACTGCCACCGCTTGGTGAGTCTTGGGGGGATTGTAGGTGCGAAATAGGGTTATCGGCGCCGTTGGCGTCGTGCTGGCCGCGTGCGTTTTGGTGAGCGCGCCGGCGGCGGCGCAGGAAAAAACCGGTGCGAAAACCGGCTTCATGCTCAAGCCGGGGGCGGCGCGCATCGTCCTGATGCGGCCGACTATCCGGGTGGCTTCCCAGTCGACCGGAGGCATGAGCGAGCCCAATGCCGATTGGACGGCGCAGGCCGTCGAGAATATCGACAAGGCGCTGCGCGATGCGCAGGCGCAACTCGGCAATGATGTGGTCTCCTATGACGAAGGCGTCTCCGGCGAAGGTGCGCTGACCGCCCAATATGGCAATCTGTTCAGCGCGGTGGCCGATTCCGTCATCACCTATCAATTCTTCGCCGGCAATCGCTTGCCCACCAAGAAACGATCGAAGGAATTCGAGTGGAGCGTGGGGCCGGGCCTCTCAGGGCTGCATTCGCTGGATGGCGCCGATTATGCGCTCTTCATAAATACGCGGGACGACTACGGCTCGACAGGCCGGAAAGTGCTGCAGCTCTTCGCGGCGCTCGGCGGCGTGGGCATCACCTCCGGCGTGCATATCGGCTATGCGGGGCTGGTCGACCTCAAGACCGGTGAACTGGTTTGGCTCAACGCTGACCGCCAAATGGGCGGCGACGTCCGCACGGCGGAAGGTGCCGTCAAGCGTGTGGCCCAGTTGCTCGAGGGCTTTCCGGGCAAGCCGGGCGAACCGCTTGCCGCCGGGGCGAAGTGAGGTGCTCCCGTTTCTAGCGGCCGCGCTGCTGGCGGCAGCGGGGCCGGCGGCCGCGCAGGCCGATCCGTCGCTTCCTCCCTTCACGCTCGGTTACGAGCCGACTTCGGTCGACGAACGTGGCTTGTGGATGGACGCCGACGAGCGGGAGCGGCGGCTGCGCGATTCGACGCTGACCGTGCGCGACGAGGCGCTGAACCGCTATCTCAAGGGCGTGCTGTGCCGCACGGTAGGGGAAGAGCGTTGTCGTGGTGTGCGCCTCTATGTAGTCGAGGTGCCGGCGTTCAATGCCAATATGGCGCCCAACGGCACAATGGTGGTGTGGACCGGCATGCTGCTGCGCGCGCGCAATGAGGCGGAACTGGCCGCCGTCCTTGGCCATGAGTTCGCTCACTTCGAGCTGCGCCACGGCCTCGGCGGCTTCAAGCAGCGGCGCAATGCCAGCGATGTGGGCGCCTGGCTGGCGGTGCTCGGCGGGTTGACCAATGCCGGCACGGGTGATCTGCAACTGTCGCTGCTCGGCTCGGTATATCAGTTCAATCGCGAGCAGGAGGAAGCGGCCGACCGTCTGGGGTTCCAGTATCTGGCGGCGGCGGGCTATCCCTCTGATGCCGCCACGCATGTCTGGCAGACCCTTATGGCGGAGCAGGATGCGACGGCTGTGGGCCATGGCCGCAAGCCGAAGCAGCGCTATGCGGCCGGCTTCTTCGATACGCATCCGACCAGCCTGAAGCGTGCCGAATATCTTGCGGCGGAGGCCGGCAAGATCGGCGACAGCGGGCGTGATCCGCGCGCCGCCGACTATCACGCCGCCATCGCCGGCCACCTGCCGCAATGGCTCGAAGCGCAGGTGAAGCTCAACGACTTCGGCGGCACGGAATATCTACTCCAACAACTGGCGGCGGATAGCGGGTGGACCGGAGAGCTTCTGTTCGCACGGGCTGAACTTTACCGGTTACGCGGCAATCCACGCGATCTCGCGGCCAGCGTCGGTTTCTATCGTGGCGCTCTCTCTGCGGGTTACAGCGAAGCGCGCCTCTACCGCAATATGGGCATGTCGCTGCTGCGCTCCGGGCAGACCAGCGAAGGCCACACCGCTCTCAACGAATATCTCCGCCTCATCCCGGACGCGAGCGACGCCAAGGCCGTCCGCGCGCTCGTGGAGCAATAAGGAAAAAGACCATGTTCAAGTTCACGACCCTTGCACTCAGTGTCGCCACGATGGCTGCGGTTCCGGCGCTGGCCGGCAACGCTCTCGTTTCCCCGGGTGCGCACAAGGGGATCGCCAAATCCTCCCTGTCCGCGACGCCGGACGGCGAATGGAATCGGCTCGGCCGCCGGGACGGCAAGTTCGTCGAGTTGTGGACGAAGGATGGCGACAGCCTCAACAAGGTGACGTTCTTCGGTGGCGTGCCGGCGGGGGAACCGTTGTTCCGGGAGGCCGACAAGAAGAACCGCCCGCTCCCCAAGGTGAGCGGCACCATGCTGATGACCGATATCCCGACCTTGCTGGAGAGCAGCTATCGAATCCAGTTCAACGTCAACCGGATCTCGATCGACGATCAGGAGCCCGCCACGCTCGGCGGCCATCCCGGTCTCAAGTTTCGCTATACCTTCGTCAGCGCGGATGATGAGGTTGAGCGCAAGGGAGAGGCGATCGGTGCGATCGTGAAGGATCGCGTGTTCCTCGTGTCGTACGAGGCGCCGGCTATCTATTTTTTCGAAAAGGACCTGCCCGCGTTCCATCAGTTGGCCGCGACGTTGAAGATGTAGTGCAATGGGCGCCGCGTTCCGCTCGATGTTCGCAGATGTGAAGAGGGCTCCCTACAACTCGGGCCAAAGCGATTGTGCTCATGGCGCCATCCTTCTAGCGTGAGCCTCTTGCGCTGGCGCGGCTGCGGCGGCGATCGACTGCGACATGGGGCGGAGGCGCTGGCCTCCGATGCAGAAGGGGGAGGATCGGCATGAAGACTTTGCGGCTGTTGGCGATGGGTGTGGCGCTGGCTGCGTGCGGCGGTGCGGCGGTGGGGCAGAATGCGCCTCCCGCACCAGCCGCCCCGGTGACGCCCGCCGTCGCACCGGCACCGGCCGCGCGCCCGGCGGGGCCGCCGATCTCACCCGCGCTGGGCGAGGGGCCGTGGGATGTGCAGACGCAGACCGGGCCGCTCCATGTCACGCTCGTCACCAAGGGGCTGGATCATCCGTGGGGTTTGGCGTTTCTGCCCGATGGCGACATGCTCGTCACTGAACGGGCGGGGCGGCTACGGATCATCCGCAAGGGCGTGCTCGACCCGACACCGATCGCCGGCGTGCCCGATGTGCTGGCGACCGGGATCGGTGGGTTGATGGACATCGCCCTGCATCCCAAATTCGCCAAGAACCGGCTCATTTATCTCGCTTATTCCAAGCCTGGCGCGCAGGTGCGGGACCGCTCGACCCTCGCCGTGGTGCGTGCCCGCTGGGATGGTGGCGCGGCGCTGAGCGACGTCAAGGACATCTTCATCGCTGATGCCTGGTATGGCGAGGCGCCGCTTCCCCAGCGCTGCTGCGGGCAAGGACCGTCGAGCGGCAGCTATGGCGGCCGGCTCGCCTTCGACCGCAAGGGCTATCTCTACGTGACCAGCGGCGACCGCAACTATGGCGAGAAGGTGCAGGATCCCTCCAACCATTTTGGCAAGATCCTGCGCCTGCGCGACGACGGCAGCGTGCCGCCGGACAATCCCTTCATCGGCAAGCCGGGCTACAAGCCGGAGATTTACACGACCGGCCACCGCAATCCACTTGGCCTCACCGTCCATCCGGTGACGGGTGCGCTGTGGTCTTCCGAGTTCGGGCCGCGTGGCGGTGATGAGGTGAACGAGATCAAGGCCGGCCACAATTACGGCTGGATCGAGGTGACGCAGGGCGCGCACTACAATGGCGAGCCGGCCAAGGGCGTGAAAGGCGTGGCCGGCATGGACGACCCGGTGCTGACCTGGGCGCCGTCGATCAATCCGGGCAATCTGCTGTTCTACGCCGGCAAGACCTTCCCGGCGTGGCGGGGCAACATGTTGATGCCGACGATGACCCGCTCCGTGGTGCGCGAGACGTTCGACGCCAATGGCAAGCCGGTGGCGCAGGAACTGATGTTGACCGAACTCAAGCAGCGCTTCCGCGATATTCGCGTGGGGCCGGACGGGTTTCTGTATGTGCTGACCGACGAGAAGGACGGCGCGGTGCTGCGGATCGAGCCGGGCCGGAAATAACGGCGCGGCGGCCGGCGCGCGCGTTGCGGGGATCGGCCGGGGGAAGGGCGATGGCGGGCGCTGATGTTGGGGCGTGCGAACTCCGGCGCTGTTGCGGCCCCGCGCTCTACTGCCGCGCCAGTCGGAGCGATCCTCCCTTTGGCGGAGCCGTTCGCGGTGGGGGAGTGCGGACGCCCTTCAGGGGCGGTCTCGCGGATCGACCAGCGTGACCGCGCCCGTGTGGATATGGGCATATTGACCGCTCAGTTCGGCCCGGCCGGCGGCGGTCAGTTCGATATACGTTTCGGCACGGAGCGACTGACGGGGCGATCCGCCCGAAACGCGCTGGACCATGCCCTGCCGGCGGAGCTGCGCGATGAGTGCGCGCAGCGGTGCGCCCTCCATCCCGGTTGCCAGCGTGGCGTCAGCGACCCGGTAAGGCACGGCGTGTTGCCAGTGGATATACATGTCAGCGAGCAGGGCACGCCCCGGATCGGGTGTGGGGGCGGCGGCGAGGCGCGCGGCCACTTCCAGCGCGCCGTGGTAAGCGGCGCGGGCAAAGGCGCCGACCAGCCGGGGCTGCACGGCGAAGCGCGCGACCTTGCAGGCCCGTTCCGCCGCGCCGGCGCGGTCCGGCTCGGTGGGCGGGATGGGGAAGGATGCGGTGTGGAACATGGCGCTTGTCTCCTCTCTGGTCTCGCGATGGATCGGCTCAGGCCACCAGCATCGGCACGCCGCAGCGCATGCGGTCGACCCAGGTCGTCGCGGAGCCGAGTTGCACGCCGAGCAGCGCCGTCATCTGATCGAGCAGGCCATCGACCAGCGGGGCGACGGCACCGAGCTGGGTGCCGACCGCGCCGACCAGCGGGCCGGTGGTGACGGTGATGCCGAGAACGGTGGCGCTGACCTGCATGCTTTTAGTCAACGATTCGGCGATTCCGGCGGTGAGGTCGTTGGTGGAGACGGTGCGGGGGGTGTGGCTGGCGATATCGTCGCGGGTGAAGCGGACGGACTGGGCGGTGACGCCGCCCAGATGGACCTGCGCGGCGGCGTTGACCCTGGTGCCGAGGACGTTGGCGAGCACGGCCGGGCGGGTCGGCATGGATGTTGAGAAATCATCAAGTTGCGCGGGCGTGATGTCGGCGATGGCGATGGTGCCGATGGCTGGGGTGACGGCCAGCGTCACGCTTCCTTCCCCGCTGGCGCCGCCGCAGCTTATGTCCGCGAGGCGCGCCTGCGCTTCGGCCAGATCGACATAGACGGGCAGGCGCAGCGTGGCGATGCCGCTGATGGCGGAGAGCAGGCTCGTCTCCAGATAGAGCCGCGCGCGCGAGGTGCGGATCACCACGTCGCGTGCCTGCGTGACCGTCATCCACGGCGAGTGCGCGGTGCCGCCGCCGCCCGCCAGCGTCAGCCGCGTGCTGGCGAGGCCGGGCACGGTCACGTCGAGCGTGGCCTGATAACTCTCCCCCTGCGCGCTTTCGAGCAATGCGCGCAGGAAGGAGAAGGCGTCGACCCGCAGATGACTGTCGCCGTCATGGCCGGCACCCTGCCCGAGCGGGCCGAGGTCGATCATGTCCGAGAGCCGCACCGCCTGCGTGCCGAGACGCGGGGCGATGCTATCCAGCACCGCCCGGCTGGTGAGATCCGGCGCGGCCTGCGCCATGGCGCGCACCAGCGTCTGGAGCGGAATGTCGCTGTCGAACAGCGTCGCGTAGCTGGTCTCCTCCCGCCCGAGCTGGGCCCCCAGCGCGTCCGCGAAGCCGAGCAGGTCGATCTGCGCCGAGGCGAGCGCCTGACCGTCGAGCACCGAGAGGTTGAGCTGGGTTCCGGCCAGGGCGGAGAGGAGCTGGTTGGGCAGCCCGCCGGAGATCGCGGCGAGGCGGGTGCCGATGGAGAAGGCGGCCATGTCCATCCGCGCGGCAGTCGCCTGCGCGCGCACCGTCACGGCCGGCCGGCCGGTGAGAAAGCGGCCGAAGAACACCGGCACCGGCCGCTCCAGCACAAGCTGCGCGGCGGAGGGCTGGCTGGCGGCCGCGCTGAAGCGCGCCTCCGGAGCGATCATGGCATCGCGGCTGTAGGCGCCGGGGGTGAGGCGGGCGATCGTTACGCCGCCCTGGCCGCTCTGCGTAATCACCGATTGGGCGGCGGCGGTGCCGTTGCCGGCGATATCCCCAGCGGCGGCAGCGAGCGCGGCGGCATCGGCGATGCCCTGCAACTGCCGCTTGGCGAGGAACAGGCTGCCGACATCGACACCGACCGCCGCCGCCCCCATCAAGGTGGTGAAGGAAAGCGCCAGCATCACCGTGGCGGCACCACTGCGGTCCCGCCCGAGGGCGCGGAGACGGCGGATGGTGTGGAGAAGGGGGCGCGGCGCGGCCGGGGCACGGTGCCGCGGTGGCGGCATGGTGAAGCGGGTGCCGCCGGAGATTGGCAGCGCTGGCGTCGCCGGCATGGTGCTGCCGGGCTCGCGCTGGAGCATATGGGGGTTCTGGCGCTTGCGGGCGGGTGTGCGTGGCATGGCTCAGACCTCCTCCAGCTTCACCACGGCGGTACGGCGGATGATGCCGGCGGGCAGCGGGATGGGCGACATGGAGAACAGGCGCGAGTGGCTGGCGTCATAGCTCACGGCGACCGAATAGAAGGCGCCGGACTGGCTGATGGCGACCGAGACGAGCGCCGGATCGAGAAAGGCGGCATCGCCGAGGCTGTGGCGCACGCTCTCGTCGGCGAGCGATTGCCGCTCGGTGCTGCTGAGGCCCGCCAGCGCGGCGCGGGCAGCCTCGTTGGCGGCCTGCTGCACGGTGTGCGCGGCCATCAGCCACGAGCCGTAGGAGAGGATGCCGACCAGCAGCATGAGCAGGATCGGCAGGCTGAGCGCCAGCTCCACCAGCGCGGCACCGGCCTCGTCCGCGAGGAGATGCGAGGCGGGGCCGGTGCCGGCCGGGGGAGCGGCCTGTGCCGAGCCGGGGGCTGGCGAGGGTCCGTCAGTGCGTTCCATGAGAGGGAGCGTGGCAGGCAATGGCGAAGGAAGTGCCAGCGGTGGCGTGGACGCGAATTGCGTAATTTGCGTGTGCCGGGGGAAACCGGGACGCGCGGTTTTGCGAGGGTGGGGCGGCGGTCTTGCCGGTGGGTTAAGGCGGGCGCGGCGTGGGCATGGCGGGTTTGCGCATGATGGTGGGATCGACGGGGTCGGGCGCGTTGGGGCGGAGCGCGTGTTTGAGGGGAAGAGTCGTGGAGGCTGCGGTTTTTTGGGGGCTCGCGTGTCCAGCGCGATCATGTGCTCCTGCGGAGACGGGAGCCTGGGACGGTAGGGGAGCGCGGTTGGGCCTTGGGCTCCTGCCTTCGCAGGAGCACGGGTGGCCCTGATGGTGGGCGGTGTGGGGCCCGGGCGCTGTGGGGCCAATTTTGGGGGAGCGATGCGCGGCGGAATGGCCACATCGCTGGTTGTGCCGAGCGTCGCAAGGCCCGTTGGCATGGCGCCAGTGCGTCTCGGTGAGGCTCGACACGAACGGGAAGGAGGGCTCCGGTTCCCGGCATCCTGTCCTTTCCGGAGGCTGTCCTGTCGATCTGGAGCCAAGCCCTTCTCGACCGTGATCCTCCCCTACCGAGAAAGGCTCAGGCCGGCCGGCTGTGCGGGGCGGGCTCTAGCTCGGCCTGATGCCGGGACCGGTTTCGGCCGTGGCGGTGGCGAGCAGCAGGGCGCCCTCCACGCCATAGGCACCGCGCAATTGCGTGAGCGATGCGCGGATGGGGGCGAGGGCGCCCTCATTGGTGAGGAGGCGCGTGTCCGTGGCCCGGTCGCCCTCGCCGCGCAGCACCGCTTCGAGCGCGTCGCGGAAGGCCGGGCGCTCGGCCGTGGGGACGAGGTCGGCGAAGGCGACGCCGCGCAGCCGCTCCTCGGCAAGGCCGACCAGCCGGCAGCAGGGATCGTTGACCCGGTCGATGGTGCCGCGCACGGAAAGGCGCGCGAAGCAGACGCCGCCGTGCAGGCGCCGCGCGGCGCGCAGGGCCTGCGTCTCGTCGGCCATGCGGTTCTGGCGCACCTCCCCGGTAATGTCGTGGAACAGCAGGGCGTTCCACGGACCGAGCGGGAAGCTGCGGAAGCGCAGCCAGCAGGCGTCGCTGAACGGTGAGGGAATGTCGCCGGTGCCGACCTCTCCGCCCGTCTCGGTGCGGCGCAAATGCGTCTCGATCAGACTGCCGGCCAGTGAGGGCAGCGCGTCGAGCAAGGCGCTGCCGACCAGCCCGTGTGCCGGCGCGCGGGCCATGCCCTGTGCGACCCGGTTGACGAACTGGATGGTGCGGCGCTCGTCGCAGAGGATCAGCCCGGCTTCGAGCCAGTCGGCCAGCGCGTAGACCATGACCGGATCGGGCATGGGGCCATCGCGGCCGGCGCCGTTCAGCCTGTTGAAGGCGTCGATGCCGATGAGGACATGGGTGGTGCGGCCGTGATGGGTGACGGGGAGGGTGCGCTGCGCGGCCACCTCCCGGCACTCGGCGAAGTTGCGGACCAGCTCGGCGGCCGAGACCGACCGGGGCCAGTGGGATGGGAGGACGGTACTCATGACCTCTCCTTTTCATGCGCGTCCGATGGGCCGGTTGAGGGACCCGTCCTTTGTGCAGCGGTGCGCGTAGCTTGTTGTATTTTGAGTATGAGTTCGCGCGCCGTGCGGCGGAAGGGGGATCATGATCCGATTTTTACTGCCAGTATGGAGGGAAAATCGGGCAGTGACTGGCGGGGTTGTGGAACCGCCTGACTTCGCCTTGGCAGGAGCGCGGGCTAGGCTCGGGGGCTGTGCCGGAAGGGTTCCCCCTCCACCGGCGTCGGTGCTGTCAGCAGGCGGTCGGGGGCGAGATCGGCGACGGTGGGGCAGCCCAGTTGCGCCATGGTCAATTCCAGTTCGGTGCGCAGGATGAGCAGGGCGTGGGCGACGCCGGCCATGCCCGCGACGGCGAGCGCATGGACCTGCGGGCGGCCGACCAGCACCGCCGCCGCGCCGAGCGCGAGCGCTCTGGCGATGTCCGCGCCGCGCCGGATGCCGCTATCCAGCAGCAGCGGCGCGCGGCCGGCGACGGCTTGGGCGACAGCGGGCAAGAGCGCGATCGGCGCGGGCATGCCGTCCAGCACGCGGCCGCCATGGTTGGAGAGGACGAGCGCGTCGGCGCCGTGATCGAGCGCGCGCAGGGCGTCGTCGGGCGCCATGATGCCCTTGACGAGCAGCGGCAGGCGGGTCTGCGCGCGCAGCCAGGCGAGGTCCTCCCAGCGCGGCGCGGCGTCGAGCAGCGGGGTGCCGAACAGGATGCGCCCCAGCGGCTGCGCGGTCTGGGTGGGGCGGGCGGCGCGCAGGTTGGCGGCCTCGACCCCCGGCGGCAGCGTGAAGCCGGAGCGCTTGATCGAGGCATCGACGGTGAGCATGAGCGCCTCGTAACCGGCCGCCTCGGCGCGGCGGACGAGAGCCAGCGACGCCTCGCGCCCGGGCTGCATGTAAAGCTGGAACCAGAGCGGGGCGGGCGCGGTGCCCAGTTCCGTTGCGGCGGCTTGGCGGGCGGCGGCGATCTCCTCCAGCGTCACGCTGGCGAGGGTGCTCACCGTCATGCCGATGCCCATGGCGGTGGCGGCGCGGACGGTGGCCAGCTCGCCCTCCGGATGGGCGATGCGCTGGTAGGCGACGGGGGCGAGCAGCAGCGGCGCGGCGTGAGTGCGGCCGAGCAGTTCGATGTGCGTGGTGGCGCCGCGCAGGTCGCGCAGCACGCGCGGGACGAGGCCGATGCGGTCGAAAGCGGCGCGGTTGGCGGCGAGCGTCACCCCGTCGCCGGTGCCTTCCTGGAGATAGGTCCAGGCGGCGGGCGGCATGTGCGCCTGGGCGCGGCGCTCGTAATCGGCGAGCGCCTTGATGTCCGGCGGGATCGCGGTGAGGGGCGGGGCGGGCGCATCGCTCATGTCTCGGACCATTGTCGCAGCAGATTGTGATAGACGGCGGTGAAGCCATCGAGCGTCTCATGCCCGGGGTGGTCGGCGGTGAGCTGCTGGATCGCGCAATCGAGATCGAACAGGATGCGGCGCTGCTCGTTGGAGCGCACCAGGCTCTGCGTCCAGAAGAAGGAGGCGAAGCGCACGCCGCGCGTCACCGGCTCGACGCGGTGCAGGCTGCTGCCCGGATAGACGACGGCGTCGCCGGCGGGCAACTTGACCCGATGCGTGCCGAACATATCCTCGATGACGAGATCGCCCCCGTCATACTCGTCCGGGTCGCTGAGGAACAGCGTGGTCGAGATGTCGGTGCGGACCCGGACCGGGGTGCCGGGAATGGGGAAGATGGCGTTGTCGACATGGTCCCCGTAGGTGCCGCCGCCCTCGTAGCGGTTGAAGCGCGGCGGCAGGATGCGCAGCGGCAGCGCGGCGGCGATGAACAGCGGGGTCCGCGACAGCCGGTCGACGATGCGGTCGCCCAGCGTCCTGGCGAGGGGATGATCGAGCGGCAGTTGCAAGTTCGCCTTGACCCGCGCGGCCTGGTGGCCGGCGGTCGTCCGGCCGTCGACCCAGTCGGCCGCCTCCAGCGCGGCGCGTGCCTCGCGCACCTCCTCAGTCGAGAGAAGGTTGGGAATCTGCACCAGCATTCGACACCTCCGGGCGTAGGTCAGCCCGACCCTTAGCGGCGGCGCGCCCCCGGCGCCACGGTCCACGGAGGCAAAAAGTGGGGCAGCGGATTTGCACCCGCTGCCCCCAGGCTCGCTCCATGGCTATCAGAAGCGGTAGTTGATCGTCAGCACCGCCGCGCGGCCGTCGCCGGGTGTGGCCCAGCCGTTGTTGCGGATGCGGGTGTAATAGACCTTGTCCGTCAGGTTCTTCACGTTGAGCTGCGCCGACAGCGTGGGGGTGAAGGGGTAGGCCAGATAGGCGTTGTGCACCCAGTAGCTGTCCGAATGGACGACGCCGGTGGCGGCGGCCGAGAAGGCGAAGCTGCCCTGATAGGTCGCCCCATAGCCGATGCTCAGACCGAACGGCAGCGTGTAGGTCGTGAAGATGCTGCCGGCATGCTTGGGCGTATTGGCGAGGCTGACACCCTTCAACGGATCGGGATCGGCCGTGCTGTTGGTGCAGGTGCCCTGCCCCGGATTGGCCAGGCAATAATCGGAGACCGACTGGATCAGCTCGCCATCCAGATAGGTGTAATTGGCGGTGATCGACCAGGCCGGCGTGATCTTGCCCACCGCGCCCAGCGCGATGCCGTCCACGCGGGAATGGCCGTCGAGCTGCGGGGCGGGCTGGTCGATCTCGCCGGAGTCGACGCGGTAGCTGTCCCGCTCGTTGCGGAAGGCGGCAGCCGTCAGCAGCAGGCCGCCGTCGAACAATTCGGCCTTGGCGCCGATCTCGTAGTTCGTCGCGCCCTCCGGCTTGACGTTGCAGGTGCCGGCCGGGCCAACCGTACAGGAGCCGTTGACGTTCGACTGCGACGGCGTCTTGGAGTTGCCGTAGGCCGCATAGAGCGACACCGCCTCGATGGGCTTGTAGACCAGGCCGACGCGATAGGTGACGAAATCGGCGGAGCTGTGGACCGGCGTGCCATGGCCGACCGAGCCCTGCGGCGTGGTCAGTGTGGCAGCCGCCCCGGCCGGGTCGCTGCGGACCCAGCTATTGCTCTTTTCCCAGCGGACGCCGCCGTTCAGCTCGAACTTGCCGAGCTTCATGGCGTCGAACAGATAGACGGCGTAGTTGCTGACTTCGCCCTGGGTGCCGCTGTTCTGGATCAGGTTGACCGGGCCGGTATAGACGTTGCTGCCGTAGGTGAAGCCGGCGGGGCCAGGCACGACCTCGTTGGGATTGGCAATGTTCACCAGCGGGAACGTGCCGGCCGCATAGACCAATGTGCGATCGGCGTTACGAAGCACATTGCCGGTCGCCAGCGTATATTTCTCCCACGAGACCGATGCGCCCAGCACGGCGGTGTGCTCGATCGCGCCGGTATTGAATGCCGCACGCAGGTCGATCTGGTCATACAGCAGCTCATTCCTGGAATCGCGGAAATTGCCGCGCGGTCCGCTAATCAGGTAATAGCCGGCGGGCACGGTCGCCGGGCAGGCGTTGCCGTTCGGCTGCACGCCGCTGGCGAGGCAGTAGATGCCCTGCGGCGGGCCGACAATGGTGAGCTGTGACACGTCCTGCCAGCGGGCGAGGTTGCGGATCGAGACGGTATCGCTGAATTCGTGCTCGAAGGTCGCCGTAGCCTGATCGACCGTGATCTCCTGCGTGTCCACGTTGCGGTAGCCATAATAGCTGTTGCGATCGACGCCGGGCACTTCCCCGTCATTGAAGGCGTTCTTGTAATAGGGAACACCGTATTGCGGGATGTTGTCATCTTCCTGATGAAGATACTGGATGGTGAGGCGCGTCGGGCTCTCGATGCCGACGGTCAGCGACGGCGCGATGCCCCAGCGCTTGCTCTCCTCCACATCACGGCCGGGAATGCCGTTCTTGTGGCCCATCGCGTTGAGGCGCACCGCGACCAGATCGGACACGCGAATATTGGCGTCGATCGTGCCGCGATAATAATCATCGGTGCCGATGCCGCCCGCCACGGCCACGCTGGTGTCTGCCTTCGGCCGCTTGGTGACGATGTTGATCGAGCCGCCGACCGAGCCGGCGCCGCTCGTGACCGAGTTGGCGCCATTGGTGACTTCGAGCTGCTCCAGATTGAACGAGTCCGAGCGGCTGTAGGCGGCGCTGTCCCGCACGCCATCCTGAGTGATGTCGCTGCCGGCAGCATAGCCGCGGAAATTGATCTGGTCGCTGGGCGGCGTGCCCCCTTCGGCCGCGCCGAAGGTAATGCCCGGAACGGTGGACAGCATGTCGCGCAAGGTCAGCAGGTTCTGCTGCTCAAGCACCTCGGCGGTGAGAATGGTGACGGTCTGCGGCGTATCGCGAACCGGGCGCACTGCCTTGGGGCTCTCCTGCTGCTTGCCCTGATTCTCCTCCACGTCCGAATAGGTGACGGTCTCGCTGCCGAGCGACTGCTGGTCGTTTTTCGGGCCCGATGTCTGGGCCAGCGCGGCGGCCGGCACCAGCACGGCACCGGCGCAGGAAAGGGCGAGGAACGCCTGGGACTGGCGCGAGCGGAAAAGTGTCATTCATTCCCCCGTTTGGTCGTGATTGTCGTAAAAAGTCGCTGACCCGATATTGCGAGTCATTATCTTCGTCAATAGCTATTGAGAATAATTCTCAAATATCACGAGTGGGGTTGGCGGCGCTTGTCGTGGGACGCCCATATGCCCCGGCCTCGCCCGATATGGCCGCACGCGGAGAAGGGCTCTGCGGGGATGGGCGCTGCTCCGATCGCCCATCGCTCATGTGAAAACTGGGGCGAGGCCGGGTCGGGGACCGCCGTCATCCCGGCCAGGCTGCGCGGGAACCTATTGCGGGGCTTATGTCGGGAGGAGCGCCCGTGACCGGGCGGCTGCCGCGCTCAGATGGTGTCGGTTTGCGGGCTCTCGTCGCGATTATCATCGGGGCCGCCACGCCGGTGGCCACGGCGGCCATCGTCCGGCCGGCCGCCGCGCTCGCGGATGAAGGGCACGCGCAGCAGGCCGCGCACCATCACCGGCGTGCCGTCGCGCACGGTAGGCGACCAGCGCCAATCGCGCACGGCCTCCAACGCGGCGCGGTCGAGGCGGGGGAAGCCGCTGCTCGACGATATCGCGATATCCCGCACATGTCCGTCGGCGGCCAGCAGGATGGAAAGGACGACGACGCCCTCCTCGTGCTGCCGCCGCGATTCGAGCGGCACCTTGATCGGCTTGCGGAACACCACCTGCGCGGAGAGGTCGCCCCGGTTTTCCGGCGCGCGGGACGTGGGCGGCGCAAACGGGGCCGGGGGTGAGGGGACGGGCACCGGCTGGACGACCGGAGGCGCTTGCATCACCGGGCGTTCGGCAAGAGTGATAAGCGGCACCGGTGCGATCACCTGCGCCGTGGGTGGCGGCGTATCGGGCTGGGGTGGCTGCTCGGGCTGCTCGGGCGGTGGATCGTTCGGCAGTTCGAGCATCGTCACCACGGTCGGCGCGCGTTGCACCTTCTTCACGATCTGCGGGTTCATGAATGCGAAGGCGCTGAGCGTCCCCAGCGTGAGGGCGAGCGCGCCGATGGTGGCGATCGAATCGCTGCCGTGGCCGCGCCGGTAGGTGGAGCGCTCGACCGGCTGGGCCTGCGCCGGGGCGTGTGCGAACGCCGCCGCCGTCGCGGGCGGCGCTTGCGTATCGGGCGCGTGATCCATCCGGTGACGCATATCCAGCATGCCGAAGCCTTCTTCCATTGGGGCCATCGTGCCGCGCGACTCGCGGACGATCCCCTATAGCGGGCATTTAGATATCTTGCGAATGCTTCGCAATATATGCAAAGAGCATTGCGGAAAGACCGATTCGATCAACCGCTGAAAGGAGCCGCGCCGCCGGGTGCAGCCGTTTCCGCCAGCGCCCGAGCAAGTGAATGGACGCCAGACTCTTGAACGCCGGATTGCAGAAGGACAGCGCTGGCACCGCCACGGGGCCGGGCGGGCGCGGCGATGCGGGCGGTGATGCAGCCCGGCGCGCCAGCCGCAAGCGCCGGGGCTGGTGGCTCAAGCAGCTCCATACGTGGCACTGGATCAGCGCTGCCGTCTCGCTGATCGGCATGCTGCTGTTCGCGATCACCGGCATCACGCTCAACCACGCGCAGTCGATCAGCGCCACGCCGCGGGTGACGGAAAGCGCGGCCACCCTGCCGGCGCCGCTGCTCGCCCAGCTTGAGGCCGCGGGCGAGGAGGGGAGCACGGCACCGCTGCCGGATGCCGTGGCGGGGCATCTCAAGACCGCGCTCAAGCTCGATGCGCGGGGCCGTCCGGCGGAGTGGTCGGCCGAGGAAGTCTATGTCGGGATGCCGGGGCCGGGGCGCGACGCCTGGGTGAGCATCGACCGGACCAGCGGCGCCGTCACCGCCGAGCAGACCGATCGCGGCTGGGTCTCCTACCTCAACGACCTGCACAAGGGCCGCAACACGGGCAATGCCTGGTTCTGGTTCATCGACATTTTCGCGGTCGCCTGCGTGGTGTTCACCCTCACCGGGCTGCTGCTACTCCAGCTCCACGCCAAGCACCGGCCGTCGACCTGGCCCATCGTTGGCCTGGGGCTGGCCATCCCGGTCGTCCTCGCCTTGTTCTTCATCCACTAGGAGCCGAGCCCGCTCATGAAAAAGACGTCCCTCCTGATCGCCGGCCTTGCCGCCGCGCCCGCCTCGGCCGCGTCGGTCAACGTCACGATCCCGCGCCTCAACGTGGCCGAATATCACCGGCCCTATGTGGCGATCTGGGTCGAGCCGGCCGCCGGCGGCACCGCGCGCACCGTGGCGGTATGGTACGACATCAAGAAGGGCGGCGCCGAGCCGGGCACCAAGTGGCTGCACGACCTGCGCAGTTGGTGGCGCAAGGGCGGCCGCAGCCTCAAGCTGCCGGCCGATGGCGTGAGCGGCGCCACCCGCGCGCCCGGCACCCACAAGGTCGCGCTGCCGGCCGATCTCAAGCCCGGCCAATATACGCTCTATGTCGAAGCCGCGCGCGAGACCGGAGGCCGCGAGATCGTCTCGGTTCCGCTGACCGTGCCGGCAAAGGCCGCCTCCGCCGCCGGCAAGAGCGAGCTTGGCGCCGTCACCATTTCCCGCTGATCCCGCAGAAAGGGCCCATCACCATGCGCATCAAGACCGTTCTCCTCACTGCCGCGGCGCTGATGATCGCCGCCGCGCCCGCCACCGCGCACCGCCAGTGGCTGCTGCCGAGCGCCACCATCTTCTCGGGCACCGACGCCTGGGTGACGGTGGACGGAGCAGCCTCCAACGACCTGTTCTTCCCCGATCACCAGCCGATGCGGCTGGACGGCGTGAAGGCCTGGGCGCCGGACGGCTCGGAAGCCAAGATCGAGAACGGCGCGACCGGCCGCTATCGCTCGACCTTCGACGTCAAGCTCGACAAGGAAGGGACCTGGAAGATCGGCACGGCGATGAACGGCGTCTCCGGCACCTTCAAGGTCGACGGCGCCGAGTGGCGCGTGGGCGGGCGGCGCGGGCCGCCGCCGGCCGGGGCCAACGCGCCGCAGCCCAACTTCGTCGCCAGCGTCGACGAGATTCCGGCCAACGCCACCGACCTCAAGCTCACCGAGAGCGCCAGCCACAACGAGATCTACGTGACGGCGGGCGCGCCGACCGAAACCGTCTTCCAGCCGACCAACAAGGGGCTGGAGATGGTTCCCCTCACCCATCCGTCCGAGCTGGTGGCCGGTGAGGCGGCGCGCTTCCGGTTCCTCGTCGACGGCAAGCCCGCCGCCAACCTCAAGGTATCGGTGCTGCCCGGCGGCAAGCGCTATCGTGACAGCGACGGCCTGATGGAGATCACCACCGGCGCCGACGGCGTGGCGCAGGTGACATGGCCGCAGGCGGGCATGTTCTGGATGAACACCAGCTACAGCGACGACAAGCCCTCGGTCGCCCGTGCCACCGCGCGGCGGCTGAGCTACACCACCACGCTGGAGGTGATGGCGCCCTGATCCGGGTACGGCCGGTTTCCGGCGGCCGGCCCCTTGGCGGGCGAGGCTTGCCGGGCCGGGGCACGCTGCGGCCGATGGGTGTGAGGGGAGGCCGATGACGGGCGGAGCCGGCGCGCCATCGGTGCGGATCGCGGTGCCGGAGCGGATCGATGCGGGCGCACTGGCCGGCCTCGATCCGGCGGCGCGCGTCGCCGATCTCGCCGGGGAGACGATGGGCACCTATTGGCGCGTGCGGATCGCCGCGCCGCCGGGCGTCGATCGAATGGCGGTGACGCAGGCCGTTCAGGGGCGGCTCGACGGTCTGGTGATGCAGATGAGCCACTGGCTGCCGGGCTCTCTGCTCTGCGCGTTCAATGCGGCGCCCGGTGGCCGCTGGGTTGCGTTGCCGGGCGATTTTGCGGCGGTGATGGCGGCCGGCCTCGCGATTGCCGAGCAATCGGAGGGCGCATTCGATCCTGCCGCCGGGCGGCTTACCGATCTTTATGGGCTCGGACCCAATCCGTGTGCGGGGGAGCCTGAGGCGGCCGCGCTGGAGGCAGCGATGGGCGTCTCCGGCTGGCGCAGGCTTGCGTTCGACGGCGCGATGGGTCGCCTGCGCCAACCCGGTGGCCTGTGGCTCGATCTCTCGGGGATCGCCAAGGGCTATGCGGTCGATGCGGTGGCCGATCTGCTCGCCGCGTCGGGCCTGCGCCATGCGCTGGTCGAGATCGGCGGCGAATGTGCCGGGCGGGGAATGAAGCCCGATGGCGAGCCGTGGTGGGTCGATCTGGAGGTGCCGCCCGACTGGCGCGTCCAGCCGCTGCGCGTGGCGGCGCACCAGCTCGCGGTCGCGACCTCGGGAAATTATGTGCGCGGCGACCACACGCTCGATCCGCGCACCGGCCAGCGCGTGCGCAATGGGATCGGCGCGGTGAGCGTCATCCATGCCTCGGCCATGGCGGCCGATGCCTGGGCGACGGCGCTGACCGTGCTCGGGCCGGAGGCGGGCGCGGCGCTGGCGGTGCGCGAGGGGCTGGCCGCGCGCATCCTCTCCCGGCGGGATGGGCTGGTGCGCGAATGGCTGAGCCCGGCGCTGGTGACGATGCTGGAGGGGTGAGGACGACGGGGACGGAGCCTCGTCCTGAACGCACTTCGGCCGTCTGAGCCGTCAATGATAGGGCGTTGCGGTTGGGCTCTGGGCTCCCGCTTTCGCAGGAGCACGGTGCCTGCATATGGAGAGGCTTGCGGACCCCGGTCGCGCGGCGCTTCGTTGATCTTGTCAATTATCGTCGGAGCGGCGATCCTCGCCATCGGCGACTCGCGTCGCCCGAGGGGAAGAGGGGGAGGACAGCGTGCCGGCGAAGCCAGATCCGAAGGTGCCGATGCACCGTTTTGCGTTCACCAAATTGACTGAAAGCCAGATCGGCACGGCGCTCGCCAAGGTTGCCGCGACCGGGCCAGCCAGCGCCTCGCCGCGCACGGATGCGCTCAAGGGCAAGACCATCCGCATCGTGACCGACAAGGGTGGCCCGACGCTTGCCTATCGCTTCACCGCCGACAATCGCCTCACGGTTTCCGAGAATGGCGGCAAGGCGGTGGCGGCTGGCTATGGCGCGCTGGTGCAGGACCGGATTACCCTGTTCACCCACCTGATCCCAGGCACGCTGCGCGGCTATGGCGTGGTGATCGACACGGCGAGCAACATCGCGACGGTCGTCGAGCTGTGGTTCGGCGGCTATCAGGACAAGCGCGAGGTGATGCGCGAGATCTATGCCGGTTATGTCGAGACGGCGGGCAAGGCGGCGCCGGCCGGGCGGCATGTCGCGACCAACCGCTTCGAGGGCAAGGGCTTCTACTGGAAGCAGGATACCGGCTACGAGACGCTCGAATATTATCCCTCGGCCGCTTACTCGCACTTTGTCGAGCTGACCGGACGGGGCGACGAACTGGGCTTCTGTGGCCCTTCCGATTATATCCAGATTGACGATGAGTTTTACATCATCACCCGCACCGAGTGCGAATTCTCCGGCACCTTCACCCTCTCTGTGGTCGACCTCAACCGGCAGGAGCAGATTGGCTTGCGGCTCGGCTTCGACCGGACCGACGCGCTCGATTATTATGTGTTTCGCGGCAGGGGCGAGTGGCTCGGCCAGATTGCCCAGTTCGAGAAGCTGGGGGACACGGCCGGCGGGGTGATCCCCATTCCCGAGGGCGGGGGCAAGGGTGCGCGGCGGGTCTATCGGCCGCTCCAGACCATGCCGAAGATGAGCAAGGCGGAGGTCGCGGCGGCAGTCGCCAAGGGCAGCCGCGTGTTCGCGCCGCGCACCGGGGCGGGCAGCGGCGCGGCCGGCATGGCGACGCACGGCACGCCGGCGGTGGACGGCCTCGCCGGCAAGAGCTTCACCATCCGCTACGATGGCGGGCCGGTGATGGATTATCGCGTGGCCAGCATCGACACGCTCGAATGGCGCAAGGATGGCGGCGCGTGGGTGAAGGCACGCTATCAGGCGTGGGAGCCGATGCCCGGCGTCTTTCTGTTCGGCCATCTGCTGGAAGGCGCGCCGGACCATGACGGGCACAGCATCGTCGCCGATTTCGACAATGGCCTCGTCACCTGCTTCAACGGCTTCCTAAACACGCCCTACATCGCCAACGAGGCGGGGGCGCGGACGCTGTTCGGCGTGCTGGAGGGGGCGGGCATTCCCGACCCCGGTGCGCGCCGGCACGCGCGCACGCGCGACATGTTGGGCCGCGCGCTGACGTGGAATTATGCGCCCGGCCTCTCCTCCATGCACCTCTACTCGACGCCGACGACGACATCGTGGATCATCTTCACGGACAGCGGGGCAGGCGGCATGGAGTGGAGCGGCCCCGGCGATTTCGTCAAGATCCGCGACGGGCTGTATTTCGTCTATTGGCTGGAGGAGGCGTGCAACGGCACGCTCGGCACCATCGTCATCAACATGCGCACCATGCACGATGCCGGCATCGGCTACCATTGCGGCACGGAGGGGCTGAGCATGAGCCAGGTCGGCGCTCATGCCCGCCATGCCGGATTGTTCGACGTGCAGCGTTTTTTCCCGAAGCAGGAAGGGTGAGGCCATGAGCAACGACAGGGAACCGACGCGCCGCGCCTTCCTCAAGGGCGGCGCCGTGCTGGCCGCGCCGCTGGCGCTGGCGACCCCGGCGGTCGCGATTGCCGCCGATGATCGCGCCGAGCGGCTCAGGCGGCTGGAGGATGAGGCGGCGATCCGCGCGCTGCATCGCGACTGGCTGCGGCGGGTGAATGGCGGCGCCGATGCGGCCGGGCTGTTCGTGGACGCACGGGCGGCGCGCTGCCTCGACGCGGCGGTGTGCGGGCTCACCGGCGATCCGGCCGCGTCGGCCGACACCATCGAGATCGCGGCGGATGGGCGGCGCGCGAGCGGGCGCTTCCTCTGCGTGGTGGAGACACAGAGCCGCATCGCGCCGGAGAGCACGCTGGCGCAGATGGCGCTCGCGCAGGGCGGCGGCGTGGTCCGCGAACGGGCGCGGCGGCTGGTCAGCGCGGACTATGTGAAGGCCGGCGAGCGCTGGGCCATCGCGGGGATTACGCTGCGGGAGGCGTGAGGGCGGACTCGGGTTGGTCCATCCCGCGATCCGATCTGGAACGGGCCGTTTGAGGCGTCCGGCGCGGCCTTCCGTTCGTATCGAGCGTCGTCGAGACACGAATGGATGTGGCGTGTCTCGTCAAGAATGGATTGCGACCAAAGACACCCGCTCGTCCTGAGCTTGTCGAAGGGCTGTTCTTCTTCCCTCAAGCCGTAGCCAAAAAGAAAAAGACGATTCTTCGACAAGCTCGGGGCGAACGGACGGGAGAACTTTCATCCGCTCGCAACGTGCTCCGGACGGCTGTTGCCGGGCTGGGTTCTCCAGATGGCGGTTGCCGGGCCGAGGCCGGAACGGGTGCGGCATGGATGAACCGCCTCCCGCCCCGGTCGCATCGCGGCGTGCCTTCTTTCGCGGCCGCCGATATAATCGCACGGCGGACCGGCATCATCCGGCCGGGCACAGGAGGAAGGCATGGAGGTAAAGACCAGTCGCGGTGTCGCCGGGTTCGAGATGTTCCCATTCCTGCTCATCCCGGTGCTGATCTACAATATTCTGGCGTGGGGCGCCGCGCCGCCGCCGCCCGGCGTCACCGAGCCGACGCTGGTCTCCATCATGCACAGCGAGGCGCTGGCGCTGCCGATGCTCTCCGGCGCCAGCCTGGCGCTGAGCTGGGGCGACCTGCTGCTGCTGCTCGCCATCGCCTGCCTGCTGGCGGAGGTCATCAAGGCGACGCGCACCACCGCGCCGGCGATCATCAACCACATGCTCTCGCTCGGCGTGTTCGTCCTCGCGCTGGTCGAGTTCCTGCTGCTGCCGAGCTTCGCCAGCTCGACCTTCTTCCTGCTGACGATGATCGCGCTGCTCGATGCGATGGCCGGGATGGTGGTGACGATTATTTCCGCCCGCCGCGATTTCGACGTGGGCGGCGTGGCCGGCGGCTGAGGTTCCGCCGGTAAAGCATGGCGTCGCCCGGGGCCGCATCGAGAGCCTCCCCAAACGGGTTCGGACCCGCGCCTTGTATGCGATATGGCGGCCGGTGCGCTCTTCTTGCAACGCGCCTCAACAACGCGGCGCCGCAGGACGGTGGAAGACCGGGATATGCCGATTGCAAGATGGTTAATCATATCTTGACCGGATGATCGAGTCGGCCTTAGCCTCCCGCCGCTCAAGCTGCCCAGCATCATGAATGAGCAGTTCGACCGTTGCCTGTGACGACGGCTGTCCGGCTGACCAAGCCGCCGCCCCCCCCAGCGATCGCGTGAGCCCAGACAAGTGGGAGAACGGATATGGGAATCATGGGAAGAACTCGCGCTGTCGCTCTGGCCGGCAGCGTAGGGGCCTTGGCCATCCTCGCCGCGCCGGCGCAGGCCACGGTCTATGCCAGCACGGTGATCGCATCCGGGCTGGACAATCCGCGCGGCCTCGCCTTCGGGCCGGACGGCGCGCTCTATATTGCCGAGGCCGGCGCTCTCAATCCGGGTGGCCCGACCGTGGTGGGCGCGGAAGGCGAGGCCGCCTTCGGCACGAGCGGCGCCATCACGCGGCTGTTCCAGGGTACGCAGACGCGGACCGTCACCGGCCTGCCGTCGCTGACCAACGCGGCCGGGACGGCGAGCGGACCGCAGGACGTGGCCTTCTACAACGGCGTCGGTTATTTCGTGGTCGGCCTGGGCAACAACCCCGCCGTGCGCACGAACGAGCTGGGCTCCGCGCCGGAAGCCGCGAACCTCGCCTCGCTCTATTCGTTCGATGGCGGGGCCGTGACCAAGATCGCGGACCTTGGCAGCTATGAGGCCGCCTTTAATCCCACCGGCGATCAGGTGGACAGCAACCCCTATCATCTGACGGCGGGACCAAGCGGGCTGCTGGTGGTCGATGCCGGCGGCAACAGCCTGCTCAGCGTGACCGACGCAGGCACGATCTCCGCCGTCTCGACCTTTGCCGACATGGGATATGATGCCGTGCCGACGGGCGTGTCGGTAGGACCGGACGGCGCCTTTTACGTGGGCCAGTTGACCGGCTTTCCGTTCCCGCCCGGTGGCGCCAATGTCTTCCGCATCGACCCGACGACCAATACGCAATCGGTCTTCGCCACCGGCTTCACCAACATCACCGATCTGGCCTGGGGCGCGGACGGCAGCCTCTATGTGCTGCAATTCACCGATGCCGGCCTGTTGAACGGCGGGACCGGGTCGATCCAGAAGCTCAACGGCGATGGGACGTTCAGCCTCATTTATGGCGGCCTGGCTGCGCCGACCGGGCTTGAGATCGGCGCCGATGGGGCCTTCTATGTCACGCAGTTCAGCGCGTCGGCCGGGATCGGCCAGGTGCTGCGCATCGCGGCGGTGCCGGAGCCGGCAAGCTGGGCGATGATGGTCGCGGGCTTTGGGCTGCTTGGCTGCGCGCTGCGCCGGCGGCGTGTGACGGTGCGCCTGATCGGCTGAGCCGTTTGCAGTCCGTCAGCGCAGGCCGGCCAGTTCGCGGGGCTGCGCCTGCTGCGCGGTTGCCGTTTCGCCGCGCAGGATCGGGCCGCAGGCCATGTCCGGCGCGTCGCCGGGGTCGATGAAGCTGAAGAGGGCGCCCAGACGCGGGAGCGACAGGCGCAGACCGAACAGGTCAGTGGGGTGGAACCAGGCGACCGGCTCGCGGCTCACCAGCGGATCGGCGAGCGGGCCGCTCACCCGCACGCGCGCCGGCTGGCCACGAAAAGCGAAGCGCTTGCCATCGGCGGAGAGGCGCAGGTCCACCGTCTCGGTGCGCAGGTCGATGCGGCCCTCGCCGGAGATGGCGTTGCCGTCCGTGTCGATGAGGATCGGATCGGCCGTGGCGATGCCGTCGCGCACGGTGAAGGCGACGAGGCCGCAATTCACCTGCGACGCGCCGAACGGCGGAGCGTTGAACAGGGCGGCGTTGAGATTGGCGACGTCCAGCCCGGAGAGGCTGGCGCGCTGGGTGCGCACCGTGCCTTCGGGGATGACCAGCGCCATGCGGCCAGAAGCATTGGCCAGCGCCTCGCGCAGCGTATTGCCGCGCCCGGATAGCTGGAGGCGCCCGCGTGCCGTCGCGTCGGTGCCGGCGGGCGCGATGCCCCATCCGGCCAGCAGCCGGCCCATCGGTGTGGGCGAGAGGCGGATATCGGACCGGACGAGCGCCGGGGCGCGGCGTGCGTCGACGACGATGTCGGACGAGACGAAGCCGCCGGCCAGATCGACGCTGGCGGGGGAGAGGGTGAGCACGCCGTTCACCAGCGCCAGCGTGGCGGTGAGATGGGCGGGGTCGTGCGGGGTGCCGGTCACGCGCTCGGCGGTATAGGTGATGACGGCATCGAAACGCCGCAGCGCGGCCGGGGCGATGGCGGCGTCCGGCAGCAGGCGCGCGGTGAGGTCCAGCCCAGCCCCCGGCATGGCGATGGGCGCGGGGTCGCGACGCAGGCCAAACAGGGCCATGCCGTCCGTCGCGTCGAGCGTGCGCGAGGCGAGTTGGGCAACGATACGCGGTCGGGGGTGGCGCCGGTCGAGCGTGAGCTTGCCGGACAGGTCGGTGCCGCCGATGCGGCCTTCGATCCGCGCGAAATGCCAGCCCTGCGGCGCGTGGCTGAGTTGGGCAGTGAGCGCATAGCCGGGCATGGCGGGCAGGCCGATGCCGGCGAGTGCGGCCAGTTCCGCGAAGTCGGGGCCATTGGCGCTGGCGGTGAGCCGCGCCCTGGCGAGTTGGAGCGGCCCCTCCGCCTCGCCGGCCAGACGCAGCGCGACACCGCCGGTGCGTGCGGCGACGGCGATGCGGGTCGGCTGCTCGGCGCCGGATTGCGCCTCGCCCTCCAGCGTGAAGGCGCGTTCGCCCGCCTTGCCCCCGCCGGCGAAGGCGATGCCGCCGCGCCCGGCCGTGGAGGCGATGAGGTGCATGTCCGTATCGGCGCCAAAATCGCGGTAGCGCACGGTGAGATCATCGGCATCGAGCTGGCGGAGCGCGGCGGGGTCGAACAAGGTGCCGGGCTTGCCAAGCGCCCAGTTGAACCGGCCGCCATAGCGCGAGCGTTCCAGATCGAGCGTGCCGCCGCGCACGTCCAGCGCGCGGATGCCCGAGCGGCCGATCAGCAGATCGAAGGTCGCGAGGCGCACCGTGGCTTGCCGCGCGGTGAGCAGCGCATCGTCCATCGCCCAGCGCGGGTTGGCGACGCGCACGTCACCGGCGGTCAGATAGATGGAGAAGGGCGTGACCAGCACGCGCAGCGGGCCGCCGATGGTGACGGCTCGGTCCAGCGCGGCGCTCGCCCGCTGCGCCACCAGTCCACGCAGGGGCTGTGCGGCGCCAGCATAGAGCGCGGCCCAGATCAGGACGGGCGTGGCGATTGCCGCCCACAGCCATGGGCGGTGGGTGGTGCGCGCGTGCATGGGCGCCGTGCCCGGTTCGGGATGTGGGGACGCGCGTGTCATGGCCTGGCCGCCACACGCAGCGGATGCCGGGGCTTGTCCGGCCGGCCGACCGCATCGAGGGAACCGCTCATGAGCCGCCCTCTAGGCACGGCAAGCTGAACATGGGCTGAGTGGCCGCCAGCGGCGCCCAACCTCCCCGGCCTCGGTCGAGCCGGACCGACCCTCAGGCCGGCGCTTTCCCAACCTCGTCCGCCGCGCGGATCGCCTCGTCGAGATCGGCGGCGCCGTGGCGTTCGGCGACACCGCCGCCGGGGCGGCTGGCGGCGTTGACCATCTGGCCGCGCCGCACGGCGGGGCGCGCTTCCATCTGCGAGACCCAGCGGTCGACGTTGCGATACGCGTGGGTGGAGAGGAACTCCTGTGCGCTGTAGCCGCCGCGCATGATCGAGCCATACCAGGGGAAGATCGCGAAATCGGCGATGGTGATCTCGTCGCCGATGATGAATTCCTTATCCGCCAGTTGCTTGTCGAGCACGTCGAGCTGGCGCTTGGTCTCCATCGCGTAGCGGTCGATGGCATATTCGATCTTGAATGGCGCATAGGCGTAGAAATGGCCGAAGCCACCGCCGACAAACGGGGCCGAGCCCATCTGCCACATCAGCCAGTTGAGCGTTTCGGTGCGCTTGCGGATGTCGGCCGGCAGGAAGGCGCCGAACTTCTCGGCGAGGTAGATCAGCATCGAGCCGCTCTCGAACAGCCGCAGCGGCGGATCGAGCGAATGGTCCATCATCGCCGGGATCTTGCTGTTCGGGTTGATCTTGACGAAGTCGCTGCCGAACTGGTCGCCCTCATAGATCTTGATGAGCCACGCGTCATACTCCGCGCCGCTGTGGCCGGCCGCCAGCAGCTCCTCCAGCATGATCGTGACCTTGACGCCGTTGGGCGTGCCCAGCGAGTAGAGCTGGATCGGGTGCTTGCCGACCGGCAGGGTGATGTCCTTGCGGGCACCGGCGGTGGGTGCGTTGATGCTGGCGAACTGCCCGCCATTCTCCTTGTCCCAGGTCCACACTTTGGGCGGCACATAGCCGGTGGGCTGGTTCTGGGACGGATCGCTGTCGGCCATCTGCGCTTCTCCTGCGGATTCGATTTTTCGCGCGCACACTAGCGCGTCATCGCGCGCTGGCCAGTGGCCAAAACTGTTCGCTCGGCAAGATCGGCTTTTTGCACGGAGAGCGGTGCGCCCCGCTCAGAAGGGTAGCCAGGTGCGTTTCTCGCTGAACTTCATATAGCCGATATTGGCGCCCAGCCGATAGCCGACGCCGAGCCGGATGGGGATGAGCACCACGTCCTTCCAGCGCAGGTAGCTGGCCGTGAAGCCGCCGACCAGATAGGCCGCGCCCTCGCCGGCCGGGTAGCGCTTGTAGAGGTTCTGCGTATCGTAGAGATTATAGACCAGCACGAAGGTGTTGGCCGCGTTGCCGCCCAGGTCGAAGCCCAGCGACGGGCCGGTCCAGTAGACGTCGCGCTGCCCCTCGATCTTGTGGAACATCGTGCCCGAGCCGTAGCGCAGCCCGACGCCGATGGCGCCCGATGCCTCGCGCCCGGCGATGTAGGCGATCGGCTCGCCCTGATCCTTGAGGATTTTCTCGATAATGCCGGCCAGGCCCTCGGCGCCTTTGCCGAACACACCCTCGGCCGCGCCGATAAGATCGTCCTGCTTGTAAGTGGGGCTGCCGTCTGCCGTGGCGGTTGCCGGTGCGGTCGCGGCCGAGGTCGCCGGCTCGGCGGGCGGGACGGCGGCGGGTGCCGGGAGCGGGCTTTCCACTGGCGGGGCCCCGGTGACGGCGTCGTCACTGGCTGGCGCGCCGGGCACCAGATCGGCGTCGATCTGGGTGTTGGGATCGACCGTGCCGACCTGCGCGAGCGCGGGCGCGGCGACAAGGCCGGTGGCGGCCACGGCCGCCAGCCCCAGGCGCATCCACTGGCGGAGCGATGATAGTGTCCGGTTCATCCACAATCTCCCGCAGCGTCTCGCTGCCCCGTTGCGCGCGCGGCGCGGCTATTCTCGTTCAGTCCTATCCGTGTCCCACGATGAAACGACAATGAACGAACGGCAAGTCGAATCGATTTCGCGTCCGGGCGAGTCGCGGCGGCGGTGGGGCGCGGGAAGCGGTGCATCGGCTCAGTCCGCTCGTTCCGGCGGGTTGAGCGCGTTGATCGCCGCATGCACCCGCCGCTCGGCCTCGGCACGGGGCAGGCCGGGGGGGATCGGCGCGCCGATGCGGTAGGTGATGGTGCCGGCGCGTTTCAGGAAGCTGTTGCGCGGCGAAAGGCGGCCGCTGTCGACGGCGATCGGTACCACCGGGCAATCGAGCAACGCATAGAGGCCGGCGAAGCCTGCCTTGAGCCGGGGCCGCTCGCCATGCGCGACGCGCGTCCCTTCCGGGTAGAGCAGCACCGGCCGCCCGGCGGAAAAGGCAGCCTGCGCATCGGCGCGAATACGGCGGAGCGTTGCCGCACCGCCTGCGCGCTCGACCGCGATCAGCCCATAGGTGCGGGCTACCCGGCCCCAGAAAGGGATCTGGAGCAGCTCGCGCTTGGCGGCGATCGCCGGGCGGCGGAGGAGGCAGAGCGAATCGATCGTCTCGAACATGGATTCATGCTTGCAGATGACCAGCCGCGGTTCCTCGGGCAGCGTGCCCTCGATCACGATCCTTTGCCCGAGCAGCCAGCGCGCGAGCAGCCGGTGCAGCCGCGACCAGCCCGTCGCTACCGCCGCGATGGCGCGCCAGCCTAATGGCGCGGCCAGCAGCGCGGCGAGGACGAACGGCACGGTGAGGCCGTAGAAGAACAAGGCGAACAGCGCGGACCGCACGGCGGTGACGGCCGTGCCGGGCGGCGTGAGCGGGGACAGGGCGACGGGCATCAGATGCCGAGAAGGCCGGCGACGCGGCGCAGCAGATATTTGTGATATTCGCGCAGCAGCATGGTGAGGCTGGGGTTGCTGCGCACGGCGTCCGGGATGATCTTCACCGGCCCTTCCAGTTGCCGCGAAAGCTCGTAGCGCGCCCGGCGCATGTGCCAGTCGGCGGTGATGAACCGCATCGAGCGATAGTTGTTGCGCGCCAGCCAGCGGCTGGTCTCGATGGCGTTGGAGCGCGTGTCGATCGCCTCGCGCCCCAGCGTCACGCAGCAATCCATGAGATCCGCCGGCACCTTGTAGAAATGCGCGAATTCCTTGGGCTTGACGTCACGGTCCACGCCGGAGACGAGCAGCTTCTTCGCCTCGCCGCGCCGCAGCAGGGCGAGGCCCCGGTCGATCCGCCCGGCCGAGCCAGTGAGCACCACGATGGCGTCGGTCTTTTCCGCGCCGTGCGGCTGCGGCAACAGCAGCGCGAACCAGGCGAAGCCAAGCGCCCAGAGCAGCACGATGAGGGCGAGCAGCCGCCGGATCATAGCGACCGCTCCAGCGCCCGGTTGAGCGTAACGCGTGCGGACAGCCAGGCGACGCCGACCCCGGCGAGCGGCAGCAGCGGCAGCACGACCCAGGCGAAGCCGGGCAGGGTGGCGCTCTGCACCAGATCGGACGTGACCGCCGCGACCGAGCGGCCGACAAGCAGGATGACCGCCACCGCCCAGGCGAAGCCCACCGCCGCGCCGAACAGCGCATCGAGCATCATGCGCTGCTGGAACAGGCGGACGATCTGCGTATCGGTGGCGCCGAGCATGTGGATGATGTCGATCGTGCCGCGATGGGTGGCGTGGGCGCCGCGCGCCGCCAGCACCACCACCGCCCCGGTTGCCGCCACCATCAGCGCCACGACGCCGAAGGAGAGCCAGCCGACCGCGCCGACCAGCCGGGCGAGCGGCCCGAGATAGCTGGCGTGCGGCTCTACCCGTGCCTGCGCGCTCACCGCCTTCACCGCCTTGTCGAGCGCGGCGATCCGCGCCTCCCGCTCGCCGGCCGGGGCGACGAGATCGGCGTCGATCAGAGCGGGCACGGGAATGTCGCCGATCTTGAGGTCGCTCCCCAGCCACGGTGCGAGCTGACGTGACAGCTCGGCCTCCGGCACGATGGCGATGTTGGCGATCCCTTCCGTCTCGCCCAGCAGCGCGACGATGCGGCTCACCGCGCGGCTGCGCACCGCCCCGTCCGCCTCGGCGATCTGGATCGTGACCCGGTCCGAGACGTTGGCGCTGAGGCTGCGCGCGCCATGGTTGAGCGCGAGACCGGCGGCGGTCGCCAGCACGGTGAGGAACATCATGATCGCGATGACCCACGGCATCGGCCCGGTCAGCCGCCCCTGCGGCAGCAGCGAGCCGGGGGCGTAGGGCTTGGCGGCCGTGTCTTTCGCGTTGCCCGCCATGGTCAATGCGCTCCGGCCGGGTGCGGCGGCTCGGTGAGGCGGCCGCGCTCCAGCCGCATCATCCGCGCGTCGGCCACCTTGCCGAGCAGGTCATAGTCGTGCGTCGCGACGACGATGGTGGTGCCGAGCTTGTTCAATGCCTCGAACAGGGTGATGAGCCGCGTTGCCATCTCCTGATCGACGTTGCCGGTCGGCTCGTCCGCCACCAGCAGCTCCGGCCGGCCGATCACCGCGCGGGCGATGGCGACGCGCTGCTGCTCGCCGCCCGAGAGCGTGGCGGGATAGGCGTGGGCGCGGCCGGTGAGGCCGACCCAGTGCAGCATCTCCTCCACCGGTGCGCGGAGCTGCGCGTCCGACACGCCGGCGATGCGCAGCGGCAGCGCGATGTTGTCGAACGCGGAAAGGTGCGGCACCAGCCGGAAATCCTGGAACACCACGCCGATCCGCCGCCGGAAGCCGGGCAAGCGCGCGCGCGGCAGGGTGACGATGTCCGCATCGAACAGGCGGATCGCACCCCGGCTCGGCCGCTGGGCGAGGTAGAGCAGCTTGAGCAGCGAGGTCTTGCCCGCACCGGATGCGCCGGTGAGGAAATAGAAGGCGCCTTCGTGCAGCGAGAAGCTCAGGTCAGAGAGCGTCTCGGGGCCCGGCCCATAGCGCAGCCCGACATTCTCGAACTGGACAATCGTGGCCATCGCGGCGCTGTTTTTCCCCGTTGGTGGGGCGCTATCCTGCCGCGCCCGCTGATCGCTGCGCCGTGCATGGCACAGGCTCCCGGCGCGGGCAAGGCGCAGTGCGCGCGACGGTTGGCTCGGCATGCGCGGATGGTGAAAGCCCCGCTTGCTCTTGGGGGAAATCCAGTGTTTATGAGCATCCGATGATCCTCGTCTGCCCGCAATGCGCCACGCGCTACGTTGTCCCGGACAGCGCCATCGGCCCCGCCGGCCGACAGGTCCGCTGCGCCTCCTGCCGCCATAGCTGGCATCAGGACGGGGTTGCGGTCCAGCGCCCGGAGCCGGCGGCCGAACCGGTGTTGGCGGAGGTCGGCGCCGAGGCGTCCGTGCACGTCGCCGCCGAGCCGGCGCCGCGCGTGGAGGAGCCGGTTGCGGCGCCGTCCATGCCGGCCGCGGCGGGGAAATTTCCCTTCCCCCGGCAGGAGGATGAGGCACCGGCCGAAGCCGCCGCAGAGCCAGCCGCGCCCGAGCAGCCGGTAGCCGTATCCGCCGAGGCTGTCACGGCTCCCGCTGCCTCCCCGACCGAGGAGTTCGTCCATTATCCGGACGAGGACTATCAGCCGCCGGTGCGCGGGCGGCGCAATCCGGCGAAGCTGTGGACCATCGCGGCGGTGGCGTTCTTCCTGCTCGTCAGCGTGCTGGGCGGGGCGCTCGCCTATTTCGGGCCGCCGGCCTGGGCGGTCGATCTCGGCTTCGGCGCGCGCGACCAGCAGGCGGGCCTCAACTTCTACCTGCCCAAGCCGCCCGAGCGGCGCAACCTGCCGACCGGCGAGGAATATTTCGCGTTCAACGCCCGCATCCTCAACGACAGCGATCAGGAGCTGACGGTGCCGCCGGTCGTCGTCGAGCTGCGCGACGATCAGGGGCGGCTGGTGTTCAGCTGGATGACCAAGGCGGACAAGAACCGCCTCAAGCCCAACGAGGAGGCGCGGGTCTCCGAGAGCCGGCTGGATATCCCCAAGAACGCGCGCAATCTGGAACTCAGGTTCGTCGATAGCGCGAACTGACCTGCCAGAAGCGCGCGGCTTGCAGCAGCATCGCCGCGACCATGCCGACCGCCGAGGCGATGGCGAGGCCGGCCGATCCCCAGCCGAAGTGCCAGCCCGCCCAGCCGGCAAGGCACATCACCGCGAAGAAGGCGATGACGCCGTTGATCGCCGCCACCACCTGATCGCCCAGGGAGCGGAGCGCGGCGACGAAGATCGCCTGGAGCCCGTCGGCAAGGATGAAGGGGGCGAGGATCAGCACCATCAGCACCGCCTCGCGCGCGACCGCCGCGTCGGCGGTGAGGCCGTTCACGATCGGCCCGGCGAACAGCAGATAGACCAGCACGACGCTGCCCATGATGACCATGGAGAGACCACTGGCGATGAGCGTGCGCCCGCGCGCCGTCCACGGCTCGCCCGCGCCGACGGCGTTGCCCACCCGCACGCCCGCCGCCGAGCCGAGGCCGAGCGCGAGCGCGAAGCCGATATTGTGCAGCGAGAGCATCACCTGGAAGGCGCCGGCGACCACATCGCCCATCCACGTCGAGAGGATGATGAGGAAGGAGAAGCCGAGCACCTCCATCGCCGCGCCGATGCCGGGCATGGTGCCGAAACGGATGATCGCCGGGATGCCGCGCAGCGCGTCCAGCCAGGCGGCGGCATCGAGCCGGTGCAGATTGCGTGCCGGAGCGCTCGGCAGCGTCCAGGCGAGCAGCGCCATGGCGAGGCCGCCGATCGTGCTGGTGATCGAGGTTGCCAGCGCCGCGCCGACCGCGCCCATCGGCGGGAAACCGAGATGGCCGAGCGTCATCGCATAAGCGAGCGCGGCGTTGAACGGCAGCGTGCCCAGATTGACCGCGAGCACCCGGCGCGGCGAACTCACGCCTTCCAGAAAATAGCCGCAGGCGATGAGCAGCATCTGCCCCGGCAGGCCGACCATCATCGCCACCAATACCGCCGCGCCGGGCTCGATCAGATCGGGCGCGACGCCGGTCAGCGCGAGCAGCGGTCGCGCCGATAGGCCGATGATGAGCGCGCTGGGCAGGCCGAGCAGCAGCCCGGTCAGCACCGCCTCGCGCCATAGCCCGCCGGTGCGGGGCAGGTCGCCGCCGCCGTCCGCCCGGCTGGTGAACACCACGATGCCGGACATGCCGCTGAGCAGCAGCATGAGGATCACGAAATTGAGCACCCGCCCGGCTGCCAGCGCGCCCAGCTCGTGCGTGCCGGCCAGCCCCACCACCGCCACGTCGACCAGATGCATGATCGTCCAGTTGAGGTTGGTGAGGATGATCGGCCACGCCAGCCGGGCGATGCGCCGGGCTTCCGCCGTGAGACTCCGGTCCGTGATCTCGCGTAGGTGCGGCATGCTTTTTTGTCGGATCGTCCCTGCCGGCCGGTCGTGCCGGGCGTTGCTGGTCATCGCGGCGCCTGTCCGGCCGCTCCGCCGGTGCGGATATCGCGCGTCGGGGTTCGTCCGTGGGCCGATAGGTGAGGGCTCGCCGAAGGTCCAGCGCCTTGTGACGCGGGGCGGGCGCTTATGTTGCAGGATGGAGCGGGAGAGGCGCCCGGTGATTCGGGGCACGATATCCGCGGCCGCCTGAGAGGCTGGCCGGATCGGCTTGATCGTTTCCGCCGATGGCGGGCACGCCGATTTCGCTTTAGGTGCTGTCTGCCCTCATCCCTGACGGCCTGCAAAAGGCGGCTCTGTACGCTTGCGGTGCTCATGGCCCGAGAATCCACTACGCCCCGGGTCACGCAAACCCACCATTTTGCCCTGCGGTTGTTTGCGACCCCGTCACGCCATCTTCTGAATGCGACAGCGCCTGGCGGTCAGCGGTCGCTTTCGTGCCGGGTCGGTGCTGGTTGGCAATGTGTTGCACCGGGCACCGACCCCGCCCGTCCTGTGCCGGCATTTCCCACGCGACCCCATCCCATGCGAAGGGTGGTTGCGTGGGCCGAATCCCTTTGCTAAAGGCCGCCGCCTACCTGGGAGCCGACCGGCTCCCGACCCCCCTCTGATGTGCGGTCGTGGCGGAACTGGTAGACGCGCAACGTTGAGGTCGTTGTGGGCGAAAGCCCGTGGAAGTTCGAGTCTTCTCGACCGCACCAGATAGTCTCCAAGAGCATGTGATTTTGGCCTTCGGGCGAGCTTGCACATGAAACCACCCAGTCTTTGTGGCATTTGTGATGTCGGGGCTGGGCAGTGGCGGCGGGGGTGGATGGCATAGCCGTGAGACGGCAAGGCAATGGCCGGAAGCTCTGCCCCGAAAAGTCAGATTTCATCTCTAATTGTCGCGAGGGTGTCGTGGCGTGCGGCTATCTGGTCGCAAGGTCGACGGCTGCTCCCGCTTGGTCCAATCAATGGGAAGGCTGCGGCGAGAAGTATCTTGCGATTGAGTGCGTAGGGTCGATCGCTCGCAACGATAGTGTCGTGGAGGCTCCGACCTAGTCCGGCTGGAGTATCCGCGTCCCGTTCAATCCTTTCAACGTGGGACACGTCCATGCTCATCATCGAGCCGGGCAAGACCAATTCAATCATACTTGACGTGCACGAACTAGTCCGTACACTGGTAAATTGAAGTTGGGAGAGTGCGCAATGGGAAAGAGCAGGTTGGGATTCGCCGTGGCGGGTCTGTCGATTTTGCTGATGGCGAGCGGTCCGGCTTCCATGGTCCCTGTGTCGGGTGATCCCCTCACGATCAGTGGCGGGCGGGTTGCCGGAACGCAGCTTTCGTCCGACGTGAAGGCCTATCTCGGTATTCCCTTCGCGGCGGCGCCGGTCGGGCCGTCGCGCTGGGCGCCGCCTCAGCCGGTTTCGTGGGAAGGCATACGCAATGCCGACCGCAAGGGCGCGGAGTGCATCCAGGTGCTGCGCCCGCACAATATCAACCATTATTTCGGCGAGGAGCCGACCTCCGAGGACTGCCTCTATCTGAACCTGTGGGCGCCGGCCAAGGCCGATCCCGTGGCCAGGCTGCCGGTGATTGTCTTCATCTACGGCGGCGGCTTCACCATCGGATCGTCGGGCATGGCGAATTATGATGGCGCGGCGCTCGCCGCGAAAGGCGCGATCGCCATCAATTTCAACTACCGCGTTGGTGCGCTCGGTTTCATGGCCCATCCCGAGTTGACGCGGGAGCAAGGCGGCCATTCGGGCAATTACGGCCTGCTGGACCAGATCGCCGCGCTGCGTTGGGTGCGTGACAACGTGGCGCGCTTTGGCGGCGATCCCGATAAGGTGGTCATCATGGGACAATCGGCGGGCGCCTCCTCGGTTGCCGCCTTGATGATGTCGCCGCTCGCCAAGGGGCTGTTCCGGGGTGCCGTCATGTCGAGCGGCTGCAATCTGACGACCGAGCCGCCGGCGCTGGAGAGCGCCGAGGCGATCGGCTTGCAAGTGCAGGAGCGGCTCGGCGCTCGGTCGCTGGACGATATGCGCCAGGTGCCGGCCGATCGCATCCTCGCGATCCAGAGCGAGAGCCAGATGGGCGCTCATGTGGACGGCATTCGCACTGGCGGGCCGATCCGTGACGGTTATGTGCTGCCGGTGGCGCGGTCCGAGGCGCTGACGCGCGGAGCGATCAACCGCGTGCCGATCATCGCCACCTATAACAGCGACGATATCGACCTGCCGATGAGCCCTTTCTCGAAGGTGACGACGCTCGCCGACTATCGCGCGCTCGCGCAGATGGTGTTCGGGCAGGACGCCGCCGCCTTCCTCGAGCTTTACCCGGCCAAATCGGATGCCGAGGCGAGGGCGGCCGCCCTGCGGGTCGCGCATGATGCCGGCTTTGCGCTCGCCGCGCGGCAATGCGCCCGGACGATGACCGGCCTTGGCGACCGAGCCTATCTGGGGCTGTTCTCCCGCAAGCACAGCTATGCGCCGGGCGTTCGCTTCGCCGATCAGGACCCGGCAGCCGTCGGCGCCTATCATACTGCGGACGTGCCGTTCTGGCTCGGCACGCTCGATGCCTACAATCAGCTCCGCACGACGCGGAACTGGACGCAGGCGGATCGCGCCATGGCGGACCGGATGATGGGCGCCCTGATCGCCCTGGCGAGGGACGGCACGCCGTCCACAGCCGCCATGGCGTGGCCGCAATGGTCTCCCCGCTCCGAAGCCTATCTTGAGCTGGGATCGGACGTCACCCAGCGCCGTTATGACAGCAGCCGCATGGACTGGTTGAGCGCCCATCCGATCGCGGCCGAGCGCCTGGCGCCGCGCCCGAGAGACTAGCTGCAAAGGGAAGCCCCATGTTCACCTCAATTGCGACGGTTTCCTTGAGCGGCGTGCTGGAAGACAAGCTCGGTGCTATTGCCCGCGCCGGTTTCGACGGGGTCGAGATTTTCGAGAATGATCTGATCACATCGCCTAACGCGCCCGAGGTGATCGGCCGGATGATCCGCGATCACGGGCTGGTCTGTACCGTCTATCAGCCGTTTCGCGACTTTGAGGGGATGCCGGATGCCATCCGGCAACGCACCTTCGACCGGGCCGAGCGCAAGTTCGATACGATGCAGGCCCTCGGCACGGATCTGGTGCTGGTCTGCTCGTCGGTGTCCGCCGCGGCATCGGGCGACCGGGAGCGCATCGTGGCCGATCTGCAAGAGTTGGGCGAGCGCGCGACCGCTCGCGGCCTGCGGATCGGTTATGAGGCGTTGGCCTGGGGGCGCCATGTCAACGATCATCGCGATGCTTGGGATATCGTCCGCGCTGTGGCGCACCCTGCCGTCGGCCTCATTCTCGACAGCTTTCACTCGCTGGTGCGCGACGTGCCGACGATGAGCATCTCCGGCATCGACCCGGCGAAGATCTTCCTCGTCCAGCTCGCCGATGCGCCGCGTCTCGACATGGACCTGCTGTCCTGGAGCCGGCATTTCCGCAACTTGCCGGGGCAGGGGGATCTGCCGGTCGTGGACTATTTCGCGGCGCTGGAGCGCATCGGCTATCGCGGACCGATGTCGCTGGAGATTTTCAACGATCGTTTCCGGACCGGCTCGACCAACCAGATTGCGATCGACGGCTATCGCTCGTTGCGATGGCTCGAAGATGCGGCAGCGCGCCGGAATGGCGAGGCGCGCCTGCCGCCGCCGGTTCAGCCCACCGCCGTGGAGTTCATCGAGTTCGCGGCGGATGAGGAGGAGGGCGGAGCGCTTGCGGAGATGCTGGAAGCGCTCGGCTTCCGGCTGGCCGGGCGCCATCGGCACAAATCCGTGCAGTGGTGGAAACAGGGCGAGATCAACATCGTCATCAACAGCGAGACGGAGGGGTTCGCGCACAGCCACAATATCGTGCATGGCGCATCGGTCTGCGCTATCGGCCTCTCGGTCGGCGATCCCGAGGAGGCGTTGGAGCGGGCGGCGGCCCTGCGCATGGGGCGCTTCCAGCAGGCCGTCAGCCCCGGCGACATGGAAATACCGTCCCTGCGCTCGGTCGGCGGCACCTTGCTCTACCTTGTGCCGCAGGGGCGGGAGGCGGCCATCTGGGAGGCGGAGTTCGTTCCGGTTGCGCCTCCGGAGCCGTTCGCCGATGCCGGCCTCAAGCGCATCGACCATATCGCTTATTCCATGGCCTATGAGGAATTCCTCTCCTGGCAGTTGTTCTTCGTCAGCCTCATGGCCTCCCGCAAGACGCCGCAACTGGAGATTGCCGATCCGCAGGGGCTGGTCGAGAGCCAGGCGATCGAAAGCGAGGATCGCAAGGTTCGCTTCACGCTGAACGGCTCGTCCAGCCAGCGCACGCTCTCCGCGCGCTTCCTGCGCGGCTATGTGGGGGCCGGCGTGCAGCATATCGCATTCGAGACGGACGATATTTTCGCGACAGCCGCCCGGTTGCGCGAGCGTGGCCTGCTCCAGCTCGATATTCCGCAAAATTACTATGAGGACCGTGAGGCCCAGTTCGGGCTGGACGCGGACCTTCTCTCCCGGCTCGAAGAGGGCGGCATCCTGTATGATCGCGATGCGGATGGCGAGTATTTCCAACTCTACTCGCGGGCCTTCGCCAAGACCTTCTTCTTCGAGGTGGTCCAGCGGCGCTCTTATGAGGGCTATGGTGCGTCCAACGCGCCGGTGCGGCTTGCCGCGCAGGCCCGTTTCAAGGATGAGACCGTTTTCTAGAGGCGTTGATCGCGCCCGACTTACCGCCTAGTTTGGCAAGCGTTGCCGGCCGGTGGGGACCGGTCAATCGGAACGGGAGATATGGACTTGGCGAGGAGTGCGACAGCAGGGGCGGTGAGCCGAGGTTCCCGGTCTGCCGAAGCCGAACTCACCAAGGCAAATATCCTCAGGATCGCCAGAGACGAGTTTGCGGACAAGGGGCTGGCCGGCGCCCGCATCGACGAGATCGCCGAAAAGACCAGCACCAGCAAGCGCATGATCTACTATCATTTCGGCAGCAAGGAGGGCCTGTATCGGGCCGTTCTGGAAGAAGCCTATTCGGCCATTCGCGATACCGAGACCGCCGTGCCCATCGACCAGTTGAGCGCGGTGGAGGCGCTGAGCGCGAATGTTCGCCTCACCTTCGACTATCATCACCAGCATCCCGAATTCGTCCGGCTGGTGATGAACGAGAATATCCATCACGGCGCGTTCATCACCAACGTGGTGGGGATCAAGCGGCGGAACGAGAGCGTCATCCGCTCCCTGAGCGAGATCATCGCCAAGGGGGAGCGGGAGGGCGTATTCAAGGCCGGTATCGACCCCATCGACCTGCACATGACGATCAGCGCCCTGTGCTTCTATAATGTGTCCAACCGCTATACCTTTTCGCAGATATTCAACCGCGACATGACATCGGAGGCGGCCATGGGCCGCCGGCGGGATCAGGTCGTCGATATCGTGCTTGCGTGGTGCCGCGCGTCATAGAGCATGATCCCCTTCGGCTGAAGCGGATCATACTCTATTTATCCGTTGTTTTTCGCATTTTCCGAGCCGTCAGACGGGCCCGCCTGACTTGAAAATGCTCTAGCGGGGCTGCTCGGGGAAGGCGATGTAGGCCAGCCGATCGGACTGATAGGAACCGATCCACAGGCGACCCTTCGACAGGGCCGCCGCGGAAACGCCGTTGAAGGCCGCTTCCGGCTCGCCGCTCAGGATCGGCGTCATGCTGTTCGACCGGGGATCGACCTCGGCAACGACATAGCCGCGATGGCACAGCATCCCGTCCGCCACGCCGTTGACGACTTTGCGCAGGCCGCCGCAGCCGGGCTCGTCGAGCCGCATGCCTGCCACGAGCAGACGGCCGTCCGTCCAGTGGATGTTATCCGGCATGAAGCCGGGCGCCATGATCTTGGCCTTGGGGCTGGCGGGGTTCTTGCGGTCATAAACGACGACCGCGTGCCAGCCGAACGCCACGACGTAGAAATGCCGGTCGTCCGGCGCGGTTTCGAGGCCGTTATTGCCGGGTAGCTCGGTGCCCCTGACGAGCCTGAAGGCCGTATCGCCCGGCGCCCATTGGTAAACCGCGCCGGTCAGATTGCCGAGCACGAAGTCGGCGATGGTGGCGCCGGGCCGGTTCAGCACCGTTGCCAGTACGGTGCCATCCGAGAAGGTGGCCACGCTGTTGGCGACCAATCCCTCGGGCATCGGCAGGCAGCCGCGCCAGCGCAACATGGGCTGGCCCGCCGTTACCGTCACATCGAAGACTTCGATCGATTCGCGTCCGCCATGGTTCACGACATGCAGGGAGAAGCGCTCCGGCCCGGTCCGGCGCAGGCTGAGACCGCGTGCATTGAACAGGGCGGGGTCGACCGGTCCTGGACAAGAAGCGTAGCGCTTGCGGTCCGGCGCCAGTTGCTCCGGGTGCGCGGTGAACCAGAGCTGCGTGCTTGCCCGTGCGCCATCCACCAGCTTGAGGCCGGCGCCTTGCGAGAAACCGCTGGCGATCAGCCAGGGCGTGCCGGGGATGGCGACGATATCTTCCGGCTTTGCGGGGCCGCACACATAGGCAAGCTTGTCCCCCGGCGCGCAGGATAAGGGCGTGGCGGCAGGCTGGGCCGCGCCCTTCCCGGCCGCCAGCAGCAGGGCGGCGGCGAGCAGTGCCCTAGAGCCGGATGCGTTCAACATCGCCGAGCACGAAGATATAGGCCAGCGCGCCGACCAGCGCGAGGCAGCCGACATAGGCGAGGGCGAAGAAGAAGGAGCCGGTCGCCGCGACGATCGCGCCGATCACCAGCGGCGTGATGATACCCGCCATATTGGCCGCGAGGTTGAAGATGCCGCCCGTCAGCCCCAGCATTCCCTCCGGCGCGATGTCGGATACCAGCGTCCAGCCCAGCGCGGCCATGCCCTGCGCGAAGAAGGCCAGCGAGAGAATGGCGATGACGACCAGATCGGACTCGACGAAATTGGCGGTGATGATGGTCGAGGCGAGCAGCAGGCCGGCGATGATCGGCAGCTTGCGGGCAATGTTGGGCGAATAGCCGTGCCGCAGCATGGCATCGGACCACCAGCCGCCGAACAGCACGCCGACCGACGCCGCGATGAACGGCAGCACGGCGTAGAAGCCGATCTTGAGGAAATCCATGTGGCGCTCGGTCGCAAGATAGGTGGGGAACCAGGTCAGGAAGAACACCAGGGTGGAATTGCCCGCGAACTGGCCGATGCAAATGCCCCACATCTGGCGGAAGTGCAGCAGCTTGCCGGCCTTGCTCCAGTCGATCGGCGCGCCCTTCGAGGCGCCGTCGACCATGCCGCCACCTTCCGCGATCAGCGCGAGTTCCGCCGCATTGGTGCGTGGATGGTCCCTCGGCTCGCGGTAGCTGCGCCACCATGCGAAGGAGAACAGGATGCCGGCCCCGCCGCAGATGATGAACAGCGAATGCCAGCCATAATGGGCGAGCAGCCAGAACAGGACCGGGCTGAGGAAGGCGAGGCCGATATATTCGCCGACCGTATAGACGCCGGTTGCGAAGGCGCGTTCCGAGCGGGGGAACCAGGTCGCCACGACACGGCTGTTCGCGGGGAAGCACGGCGCCTCCGCGATCCCGAGAGCGAGGCGCAGCCCGAGCAGGGCGGTGAGGCTGGAGACGATGGCATGGAGCAGCGTGAACAGCGACCAGAAGCCGATCGACAGCGCATAGGTCAGTTTGGTCCCGAAGCGGTCGAGAAACAGGCCGCCCGGCACCTGCGATGCGGCGTAGCTCCACGAAAAGGCCGAAAAGACCACGCCCATGACCGCTGCGTCGAGCGCGAGATCCTTCATCAGCGCGGGCGCGGCAATGCCCAGGATCGTCCGGTCTAGATAGTTGATGAGCGTTCCGGTCGCGATCAGCGCCAGGATGCCGAACCGCGTCCGCGTGGCCGTTTGTGCATGCGTGGCTTCGATATCGCCCATGTCGTCCCCTCCGCGGCGCTCTTGCGGCGCCGGCTTGTTGTTAGATCGTTCCGAAATCGCGCACCATGCGCTCGCGGTCGGCAATTTTCCCGGTGAACAGGTCAAATGCCCGCGCAGCCTGAAAAACGGCCATGCCGCCACCGTTGAGCGTTGCGCAGCCGCGCGCCTTGGCGGCCAGCAACAAGGCCGTTTCGAGCGGGAAATAGATGACGTCGGCCACCCACATATCGGCACGAAGCCATGTCGCGGGGATTGGCATGCCGGGATGTCCTTCCATGCCGATGGGCGTGGCGTTCACCAGCCCGTCCGCGTCGGTCATGTCCGCTTCCGGCGATCCGGTCTGGGCCGTCAGGCGCGCGTCGGGGAAATCGTGCGAGAGGCGCTCGACCAGATCGGTCGCGCGCTCGGTGCTGCTATCGTGAATGAGCAGATCGGTGCAGCCCAGCCGCAGCATGGCCACGGCGGTAGCGGCGCCGGCGCCGCCCGCGCCGACCTGCACCACCTTGGCGATGCGTGCGTCGCCCAGCGTTCGGGTGAAACTTTCCGCGAAGCCGGACCAGTCCGTATTGTGGCCGACCCGGCGACCCCCGGCGAACAGGATGGTGTTGACCGCGCCGACCTGCCGGGCTTCCGCACTCAATTCATCGAGCAGCGGAATCACGCGCTGCTTGACCGGGTGCGTGACGTTCACGCCGGCAAAGCCCGCGGTTTCGAGCGCGTCCAGCAGGCGCGGAAGATCGTCGAGGCTGCGCCCATCCACCTGAAGATCGTAGAGGCGGTAGATCAGGCGCAGGCCCTGCGCATCGGCCTCTCGCATATGCATGGCCGGAGAGCGTGAGCCCTGGATCCCCGCACCGATCAGGCCCGTCAATATACCCCTGCCGCCCGCGATTTCATCCTTGATGCCAGTGCTCGACATAGTGCCGCCAAACGCCCCTCTCTCCAGATTAATATGATTTAACATGCTGATTTTTCGTGTGTTTGAGTATTCGTTCGTTCACCTCGCAAGAGGTAATTGACACGTAACGAACCATTTCGTACATTAATTTTCGTGGTCAGGGAAGGCCAGTTTTCAAGCCGGGTCAAATCGGCCGGCGTGGAGAGGGGAATGATGTGAGGCAATCTGCCGCGCTTTTTGCTGTTCTGTGGGCCTTATCGTCCGGCGCGATGGCCGCCGACTCACCGTCCATCGAGGAGCAGGTCGCTCAGGGCACGGATGTCGGTGCGGCCGTGCAGGCCGTCGGCGCGGATTCGCTGGCGAAGGCCACGGTATCTTTTGCCGATGGAGTCACCGGTTATCCCGATCTCACCTACGCGACGCTGCCCGGCTATCGTCCGCTCAAGCTCGATCTGTTCGTGCCGGCCGGGGCGGACGCGCATCCGCTGGTCATTTATGTCCATGGCGGCGGCTGGATGGCGGGCGGGCCGCGCCGCAGCGCCGCTTATGCGGACTGGCCGAAGGTTCTCGCGGCGCTGGCCGCCAAGGGCTATGTCGTTGCGTCGGTCGGCTACCGCTTCTCGGGCGAGGCGCCCTTTCCCGCTGCGATCCAGGATGTGAAGGCGGCCATTCGCTGGCTGCGTGCCAATGCGGATACCTATCGTGTCGACCCCGCGCGCGCGGCGATCTGGGGCCAGTCGGCGGGCGGCCATCTGGCGGCGCTGGCCGGCGTGAGCTGCCATGTTAAGTCGCTGGCACCCGCTGGCCGCGTGGTGCCTGCACAGGGCAATGTGGAAACGACCGCCTCGACGGCAGCCGGCGCGGATGAGGCGTCCGATTGCGTCCAGGCGGTGGTCGCATGGTTTGGCATCTATGATTTCACCAAGCTGGCGCCTCAGCCGGCCGCCGTTGAATCGGCTGGTGACGCGGCCGCGCAATTTCTGGGATGCGGTACGCAGCCATGCGCCGAAAGCCGGCAGCGCGCGGCGTCGCCCGTCACCTATGTGGACCGGTCCGATCCTCCGTTTCTGCTCATCCACGGCACGGACGATCAGACTGTTCCGATGGCACAGACCGAGCTTTTCGAGGTCGCTCTCAAGAAGGCCGGCGTGGCCGTGACCAAGATCGTCGTTCCGGGCGTTGGCCATAGCTGGATCGGCAAGACGCCGGACAGCACCCGGCAGGCCAGCCTGGAGGCGCTCAGGGTCTCGATTGATTTCATCGACAGGGCGATCGGCAAACCTCGCTAACCGCCTTTTCCAGTCAAATTAAACGAAACAGTTAGTTTATTGGCTAACGGCCAGACAGATAAGGAAATGGAGGGGATGATGACCAAAGCAGAGTATCAAGCCGGCGGATGGCGCAAGCTTGCGATTGCGGGCCTGCTGGCCAGTGCCGTCATGGCCGTGCCGGCCCCGCTTCTGGCGCAGGATGCACCGGCCGGACAAACGCCGCCAGCAGATGCGGACGAGGTAGCCAGCCAGGACATCATCGTGACTGGCTCGCTCATCGTGCGGCCCAATAATGTGTCGGTCAGCCCCATTGTCTCGGTGTCCTCGGAAGCCATCAAGCAGACCGGCGCGATCAACATCGAGAATGCGCTGAACCAGCTTCCGGGCTTTACACCGGCAGGCAGTGCCGGCACGGGCGGGCAGGGCTCCGGCGGCCGGGCGACGCTCAATCTGCACGGCCTCGGGTCCAACCGCAACCTGGTGCTGCTCGACGGCAAGCGTCTGCCGCTGTCCGACATCAACGGCAATGTCGACATCAACATCATCCCGGAATCGATCATCGGCGATATTGACGTCATCACTGGCGGCGCGTCGGCGGTTTATGGTTCGGACGCGATGTCCGGCGTGGTCAACTTCAAGACGATCCGCGCTTTCGATGGCATCAAGGCGGACGTGCAGATCGGCAACGCCTTCCGTGGCGATTTGCGGCGCTTCAACGGGTCGTTGGCGTTCGGATCGAGTTTTGCCGAGGATCGCGGCCATGTGATGGTGGCGATCAGCTATGCCGATCGGCAGGGCTTGCAAGGTTCCAGCCGCTCCTTCTTCAACATGGCCACGCCGTCCTCGTTCATCGGCCAGGATACCTATGTGCCGCTGGCAACGAACCTGCCGTCGCAAGCGGCTCTCGACAGTATCTTCCAGAGCTATGGCGTGACGACGCCGATCAACCGCACCCTGAACCTCGGCTTCAATGACGATGGCACGCTGTTCACGCAGACGGGCGCAATCAACTATCGGGGGCCGACAAGCGGCGCATATGCCGTCATGGGCGGGAACGTCCGCATGCCGGTCGCCCAGCAGATCCAGCAACTGTCGGGTTTGGAGCGCAAGTCCGCTTTCGCCAAGTTCGATTATGAACTCACCGACGGGCTGACCGCTTACGGCCAGTTCCTCTATGTCGACACGACGACCAAGACGGAAAGCGGCGGCAGTCTCACGCAATTCGGCCTTCTGACCACCATTCCCGTGACCAATCCGTTCATTCCGGCGGATCTGCGCACGCTGCTCGCCTCGCGCCCGGATGCCGATGCACCCTTCACCTGGAACGGCCGCTATGTGGGGCTGCCGGACAAGTCCTGGAATGAGAATTACATCGTCCAGCAATATCTGGCCGGCGTGAAGGGCAATATTTTCGGTAGCTGGAAGTTCGATCTGTTCGCCGCCTACGATGAAACGGTTCATAACCAGTCCAACCATAATGCCGTGGTCAAGAGCCGGGTGCAGCAACTGCTCAATGCGGCCGATGGCGGCAATTCCCTCTGCGCGGGCGGCTTCAATCCCTTCGGCCTCGTCAATTCTTCGCAGATTTCCGAAGCGTGCCGTTTGTATATGACCAAGACCGCGTTCAGCCGGGAGAAGCTGACGCAAACGCAGGTGCAGGGCCTCGTGTCCGGCCCGCTGTTCACGCTTCCCGCCGGCGACGTGCAACTGGCCTTGCAGGCGGGCTATCGCAAGAACAGCTATGTCTACACGCCCGATTCCGATCTCGCGGCGCAAAATATCGAGGCCGTGATCGCCTCGGCGCCCGCCACCGGCGACCTCAATGTGAAGGAATTCGCGGCTCAGATCGACGTGCCGCTGGTGAAGGATGTGCCGTTCATCCAGGAACTGGGCGTTGGCGGCGCGTTCCGCTATTCGGACTATTCCGTGACCGGCAGCGTGACCAGCTATGAGGGCGACCTGCGCTGGCGGCCGATCCGGTCGCTGCTGATCCGGGGTAGTTATCAGCGTGCCGTGCGTGCGCCGAACATTGGCGAACTGTTCTCGCCGAATACGGGCGTGCAGGTGCAGTTCGGCACGCCGCCTGCATCGGTGGGTGATCCGTGCGATATCCGCTCCATCGCGCGCACGGGCGCCAATGGCGCGCAGGTGCGCACGCTGTGCCTTGCTCAGGGTATTCCGACGGCGGCCATCGACAGCTATCAGTTCCCCACCACTGCGACCGCCGGGCTGATCAGCGGCAATCGCAATCTGACGCCGGAGAAGGCCGATACGTTCAATATCGGCTTCATCTGGAATTCCCGCGCATCCTCACCGTGGCTGGCGGGCCTTTCGCTCTCGGTCGATTATTACAATATCAAGATCAAGGATGTGATCTCGACCATTCCGGGTCTGACCACCTTGTCGAGCTGCTACAATCTCGACGGCGCAAACCCGACTTACTCGGCCACCAATCCCTTCTGCCAGTTGCTGACGCGCGATGCGCAGGGTCTGTTGCAGACCATCGGCCAGCCTTTCATGAACCTGGGTGGGCTCAAGACGGACGGCATCGAGATCCAGGCCGGCTGGAGCCTGCGCCTGTCGGATGCCGGCATGGGCAACGGGAGCGGCCAGCTCTATCTGAACAGCGCCATCGGTTACACCAATCACTATAAGGTGCAGACGCTGCCGACCTCGCCGTTCCAGGATTTTGCCGGGACCAATACGCTTGGCGCGCCCCGGCCGAAATGGAAGGCGCTCACCACCGTCGGCTATCGCTCGGACGGTCTGGGGCTGGGTCTGCGCTGGCAGTATCTCGATGCGATGCAGGACATCACCTCGGTGACGACCCCGACCAATCCATCGCCGGGCGTTTCGAGCTACAATCTGTTCGACCTGTTCGGGACGATGCGTGTGAATGACGCCTTCACCCTGCGCGCCGGTATCAACAATCTCTTCGATAAGGGATTGCTGGTGGTCGCCAGTTCGCAAAATTCGACGGACGTGGCGACCTATGACGCGGTCGGCCGTTCTTTCTATGTGGGTGCCCGCGTGACGTTCTGACGAGTGTCCGGAAACAATCCGGGGCCGCCATTGGCGGTCCCGGCATTTTAAGATGCTCTCCGGCCTTCTTTCGATGACGGCGTGCTGTTCTCGCCCTGCGCGTGGGGAGACCTCTCTTCGCTCGTCGATAGGGAACGCGTGGCACGTATATTATATGGGACTGCTAAAAAACACGTCGCCGCCTGGGCCCGATATTATGGGGAATGCTGGATCGTTGTGAGAGGCTTCAGGCGACTTGCGTACCAGCGGAGGATGGACGTGAATTCGTGGGAATCCCTGGTGGCTCTTTTGTTCGACTATTGCGGCGAGGCAGTGGGGTAGCGCCGCTGTGCATAAGGAGGTTAGCGCCAAGCGGCGGACCGGGGATGGTCTTTCACGGCTGCGGCGCCGTGTTTGCGCGATGTCGAATGCCATCAATGGGGCTGCTTGTCTCCTATCCGACCGGCGGAAGCGCTTTCTCTTGAATGGTTGTATGAACGGACGAAAATAGATAATAAGCTGCCTCCGTGGCCCCCTTTGTTCTGTCGAGCACCGTGGGGACATATGATGTCAAGCTCCTTTGAGGTCGCTATATAGATAGATATCTATCTATTTGATCCCTTCGAATGAAGCCGGATACAAAGCAAAATGCCACCAAAAAAAACAGCCCACGATTTTCGCGATTCCGTTCCGCCGAAGGCGTTCGATGACGATTATGACGACCAGCGTCTGGTTGCGGCAACGCGGCGCATCAAGCTTGTCGGGCGGCGTTACCGCCGTGTCGTCGATCGGGCGTTGAAGGATGCGGGGCACAGCCAAGTTCGTTGGGAAATCCTGCATGCCATCTCGGTCGACTCGGGCCAATGCACGTTGATGGAGGTGGCGGGGCGTGTCGGGTTGGAGGCGCCCAGCATTGTCGGGGCAATGGCGAAACTCGAGGCAGGCGGCTTCATTGAGCGGCGACAGGACGGCAATGACCGTCGTTCGCGGCTGATTTTTCTGACGGACAAGGGGCGTGCTGCGGTCACGGCCATGGCCGCCGTCGTGAAGGAACAGCGCGAGAGGATCTGGCAAGGTATTCCGGACGCTGACATCGATGCGATGCTGCGCGTCCTTTCCCATCTGCGCAGCCGGCTCCTGGAAGCCGAGGGCGGCTAGGCCGCCTCGCCCACTGCATTCATCGATATAAAATCGACGGCGCCCGGCTGGCGCCCAAAAGCGGGTTGACTCCGGCCTAGATAGTTATATTTATAACTAAATAAATACAGACGAACTTGGGCTGCTGGATCCATATTCGTCGGGAATGATCGTGCGGAGGACCGGCATCAGCCGGCGGTTCGGGGGAGGGAACTTGAAAAGGGCACGCATAACGTTCTCGCGCGCGTCGATCGTCGACCGTTGCGGCCGCGGGAGTGCCCTCGTGCCGACCTTGCGCCGTGGTGTCCGCCGTCGTGCCGGGTTCCGGCGGATCGGCTCGCTATGGGTGTCGCAAGGATGCGAGCCGGGCCTAAGTCTGGGGCAGACGGTCGCCGCTCCGTTTTCGGCGAGAATATCCCATCATCAGTGTCATCTCAGTTCGGTAGCGCCGCGCTCTCGCGCCCGGCTGCCCGGCTGGCGCGATATTGTGCGGGCGTCTGCCGGTTGGTGCCGTGAAGGTTCTGGCGCCGCGAAGCTGATGAGTCCGCAGGGCGAACATGTGCCGCACACGAAGCTCCTTTCGGTCGTGCGCAACGGGTCTTCGGCAGCGCGTCGCGTGACCGGTCGGGTCGGAGAAATTCACCAGAAACGAAGTGCGTAAGCTTCAATTGCAGTGGGGAGGATGCGATGAGTAGGTTGGGCTTGTCCGGTGCGGCGTTCATTGGAACCGCACTGGCAAATATGTTGGCGATCAGTCCTGTACTCGCACAGGAATCGGATGTGAGCGAGCGGGGGGAAAGGGAGACTCTCGGTCTCGAAGACATCGTCGTAACCGCGACGCGGCGGTCGGATACGGTCAATCGCGTGCCGCTCAGCATCACGGCGGTGACGCAGGAGGGGCTCGATCGCCAGGGTCTGCAATCCCCATCGGATCTGCAACGCACCGTGCCCGCGTTGACGGTATCAGGGCAGGCTGGCGGCGTTCAGAACTTCTCAATTCGCGGCATTGTCGCCACGAGTGGCGCAGCGACCACCGGCCTTTATCTCGATGATACGCCGCTTCAGCGGCGCAACTCGGCCGGCGTGCAGCAGAACAACGGTACTCCCGCGCCGACACTGTTCGACCTGGACCGTATCGAGGTTCTGCGTGGGCCGCAGGGCACGCTCTATGGCGGCAGCTCGCAGGGCGGCACGATCCGGTTCATTACGCCGACACCCAGCCTCACCGAATTCTCCGGACGCGCGATGGTTCAGGCATCCACGGTGATGGATGGAGGCATCGGTTATGAGGGCGGTGTTGCGCTTGGCGGTCCGCTGGTCGAAGACAGGCTGGGCGTTCGTATCAGCGCCTTCCACCGCAACGTGGCGGGCTTTATCGACATGGTGGATCCATATAATAATGGCGCCCTGCTCAATAAGAACGCCAATGGGCGCACAGAAACGTCAGCGCGGGGTTCGCTGTTGTTCGCACCGTCTCAGGATACGAGCATAACAGCCTCCTATTTCTTCTCATATCAGTATGATGAAGGTGGTCCGCGCGGCTATAACCTGCCGGTCAACGAGAAATATGCGACGGCGGAATATTGTTTCGACACGCGGCGTACGGCATCCTCCGTGCCATCCGCCATCACTCCGGTGGCTTGTCCGGCCCGGGATGAACAACCTGATTACATATACCGCCGTGAGCGAGTCGAATATGGACCGTTCCCGTATCTTGGCAAGTATAAGTCGATTGATCGCCGCAAGAACGAAGTTGGAACGACGCTACATGTGGGGTCGTTGACGGTCGATCATTCGTTCGACACCTTCTCCGTCAAGTCTATTACGTCCTTCATTAGCGACAAGACCGTTGGCGACGGCACGGAAATGAATCAGCTGACTGCCCAGCAGCGCCTGGAGAACGTTCCTGCTGACCAGACCAACCGCAATCTCTGGGCCAGTACAGGCTTCCCGCTGTTTTCGCCTTGGCCTGATTATTACGTTCTGGTCGACGATGGGTACAACAAGCGCCACGGTTTCATGCAGGAACTGCGGCTCGCCTCGACAAATGACGGGCCGTTTAGCTGGGTTGTTGGTGCCTATGCCTCGAAGATCAAGGCATCCAGCGAATATTTCTACATCGGTGATATCGAGCGGCAGGTTGCCTTATTGTTTGGTATGAAACCGGAACAGCGTTATACTGGTTTCGATGAGAACGGGAACAGGGTTGGTATTCCCGCTCTGCCCAACGGCATCGTCACGACGCGCCTGCAACATCTGACCGACAAGGAAATCGCGGGCTTTGGTGAGCTTAATTACCTGCTTTTCGACAAGCTGAAGTTCACCGTCGGCGCCCGTATCTCGCAGGTCTCCTTCGATTATGACCAGAAGTTCTATGGCCCGGCGAGCGGATGGAACGTCCCCACGGTCCAGAACGGCGGTATCGTTGGCGGATCGGTCAAGGAGTCGCCGATCACGCCCAAATTCGGTGTGCAATATCAGATGACCCCCGGGAGCATGATCTACGCGTCAGCGAGCAAGGGTTTCCGCGCGGGTGGTGTTAACCCGCCTTATTCACCAAAAGTGTCCTGAAGGGTTGGCGGGAGTGGCGTAAGCCTCTGATCTGAATTAGGAACTGGGTGTCTAAGCCGAACCTGCCGCAGGGCAGAAAATGCCACGGGCCACACCCGC